>Ga0326727_10016854_pt1 | contig 15312 bp, 4 predicted proteins | sample MB2enrmetagenome_FD_207643 | JGI IMG/M metagenome (GOLD analysis project Ga0326727, IMG submission 207643) | Lab enriched peat soil microbial communities from McLean, Ithaca, NY, United States - MB29MY | ecosystem: Environmental > Terrestrial > Soil > Wetlands > Peat | place: USA: New York... | reverse complement strand
GCCCAGAGCTTAGGATTGAGGGCAGGGACAAGCGGGAACGTGGTGTTTGGAGGGGTAGTAGGAAGCGGGACTGCGCTTGGGGCGATCACGATAACGAGCGCGAACGATGTAGCGGGGAACACAGCATTGACAGCTGCGGCTTCGACGATCAGTGCGGCGAGCCTGACGCAGACCACAGGCACCGGGGAATCGGTCTTCGGCACCTTGACCCTGACGGGGACCCTCAGCCTCACGGTCACCGATCTTGATTTCGATGGCGTTGTCCAGGCTGGCGGGGCGGTTGGAATATATGCCGCTAGCGGCACCGAAACTATCGGCCTCGGTACGGCGACAGGTACTCTAACTCTTTCCAACAGTGATCTCCAGAACATCCATGGGGCAACATCGATAATCATTGGCCTCTCCGGCGTGCAATCCGGCGGCATTACTTCGAAGAATGCCTCACTCTATTCTTCCGTGGCAGGCCTGGGTTCCGTAACCTTGAACTCGAACGCAGGGACCGGTGGCGTGTCGCTGGATAACTCAAGTGCTGCGGCCTTCTCTATGAATGGGAACAATGTGCCCTTGACGATCAACTCTGGTTCCGGCGGCATCGGAGCATTGGGAAACACGAACGCAAATATTTCGGGTACGACGGGTACCGTAACGCTCTCGTCCTCGGGGGCGATTGGATCTGTGACCTACTCGTTGCAAGTATCCGGCATGCCTTCGAGCGTCGTCGTCACGAATGCGCCTTCGGGCGTCTGGATCAACGGCCTTGCGGCAATGACGCTCGGGGCTGTGACAACGGGAGGTGGGGCGTTCACCGCGACGACCTCCGCGGGCGATCTCACGCTCTCCGCCTCCATGTCTACAGGTGCCGGGAACATAACGCTTTCGCCTACGGCTAATGTCAACCTCAATTACTTTACTTCGCCTGTCATCTCCCAGACGACGGCGAACCTCACGATCACGCGTCCGGTCATTCTTGATGCGAACGCGACAATCACGCAGTCGACTGGATCTTCCTCGGACACGCTTTCTTTCACCACGACGATCGACGACTCGAGCGCCGGAGCGCACACGTTGACCATCGGCGCAGGAGCGAGCGTGGTGAGCTTCGCGAACGCGCTGGGTTCGAATTATGCGCCTCTCTCCGTCTCGGTGACGAGCACGGCGAACTCTGGCATCATGCTTTCTGGCGCGACTACGGCTACGACTACGTGGAAGGTCGACGGGAAGCTGACGATGAACGGGAACCTCTACGTAAGCAATCCGTCGGCAGCCAGTCCCACTTTTTACTCCAACGATATCGGCGTCGGTTCGGGGACCTGGAACTGGGGATCGTCGACGTCGAACACTCTCTACTTCTATACGTATTCGCCGGGCACACGGATGAACGTCGGCTACGACGACGGCGTCTCCACCGACTGGAATCTCGACAGCACGGAAATCGGCTACCTCGCGGTCTCGGGCATGACGGGCGGTACTATCTTCTTCGGCCAGAGCGGCGTACAGTACGGCCCGATATACTTTCAAACCGCCAATTTCTCCGCCGCGAACAGCGCCAACGGCGTGACCATCATCGCGAACTCGGACACCTACAATGGCTCGAACTACGGCACTGTGAACTTCAGCTCAGGCGGAAGCAATGTAGCCCTCAACGCAGGGAAGCAGAACATCACCATCAACGCCTACCAGACGATCAACGGAATCACGCGCGATGGCTACGGCCACTTATCTACAACCGGGGCTATCTCTCTCAATGTCGACGCCTCGGCGGGGAAGTATATAGGAACGGGCCCTTCGGCGTTCACCTACCCTATCCAGATCGTAACCGGTACTGGGGGACCCCCGGTCAACGTATCGGGCAGCACGCCCCAGGGAGTCTGGCTCGAGGGAGTCGGCAGCGGCATCACTCTCGGTTCCGTGTCCATCACCGGGTCGATCCACACCGACCTCTATTCGAGCGGCACCATTTATCTCACGGAGGACATCGATTCGAGCGGTCAGCCTGTCGTTTTCAGCAACGCTGTCGAGATCTATCCGAACGCCCTCAACGCCTCGGGGCCGCACCATATCACGATCACCACTGGGGGCGGGGCTGTCACCTTTGCCTCCACCTTCAACGAATATGCGAGTACGACCCCTGGGACTGACAGTCTGACCATCGTGGCGGGGTCGGGGGCTGTCACGTTTACGGGAGCTGTCGGCACCGGCAGGGCCATAGGCAATTTGACGATAGCGAGCGCCGGCGCCGTGACTGTTGCCGACGGCCTCACGACGGCGAGCAACAGTTCGATACCGACGACGGGCGCGGTCAGCATCGCGCATACGGGCGTTCTTAGCCTCGTTGACACGACAAGCCTCTCCGATACCTCGACACCGGACCTGAATCTGGCCGGCTCCTTCACTGAGTACGGCATCTCGGGCTCCGGTACCGTGCAGATATCCGCGGACATCACTACCGCCAACGCCCCTATTACCTTCAACACGCCCGTCTCCCTCACGGGCAATGTCCTCTTGAACGCGGGTAACGGCACCATAACCTTCGAGCATGACTCCATCAACGGAACGACGGCCACGGTCGACAGCTCCGGCGGAACTTATTCCTCCCTCATTCTCGACACCGCGGGCACCATAACTCTCGGAACCGCGATCGGTTCCGGGACTCCCATCATCTCGCTGACGACTGGTTTGTGGCCGACTGGTTCATCGGGTCCGACGACTATCTCCAGCGGATCCATAAACACGAGCGGCATTCAGACCTATACGGGAGCAGTGACCCTTGGAACGAACACCGCGCTGACGGGAAGTACAGTGACCTTCTCGTCGACGCTGGGCAATACGAGCTCGAGAACCTTGGGAATCACGGGGAACGCCGTGTTCGGAGGGACCGTAGGCTTGGGCACGGCGCTGACGAGCGTGACGGTCTCGGGGACGAGCGGGATCAACGGCGGCAGCGTAAACACGAGCGGCATTCAGACCTACACGAACACAGCGACCCTGGGAGCGAACACCGCGCTGACGGGGAGTACGGTGACCTTCTCGTCGACGCTGGGCAATACGAGTTCGAAAACCTTGGGAATCACGGGGAACGCCGTGTTCGGAGGGACCGTAGGCTTGGGCACGGCGCTGACGAGCGTGACGGTCTCGGGGACGAGCGGGATCAACGGCGGCAGCGTAAACACGAGCGGCATTCAGACCTACACGAACGCTGTGACATTGGGAGCAGGCACGGCGCTCAGCATGTCCGTCGTCACTTTCGGAACCACCGTCACCGGTAACGGATACAACCTGACGATCACGAACAGCGGGGCCATTACCTTAGTTTTGGGGAATATTACGGGGATCAATAACTTCACGAACAATGGCGCGGGGACGACGACGGCAGGGGGAACCCTGGCGACGGCATTGACCCAGACATGGAACGATCCTTTGACCCTCAATGCGACAACGACGCTCAATACGACGAACAGTAACGTGAGCTTTGGAAGCACGATCCAATCTCCGACTGCCTATGCCCTGACCGTGAACAAGGGTGGTGGAACAGTAAGTTTCGGGGGAGTGGTCGGGGGTAGTGGCAATGCGCTTTTAAGCGTGACGACGGATGCCGGCGGTACTGCGGCGATCGATACGACGGGAATCACGACGACGACGACCCAGACCTACAACGGCCCGGTGACACTGGGAGCGAGTACAACCTTGACCGGTACGACGATAAATCTTGGATCGACGGTCAATGGAGCAAGCGCAGCGACCTACAGTCTAACAGTGACAGGGAATGCGAACTTTGGCGGAATTGTAGGGACAACGAGCCTTGCGAGTGTTTTGGTGAGCGGGTTGAGCGCTATCAACACAGCGGGGATCACGACGAGCGGAGCGCAGACCTACACGGGCGCAGTGACGTTAGGAGCGGCCACGACCTTGACCGGCGGATCGGGGTCGTTGGTGTGGTTCAAGAGTACGCTGAATGGCGGATATACCTTTGCGGTAGCGACGGCTAACGCGGAGTTTGACGGGATCGTGGGGGCTACTCCCCTGACGAGCGTGAGCGTGGCAGGTATGACGTCGATCAATGGTGGGGCAGTGACGACGAGCGGAGCGCAGACCTACACGGGCGCTGTGACGTTGGGGGCGAACACGACCTTGACTGGTGGATCGGGGTCGTTGGTGTGGTTCAAGAGTACGCTGAATGGCGGATATACCTTTGCGGTGGCGACAGCGAACGCGGAATTTGACGGGATAGTGGGAGCGGCTCCCCTTGCGAGCGTGAGCGTGGCAGGTACGACGGCGATCAATGGCGGCGCAGTGACGACAAGCGGAGTGCAGACGTACACGGGCGCCGTGACGCTGGGAGCGAACACGACACTGAACACGACGAACTCGAACGTGAGTTTTGTGAGTACGCTCGGTTCGCCGACAACCGCGTATACGCTGGCGGTGAACAAGGGGAGCGGGACGTTGACGTTCGCGGGGACCGTGGGAGTTGGAACAAGTAACTTCCTGGCGAGCATAACGACGGATACGACAGGTACCGTGGCGATAAACGGCGGGACAGTGACGACGAGCGGAGCCCAGACCTACAATGGCCCAGTGACTCTTGGCTCGAGCGCGACGCTCTTTACGACGAACAGTAACCTGAGCTTCGGCTCGACCTTGAATGCCCTGGCAGCAGGAACGCAGGGCCTGACGATAGCCGCCGGCACGGGGAACGTGAGCTTTGTCGGAGTGGTGGGCGGCACCGCGCGTCTGGGCGCTCTGTCGGTGACGGCCGGGACTGGAACGACGGCCTACATAAAGCCTTACGCGAACATGACAGCCAACTCGATGAGCTTCACGGGGCCGGTGCAATTGCAGAACAGCTTGACGATGAACACGTCGGCGGATAACGGGAACGTGAGTTTTAGTACGACGCTGGACGCGTTGGCTGCTGGCATCCAAGGCCTGACGATAACCGCCGGTACGGGGAACGTGAGCTTTATCGGCGTAGTGGGCGGCACCGCTCGTCTGGGCGCTCTGTCGGTGACGGGCGGTACTGGAACGACCGCGTACATAAAGCCTTACGCGAACATGACGGCGGGCTCGATGATCTTTACTGGGCCGGTACAGCTGCAGGCTACGCTGACGCTGGACACGTCTGCGAATAGCGGAAATGTCAGTTTCAGCACGGTAGCTACGACAGTCGACGCGCTGACCGCCGGTACGCAGGGCCTGACGATAACCTCCGGCACGGGAAGCGTGACCTTCATAGGGCCCGTCGGAACCAACGTGGCCCTGGCGTCCTTGAGCGTCACGAGCACGAATATCCTAAGCGGCGCGATCACCCTGGATTCGAGCGTTAAGACCACGGGCAATCAATCCTATCTCGGGCTGACGACCGTCTCCGGAACGACCGGGGCGGTGGTCAACGCAAGCTCCGGGCTGATGAGCTTCAGCAGCGCAGTCATACATACGAGCGGAACGATACAGGCTGGTACCGATTCCTCGGATGTCGCCATACGTTTCAGTGCGAACTACACGGCATCGGGCACCGCGATACTAGCGGGGAATTCGAGCGCATCCGGCATCGAATTCGACGGCAATGCGACTTTGGAGAGCTTCACTCAGAACGGCGACCTGTTGGTATTCAAGGGAACGGCCACTCAGCAATTCGACTCGAACAATCAGATAATCGGCAACGTTACGGTATCCGGCACGGATCTCGTCATCGCCGGCCACAGCGTGAACCAGACGGGCGGCACGTATACGACGACTGTCCAGACCGGCATCCTCGATCTCGCCACTAACGGGGCCACTTTAGGATGGGTGGCCGACAGTGCCGCAGGTACGGCGCCGACGGTCGGCCTCTTTCATGGCATCGCCGGAAGCCTGGTTTTCGAGACCGGAACACAGTTTAACTGCGTCTCCCTGCAGACCGCGAGCGGCTACGCGATCGGCAACGCGGGCACGAACACGATCATGGCTTCGGGCAATGTATCGATAGCCACTCCCTCCGCCTCCTTCTCGACCCCCGCGAACTCCACGCTCGTGATGACGGGAAGCGGCATGACCTTGGCGGCGACGCCTCAGATCGGCAACCTGACCGTATCGGGATCGGTGACTCTGGGCGCGGCTCTTTCAATGGCTGGGAACATAATCATATCCGGTACGCTCGACAGCTCGGCTTCGGGCAACTATCAGATAACGATCGCCGGCAATTGGACCAACTCGGGGACCTTCACGCCCGAGGCGGGCACCGTCAAGTTCACGAAGAGCTCCGGCATCATCTATGTGAACGGGAACAACAATTGGTACATCTTCGACTGCGAAGTGCCTGGCATAAAGGTATACTTCGCGGACTTGAACACGCAGGCGATCCTGGCCGGCGGAAAATTCAAGATAATTGGCAGCTCTGCCTCGCCCATAACGATCTCGCGGCAGAGCCCCGACCAAACGAGCGACCTCAACTGGGTCATGCCTACTCCCCCCAGCCCGACCTATATGTGGCAGATCGATGTCCATTCGGGCGCCGACGTGGACATGAGCTATGTCACGGTTTGCTACTCGGACGCACGGGCCCACCCGATCGCAGTTCCGGACAACGTGACGCTCTTCGTCACGACGCCGGACGGCTCGCTCGCGGGAGAGATAGGCAACACTTGTTACGAGTGGATCTCCGGTATACTCGCGATCTACAGCTATATTGAAGACTCCGACGGCAACGGAAAGCTGGACCGCATTCGCGTCATCGCGCAGACGACTTTGAACGGGGACTTCTCGGGCTTCAGCGCTACAGTAACCGGCTACGACATAGACACGAGCAAGGGCACGCAAGGCTTCGCGATGGTTCCTGCCGGCTCGGCCCTGCCTTCTACCCCCAAGCTCTACGGCGGCGCAGGCTATGAGTTCTTCATATACTTGAAGGAGAAAAACTACACCGACACGGGCACCACGCCAACGTGGGCGATCGTGACCAATACTTCGCTCAAAGACAGCGCCACCAGCAAGCTCAAGCTATATCCGATAACCGGCGGCGGCTCCATAATGACTACGGCGATGCCGACCTATAGTTGCGCTTTGCCGCGGATCGCATATACGCTCGCCCTGCCGGGGAAGAACCAAGTCTTCTTCCATTTCAGCGGCAATGTCTATGCCGACACTTCACAGACTGTCATCGGTGCCTCGAATTTCACCGGGGCTTCCTCCGTGAATCGTATAACGTATTCCGGGAATGGGACGAGCGAGGCGCTGGTTACCTATCCGTCGACGATCAGCGCCGCCACGATAGCCTCGGCTTCGACGAGTTATTCGCTCGCCTCGACGCTCTACGACGCGGCCTCGGCTCCGGAGGATTACGCGACCGACCCCGCCTGGCTGCTGTTCTGGACTACTATGGGCGGCTTGCCGCCCGAACCCTACAACGTCGCTACCGCCTCGGCTTCCTGGCCCAACCCCATTGCCTCGACCACCCACCGCGTCTCCGACGTGATGGTATCCCTGCCGCCCCCGACCTCGGGGACCTACGATCCGGCAAGCTACTTCGCCTGGCCGATCTATGCGAAAAACAATATCACGTTGACGCTCACGGACAGCCAGATCGCCGGCCTCACGGCCGCCCAGTCCGCGGCCGAGGGCATCGGCCTCATCAGGGCCTTCGACGGAAGCCAGTGGCTCATGCCGCAGACCGTCACCGTTCAGGCTCGTGTGAGCGCCAATCTCGGCAGCTCGTATCAGCCCTCTCTCGCCTACGACACCAACGTGGCCTCGACCTATGTTGGCTCGGTAAGCGGGACCTGGCTGCCCAAGCATGCCGAGACATCATTCTCGGGCCTCGACGCCTTGCCCGACTCAGGCTCGGCCTCGCAAGGCAAGGCGTCTTCCGCCGCCGCCGACCTGTGGAACCTATCGGTACAGAGCACGGACTCGAAGATCGCAGGCGTAACGGACAACTCGGTCTTCGGCTTTTTCTATACGCTCTCGAGCTCGCCTTCCGATCTCTATGTCGGCAGGCTCGCCGTCTCCGATCCTGCCACCATTCCGGCGGACTGGTACAGGTACGTCAGGCCCTTCTCCTTCTTCTTCCATAATGTCGCCCAGCAGAAAGGCGGGGTGACGATACTCAACAATGTAATCGACCCGACCAAGGGCGATACGGTCAAGCTCGAGTACCAGCTGGCGACCGCGGGGTCGGTCACCGTTACGGTCTTCACGCTCGATGGCGATGTCGTGGCGAGGCTGGCCAACTCCTCTTCTCAAGCCGGGGGAGACTATGTGGTATACTGGAACGGCAAGAACCTCGGCGGGCGGCCGGTAGCGAGAGGCCTGTACTTCATCCGCCTCGTGGCGCCCGGGATGGACGAGATCCGCAAGGTCCTGGTGATACGCAGATGAGCTTCTATTAGTGCCCGCTCGTCGCTATACTAAAGGCGAGGAGATTGCGCGATATGAAGATTCTCATGGTCTCGAGCGAGGCTACTCCTTTCGTCAAGTCCGGGGGACTGGGCGACGCGGTGGCGGCGCTCTCTCGATCCCTTTCTCGCGCCGGGCACGACGTTAAGCTCGTATTGCCGCGCTATTCGGGCATCGAAAAGTCGAAACTCGAGGTAGTCGAAGGGCCTTTGGGCGTGCGGATGGGGAGTAAGGGCGGCGAGGCCGAGGAGTGGGCGAGCGTCTATAAGTCCTACCTGCCGGGCTCCGCCGTGGAAGTCTACTTTATCGGACATGAACGATTCTTCTGCCGCGAGGGCCTGTACGGTACCCGCTCCGAGCCGGACTATAAAGACAATCCCGAGCGCTTCGCCTTCTTCTGCCGCTCCGCCTTCCAGCTCTGCAGAAGGCTTTCCTGGATTCCCGACATCTTGCACGCGCACGACTGGCAGGGCGCCCTCGCGCCTGTATTCCTAAAACACGACGAGGCGAAGGGCGCTTTCGCGAAGACCGCCTCGGTGCTCTCGATCCACAACCTCGGCTACCAGGGCGTCTACGACAAGGGCAACTTCGACTGCTTCGGTCTTCCCTGGGAGCTCTTCCACGGCGCGGGATTCGAGTTCTACGATAAGATAAACATCCTCAAGGCGGGCATAAGCTCCGCCGGCTGCCTGTCCACTGTATCGCCGAGCTATGCCCGCGAGATACAGACGCCCGATTCTGGCTTCGGCCTCGACGGGCTCCTGCGCTTCCGCTCGGCCGACCTCGTCGGCATATTGAACGGAGTAGACCTCGACGAGTGGGACCCGGAGACCGACCTGCGCATTCCCGAGCGCTATTCGGCCTCGAAGATGGCCGGCAAGGAAAAGTGCAAGGCGGCCCTCCAGAAGGAATTCGGCCTCGATGCGTCCCCCCGCAGGCCTCTTATCGGAATGGTTTGCCGACTCACCGATCAGAAGGGAGTGGGCGAGCTTTTCGGCCCACTGTACGGAAGCGCCTTCAGGATCTGCCGGGATATGGACCTGCAGTTCGCGGTCCTAGGTTCGGGCGAGAAGTGGTGCGAGGACGAGCTGCGCAATCTCTCGGCAAAGCTGCCCAACTTCAAGGCGAAAATCGGGTTCGACGAGAAGCTGGCCCATCTCATCGAGGCGGGCTCGGACTTCTTCCTCATGCCCAGCCGCTACGAGCCCTGCGGCCTCAATCAGATGTACAGTCTCCGCTACGGAACATTGCCCATAGTCCACCGCACGGGGGGGCTCGCTGATACCGTGGAGAATTACAACCAGGACTCCGGCGCGGGCACGGGCTTCGCTTTCGACAATCTGACTCCTCGTGCGATATACGATACCGTCGGCTGGGCGGTCTGGGCCTGGTATAACCGAAGCGAGCATGTTAAGGCCATGCGAGTTCGGGCGATGGAGAAGCGTTTCTCCTGGGAGCATGCCGCGTCCGAGTACGCCAAGCTCTACGAGCGCGCCCTCTCGCGCCTGGGCCCTGCGGGATCGTATGTTGATTAAGAACCCCGCCTTTCGCTACCCTGTACCTGCTCCGGAGGAATGATGAGCTCCAACCAGAAAGTATACGACTACGACGCGCCCAAGGTTCGCGACAGGCTCGTCGACGTTTTTCGCAAGCGCAAGGGCGAGGCGACGACTGCCGACCTCGTCGCGCTTACGGGCCTGCCCAAGGCTCAGGTCGAGACCGAGATCAAGGCGGTCTCCGACGAGTACGGCGCCAGGTTGCGCGTCACGGATTCGGGTGAGATCCTCTACTCCTTCCCCTCGGGGATGAAGAGTCGCTATCGCGGCTTCGGCCCCTCCTTTTCGCGGTTCTGGAAGGCCTTCCGCAAGGGCGCGGCCGCGGTCGGCTCCTTCCTCTTCAAAATTTGGATCGTCGTGATGCTCGTCGGCTACTTCGTCTTCTTCATCGGCCTCGCCCTTCTCGCCCTTCTCGTGTCCCTCGCCGCCCAATTCGCGGGCAAGGACAATTCCGGCCGCGGCGACGGCATCGGCGGCTTCTACTTGGCTTCAAGCCTCATAGACACCATGGTCCGCATTTGGTTCTACTCCGAGCTCTTCACGACTCCCGAGGAGCGCGCTATGCGCCGGGGCAGGAGGCGCGATCGCAAGCCCCTGCACAAGGCGATCTACTCCTTCGTCTTCGGCGACGGCGACCCGAACGCGGATTGGGACACGGTGGAGAAGAAGGCCTTCGTCGCCTTCGTCCAGGCGAACAAGGGGCTCATCTCGATGCCCGAGTTCATGGCGCTCACAGGCCTTCCGCCGCTTGAGGCCGAGGAGCGCATCAATCGCTACCTTTACGAGTTCGAGGGCTCTCCCGAGGTCTCCGACGGCGGGACGATCTACTTTGCCTTCCCCGGTCTCCTGCGGCGCAAGGACAAGGCTGACAGGACCTTCGGCGGCACGACGCCGATGAAGCGCATTGCCGCCTTCTCGTCGAACAAGGCGAAGGCGAACCGCACGTTCTGCCTCTTCAACGGCGTCAACCTAGTCTTCGGCTCCTACTTCCTGGCCGAGGCCCTGACTCCGCATAATCTCCTCGCGGTGATCTACGGGGGCAAATACGCAAGCAAGCTCGTAACTACGGGCGGCTGGGACGGATTCTATTACTTCACCCACCAGCTCTTCGGCAAGCTAGGCGGGATGGCGGACCCCACTTCCTTCATCGCCATCGTTCTGGGGCTCGTGCCCCTGGTCTTCGGCCTCTTCTTCTACGCGATTCCCGCGATCCGCAAGGGACGCCTCGATGCGCGCAACGAACGGGCTAGGACCGAGAACCTACGCCGCGTCGCCTATCGCGCGGTCATCGATTCGCCTTCCGCGTTGCGCCCCGAGTCCGTGAGCGTGCTCGACGAGGCGGCGAGGCCCAAGGACGGCCGCGCCGCGGAGAAGACGCTCACCGAGCTGGCCGCCTGGTCAGGCGCCGAGCCTAGGGCGGATGGCTCTTTCCGTTTCGACGAGATCGAGCGGGGCAAGGGCGAGCTCGCCAAGGTCAGGGCCGCGGTGAATATAAGCGACTACGACCTGGGCGGCGTGAACTTCGACTCAGGAGCCCCGGCTAACTGAAAAAAGAGAAGAATAAACGCGAAACAACCACCCCGGCTTTCAGTCCATGCCCTTGGACGGAAAACCGGGGTGCAGAACATTGGGAGAGAGCCGAGTGAGATTTTGGTGTCCTCGGCAATCAGAATATCCAACCTAATCGTTACGCAAAGATATTATCGAAAAACTGTATGCAGCATTCGCATCTTGAATGGTTATATTCCCTCCGCTGTAGTAATAATCGTTTGATTGGTTCCAAGCGGAATTGTGTGTCTGAGCCCATATAGAATACGTCCCATCAGGAAGTCCATTTAGCGAATAAGAGTATGTTGTAGCAGTAGTAAGCGGGATATCTATCTTTGCACTTGCAGAACCAGAACTGCCGTCGCTTGGACTACACTCAATATCCAGATATTGACCAGACGCAAGCGTCGGTGCACTTGCCAAAGTAACAGTTCCACTCAGTGTATACGTCGCCATGCTTGAAGATCCACTATACGTAATATCGTTCGTGTTATAATTATTACTAGAAGCTGTAGTACCAGTCGATACATAGTTCGCCCATACCTGGAATTGCTTATTTGTTCCATTTGGAATTGTATGCGCGTCTATTGTTGCTGTCCACGTATTGTCTGAATTAACTTTTGCCTGAACACTAGGGCAGCCACCCAAAGACGCCGTTATCGTCGGGGCTACTGTGCTATACCAAGAGCCAGAAGTCGTGAATAAATTTGTCGTTATCGTGGAATTCGAGGCCGGTGTCGCTATCTCTACATAATTGCCTTTTATTATCTCAACAGAATACGTAGTCTTCGTTCCATCTTCAGCGACAACGATGATGCTCAAAGGGTTCGCTCCGCTCGCCAATACCGTCGGCTGTCCCTCATTCATCGATACTGTAGCTTTTGAGGAATTGGCAGTCGGAGCGACTGTAACGCTGGACGAAGCATCGACCCATAGCTTGTAGGATGTGGTTGCCTTACTGAATGCGGGGCTCAGCGAACCGACGCTGGTACTTATCGCCGACAATGTCGAGTCGCTATCTTTAGCGCCTTCGGTGAGCGCCAAATTCTGCTTAGCCGTTGTTCCTTCGGTTACCGTCACCGTTGCATTTGCGGTGTAGTCGCCTTTTTCTGCATAGAGGGTATAGCTCGATCCGACTGGAACCGAGCTGATCGTATATGCTCCGGACGTGTCGGTAATAGCGGCATAGGAAGTACCGGCGATATAGACAGTAATTCCCAAAGCTCCTGCACCGCCAATTGTAGCTGTACCCGATATGGATCCAGTGGGAGTAAGGTCGAGATCGCTCGCTGTCGTATCTTTACCGGCAGTGACTGTGACGCTTGTGGTCACGGCCTTCTCGAGAGAGTTTTTGCTGCTCGCGTAGACTGTGTACGTGCCAGCAGCGAGATCGCCGAGCGAATATGAGCCTGAACTAGTAGTGGTGGCCTGAGCCGCGATCGTTTTAGCCAAACCTGTAGATTTGCCTTCCAAAGAAAGTACGTACGCTGTTTTCCCTGAGCTCGTGCTTTCGGCGGTTATTACTATTCCAGTATGATCCGATTGGTTTGAAAAATAAGCGTGGCCAGAAATTGATCCTGTTGTTGTACCTGAAGACGATGCAGGCTGCTGACAACTTACGAGGCAAAAGGCAACAAAGAACGCAAAAACCATCCCTGACAAAAAAAACCTATGGTGCATTTATCCATCCTCCCGTAATTATATTAACGTCTCGTCCTAAGGTCATCACCTTGCCGGAGACGTTCAGCTTCCTGAGCCCGTACGTGGGGCATTCCTGTCCGGATTCAGATCCAGTGCCGTCGCCAGCCTCGCGAGTTCCCCGTCGTCGAAGTCCCCCGGAATGAGCGAGGGCTCCTCGAAGAACGGCGAGAGGAGGGCGCCTGAACCGAGCGCGGCCGTGAAGAAAGGCTCGTAGTCGCTTTCCGTGCAGCGCGGGAAGAGGTAGGGGCCCTTCCGCTCGAAATACGGCCCGAGGCGGCGGTCAACGCGCTTCCATAGGCTTTCACTATAGGTTAGGCGGAAACGATCGAACTCGTAGAGGGCGCGTTGGGCGCTCGCGAGGAGGGCCGGGGCGAGGAGCTCGCCTTTTGCCTTGGCGGCGTCTTCCTCTTCGGTGAACAACAGGACTGTCGGGGCGAGTATAGAGGGGCAGGGGAGCAATGGCATCGCTATGCGGGCCGCCTGTGCTTCGGAGTTTAGCCTGAGATGTTCGCCGAAGGGCCGCAAGACTGCGATCTTCGCGTCAGGCGACACAAGATCGGCGGCGGCGCGGGCGATGAGCTCGTTCCCGTAGAAGCGGGCCGCGGCATAGGGCGGATAGGCCGAAACGAGCGTTTTCTCGAGCCTGGCCTCTCGCACCGAAGGGAAGGGCCGCGTGAGGCCCATGTCGATCGCCGCTTTTGCGGCCGTGCCGATGCCCGTACCCTTGGCGCCGAGGATCGATCGGCCTCCGTCCATCCAGAAGTCCAGGTATCGCGCCCCATTCTCGGCGTAGAGCCTCCAGAGCCTCGCGCGCCTGATGGGCGGGAGTCTGCGCAGTCTGGTTCCCGCTAAGGTGTCGTCGGTCATGCCTAGCTCCTCTGGACTTCGAGCTTCTTCGTGAACTTGGGGAAGAACTGCGCTTGCCTGCCCGTCTCGAAGCGGACCACGACGAGAGGGCCCGAACTCGGCGTGGGGCTCACCTTGATGATCACGCCCGCGCCGTAGTCGTCGTGATAGACGGCCGCGCCCGCTCGCCACGGGCTCTCTTCTTTCGCGGGGACTCCCGCTTGCCGCCCGGCCGTCGGGCGCTGTCCGTAGGGCGCGCCCGATCCATAGGCGCTGACGCTCTTCTTCGCCTTCAGCGTCTCGATGAGACTGCCGTCTATCTCGCCCAGGAAGCGCGAGGGCATGGTTTCATATAACCTGCCGTGAAGCCGCCGCCAGTGGCAGGAGGTGAGGTAAAGCTCGTCCTTGGCGCGCGTGATCGCGACATAGAAGAGACGGCGCTGCTCCTCGAGCTCCTCGCCCTCCTCGTCGTCGCGGGGGAAGAGCCCCTGCTCGAGACCGGTGGCGATGACGAGCGGGAACTCGAGGCCCTTCGTGTTGTGCATGGTGATAAGAGTCACCGCGTCCGCGGCCACCTCTTCCGAAGAGAGGCTGCGGTCGAGTTCGATAGTCTCGAGGAAGTCGGAAAGGCCCTCTCTCGCGCGCGGGTACAGCGACGCCGCGTTGACGAGCTCCTCGAGATTGGCGACTTTCTGCGTGCCCGCGATCTCGTCCTGGGCACGGTGGTATTCAATGAGCCCGGAACTGCGCACGAGGCGCTCGATGAAGGGCCCCAGGCTCTCGCCGTCGGGATTGGGAGAAGACAGGAGCTCTGCCAGGCCCTGTATGAGCTCGAGGAAGTCCCGCGTGCCGGCCTTGGCCTTGCCCTTGAGAGCGTCCGCGGCTTTTGCGGCGGACGAGAGAATGTCCTGGGCCGAGGCCTCGGCCGCGCCCAGGAGGATATCGACGCTCGTATCGCCTACGCCGCGGCTTGGCTTGTTCACAACGCGCTTGAAGGCGACCTCGTCCCTAGGGTTGCAGAGCATCGCCATATAGGCGAGCGCGTCCTTCACTTCCTCGCGGTCGTAGAAGCGCGAGGCCCCGACGATACGGTAGGGTATGCCCAGGCGGGGGAACTCTTTCTCGAAGGTCAGGGACTGGGCGTTCGTGCGGTAGAGGATGGCTATGTCGCTCCACCTACCGCCCGCCTTCAGGTGGTCCTTGCATACGCGCACGCAATAGGCGACCTCGGAGTCCTGGTCCTCGAGGAGGGCGAGCTTAGGCTTGCTGCCTCCCGTCCTCTCGGCGACGA
>Ga0326727_10016851_pt1 | contig 15314 bp, 15 predicted proteins | sample MB2enrmetagenome_FD_207643 | JGI IMG/M metagenome (GOLD analysis project Ga0326727, IMG submission 207643) | Lab enriched peat soil microbial communities from McLean, Ithaca, NY, United States - MB29MY | ecosystem: Environmental > Terrestrial > Soil > Wetlands > Peat | place: USA: New York... | reverse complement strand
GTTGATCCTCCGTCTGGAGACCGATGATGCTGGCCCGCACCGTCTTGGCCCAGGGAGAGTCTGAAAGGATCTGCCGCGCGTCGTCGGCCGTCCACTCCGGCACAGGTTTGGTCTTCCAGGATGGGTCTGCGGCCGCCAGTACAAAGGCCGCCGCAGTGAATAGGAAGTATCCGCGCATACGCCCTAGAACTTCACCATCAGGTCGATATCGAAAAGTATTTCGTCTTTCCGAAGGTCGGGATACCAGACACCGCCGTTGTTGGAGCAAGTGGAAGACGTCAACGTGGTCGCGCCGGAGTTGCTGCCGTCCATACAGGCGTATTGAGTGGGGAATCCGTTATTGGTTCCAGGGGGCGGGGTCACTCCCGCCGCGCCGGACCAGTACGGCACGTTGGCATGACGATAATCGCCCTCGAAACGGAAGGTGATCCACTGTTTGGGCATGTAATCGAAGGTGGCCGAGGTGTCCCATGCCTTGAACGGATCTCCCGGGTTGAATGTGAAATAAGGAGAGTTGAGCGAGGCCGAAGCGGCAGTCTCCCCATTGATTGGCGGGATCAGCACGAGATAACGGCCCGGATTATTGATCTGGCCGCCACCCAGAGTCAACGCAAACATGTCGCGATGGAACCAGAAGCGGTCGTAAAGCATGTAGCCGATAAAGCTTTGCTTGGGGTGGCCGCCGCTGTCGTTGTGGCAGCTGACACCCTCGCCGAACTCACAGCCCAGATCGCCTGTAAAAGTAAACGCCATCTTATCCAAGCCGTTTCCCGGCTTGTCGTAATACTTGATCTCAAGACTGTTGTCAGTATGGATTCGGCCCCGGTGCGGAGTATAAAGGTCGTCGTGCCCCAGGCCGTAGTTGTTGGAGACAAAATTCAGCCACGGAAAGGGAGTATATTTAATCTGCCCACCAAGACCTTTTCTGGTATTAGCAGACGCATAAGACTGCCATCCATTAATGATCCAGGGCTCAATCTTTAGATGGTGCGTGGGAAACATTTGGACGCGGACGCCTTGAAAAAACCAAGGCGTATTCGACGACACATAGGACGGTTGGTAAGCCCAGTTATCAAAGTTGTAATAACTGAATAAGCCGATGTACGACATGAAGATGCCGGCGTCAATATTCATTCCCTTCATCCAGTTAATGTGGTAGCCGCCGTACGCTTCCGCCAGATAGCGATCCGCGTCGTTCAAGTTCCATTGGCCCTTCGCATAACTGGGATCGTTTCGAATCGTGGCCTCCGAATATTCACCAAACTGAGTCATGAACCGGGCGCGTACGTTGTCTAAGTGAAAGTCGCCGCCAATGCCAAGCTGTTCAAGCTGGATCTCGTTCGACCGGAATAGTTCACTCGAACCACCCATGGAATCGTCGCTCGGTTTGTTGAAGTCATAAGTGTAGGTAAGGTCGGCGCGAATCTCGGGCGTGAAAAACTTCGAGTCGAAGGCCACGTCCTTGTTGCGCGGGTTGCCGTTCAACCAGGTCCAGTCATAGTCCGCGAAGGGGGTTTCGTTATCTACCGCCGGTGCGGCCGGCGCCGCGGGAGTAGCTTGCGCTTCTGGACCTTGCAGGGAGGGCGAGGGACCCGGCATCAGCACTGGCGCGCCCGAACCAATTCCACTTGCCGGCATTCCTAAAACGCCCGAATCCTTGGCGTTTGAAGCCAGCAGCGGCCCGTGGGGCGTTCGCGTTTCGGCCGTTGCGATTGGGTCAGAGGTTCGCTTATTCTCCAACTCGGCGCGAAGCTGCTCGAAGCGTTGTTCAAAGCGCTGCTCCATCTTCGCTTCCATGGCTTCCAGTTTCTCCGCCATGGCAGGGGTCAATCCCTCGTCCGCTGCTGTAAGTCTGAAGTCGGTTCGAAGGCGTTGCCCTGAAGCGATGGCAATCGTGGTCGCCTGGGCTTCGCCGATGCCCGCCTTCTTCACGTCAATCTGATAGGACCCCGCCGTCAACTCGGAAATCTTATATTCTCCCGTCGGTCCGGAAACAATAATGCGGGAGGTATGGTCACTTAGATTGGTGATTCGTAATAAGGCTTCCGGTATTGCCGCGCCGGAGATATCTCGAACCGTTCCAACAATGGTCGCGGAAGTTGATTGCGCTTCAAGAGTCCGCTGATTTAGAGCTGCCAGACCAACAAAAGCAATCGCAGTGGTGAACAGCCTAATACTCCAGGGCATCATGTTTGTTGATTCCTTCTTCTGAGATAGCGTCCAGCGACCCAGGATAATCGGGTCGAGAGTGGAAGACTACTTAGGAGTCTACGAGCCGACAAATAAAAAAGGCATAAAAGAGTCATCACATCGCCAGATCGGTTTTTTTGTTGAAGCCTATAACCAAGTGTGATCGGCGAGTTAGTGGTCCGTGCTAAATCGATAGCCGCCTGAATCGGTGAGAAGATACCGGGGACGCGACGCGTTGTCACCCAGTTTCTTCCTTAAACGGCGGACATAGGTGCGTAAGACCTCGCGGCTGTAGCCGGGTCCCCAAACGGCATCCAGCAGCCGGGTATGCGTTAAAAACGAACCGCTGTTTGTCATTAGGCAATACAGCAAGTCAAACTCCTTCGCCGTCAGCGTTACCGGTTCTCCGGCCTTCCGGACAAGCCGGCGCGCGGCATCGAGGCTGATATCGGCGATCTGAATCAGCATCGGTTCGATCGTCGAAGCGATGTCAGCCTCACCGGACTGGGACCGGACTATCGCGGCCCGAATGCTTCCCGCCAACTCCTGCGCTTCGAACGGCTTGATTATGTAATCATCCGCGCCCGCGCCAAGCAGTTCCAGCTTTTCCGCGTCGCTGTGCCGGGCCGTGAGCACGACAATCGCCAAGCGCGGCGCCAACTCCCGGATCTTCCGGCACGCTTCCAGCCCGTTCATCCCCGGCATGCGCGACTCCAGCAAGACCGCGTCAAACCGTACGGTTCGAATTAGAGCGATCGCCTGCTCCCCGCTGGTCGCCTCGGATACCTCGAAACGTAGGTTCGTAAGGGTCTCGCGCAACGCCCAACGGATGGAATCGTCGTAATCCACAATCAGCAGGCTGCCGCCGGATAGGGAATCGGTTTTCGTTGCGGGCTGGAGGTGTGATCTCATTGATAGGATGGCCCGGCAGAATTTCGTCCATTATGAAGGTTGGCGCGTGAGTAATGCATAAAGATCCAGGCAAGTCCTCAATGAAAGGAATGCCGGCACGCTCGGCCGCGGTAGACCAAGCCCTCTCGCCTGCCGCGGACGCAACGTTTCGGACCATCCTGGAGGCGTTGCCCGCGGCGGTTCTGGCAGTCGACGGTTCGGGGCGCATCGCGCTTCTAAACGCCGCCGCCGCGAGAATGTTCGGATACGCCCAGCACGAGTTAGTGGGGACGCGGATCGAAAGCCTCATCCCGGAACGCTTCCGGCAAAGTCATGTAGGTCACGTACCCCGCTTCTTCAGAAAGCCTGGCATGCGGCCCATGGGAGCGGGAATCGATCTATTCGCCTTGCGCAAAGACGGTTCGGAGTTCCCCGTCGATATCGGTTTAAGCTACCTCGAAACATACCATGGACTCTTGGGCATCAGTTTCGTTACCGACATCAGCGAACGCAAAAATAACCAGCGAGAGGTACAGGCGCTGATGGCTCGCCTCCTCGGCATTCAGGAAGGCGACAACAAAGAGCTGTCCAGGGAGCTTCACGACGGCCTTAGCCAGAAACTCGCCGCGCTGGGTATGGAGGTCTCGACGCTTTTCAAGGGCCGCGTCGAGGCTGACGACGCGTTTCGCGAACGGGTCCGCGCCCTTAGCCAGACCATCAATGCTTTGGCCGGCGATGTCCACGCGATCTCGCGAAGACTGCATCCCGCCATACTGAGCGAGTTGGGCCTGGAAGCCGCCATTCGGGAGGAATGCCTGGGTTTCTCAGCCGATCAAGGCGCGTCCATCCAGTTTGTCGCGGAGAACATTCCCCCCTCAATTCCGGAGGATGTGTCTCTTTGCCTCTACCGGGTAGCTCAAGAAAGTCTCCGCAATATCGCGAAACATGCAGGAGTCGCCAACGTGCGAGTCCAGCTTTCCGGATCTAATAAGGGCATCACACTTCGCGTTGAAGATACGGGCGAAGGCTTTCATCTCAAACAAGTCCGCTCAAAGGGTGGTTTGGGCCTGATTAGTATGGAAGAACGGGCACGGCTCGTCAATGGCAGGTACAGCCTTGTTTCGCGACCCGGAAAAGGAACCACGGTGGAGCTTTTCGTGCCAAGTGAAAGAGGCGAGGGGGGAACTGGACGGAAATGAAACGTCGCAAGCTGTTACTCGCAGACGACCACGATATTGTCATCGAAGGGCTGCGGCGCGTGTTGGACCAGCCGGACTTTGAGATCGCAGGCGTCGCCAGAGACGGACGTTCCTTGCTGCGCATCACCGAAGAGGTTCGGCCGGATATCATCATCGTCGACATCACCATGCCTTTGCTCAATGGCATTGAAGCCGTGCGGCAGATTCGAAAAACAAACCACAGCGTCATCATCATTTTTCTTACGATGCATCCGGATATCACGTTCGCGACGGAGGCCCTGGCTGCTGGTGCATCCGGCTATGTTCTGAAGAATTCGGCGGTCGAAGAACTGGTGCCCGCCATCCGAGAGACCCTGAAAGGCAATACTTACATCGCTAGAGCGATTGCCGAATCCGTGAAGCACGGGCTCTCCACTCGCTCCAACGCCTGGCGAAGTTCCTCTGACAAGCTCACCACTCGTCAACGCGAAGTCTTGCAATTGCTGGCGGAAGGACATCATGTGAAAGAAATCGCCGTGCGGCTGAACTTGTCCCCCCGTACGGTGGAGTTTCACAAATACCGCATCATGGATGAACTCGGCCTGCGCACCGTTGCCGAACTCAGCCGCTACGCGGCGACGCACGGAATCGTCGGCTAGTGTCTCAGTTCGCCCAGAGATCCAACTGTGCGATCACCGCGTCCAGAAGTCCCGAAAGCGCATTCTGCACCACTGGAGTCAGTTCCGCGCTCCATTCCGTGGACATCGGCTGAGCGCCCAGCACCACCACCTCTTCGGGTGCGTCACCCAATAGCTTCATGGCGATCATCAAGTCCGCAAACCCCAGCTGATGCACGCTCGGCTTGCCGGGAAGCCCATCCAGCGCCTTCCCCTCGAAGCGGACCAGCGTGCCCGGAACCTCACCCACATCCACCGCATCGATCACCAGCACCCGCGCAAAACCCGCAATGTGCGACATCAGGCTCAATCCCTGTGTCCCGCCATCCAGCAAAGTCACTTTCGAGTTCACCCGCGAGTCCGTCTGCAAACGCTGAATGGCGTGCACACCCAGGCCGTCATCCGCGTGGAGCAGATTCCCCAGGCCAAGCACCAGCGCGTCCGTCACTTGCGAGCCAACTCGGCATTCTTCTCCGCGACGTCGAGTTCACTATCCGGAATCACCTTATAGCCAATGAAAATGCTGTCCATCAGACCGCGCTTTTCTACGCGTGAGATCAACATGCACAGGTGAATGTGGAAAATGGCGAAACACGGGAAAAGGAACATCACACAGAAGTGAATCAGGCGTATGTTTTGAATATCTACAACTCTTGGAATCCATCCCACCGCGATGTTCAGAACCCCGGTCGGCATGATCCAGTTATACATCGTCAAACCTGTGATGATCTCTACCAGAATGAGAGCGTAGATCACCAGATAGGTCACGGCAGCCATGGCATTGTGGCCGATCTTCGATACCGTCCTGCGCCGGATAAAGGCGTAAAACTCCAGCACATTCAACATTTCCTTCCATTGCGCGGCTCGCAACGGAACGTATTGATCCCATCGCACCCATCGGTTACCACCGGAGAAGCCGAAGAAAAGGAACATACGCATGATGAAGAGCCCGATGAACAGCATTCCGGTGCCTTCATGGACAAAGCGGAACCATCCCATCAGGTAGGGGCGTTTAATCTGATCGATGATGAAGGGATCGTGAATGTAGTAGCCCGTGAACCCCAGCACCACAAGGGAGATCACCATCCACCAATGGAACAGCCGCAGCGGGTATTGCCAAACATAGACTCCCGTGGCCGGCCCAATCGGAACTTCCGGATGCTTCGGATCTTGGTCTAGAGCGGGATGCATCGCGTTCTCCTCATCTCACCAGCGGCAGCGTATACTCGCGCCCGTGCCCATCGATTACATGAACCGCGCAAGCAAGGCAGGGATCGAAGGAGTGGATCGTTCGCAGGATCTCAACCGGCCGCGCGGGGTCGACTACAGGCGTCGATTTCAACGAAGCTTCATAAGCACCGCGCTGGCCTTGGGTATCCCGCGGCCCTGCATTCCACGTCGTAGGCACCACCGCCTGGTAGTTCTTGATGGATTTACCGTCAATTTCCACCCAATGTCCCAGTGAACCGCGCGGAGCTTCGTGCCAGCCAAAGCCTCTCGCATTTTTCGGCCAGGTGTCGGGATCCCAATGAATCGGGTTGAAAATCGTCACATTCCCGTGGTCCAGGTTCGACGATAGCTGGTCGACCCAAACCTGGAGCCGGTTCGCCATGATCTGCGCCTCAAGGGCACGCGAAGCGATGCGGCCCAGGGTTGAGAACAGCACGGTAGCCGGCGCCCCTAGCTTCGTCAAAGCGCCATCCACAGCCGCGCGGATGTCTTTTTGTCCGGACGCATAGCCCACCACCATGCGCGCCAGCGGTCCCACCTCCATCGGTTTGCCTTCATAGCGCGGCGCTTTCAACCATGAATATTTCTTGTCTACGTCCAGATAGTCGTAAGGCGGCCTAGGGCCGCTATACTTCGGCCTCGTTTCGCCCACCGAGGGATGTTTACCATTGGCGTCGCCGTCCGAGTAGTCATACCAGGAGTGGCTGACGAATTCGCTGATGCCGGCGGGGTCCACCGGATAGACCTTGCTCAAATCCCGCCCCAGAACCACCCCCCGCGGGAACAGAAAACTCTTCGGGTCTTCAAGGTTATCCGAGGCATAGTCGCCATAGGAAAGAAAGTTCCCCAAGCCTTCCCCGCGCGTGAACCACTCTTTGTAGTAAGGTGCGATGGCAAGTACGTCCGGAATATAAACCTGGTCCACGAACTTCTTGGCGCTCTTCACCAGGCTCTGAATTTTGTCGATCGCGATCGGATTGATTACGGCGTAAGGTTCGTTCGGATCCAGCGACGTGGTCATCCCGCCCACCAGAAACGTTTGAGGATGCGGATTCTTGCCGCCCAGCAAAGCGTGTATCCGGATAAAATCCTTCTGCCATGCCAGCGCTTCCAGGTAGTGCGCCACGGCCAGCAGATTCACCTCCGGAGGCAGTTGATAGGCGGGATGTCCCCAGTAGCCGCTGGTGAACAGGCTGAGTTGACCGGAATCCACCACAGCCTTCACGCGCTGCTGAATACCCCGGAAATACGTGGCGCTCGATTTTTCGTAATCCGAAATGGATTGGGCAATCACCGAGGTCTTCGCCGGGTCGGCTTTCAGCGCCAAGGTCACATCCACCCAGTCCAGGGCATGCAGATGGTAAAAGTGGATCACGTGGTCCTGTACCATCTGCGAACCGGCAATCAGGTCGCGCACCAGCCGCGCGTTCTCCGGAATGGGAATGCCCAAGGCATTCTCCACCGCCCGTACGCTTGCCAGCGCGTGCACCATGGTGCAGACTCCGCATATTCGCTGAGCCCAGATCCATGCTTCGCGTGGATCGCGGCCTTCCAGAATGATCTCCATCCCGCGAAACATGGTCCCGGAGCTCCAGGCATCCGAAACCTTGCCGCCATCTAACTGCGCCTCGATCCGAAGGTGCCCTTCAATGCGAGTTACCGGGTCAATCACCAACCGCGCCATCTTAGACCTCTTTCTCCGACTTTTCCGGATACTTGGGAGCCGGCCGGATCATGGTAATCAGACCGTGCGCCGTAACACCGGCCAGCACTGCCGCGGTCAGCCCTAGGCCCAATTCACCCGCCGTCACCTCAACCCCGAAACCAGGGACGGAAGGGAGTCGCTCGTAGAACGGGGACATGTGGTCCCAGAAACGGGGCGACGCGCACGCAATGCAGCCATGGCCCGCGCGGATCGGCCAACTGGTGTGGTCGTTCCATTGCGCGGTGGGGCAGTTGAACGTCGCGGCTGGTCCCTTGCACCCCATTTTGTACAGACAGTACCCCTTGCGGTGCCCTTCATCGCCCCACTCTGTTACGAAACGGCCGGCATCGTAGTGTGCGCGTCGCTCGCATTGATCGTGGATCACCCGCCCATATGCAAACAAGGGACGATTGTGCTGGTCCACCGCGGGCAGATCATTGAAAGTTAAGTAATGCACAAGCACCGCCGCGGTGTTCACTGGGTTGTGCGCGCATCCGTTCATGTTGATCAGCCGGATGCCCGGTACCGCTTCCTCCACGCCCAGCGACCCGGTCGGATTCGGATGCGCGCGCATAAATCCGCCGTCCGCCGCGCAAGCTCCCACCGCTATCGTGGCCGCCGCATTCCCGCAGACGTTTTTCGCGATCTCCAGCGCCGTCCGACCGCCGATGGTGCAATAAACGCCGTCATCGGCGGTCGGAATTCCGCCCTCCACCACCACCAGATACTTGCCCTTCTCTTCTTTCACGACACGATCCAAAGCCGCGGTCGCCGCGGCGCCCGAGCCCGCCATTATGGTCTCGTGGTATTCCCACGAGAAAAGATCCAGAACGATGTCCGCGATATCCGGGTTGCTCGACCGCAGCATCGATTCAGTGCACCCCGCGCAGTCCTGAAACTCCAGCCACACCAGCACTTGCTTCTTCGCCTTGCTGACCGCCGAAACGGTCGCGGGCAGATACCTATCGGGCAGAGCCAGCGTAGCCAGCATCGTGCTGCAGAATTTCACCAGCTGCCGGCGCGTAATGCCCCGCCGTGCCAGAATCCCTCCAAAATCCATTTCATCTGCCGGCATGTTCAACCTCCCTTTCGGCTTGCGCCTGCTTACCGGCGGCTCGCGCCGCCAGCCAGCCAATCCACTCGTCAAGTCCCGCGCCTGTGGTTGCTGAAGTCTCAATGATTTCGATCGCCGGATGAATCAGCCGGGCATTCGTTCGCACCCTCTCCAGGTCGAAAGAAACATACGGAAGAAGATCGGTTTTGGTCAGGATCATCAAGTCCGCCTTCTTGAAGATCCCTGGGTATTTTAGGGGCTTCTGTTCGCCCTCGGTCACGCTCAGCAGCACGACTTTGGCGTCTTCGCCCAGGTCGTAGCTCGTGGGACAAACCAGATTGCCGACATTCTCAATCAGCAGCAGATCCAAATGTCCCGGCCACCCCTCCAGATGCCGCGCCACCATCCTGGCGTCCAGATGGCACGCGCCCGCCGTCGTGATCTGGCGAACTGGATGGCCGTATCGCATCAGGCGGCGGGCGTCGCAGTCCGTCTGAATATCGCCAGTCAGGACCGCCACGGCATTCTCGGAGGAAAGCCTTTCCAGCGTCCGCTCCAGCAGCGCTGTCTTGCCGGCTCCCGGAGAGCCAATCAGATTCAGACACAAGGTTCCCTCGCGCCGCAGTCTCTGCCGGATCACGGCCGCCTCGGCGTCATTCTCGCTCAGAACGCGCTTCTCAATCGCCACGCGGGTCATGCCGTCACCTGCCTCTCTGCATCGTCGATTTCCAGATAAGCCAGTTCCAATTCGTCGCTCCGGCAAATCTCGATCTCCAACTCCAGAGGTCCCGACTCTGAGTTTTTCGTGATCGCCTCAAGGCAAAACCGCAGTGATTCGGCGTCCACTCCCGCCATTTCCCCAACCCTTACCGCAACCTTGACGGCGCGCTTTTCGGGATAGGGCAGCAACTCTCTCTGAATCGCCTCCAGGATGGAGCAGGCAATACCCATTTCATGCATTGGGTATCTCCTCTTCAAGGGCGCCGATCTCAGCCAGGTAACGGTAGGTTCGCGCAGCCGCCTCTTCGTCAATCCGCGTGATCGCCACCCCGACATGCACCAGTACAAAATCTCCCGGGACCGCGTCCGGCGTGAACGCGAGATTCACTACCTTTCGGACTCCGCAGAAATCTACATGGCCGCTGCGGAAAGCAGGGTCAACGCCTTCGATTGATACGATCCGCCCAGGAACCGCGAGGCACATAAGTTCAGCCGGTAAGCAGGGGTCAAGCTGTACTACAGCTAAAACCTATCACCATCTATTGCAATCTGGCCCTCGTAATTTTGCGAGTTTTTATGGCTTCCGCTAACATGGTAACCTCCATGCTTAGCTGTCTCCTTCTTATACTCCTGGGCCCTTCTTGTGGGACAAACGTCAGGTTAGTTGCTTAGTCACCAGCGGCTGGAAAGAACAGGATCATGCGATTAGTCGCTCCAACTCCCGCGCTCTTCCTGCTGGCTCTTGGCGCTACGGCTCAGACCGCACCCGTTCCAGCGCCGACTCTTCCCCCGGGCTACGTCGGCTCGGAAGGATGTCAAGCCTGCCATCAGGAACTATACGACGCTTTTCAAAAGACTCCGCATAACGCGCCGGCTGCTGACAAGAAGTATGGATTTACCGGGCTCGCTTGCGAGTCATGCCACGGCCCCGCGCAAAAGCATGTCGATTCACCTTCAGCCGACACTATTCGGAATCCCGCTAAGCTCGCCGCTCCCGCCGCCGACAAGGTCTGCCTCACTTGTCACCTGAATCAGCACACCCAGGTCGGCCGCCTCGAGAGCAGTCACATGAAAGACCAGGTTTCCTGCACCAGTTGCCATAAGGTGCACGCCAACGGTGGACATGATCTGGTTGTCCGTAAGGCTTCCGCCATCAACGCGCAATGTACCAGTTGCCATTTAAATGTATGGGCGCAGTTCCAACGCCCCAGTCACCATAAGCTGCCGGAAGGCGCGATGTCTTGTGTCGATTGCCACAATCCGCATGGAAGCATCCGTCCCGCGATGCTGCAATCCTTCGCTGGAACCGAGCCGGGTTGCTTTACCTGTCACGGCGACAAGCGCGGTCCATTCACCTTTGAGCACGCCGCTGTTAAGTTCGAAGGCTGCGGTTCGTGTCATGAGCCGCATGGTTCGGCGAACCCCCGCATGCTGATCCGGCAGGAAGTCAGGTTTGTGTGTCTTGAGTGCCACGCGAATTTCCCGAATCCGCCGGCCACAAATTCGGCCTTGGGCGTGGTGCCGCCCGCATTTCACGACCTGAATTCACCCCGTTTTCAAAACTGCACCGTTTGCCACCAGAAGGTTCATGGAAGCTACGTAGACAGGAATCTACTGCGATGAAGTCCCTTCTAGTCATTGCCGTGACCTTGCCGCTTATCGCGCAGCAGCCTGTTGCCCCAACGCCTGCTGCCCCAACGCCTGCTGCCCCAACGCCTGCTGCCCCCGCTCCAGCGAGCGCACCCGCCACGAGTGACGAATGGTTCTCCGGCTATATCGACCTCGGCTATCGCTGGCAAACCGGCGTCGGCGGTAGCCTTGATACCTACCGCAGCTTCGTAGATCTTGGCTCCGGTCCCAAACTGGTGGGCGCCGACTTCACCATCACCGATCCGAAGCATCGCCTGTTCGATGAACTCGGCGTCCGCGCGTTCGGCTGGGGAGATGATCCCAACGAGTCGCTTCATATCGACGTGAAGAAGAGCAAGCTGTATGACTTCAACGCCGACTATCGCGACATCGCCTACTTTAACTATCTGCCCTCTTATGCGGATCCGCTGCTATCCACCACCGGCGTCGCTCTCAATGAGCAATCCTTCGATACGCGCCGACACCTAGCCAGTTTCAATCTCGATCTGTTACCGGGAAATTGGCTGGTTCCTTACGTGTCTTATGACCGCGACAGTGGGTCTGGAACCGGAGAGACGACGTTCGTCAACGACGCAAATGAGTTCGCCGTGCCCAATACCATGTCCGATCGAACCAGTCTCTTCCGTGGCGGAGTGCGTATCGAACTCAAGCGCTTCCACGCCACCCTCGAAGAAGGTGGAACCAAATTCAGAAATAGTCAGGACGTCTATCAAACCTCCGGCTCTACCAACTTAGGGAACGCTACCAATACGTTTCTTGGCCAGACCATCGATCTTACCGGATTGGCTGCGTCATACGGTATCAATGGTTCCAGTAACTATACCAAGGGCCTGTTTACCGCGAATGCGACATCCTGGCTGGATCTATACGGACAATTCCTGTTCAGTCAACCAAGCACCAACGTCTACTACAATCAGCTTGCCACCGGGAATCTGGTGCTCGAAAGCCAGTTGCTGTTCTACAGTAGTCAGCAGTTTGTTCTCTCGGCAGCCTCGCAATCGCCGCACACATCGGGAAGCTTCGGCGCGGAGATTCGACCGCTCCGCAATGTCCGGATCATACAATCCTGGCTCACCGACCGCATGCATGAGAACGGTAACGCAAATTCAAATGAAACCCTGGGCAACCTCTACGGCGCTACCCAAATGGCTGCCATGCTGGCATCGTCACTCGTCACCAATTACAATCAGGAAGAAATCGACGTTTTCTTTGATCCGACTTCAAAGCTGATGCTGCACGGGGGGTACCGCTACGTGTGGGGTAATGCCAACGACGCCGTTTTACCGGTAGCCGGCCTCGCGAGCGCCGATCAGGGAAGCCTCAGCCGCAACGTCGGGATTGCTGGAATCACGTTTCACCCGAGTCAAAAGCTACTCGTCTCAGGCAATGTCGAGGCTGCTTCCAGCTCGGGAGCTTACTTCCGCACAAGCTTGTATAACTATCAGAAATGGCGCGCCCAGGCTCGCTATCAGGTGAACCCGTCGCTCAGCCTCGCGGCGGATTTCGCCCTGCTCAATAATCAGAATCCATTGCCTGGCGTGAAGTATGATTATTTGGCATCGCAGGAATCGCTTTCATTGCTGTGGGCTCCCAAAGGTGGCAAGAATTGGAATTTCCAAGGCTCTTACAGCAGGTCCACTGTCTATTCCGATATCTCCTATCTGGACCCCGAATTTCTTACTCCGGAACAGTCCCTTTACCGTGACAACGCACATACTGCCTCCGCCTTGTTCACCGCCAACCTGCCACATTATGACGGGCTCACGCCCACCATCAGTGCGGGCGGGTCGCTCTTTATCTCCTCCGGCAGCCGCCCTACCAGTTACTATCAGCCATTCGCAAAACTTGTTGTGCCCGTACATAGGAACCTGGCCTGGTTCTCCGAGTGGAGTTATTATGGCTACGGCGAAGCGTTCTATCTCTACGAAGGGTTCCGAACTCACCTCGTGATGACCGGACTAAGGTTCTCCCGCTAAAACATGCCTGATAAACCAGAACACCAAGAGCGTCCCCTGATTCTCCTCCTCACCAGTAGTTGGATCAGCATGGTGGGGGTTACCCTGGTCACTCTGGCCGGCTTCTCGTGGTTGTTTGCCATGCCCGCTAATATCCGCGGACATGTGCAAAATCCGTACATCGGGCTCCTGGTATTTGTCGCGATCCCGATAATCTTCTTCGCCGGGTTGGCCTTAGTGCCTATCGGTATCTTTCTGGCCAAGCGCAAGGTAACTCAGGAATTCGCCCACTTGCCTGACCGACCTACCGCATGGCGCCGTGCTGGTCTCTTCTTTGGCATTATGACGGTGGCGAATGTAATCATCGGCAGCCAGTTGACTTATCGCTCGGTGGAGCATATGGAGACCGTGCAGTTCTGCGGACAGACCTGCCATGTCATGAAGCCTGAATTTACGGCGCACCTGCTGGCGCCGCATCAGCATGTGGAATGCGCCACTTGCCACATCGCACCCGGCGCCGGCGGATGGTTCAAGGCTAAGATGGCCGGCACAAACCAACTGATAGCCGTCACTTTCAACACGTTCCCGCGCCCCATCGAGTCGGGCCTCGAAAGCAATCGGCTGGTCTCATCAGTCGCCACGTGCGAGCAATGCCATGCTCGCGACTTATTCATCGGAACGCCGATGCGTATCATCACCAAGTACAACGACGATGAGACCAACTCGCGCACCCAGACCGTTCTCATGATGCAAGTGGGTGGTGGTAAGTTCGGCGGTATCCACGGCGCGCACATGGGACCCGGCGTGGAGATCCGCTACGCTGCCCAAGACAAGAAACGCCAGACTATCCCCTGGGTAGAGTACCGCAACACCGAGAGCGGCGTAACCCGAACCTATCTCGCGGATGGGTCCAAACCCGACGTGGCCGCTTCTCTGCCTGTATTTGAAATGGAGTGCGCGGATTGCCACAACCGCGCCGCACACTCCTTTGAAGCCGCAGAACGTGCTGTCGACAACGCCATCACCACCGGCCGCATCGCCTCCGACCTTCCCTTTGTCAAAAAGACCGGAGTTGCCGTCATCAAGGTCGCCTACGCCAACGATGATGATGCCAGCCAGAAAATCCCAGCGGCATTGGTCAGCTACTACCAAAAGACCTACCCCGACATCGCTGCCAAACGGGCCGCCGACATACAAGCCGCTGGAAAGAGTCTCTTGGAGATCTACCAGCATAATGTCTTCCCTGACCTGAAGGTCACCTGGGGAACCTATCAGAATAACCTTGGCCACACGGATGCTCCGGGATGCTTCCGTTGCCACGATGGCAGCCATAACACCGCCGACAAGAAAACAGGCATCTCGCAGGATTGTACTCTATGCCACCAGTCTCTGGCAGTGGAAGAGAAATCACCCGAGATACTGAAGACACTAGGTATAGCAGAGACGCGCACGGGCGTGCGACAGTAGTGAGGGAGAACTTAGCAAATGCGAACCATCCTAACGATCTTTACCTTAGCAACCCTTTCAACAACTGCCGGATTCGCCGCCGATGCGAAGGCCGGTATGGCCGTTTACAACAAAGCATGCAAGTCTTGCCATGGAGCTGACGGAACCGCCAATCCCGCCATCGCCAAGATGTTCAAGGTGGATATGAAGGCGTTGAGTTCAGCCGACGTCCAGGCAACCAGCGATGCCGATATGAAAGCCATTATCGCCAATGGCAAGGGTAAGATGAAGCCGGTTTCATCCGTGACGGGCGCGTCCGTGGATGACGTTGTCGCCTACGTCCGCAGTCTCAAGAAGTAATCCGGAACAGCCTCATCCCGTTCGTCCAGGTGATCTTACGAAATACTTCCGGCGACGCCAGCGCCTTGGACAGACTTAACGTCTCTCGCGCCACGCACTTCCCTTCCAGCCGCTTTGCTTCGGGATTGGTGTTCTGCGAGACGCCTGCTCCGTGCCCATCGCTGCAACTGCAATCGCTGCCGAAAACTAACTTATCCTGATGTCGCGCGACAAAGGCACGAGAGAACCCCACATCGCGCGATAGAGCGTTGTTACCTG
>Ga0326727_10016850_pt1 | contig 15314 bp, 8 predicted proteins | sample MB2enrmetagenome_FD_207643 | JGI IMG/M metagenome (GOLD analysis project Ga0326727, IMG submission 207643) | Lab enriched peat soil microbial communities from McLean, Ithaca, NY, United States - MB29MY | ecosystem: Environmental > Terrestrial > Soil > Wetlands > Peat | place: USA: New York... | reverse complement strand
CGTGTCGCCACGACGCAGTTGCAGGCTGATTACAAGTTACGTTGTCTTGAAGAGGACTCTCACCTCTCTGATCGGATGCGCTCTCAGGCGCACTGGCGCCGCCCTTCAGGGCGGCACTTCCCGTCTTCGGCAATTGTGCTTGGGAACGCTGACCTGCAACGGGTGGTGCCGGGCTGAAGCCCGGCGCTACGAGGACCGTACATTGCGAGAGGTAGTACCGGGCCGAAGCCCCCACGTGCCCTGGGTGGTGGTTCTTTATCCAAGGGCATTATCTAATGGCGTTATCCAATGGCATCCCTTCGAACCCTGGGCATGTTAAACTGCTTCCACTCGGCTCCAATGGGTCGTTCAAGTAGATCATCAAGAGGGCGGCAGGGCTTGGATCATCCCGAAGAAGAAGGAAGGCGGAAGGGGATGTTTTCAGGAAGGGGCTAAGGTCCCGGCGGCGCGGCATGTTATTTATCCTCGAGCATATTCTGGTGGCCGCCCTGATCGTGGCCGCGTATTTCCTTCACAGCTTTCCCTCCCGATGGTTTCAGGCCGCGGAAAAATGCCTGGGCCGCCTGGCAAGAAGGCGTGCCCTTGCCGTCGTAGGGGTGGGCGTCCTGGCCTTGGCGATCCGCGCGACCCTGCTGCCCAACGTGCCTGTTCCCAAGCCGGGATTTCACGATGATTTCGGCTACCTGCTGGCCGCGGATACATTCGCGCACGGCCGGCTTGCGAATCCCACTCACCCGATGTGGATTCATTTTGAGAGCATCCACATCAATCAGAAACCCACCTACATGTCGATGTACTTTCCCGCCCAGGGCCTCATCATGGCTTTGGGCCAGGTCATCACCGGAAACCCCTGGATCGGCGTCTGGCTCAGCGCCGGCGCCCTGTGCGCGGCGATTTGTTGGATGCTGCAAGGATGGCTGCCCCCAGGTTGGGCTCTGCTGGGTGGGCTGCTGGCCGTAATGCGGCTTGCGACCTTCAGCTATTGGGCGAATTGCTACTGTGGCGGAGCACTCGCGGCAATCGGCGGAGCGCTGGTCTTGGGAGGGCTGCCCAGAATTAGGCGGCGCAGGCGCCTGAGAGAAGCCGTGCTCTTGGGTTTGGGTTTGGCCCTTCTGGCCAACACGCGGCCCTACGAGAGCCTGTTCTTTGGAATTCCCATCGCGATTGCGGCGGGGGTGTGGATTCTGGGAAAGAAGCGCCCCCCCTGGCGGGAATTGATACTACGAACTGTCCTGCCCCTGGCCCTGATCCTGACTGCCACGGTGGCGGGAATGGCTTACTATTTTTCGAGAGTCACGGGCAGCCCGCTGTGCATTCCTTACCAGGTCAATATCGACACCTATATCGCCGTGCCCTATTTTCCCTGGCAGCCTCTCAACCTCACTCACCAGTATCATCATGCGGATCTGGAGCGGTTCTATCTGCATGATTGGCAAATGGACTGTTATAACGACGCCCGAAGGAATCCCCTCCTGGTGTTGGCAACCAAGGTCTGGAGTATGTACTGTTTCTTTCTGGGGCCGCTGCTGGCGCTGCCCCTGGTGGTGATGCTGGCGGCCAACCCCCGGCAATTTTTCCGGAAGTCGATGTCGGGGAAGACGGGCTTTTTGGTGGCGGTGTTTGACGCCACCTTCATCGGGGTCGCGCTGCCCATCTATTTTATTCCGCATTACATGGCAGCTATAACCGCAGCGATTTATGCGCTGGTTCTGCAAGCCATGCGCTACCTGCGGTTATGGCGTTGGCGGGGAAAACCTGCCGGGTTGGGCCTGGTGCGGGCCATCCCGACGGCCTGCGTCCTGCTGTTCCTGCTGCGCGCTTTCGCGCCCCAGTTGCACATTCCCACCCCCGTCGAATGGGATCACACATGGGACTCCGAGCATTATCAGAACCTCGACCGCGCGCAGGCCTTGGGACAATTGGAAGCGCTGCCGGGAGACCAGCTCGTCATTGTTCGTTACAATCGAAATCATAATTCGGATAATGAGTGGGTCTATAATAGGGCGGATATCGACAGCGCAAAAATCGTGTGGGCGCGCGACATGGGCGACTCCGGCAATGCCGAGTTAATCCGCTATTTCCCGCAGAGACGCGTCTGGCTGGCGGAGCCGGACCATGCGCCTCCCTGGTTGTCGCCCTATCCTGCTCGGCCGGACCCGCGGACTCCCTCGCCCGCCCCGGCAACGCCTTGAGTTCGTGCTTCCAATTCGCCCCAATCTCTGGGAGACTGGCAAGCCGCAGGACGTGAGGAGCGCCAGCGGGATCCAAGTTGGAAGACCACATAGAACAATCCGTGAAACTCCGAGAGTCGCGCCGATGGCATGTCTTTGCCTGCTTGACGATTCTCGGACTCGCGCTGACCTGCAATATCGAAAGTTCAGCGGAACGGGCCTTTACCACGGAAGATGACCTCATTCCGGTTGATTTCCCGGTCTTTTACCTGGGCGGAAAAGTTGCTTTGCAGAGGGGCTCGACGCCTCTCTATTACCCTCCCGCCGATCGCAGCCAGGGATACACACTCTTGTATAAGTACGCGGACCCGGCAACTCCCTGGGCGCGCATGGCCCGGGCGGAGGGCCTCGGCCAAGTCCTGCAATTCACCAACCCTCCCTTTTCCGCAGTCCTCATGGCGCCCTTGGCGATGCTGCCGTGGCAGTCGGCTTATATCCTCTGGGAAATCATCAGCATCATCTTTGCTGCGGCCGCCATTTTCCTGACCTTGCGGCTACTCCCTTCCGGAAATTTGTTGGCGACGTTTGTGGTGATGTTCGCAGCGGCTTGTTTCTTTTTCCCCCTGAGGAACACTCTGGTTTTTGGCCAGGCCAATGTCACCATTCTGTTCCTTTGGACTCTGGGGGTGTACCTCCTCAAACGCCAAAGGCCCATGTCTTCCGCCCTCTGCTTCGCCCTGGGTACCGCATTAAAGATCTCTCCCGTCGTCGCCCTGCCGTTCCTCGCCCTGCGCCGGCAGTGGCGGTGGCTGGCTGCTTACGTGGCGGGCGTTGGGGCTTTCACCGGGATTTCCATCTGGCGATTAGGCTGGCAGACCAACCTGATCTGGCTGAGAGATATTTACCCGTGCATTTCATCGGGACTGGGAAATTATATCAATCGCTCGCTTGCCGGCCTCGTCGATGTGCTGTGCGGCCCCAGGTATTTCGCCACACTGACGGATACCACCGAGTGGCCCATTCCTCCCGGACTGAGCCTATTCGAGAAGGGTTGCAGCCTGGCGATCGGCCTGGGCTTCATCTTCTGGTGCTGGCGAAAACGGAAAGACGCCAAGGGCCTGATTGACGAACTCATCTTGTTGCCGCTGGTCTACCTTCTCGCCGCGCCCTTCAGTTGGCCACATCACTTCGTGCTGGCCCTTCTCCCCTTAACGTACTTCTGGGCGAAGGCACGTGAGGCAACCACCCGCGAATTGGTGGCGCTATACCTCAGCACCCTGGCACTGGGAACCGAACTCCCCATGTACATCGCCGCTTACACCGGCGCGGGGAGCCCCCTTCTGATCATCGTGGCCATCGCCCTTTGGCCGGCAGCCACCGGCGCGCTGATCTGGGTGGGTACCCGCATGTACCTCCGCTCCCAGGTGTTTGACCCACCACAAGCAATTTCGCAGTAAAATATTCCCTCGCATCGCCCAGCCCGGAGGCTCCGATGGAAAACCGCGAAATTGCCGCCGTCTTCGAGGAAATCTCCAACCTCATGAAGATTGTCCAGGATGATCCCAAGTGGACCTTCAAGGCCGCGGCCTACGACCGCGCCAAGCGCTCCATTGAGAGCTATCCCGAGCGCCTGGAAGACATCGCGCGCGACCCCAAGCGCAAACTCACCGACATTCCCGGCGTGGGCGCCGATCTCGCCAAGAAGATCGCAGAGCTCGTCGAGACGGGCCAGTCGAGCTACCACCAGGAGCAGCTCGCGAAAATTCCGCGCAGCCTGCTCGACCTGCTGCAACTGCAAACCGTCGGGCCGCAGAAAGTGCGGTTGTTCTACCAGCAAGCAAACATCCGCAGCGTCGACGAACTGGAGGCCGCCGCCAAAGAGGGCCGTCTGCGCAGCTTGCCGGGAATGAGCGAGAAGTCAGAGGAGAATATCCTGAAGGCGATTGAGGTTTTCCGTCGAGCCGCGGGCCGCTTCCGTCTGGATACGGCGTATGAGACCGCCGAAGTGCTCACCGCCTGGTTGCGCGATTCGAAGGCCGTCGAAGAGGTCACGCCGGCCGGCTCACTGCGCCGTGGACGCGAGACGGTGGGTGACCTCGACTTGCTGGTGACCGGCCGCGACCCCAGCAGCATCGCTGACCACTTCGTTAAATTTCCCGGCATCGCCGCGATTCTGGCCAAAGGTGAAGACAAGGTCAGCGTGAAGCTCAAGAACGACCTGCAAGTTGACGTGCGGATGCTCGAGCGTTCCGCTTACGGCGCCGCGCTGCAATATTTCACCGGCTCGAAGGAACATAACGTGGCGCTGCGCGACCGCGCCAAGCGCCATGGATGGAAGCTGAATGAGTACGGCCTTTTCCACGGCGAAAACAACCTGGCCAGCCGCACGGAAGAGGAAATCTACGAGAAACTCGGCCTCTCGTGGATTCCCCCGGAACTGCGGGAAAACCTGGGCGAAATCGAGGCGGCGGAAAAGGGTGAATTACCCAAGCTGGTCGAGCTGGGCGACATGCGCGGCGATCTGCAAATGCACACCACCGCCTCCGACGGCCACGCCAGCATCGAAGAGATGGCCGGCGCCGCGAAACAACTCGGCTACCAGTACATCCTCATCACCGATCACTCCAAAGCCGTCACCGTCGCCAACGGTCTGGATGAGAAGCGCGCCGCCGAACACATTCGCCACATCCATGCCGCGCGCAAAAAGGTGAAGGGAATCGAAATCTGGGCGGGCTCGGAAGTGGACATCATGGGTGACGGCAGTCTGGATTATCCCGACGAGCTCCTGAAGCAATTTGACATCGTGCTGGTCAGCGTTCATTCGCGGATGACCATGCCCGCGGAAGAAATGACCACGCGCCTGCTGCGCGCTCTTGAAAATCCTTACGTGCGCATCCTCGGCCACCCCACCGGCCGCCAGATTCTGCGGCGCGACCCATTCCAGTTTGACCTGGAAAAGGTCTTCGCCGCGGCAAAAAAACTGGGCGTCATCCTGGAGCTCAACGGCAACCCCGAACGGCTCGACCTGTGCGACCGGCACGTGAAGCTGGCGCGCGATCGCGGCATGAAGATCATCATCTCCACCGACGCGCATGACCCTCAACATTTCAAGCTGATGCGCTACGGCGTCATCACCGCGCGCCGCGGCTGGATGGAAAAATCGGGAGTGCTCAACACCCTTCCTCCCGAAAAACTTCTCGCCAGCCTGCGGCCGCTGCCACGCTGACCGTCCTACAGCCGCCCGTGTTGGATTCGCGGCCAAGTCGTAAAGACCTTCTCCAAGGGCACAGGGTTCAAGTAAGGCTTCCCATGATGGAAGTCGTCGATGTTCTGCATGAATTTCAGGACCACATCCGTCCCATCGATCATGTAAACGTTAATCCGATAAAGCACGCCGAGGTCGGAGGGATCATCGATAATATCTGAAAACTTTGTGGCCATGGCGATAGTCATCCGATGACCTTCCCGGAACATTTCCAGGCTATGATCCAATTTCTGCATGAATTCCGCCGGGTTCCCTGCCCGGGCCCGGAAGGCCGCGTCGAACTCGAGATAGGCCTTGTCCAGAGCCACCAGGGTGTCGAGGTGCATGGCATAAGCTTCCGTCTTGTTCCGGAGGTAATCCAGTTCGGCGCGACTGCCCGGCGCCGCCACCTTTTCAGCCTGTTCTAAGTGAGATAAAGCCTGACGAAGCAGCTTCGCAGAGTGAGTATAGTAAATAGGTTCGTCGCGAACCTTGTCGAGAAAACCGGCCCAAGCGGCAAAAGTCGGGCCATCGTAAGGGTCGCCCTGTTCGGAGTACGCTCGGATGATGCCGACTTCGCGGGGCAGGCCGCAGCAGCCGAAATTCCCCCGGCCCGTCCAGCCCAGGTATTCTTCGTTTTGTTCCAGGATTTGGTACGCCTTCAGCGCTTCCGATGCGGCGGCTTCTCCAAAAATACGGCGCGTGTAGTCGCGATAAAACTCGTCCGGCGTCAGATGGGGCTTCCAGCCTCCTTCCGCCATGTACCGTTCATTCTGCTCCATGCCACGGGCGCGATTCACCTGCGTGGCGTGCCCCGTCACACCATTTTCCAAAGCGCCTTCAAACGTGCGGTCCTTGTAATACATATTCACGCTGAATTGCATGCCCAGCATGCTGCCATCGTCGTCGGAGCGCGTGATGACGGTGCGCTCGCGCTCGCCCATGCCCCCGTAATCCCCCATGGGAACGCCCGTGGGAGTCCAAATGCCGCGCGAAACCATGTCGGTAAGGGGCACGTTCTTGGGAAACATCTTGTCGATCAGCGGGTAGACGAATCCGCGCCCGAAAGCGCCGATGCCCACCTGCGCCTGGGGATTGATGCGGTCCCGCGCCTCCAGCGCCGCGCGAATCAATTCCAAAGATCCGGCGTCGGAATCCACCACGCGGTCGGGGTTGCGCTCATAACCCGTGTAGGCTTTCCAGTGGCGGGTCTCGTCGGTGAAAAGTTTGGGCCGCTCCTGCAAGGTGTAGGCGCGGCTGCGGGGGTCGTCGCAAACGGGATAAAGCTCCGGGAACCAGAGAAAGTAACCCTGGGCGCCGGAATAAGTGGCAAAAAGGCTGCGCAGACGGCTCTCGTTGATTTCGTGCGCCACGGGATCGGCAGGGCACATGTAGGCTCCCCCCAGAACCGGTTGAAAGGGGAGGTCACCGGCGCGATTGCCCGCGAAGCGCCCCAGGTTGGGCGAGACGCTGACCGGATCAATTGCCAGCCAGGTATCGATGTGGCGCGTCTTGGCGTAAGCGATGACGGCGCGCAGCAGGTCCTGCGCCTTGGCGAACGCCTGCTCGGGCGTTTCCACATCCTGCAATTCGGGCGGGGCGATGCGCGGGTATTTGAAATGTTCGCGGCCCACCGTCATGTCCTTCACCAGAAACGAACCCTGCGATTCCCGCCACAACATGTAACCGCTTTCCTTCACCGAAGCGTCGCCTAGAAAATTCTTCTCGCCCCGGTATTCGTAGGTCAACCAGGGAGTGTTAGGGAACCAGAACACCTGGAGATAGTTCATCCGCATTTTGGCCATCTGGTCGATGGTTCTTTGCCAGTCCGCCAGCGACCACATTGTCTGGTTGGGGTAGCAATTATCGACATGCACACCGCGCCGTCGAAATGCCGGTTCGACGCGCTCGTCCAGCATGGGCAGCGGTACCTCGGCTCGTTTTTCGGGCAAAATGTCCTTCGTCAGTAGGAAAACAAACCCCAAGCGCTCCAGAAAATCATAGGCTGCATACATCGTTCCCGCATCGTCGTTGCTCGCGATGAGTAGCGCGGAACGCTCGTGCAGCACGATGTGCTTCAATAAGTAGCCTTGCGGTTTCAGTCCGCCAAAGTTGATCTGCTGTCGATGGGCCGCGTCGCCCACCAGTTCGTTTCCTTGGGGTCCGCCGACCAGCAAGAGACTCAGGCTCTTCGCCTGCCGACTCACGTCTTCCGCGGTGATCAGCGCCAGCTTCGCGCCGGACAGCATTTCGATGTAACGCTGCAACTCAGCGGCCACGAAGCGATCGGAGGGGCTGGCGTGGTTGCCCACCACGATGAGCGAAGCCGCTTGTCCGTTGGCGGCGATCATTCCGCCCGGATTTTTCGACGGCGCCGCCGCCGAGGCATTGAGCGTTCCCGCTAACACGAATAAGATACAAAGTTCAAGTGCACGCACATTTCTAAAGCAGTAAGAAAAACTTGCCATACTCACCTCCAGAAGCATTACGCCATGAAAGCGCCAAGAGCCTAACCCTTGATGAGCATGATGTCAAAAGGCTTCCCGGAGATATATTTTCGGAGGTGCGCGCCTCTGGCACGCCAACCGATGCGGGACAATCTGCTAAACTGGATGCGTATTGATTCTATGACTCGGAACCTTGCGCTCCCCGCAGCGATAATTTTCGACATGGACGGCGTGCTGGTGGACAGCAACCCTTTCCATCTTCGCAAGTGGGTTGATCTCTTCCAGGCGCACGGCATTCCCTACGACGAACAGGAACTACCCAAGATGGTCCTGGGCCCTCCCAATGAAGTAACTTTTCGCCGCTATTTGGCGAAGGACCTCACCAGCGAGCACCTGACCGAACTCAGTGAAGAGCTGGAGGCAAACTTTCGCCGCGAGATCGGTCCCCGCGCCCGCGCGTTTCCCGGGGTGCAACGATTTATCGAGGAATGCCACGCGCAGGGGATCACCATGGCCGTGGCTTCCGCTGCCATCGCCAAGAACGTGACCTTTCTCATCTCAGCACTCGGACTGAGGGAATACTTCCTCGAGGTTTTGTCGGGAGACGATATCTTCCACCCCAAACCAGACCCTGAGATCTACCTGAAGACGGCGGACAAGCTGGGGATAAGCCCCGCTGCATGCTTGGTCTTCGAAGATTCGTTCGTCGGCATTGAAGCCGCCAAACGCGCCGGGATGAAATGTGTCGCCATCGCCTCCACCTTTTCCACAGAGGATCTCCGTCGCGAAACGCGCGCCGATCTGATTGTTCCCAGCTTCGAATCCGTCTCAATCCAAACGCTGCTTCATGTCTTCAATGGCACGGGTGGTTCGTCAGGGATGAGCGTGCCGAACTGACTCGGCCGACATACGGTCAGGGCTTTCCCTAAGCCCCTTTGTGAGAGAAAATAGCTCCTATGGGTGGAAGAATCCCAGACCGGAAGACCATCTCGGGATTCGTGGCCGAGCTCATTGCGTTGCCGATGCTCGCGGCGCTGATGTTGCTGGCATTGGCGCTGCCGGTTGGGGCGGCAGTGGCTGCGGCGCCCCAGACTCAGCAACCGGTGAACGGGCAAGCCGGCGTGGGACTGCGCGTGTCAGTAGTAGACGAGAACGGCACGGCGGTTCCTTCGGCGCGCATCACGCTGACTCCCCCGCAAGGGACGGCCTTGCACGGTGAAACTGATTACGCTGGCCGCAAGGAATTCTCCGGCCTCCTGCCCGGTGGCTACTCGCTGCACGTCGAGAGGGAAGGTTTTTTCGCGGTCACGCAGCCGGGAATTCCCGTGGGACAAGTGGACGGCGCGGAAGTGACGCTGAACCACATCCGGGAATTTTCCGAGCAAGTGAACGTGGTCTATTCGCCCCCCGCCATCGATCCCGCCAAAACCCAGGCCAGTGAAACGCTGAGCAACGAGGAAACTATTGACCTGCCCTACAACGTGACACGCGATATTCGCAATGCGCTGCCGCTGATGCCCGGAGTGCTTCAGGATTCCTCAGGGCAGCTTCATGTGGACGGCGCGAGCACGCGCCAGGTGTACGACCAGATTGACGGCTTCAATGTTTCCGATCCCGCCACCGGCCAGTTTCTGATGCGCGTCAGCGTGGACGCCGTGCGATCCACAGACGTGGCCAGCAGCCGCTATTCCACGGAATTTGGCAAAGGTTCGGGCGGCGTCATCAGCTTGCGCACGGGCACGGGCGACGACCACTGGCGCTGGTTGGCCAGCGATTTCATTCCCGGCATTCAGGACAAGAGGGGCCTCGGGGTGAGTAACTGGACGCCGCGCGGCTTGGTGTCAGGCCCCATTCGCACTGGCAAGGCGTGGTTCATGGACGCGCTGGATGGTGAGTACGACTTGGGAATTTATACCGACCTGCCCGCCGGCGCCGACCGTTATACCGTCTGGCGCGGGAGCAACCTTTCCAAAGTGCAGATGAACCTGGCGCAAAATAATAATCTCACGGTGGGCCTCCTGGTGAATTCCCTCTTGTCCCCGCATTCGGGACTGGATGCTCTCGACCCGATCTCCACCACGCTGCACTATTCCACAAATGCCTTCATGTTCACCGCCAAAGACCAGCACCTTTTCCAAGACGGCATTCTGTTGGAGGCGGGTGTGGCCACCAGCAGTTATTACACCAGCTATGTGCCCATGGGCAACCAAACCTACATCGAAACTCCCAACGGAAACACCGGCAATTACTACGCCACCAATCACGGGCAGGGCGGACGCACCGAAGGGTTCGGCAACGTATTCTTGCCGCCCCGGCACGCGGCCGGAAAGCACGAGATCAAGATGGGCGTTGATCTCGACCGCCTCGACGATCATCAGGAATCCACCCGGCAGCCTTACCTGGTGGAACGCGCGGACGGCACCCTCTCCCGCAGCGTCAGCTTCGCCAACGCCCCGCCATTCACACGCTACGACGCGGAGGCAAGCGGCTACGTGCAGGACCGCTGGTCGGTGACCCAGAGGTTGCTGCTGGAGCCGGGCCTGCGCTTCGATACGGATTCGATTGTCCACGGCGTGGCGGCTTCACCGCGCCTTGCTTCCACCCTGCTGATAAAACGCAATGGCGACAGCAAGGTTTCCTGGGGCGTCGGCGTCTATCGCGACCCGAGCAACCTTGATATCCTCACCCGCTCGCTGACGGGCACACGGACGGACTCCTTCTACGACCCCACCGGGCTGATTTTGCTCCAGCCACCCGTGCTCAGCACCTTCGCGATCAACCCCGCCCAGTTGCGCTTCTCGTATGTCACCAACGCCAGCGCGGCATTCGAGCAGAAACTGGCCGGGACCACTTACTTGCGCCTGGAATTTGTGGACCGGCGCGCCCGCGATGTTTGGACCTTCATCAATCCCGGCGCCTCCACTTTGCCCGACGGTCCTTTCGCCGGACAGTTCACCCTCACCAACGACCGTCACGACCACTACGACGCCGCCACTCTGGCCCTGCGGCACGTCTTCAAGCAGAATCACTTTGTGTTCGCTTCTTACACGCACTCGCGGGCGCTTACCAACGCGGACTTCGCATACAACCTTGATAACGTGCTGTTCAGCCCGCAGGCGGGCGGCCCCTTGGCGTGGGACTCACCCAATCGCCTCATTTCGTGGGGCTGGCTTCCTCTGACTCACAAGATTGACGCGGCTTACACCGCAGATTGGCGCACCGGCTTCCCGTTTTCGGTGCAGAATGACTCGCAGGAAGTGGTGGGCGCCCCGGATTCGCGGCGCTTCCCGGACTACTTCTCACTCGACGTCAGCCTGGAACGGCGGTTCACCATCCTGGGATACCAGTGGGCGATACGGGCCGGCGTAAACAACATCACCAAGCGCGGCAATTATTCCAATGTAAATTCCAACATCGACTCACCTAACTACCTCAGCTTCTCGGGAACTCAGGGACGCTCCCTCGTCACACGTGTCCGGCTGCTGGGAAGAAAATAGCCGCCGCATAACCCAGCCCATGGTCGTCGTAGAGAGATCGTGTGCCGACATCCAAACGGAACATTACAACCACCGCGCAGGGGGAGCAGGGGGGAAGGCATGGACAATCCCGCGGCGTGCGTGTACGATACTTTTAATGTCCTTTTAGGGGCACCAAGACGCAAAACAGAGGGGGATCTTACCCATGTCTATTCTTTTGCTGACTTTTGCAGCCACGGGCGGTCATATTTCGCCCATCATCCCGATAGCCTTGGTAGTGGTCGGGTTGATTCTGTTCATCTTTGGCTTCGTCAAGTACCGCGAGTACCGGGTCCTGGCGGATACCCCCCAGATTCCCATCCGCAGTGTGTCCATGGGACTGTCGCACGTTGCCGGCACGAGCACCGGCGGCCAGCCGTTAACCAGTCCGCTGACGCAAGTCCCCTGCTATTACTACGAAGTGAGAGTGGAAAAGAAGGTGAAGAGGGACAATCAGGAAACGTGGGAAGAAGCGCACAAGGAAAGAGCGGAAGTTCCCTTCTACGTGCAGGACGAAACCGGATATATTCTGGTGAATCCTCAAAATGCTGAGTACAACCTGCCGCAAGCCTTCTATGGTGAACTCCGGCCGCCCGCTTTGCTGTCCATCGGCTATGCCACCCGGAAAGTCGACCCGTCGCTCGGCGTCCCCGCTCCCACCGACGACCACTTGCGGGCCTACTTAAACGGCTCATTCACCCAGGCAAGGGCGGCGCTCCAAGGTTCCAACATCCCCGGAGCCAAGGTGATGGACAAGGGGTTGGCCGTTGCCCAAAAGATGCAAATGCTGGGGGTCTCGATCGGCTCGGACGGTATCAGCATGGACTTTGGAAACCACGCGTACCGTTTCACGGAATACTGCCTGCCCGCCGGCCGGCTTACCCACGTGCTCGGTACCTGCACGGAAAACCCCAACCCTGCCGACGAGAACGACCGCAACCTCATCAAGAAGGGTGAGAACGAAAAGACCTATCTCATCTCAACGAAATCCGAAAAGAAACTAGAGAATAGCCTGCGCCTCCAGGCCTTTGTGATGATTTTCCTTGGCGCCGTGCTGATTTTGGGTGGCGCCGCAGTGGGCCTCCATTCCGCCCATATGCTCTAAACGCCGGTGAACGCCCTCAGGTTGTTAAGCGATCGCTTGAAATCGCTTTCATTTCGTAAGCGTCAAGTGATTTCACGCGGGCTCGGCCTTCCCGGGCGAAAACGCCAACTCCCAGACTATCTCCGCGAGTGGGATAAATTCGCCCCGTCAAGCATGTCCGGCCATGGGCGAAGACTTCCACCACCGAGCCGTCCACAAAAACCGTGAGACGCAGAGATTCACCGGGCTTTAACTTCAAAGCCCCCCGATAGGTCCCGCCGCCCGCCTCCGGGCTCAAGCTGGATCGTCCGGTGACGAGGACAACATTCTGTGTCGCCGCCTCGTACGAAATCGTGGTTTCTTCCACCGCGTCGGGAGATCGGCGGACGCTGACCCCGCCCTCTTTTGCGTCACCAAGCTCCATCGTCAACTGAATCTCCAGCGAACTCCCCTGAATGTGGGGCGCCGGAAGGAAACCGGAAACCTCCGCATTCCCAATGCGATGATGGCGTCCGTGCAAGCGGGCGAATTCCGGAAGCGGGTCCATCTGCAGCGCGCCGTCCGCATCGATCGACAGGATGCGTGGCAGGGATATTGCCCCTGACCATCCCGCCGAATTCTGCGCCGCCTTGGACCGCGCCTCCCGGACCCACCCCAGGAGAATCCTTCGCCCGCGATCATCTTCAAAACTTTTCGAGGCGTAGTGCAGCGCGGAGCCATCGATCAAACCGTGCGTTTCCGCCTGGAATTTGCGATCGGAATATGTGCCCAAAAAGTAATGGACGCGCCCCTGGGTGGAAACCAGCAGAACATGTTTGCCCCCCAAGGGGAAAAAGTCCGGGCATTCCCACATGTCACCGGTTTCCACGGAATCGCTTGGGCTCGAGCGCGGAGAATCGCCCCGCTCGAAGGGGGGAGCCGTGAACAGTGGGTGGAGATAATCCCAGTGCGCCAAATCCTTCGAAGCATAGAGGAGGACGGCCCCTCCCTGGTTCTGGAAACCGGAGCCCACCGTCACCAGCCAGGAATCCCCTTCCCTCCAAATTGAAGGGTCGCGAAAGCCCGTCACCGTGCGGCCCGCCGGCGGCGAGCCCACCACCGGATTTCCGCTGAACTTCCTCCAGGTGGTCATGTCATCGTCACCGGTGGCGAGGCACTGCACCTGGGGAAACACTCCCGTATAGACCACCGTGGGCACACGATCATTGATGAAAGCGGACCCTGACCAGCACCCGTCCTTGTCCGGCCCTCCGGGCGTGGGAACCAAAGCCATGGGGAGATGTTCCCAATGCACCATATCCTGGCTGCGCGCATGGCCCCAACACTTGGGGCCCTGCGGGAAGACGGTGGAACTATATTGATAGAAAAGGTGGTATTGCCCTTTCCAAAAAATCAGTCCGTTCGGATCGTTAAGCCAATGGGCTTTGGAAAGAAAGTGATACTGAGGCCGGTGGGAGTCAACGGCCAAGCGCTGCCGGAGGGGGTCCGCGCCTTGTCCGGCTTCCGCGTCAAGGTGACCGCCGCGCGAAAGCATCGTCGTTGCTGCCAGGGCCGATTGAGCAATGAAATGTCGCCGTGTGACCATGGCCAGTAGTTTATCCTATTTGGATAGCAACCACGCCCGAGGTGGTAGTACGTTGGGAAACTTGATCAGGTTGGAGAAACGAAAGGTTGGAGGCGCGGGTGAGAATCGAACTCACGCATAAAGGTTTTGCAGACCTCTCCCTTACCACTTGGGTACCGCGCCCGAAGAACAGTTGCTAGTGGTTAATGGCCACTGGCAGCCAAGAAGGCCGCTCTTCACTCACCACTAGTCACTAATCACTAGCCACTGGAGATTATGGAGCGGGAAATGGGATTCGAACCCACGACTTCGACCTTGGCAAGGTCGCACTCTACCACTGAGTTATTCCCGCTCGCCCGTGCCGGACAACTTCTTAGCATACCACAAAGCAAATTATAGAAAGCCCTGTTGTGCACTGTCAAGCCGCAGCCCGGGTCCCCCGCAATTTTTCTGGAAACCCCAAGCCATGTGGCTGGGGCGGGAGACGGAGATCGAACCTGCGACGTCCCGCTTGGCAAATTAATCCTGGATTAATATCCTCATCGAGAATGAATATATGAGGGGTTTCTGATCCCGAATGGGCGGCCTTACAATGGTGCTAGTGCTCGGCGGTTATCGCGAAAATTGCAAGTGGTGGCGCCCCTTCCTGCATCTCGCAACTTAGAGTTTCAAGTTTTCCGCCCTCCTGGGGAACAGTCCAGAGCAGGACTTGGTACTGTTCCCGCACAATGTCCTTCACATATTTCAACGCGGGCTGGGCTTGCGTCGCGATCGGTTCGATCCGCGTCGCCGCATGGATCAAATTGGCCTGCGCCACTTCGATGCCGTTCCTCACCGGAATCTGCCGCTCTCCTCCTCCGCTGTACTTGAGATGAAAGTTTGCGATCGTCTCGCCGCGTTTTCCGAGCACGGGATAACCCGCGCTGAACGTCACCTGCCCCAGGATGTGGAGCCGTTTGCAATCAAGATTAATTGCAACCGTCACGGGCCTGTCCGGCGTCAACACCAGGGGTCGCACGTATCCTCCGACGACGGGGATGCGGAAGGGAACCCCCGCGATGAGCAGGTCGGGTTCCTGCCACAGCGTGAACTTTCCGCCCGTCCGCTTCCATTGGTCCTCCGCCATCACCGCCTTGGGCCAATACTCTGCGAGCATGGCTTCGAGTGCCGCCCAGGCTTTCACACCTTCGGCACTCTCCACAAGGGCCTGCAAATCAATGATGGAGAAATTTTTTCCCGGCTGATTTGGAGCCCACTTGAGCGGTACCAAAGTGGGACGTGGTCCGCCA
>Ga0326727_10016849_pt1 | contig 15314 bp, 12 predicted proteins | sample MB2enrmetagenome_FD_207643 | JGI IMG/M metagenome (GOLD analysis project Ga0326727, IMG submission 207643) | Lab enriched peat soil microbial communities from McLean, Ithaca, NY, United States - MB29MY | ecosystem: Environmental > Terrestrial > Soil > Wetlands > Peat | place: USA: New York... | reverse complement strand
TGGCATGCCATTTGTAGCTCCGGGTAACTATCGATTGCCTTTGCCGCAGAAACCGGCACCATGGTTTGCACGATCCGCATAGAGAGGACTGCCGGTCCGAGTCTTTCAGACGTCTTCCGGTACTGCGAACGGCACACGGTACCCCCGGTCACCGTCACGCAGCAGCTGGTTGGCTTCTTCGTCACCGACAACCTGCTCGGTTTCCGGATCGAAGCGAAGGGTTCGGCCCAGCCGGTACGACGCGTTCGCCAGGTGGACCAAAGCGCAGGAAATGTGCCCTTCCTGAATAGGAGCCGTCAGATCCTCTTTCTTCCGGCTGCGAACACAGTCGACAAAATTCGCGAAGTGATCGCCTCCTCGATGGCCGCCTGGCCCAGGCTTCTCGTCATGGCCTAACCAGGACTCATAACTCGATGCGTCTTCGTCGCCGGTAGCGAGGTATCCATCGGCGCCGTAGAAGATGTTGCCGATGGTGTTGTGATGCCCGAAAAAGCGCTTGATGCCGGCCGACAGGCTTCCCCGGCCGACCCCAGCTTCATTGTTGGTAATCCAATGCCGGACCTCGAACTCCATGATCTTTCGCCTGCCATCCGGCAGATCGAATTCAAAAGCGCAGCTCAACGTATTGGGCGTCTGCTGATCGTCGTCAAACAGGAAGTGTCCGCCAATGGCGGAGACGCGGCCGGGGAACTTGACACCCAGTCCCCACCGGGCAACGTCGACCTGGTGCACGCCCTGATTGCCCAAGTCGCCGTTCCCGGTATCCCAAATCCAATGCCATTTGTAATGAAAGCGATTGCGCGTGAAAGGCTTCAGGGGCGCGGGTCCCGTCCAAAGATCGTAGTGGACGCCCTCGGGCACAGATTCCTCGGGTGCATGCCCGATGGTGTCGCGCCATTTGAAGCATAGTCCTCGAGCCAGATACACGTCGCCAACAACACCTTCGTGAAGTTTCCGCATCGCCTCCTGGATCGCGGGAGCGGAACGGATTTGCGTACCGTGCTGGACGATGCGATTGTACTTCTCCGCCGCGCGGACGAACTGTCTCCCCTCCCAGAGGTTGTGGGAACAGGGCTTCTCGACATAAACGTCCTTCCCGGCCTGGCACGCCCAGATGCCCATCAGCGAGTGCCAGTGATTCGGTGTGGCGATGGAAATGGCGTCGATAGACCGGTCCTCGAGCAGCTTGCGAACATCCACGTACGTCTGAGCTTTGCCGCCCAGTTCTCCGCGGTGCTTCCGCAGCACGTTTTCGTCCACGTCACAAAGAGCGGCAATTTCCACGTTGGGCACGTGTGAGAATCCGGCAATATGATCTTTGCCGCGGCCATTCAGGCCGCAGACGGCTACTCTTACGCGATCATTCGCCCCCAAGATCCGTGCGGGGTGGGCCAGAGCCGCGATACCAGCGACGGCGCCTAGGCCGCCCGTTTTCAGAACATCCCGACGAGTCATATTCGATCCCATGTTTGTAACCTCCTACTCGTGTTCTACGTACTGCCGGTAGGCATCCGCTACGCCGGCCTCACGAAAATCGCCATGATGAATGAAGACCCGGTATCGCAGTGTGAGTGACTCGCCGGGCGCAATCGCATAGCTGCCGTCCTGATGGCGGTCATGGAGGAACTCTCTCAGTCCGAAGGGATTGGCCGAGAGAAGACCGTACTGGCGGGCGTGCCAGTAAGTCGGATGGCGCAGATTCCGTGGGTTATCGAATATGGCGACGCCCAGGCTCTCTCCCGCGACATTCCCGTAGTAATCCACCCAATCCGCGCGCTTGCCCCAAATATCCTTTTCTCCAATGGCCCCATTCGAATTGACCATGTGGCCGGAGGGTGGCTCCAGCGCTTTCACCAGACGGATTGCGAAGGACCCCTCCTTGGTATCGCCGATGTGCACGGGCCCGTGAGTGGCGTAAATTGTAAACTCGCAATCGATGATCCGCACACGCTCATCGCCGCTGAAAGTATATGCCTGAGTTTCCCTCGCGATGACCTTCCCATCGGGCTCCGCTAAGTTGAACTCCGCCTGCACTGTTGCTGAGTCAGGCGCAACAAGCATTTTGTTCAGGGCAACGAAGATGGTCCGGCCAAAAGTGGACGCGGAGTGAGAACTCCAATGCGGAAACTCGGCCTCGCCCCAAAAATCGTAGCCGTTGATGTCGCCGTGGGCGAAGTACATGGCGCGCTGGTGCGGCTCATCGCGATCTTCGCCCGGTATGTCGCTCACCATTGGAAAGCCGCGCGTCACGATGGTACCTTGGGCGCTCCGCAAGGGAAAGAGATACGGCTTGGCGCCGGCGGAGTTGAAATAGTAAGTCGTGAACGCACGGCCTGCGATCGCGATATCGACGCGATCTCCCTCTCGCCGGAGTTCCACGGCCGCTGCGAAAGCCGGCGACGCGGAGCGGAGAATCATTAACGGGAGTAGGAAGACACACGTCAGTCGAAACGGACGCTGCATTTCAAGGCTGTGCAATTGCCGCATGTTCACACCGCAGTCAGGCAGTCGTCTCAACCGGTCGCCCGGACTTGGGAGCCTCGTTCGGCAGCCGATTTGTCCGCGGTAACGGCCTCATCCACCCGGCGTAGCCTCTGGCGCACTGCAACGACTGTTTGCGGCTCGCGAGTGATGATTCTTCTCACGGCATAAATTGGCTTTCCCTGAGACTCGTAATAGGTGCGGGATACCATCTCCGCTACAAGTCCCAGACAGAGAATCTGGAATCCGACCACCAAGAGCAGGGTGGCGGCAAATAGCAGTGGTCCGTGTGGCAGCATAATAGCATTGCCAAGAACCAACTTACTGAAGCCCAGACCGCAGAAGATGAGCGAGCCTAAACCAGCTGCCAGCAGCCCGAGGGGACCGAAGAAGTGCAGCGGCCGGGTGGAGAAATCCACCAGAAATTTGATGCTGAGGAGATCGAAGAGAACATGCAAGGTTCTCGATATGCCGTAGTTGGACTTGCCGTTTTGCCGCGGCGGATTGTTAATGGGAATTTCAGCAATTTGGGCGCCGGACCACGCGGCCAAGGCGGGGATGAAGCGATGGAGCTCGCCGTAAAGGGGAAGGTTCTGAATGGTCTCGCGCCGATAGGCCTTGAATGTTGTGCCAAAGTCATGCACCGCGACGCCGGAGAGCTTAGCCATCAGCCAGTTGGCAATTCGGCTGGGCAAGCGGCGTGTCAACCACTTGTCCCGGCGTTGCGCCCGCCATCCACTGACAATGTCGTAGCCTTCCTCCAGCTTTGCCACAAAAGAGGGGATCTCTTCCGGATCGTGTTGCAGGTCGCCATCCATGGAGATGATGATCTCACCGCGCGCAGCATCAAAGCCTGCCTTCAGTGCGGCGGTCTGGCCGAAGTTGCGGCGGAGCACAACGACCTTAACGCGCGAGTCGTTCTCCGCGATTTCAGTGAGCGTCTCGACCGTCCTGTCTCTACTGCCATCGTCGACAAAGACGAGTTCATAAGGGTCGTCGAGTTCCTGCATTACTTGAGTCAATCGCACGTAAAGGGGTGTGATATTAGCCGCTTCATTGTAGAGCGGCACCACTATGGAATACTTCCGATTCATCATACAAGTCTCCTGATTTCGCATGTTCCCCGTGTGTTCCCCTGTGACTGGACTGGGTACCATTTCATAGCTCAACTACCCTCTTCTCTCCCACGGGTAAGACAATCGAATACTTCGCCATGAAACACAGACCAACGGCGGCCCAGAACAGACTCCGAATCTTGCGAATAATCGCCAACGACACTCCTGCGCTCGCGGCATACCCTAGCGCCTGCAAAGTCGCTGCAGAAGTGCCTTCCTGGACTCCCAGCCCCAGGGGGACAAAGGAAAACGCCAATTGCACGGCGCGGCTGGCGGATTCGACCAGGTAAGCTGCCAATGCCGAGCCATGGGCCGCGGTGATCGTGAGGATCACGTAGGCTTCAGCGATACCGGTGAAGTTGGTCGCGATCTCCGCCGCCAGGACTGCAAGGAAGGTGCGCCTACGATCCCGAAAGAAGTCGTAGACGGTCGACTCGACCAGTCGCATAGACGGTGCATGGCGGTCCAGAAAAGGCCACCGCAATCCCCATCGATTTAGATAATCGAGCATGCTTCCGAGCAGCAACGTCCGCCGATCGACTGCCCAGAACAGGAGGGCGATCGGAATGAGGAAACAAATCACCAGCCCGCCGCCAATCCACAGCAGGCCCTGCAAGGCTGCCAGTTTGACCACCGCCAGTACAATCCCGCTCAGCATGAACAAGAGCGCACCCAGGACGTAGATGAGGTTTTCGATCACGACCGAGGAGGCTGCGTCTTGCGTGCGAATCCATTTCGAAACAGCGACTATCTTCGCCGGCTCGCCCAGAAGCGGGCCGGCGGGTGTAAGGTCATTGAGGGCTTCGCCCATCAGTCTCGGCCCAAGGAGTTGGAGCGCCGGTGGATGAGCTCCGTCCGTTTGCAAGCACCAACTCCACGCCTGGGCGCGCAAGAGATGCCGTACGCCGGACAGCAGAATCAGCAGCATCATCGACCACCCGAGCAGGCGAATGTTCTGCAGTACGGTCTCCATACCGGTCCGCTGCATCAGGTAGGCAAACAACGCGAGGCTGACGATGATGGCTACCGGCCGGACATAGCGGCGAGAATTCTTCATTGGGCCGCCCTCAGCACCGCAAACTGTTCGCTGTGGTAAATATCCGCGGCATTGGCTCCGCCAATCCTCACGGTATGGATGGGAGCCTGGTGCGACTCGATGCTGTCGACCAAATCGATGTTCTCCAGATACTTTCGTCCGTCTTGGACAACCAGAAAAGCAGATTCCGGCCCAGACGCCTTCGAGCTGCCGGAAAGGTAAAAATACTGCAAATCGTCGCGGCCGTACTTGTGGAAATAGTACTTAAATACCGGCTCTGCTTCCCCGCCTACGCTAGCTCCGTACGGAGCTGTTTCGCAGATGCGCTCGATCGCGGGGCGTAAACCCATATCGTTCATTTCGTCGTGCGGGAAGTAGTAGCCGGTGCGGCCGAAACCAAACGCATTCAGATAGAGCGAGTAAAATGGGCCGCTGCTCGCAGCCACTCCAACCGGATAGACTACCAGAACAATTGCGCAAACGGCGGCGAGCAAAGGAAGCGCCCGGGGGGTCCATCTCTGCGTGGCCCACGCCGTCAAACAAGCCCAGGTCCGCGCCAGGCCGACGGCAGCGACCAAGTACACGGCCGGCATCCAGGCCAACATATACCGGAACCACTTGGGCCCCACGAGCGAGAAAGGGATAATCCACAACAACAGCATGAAGAGGACAAAGCTGGGACCCGGCTCGCGCCGGCGTTTCCAGATCACGACGAGGCCGACGAGAAAAGCGGCGAGGATGGGAATCGGAGTCTTGATTGCGAGTAACAAAAGGTAGAAGTACCTCGGCATACCACCTGCGCCCACCATGTCTTCACGACGTAAGTGTCCCATCATCAGATAGCCGTGATGAGTGATGCTACTGCCATGAATGTAGCCCAGAATGTACCGTAGCGTGCCGGGCAGAAAGGGAAGAGGATTAAACAGAACGAATACCAATCCACAGGTGCCCAGAAAGAGTACATACCCGATTTTCCCAAGCGCCTCCGCGGGCCTATGCTTCCGGCAGAAGACGTAATACAGTGCATTCAAGCCGAGATAATGGGGAAAGTACTTGGAAGCCAACATCAGTCCAAAGCTCGCTCCGCTAGCCGCATAAAACCACCTTCCCCGCGTGATGTCCAGCGTGCAGAACTTCTTTGCCCGCGCATAAAAGTAATACGCGAGCCAAGTGAAAAATACTAAAAGCGTATCCTCTTTGGCCACCCGATTGATCGTGATCGCGATGATTCCGGTAGACCACAAAAAGGCGCCGAGAAGTCCGATTCCCGCGCCAAAGAATTCCTGCCCTATGAGGAAAATCAAGATGGCGGTTAGCGATCCGAATATGACGTTAGGCAAACGAACCAACGTTTCTTCCGCCAGCGGATGAGCGCGAACGCGGTTCCAGATGTCGCCGGCCGCCAGCGAAACCGCGATCAGCGACTTCATCAGCATGGGGTGTTCAAGATTCACAAAGAACCGTCCGTGAAGATAGGAATGTGCCGCAACAACTTTCTGCACCTCGTCTTCGTTGAATCCGACTTGGGCGAGCCCGCGAAGCCGGAGTGCCAGCCCCAACAAGACGATAAACACCAGGACGAGACGTTTGTGTTTGAGGATCAGATTCTGGAGATGCTGCATATTGATCACCCGGTTAGTTAACAGCATCTAGCACAAAACCCTCGACGCGGTGTTGAAATCCTACGAAGTGGCCGAATACCGGGGACGTGATGTTGGTGTACACCTCCAGCGGGTTGGCATGATTGGTCAGATTGATGGAATAGAGGCCAAAGCGAATCTTGCGGGTCCTTTTCTTTCCGGAGAAGGGCAAACGGACTTGGAACTCCCGGTAGACCTTCACATCGAGTGAGAAGAACGTCGGGAAACGCTGGCTGTCCGGGGTGCCGAAGTAGTTCTGCAGGACATCGGTGGTTGAATACGGTAAGCCAGTGTGAACATCGACCGCGGGGCTCACCCTGATTCCGTGAGGTAGGGGGAGGATTCCCCAACCTACCACCCGATCGGGCATGTCCTGGGGAAGAGTACCGAAGACATCCGGGCGGATGACCGGCTGTTCGAACGGAACATACACGCTGGAAAGAGCGTTCAGATCTCCGCGGGCACGGCTGTGAATGTAGGACACATTGAAATCGGTCTGTTCGCGCAGGCGATAATGCAAGGTCGCTTCGAGTTCGTGATAGTGCGAGCCAGCCGTGTCGCTCATGCCCAATAGAGCCGGCTCTCCGGACGCTGCTGCGAGCGGAGTAACCATGTAGAGGTTCTTGGTGCGGCTGTACAGATAGTTTACGCGGATAGCCGCGTTGCGGACCAGTTCGCGATCTACCTCGAAGTTGTACGTGGTATTGCGTGGGCTCGTGTCGAGACTGCCGACCGGGACCAAACCCAGCCCGGGCATCATGGCTACGTACGAGTTTTGGTAGGTCGTCGAGGCGATCGGGGCTCCAGCCGGGTCGTAGAAGCTGGCTACGCGTGTGGGATCTTGCAAGAAGTCTGTTGCCAGCAAAGAAACGCGATCGTAAAAGAAGCCTGCGCCAGCGCGGAGTACAGTCTTGTGGTCTTCGGTTGGCGAAAACACCAATGCGGCGCGTGGGGCAAAGGCGGCTTTACTGCCGAGCGATTGGGTGGACAAGCGGGCTCCCAGATCGAGCGCTAGCCGGTGTGTGAGCGTCCAATGGTCCTGGACGAATTCCGCGACGTCCGCGTCGCGGCCATGCAAAGGGCCGCCGCCCTGAAAATCAATCCGCTCGGCGAGAGAGCCGTCTTGCCGCAACAACTCAATCGGGTGGGAATAGTCCGTGCCGTTGTAAGCTCGATAAGAGAAGCCCACGCCGACCTTCAACTCGTGGCGGCCGTACCACTCCTTAGCCGGCAACTGATAGAGCGGTTGAAACTGGACGTGATTGGAGTTCCTGGTCCAGGCATTGAAGAAATTGCCTCCCCATCCGTCCGGTGTGATCAGCATGTCTTCCGGGCCCTGACCATGCGCGTTGCTGTCAAATCTGGTATAGCGAAGCATCGTGCTCAGCATGGCGCCCGAGCTGAATTGATAGGTGTCGTTCGCTCCAATGGATACTCCCCGTAATCCATCGTCCGCCGATGCGCTTTCCGGAACCAGCGCGTTAATGTCCGCAAACCGGGTGCGGCTCGAAAAACCGTTTAGGCTCACGGATAAAACGTGCTGGGCTGAGAGCAGCGCCTGAAGACTTGTAAACGCATTGTAGCCCTGCTTCTTGCGCTCGTCATTGGGCCAAGGCAAGCCTCGGACCGGCGTCTTGTTGACGTCATACGTGATGTCCCCTAAGAAATTGAGCTTGTCCTTGATGAGGGGGCCCCCGAAGAACAGCCGGGGCGTGAAATTTGAAATGCCGACGAGATGACCTCCCTTCGCGCGAGCGCCTGGAAGAAAATCCATCAAGCCATAGTTCCAATTGCTAAAAGGCGGCTTGGTCTCGATGGACGTCAAACCCCCGGAGAACCCTCCGTACTCGGCGCTATAGGGGGCCTTTTCTACCGTCATCGTGGCGATGGCGTCCAACGGTACGGGAATTGAGAAGCCTCCTGTCACGGGGTCGACCGTCTGCGCGGAGTCAACCAGCAACATGGCTTGGTTCTCCGGCGCCCCCTTGAAGTTGAGCTGGCCCTCTCGCGTGCGCACGACACCGGGGACTAACGGCAGGGCTGCCTTGAATTTCTGCTCGGCCAGCGGGAGGGTAGTGAATTGCGGGCTGCTAAGCGTGGCAGCTGAATTAGCGGCCTCTTCGGCGACCGGGGCCGCTTGGTCTTGCACGTCAATTTTCTGAACCACAGCTGCCAGCTCGAGGCGAACGTCTTGGATCTTCACCTCTCCCGGACTGAGAGCGACGCTTTCCATAAACGGCGTAAAGCCATCCAGGCGTGCATCCAGCCTGTAAGTGCCGGGCGGTAGGTTGGTGAATCGGTAGTGGCCCTCGATGTCTGTAGCGGTTGAGAGGGATGTCGTGGACGCAGAGGCAGTCAGGTTCACGGGGACGCCTGGAACGGTATTCACCTTCCCGTCCTGGTCCAGAATCGTAATGGAACCTTCGATCGAAGGGCCAGGCATCGCGGTTCGGAGCATATCGGCCGTCTGGGCGAAGAGCAGTCCGCTACCGACAAGCAGAACCAGGCACGGCGCGAGAAGGCTGGCAGGCAGGCTAAACAGGGAGCTTCGAAGATGTCCCCGCAAACTCTCGGCGCCTGCCGTTCTAGTATTTCGTTGAGCCAATTCAATCATACACAGTTCACCTTCAACACCAACCTCCTCCGGGAGGAGGGCAGAACCGACCAAGCACACTCTTCCCCCAGATCTCGACATTGGCTTGATCTATTTAGGGTTTCTGCCAGACGGCATCTTCGCCGCTGGCGCACCAGAACGGGCTAGTAGAACATGTGTGCCGTCTCAACTAGGCCGTACTTGATACTCCCGATTTCATTTCCCCGCGAGCCTGTTCCATGCCACCTCTTTGGTTGACGTTCCGACTCCGCGCAAATTCACGTGCGCTGAATGTCAACCCCAAATGAGTGTGGAAGTCATTGGCTTGCTCCATTCGGCAGTCTGTACAGCAGATGGTGGGCCAATTCCATGCTGCCCAAGAGCCCGACCACGCGGACTGCCCCCGGAGTATTCGCCAACTCGCGCGGCGACGCCAGGAGCACCGCAAAGACAACTCATCTGAGAAAGGTAGTTTGGAAAACGCGCAGTGCCGGTTCCCTGGAATGCCGAATTACGGCATCTGTCACGTCAGGCGCCGAAGGTCAGGCAATTGCCTGAAGCGTCCGATAATGTGGCAAACTCCAGTTGTTGGCTGGTTTCTAGTGGGAATCAAGTCGAAGAGCGCCAAGCTATCGGTCGCAGGCGACCGGGTCGACGATTAAGCGTGGCGTTGGCACGCGGATATTGATCGTATCGAGGTCGCGGATCACGCTGAAATCCGTCGTGGCACACAACCGGCGCAAGGCCACCAACTCCCCCACAACCTCGTCAGGGACGTCCTGGACATACGAATGCCCAAGATTGATGCTCTCGACTTTGGAACCCATCAAGTCAATCCCTGTCACAGTGAAGCCGGCTTTCGCGAATTCCACGGCCAACGGCAGTCCTACATACCCTAAACCCACAATACCCACTCGTGCGGTTCGGGTTATGATCTTCGCTTGAAACGTTTCGACCAGGCTAGCTACGGCAGTAGATGACATCATCTTGAAAGATCTCGGTGTGGTTCGATACGATCATGGGGCGGGAATTTATGGGGCCATCGCGAGAGCGTCTCGAGGGAAAAAGCGCTTCGGCATCGGGGACCCACGATGTCGATGTCTTGAACCCACGAATGCCGTCATATGCCGAAGCACGTGCCGAGTGTCGGCACTGAGCTTTGTGGACAAACCCAGGCGTTGGGATCAGGCAAAAGCGGGCGGGAATTCCAGGGAGTGGAGGGTCAGTCAGCAGTAGTCAGGCTAGGCGGCTTCCCGATCACTTCACCGGAGTATCGGTACCGTTCCAGGGTCGATCGCACCGTTCGCAACACTTCACGATCATCAAAGGGCTTCGCCAAAACATCCCACCCGCCTAAATTCAGCACCTCCGCCCAAAGACGTTCATCCGCGAGCCTGGATGTCACGATCAAGAAGGGGGCGGTCGGCAGGGACTGAATATAATCCAGACATTCGATCCATGTTGTGGGAGGCGAGTCACGTTCGCAGATCACCAGGAAAACGTTCTGGCTTACCAACAATCTCTTGGCGGTGGAGAAGCTCTGAGCGGTGACAAATTTCGACACCCTCCCGATGATGGCTTGCAAACGCGCGTGATCCTCTTCAAACGGACTGATGGACAGGATTGTCAAACACTCATCCCCGGATACGCTGCTCCTTGTGGGATCCTTCATTACAATTTCCTTTCGCTTCTGATTCGCCGCCTGATCTCACGTCGGTCAGGTGATGCCGCTGCGTCACGAGATCTCCCGCGCAGGGACGCAGGGAGGCACACCCTCGAACGTGAACAGTGCACCGTTCAAGCTAAAGTTCGATGCGATTCGAAAATACCTTTCGGTGCCGAAGGAGCCACCGACAGCTCGGGCCGGCCGATTCCTGCAAAGAGCGGTGACAGCGTTATGGCAGCCAGTATTCGCTGCCTGGCGCGCTAGCAGCCAGAGCTTTCTCGCGAGTAATCCGGGTGTCGTCGGGCTGAAGTGATGACGCGATTTCCGCGTGATCAGGATCATCCGGTTGAATTGTGAGACGATCGAGCTGCGCTTCCAGCTCGGATTTCGTGTTGCTTCTCGGCACGGAACCAAGCGTTTTCGTCCGAGCACAGATACTTGGCATATGGATGCCCTTATTTTTCAGCGGTGATCTCATTTTACGCCATTTATCGCGTTACAGCAACGGTTTTTGGGGGGAGACGTTCACCGTGCAAGGCGCTAGGGATTCGGCACGAGGAGCAGGCCCGGCGCGTGAATTGTTGAACCTCGGGCAGTTGGCGGACCCGGAACTCCGAAATTGAACGCCACCGCATCGGACCTGCATCTAACGGACGCTGGTCTTGTAGTCGGAATACTCAATGACGACTTCCGTTGAGCCGAAAATCCGGGCGTCTGCCGTCGAGTGATTCAGGGCCGGCAGCCAGAATTGACCGGTGCGTCCGTACCGTTGCTCCACCTGCGCGCTGCGAATCCAGAACGACGGGTTCTTCGCCGGTTGGCCTTCGATGCGCGCGATGGCAAAATCCCCGGCATCCACCCAGATCCGGCCGCAAATCGCAAACTTGGTCGGCTTCTTCGGAGTGATCTCCAGGACGTAGCTGTCGCGCCCATCGGAGACCTCCATTCCCACGAGGCGGAAATCGTAATTATCGGGAGTGATTCGGGATTCCTTGCGCTCTCCCTTTTGGCTGGATTCCTCTTCGGCTTCGATCATCTTGCGAATAATATGATTGCGCACGAATCTGGAACCGCTTTCGGTGACAACCTCAAACGTCTTGATGCCATCGCTGCCGCAAGACATGCGCACCGTCATTTCCGCGTGCTTTTTGTAATTCCTGTTATCGAATCGATAATGCCGTATTCCGGAATACCCGGCCAGAGCGGCAAGCCTGTCATGGTCGGCTTGAATCATGCGCGCCAGGATTTCATCGGCGTTCAGAGATGGCGCCGGACCGCTGGGGACTATGGCAAGAAATAAAACAGTTGCTAGTATCGGCATTCAGAACTCCACCAAAGGCACTGCACTCCGGTTTCCAACCCGCTTGTCCGTGTTAACGTTACCCTGATAGCGATCTTGTTGGTCCACGATGTCGTCAGATGCCGAAGCGAGTGCCCGAATTTTCGGCACTCGCCTCAGACGGATGACCAACCGACGATCGGACGCTGCTTGGCCCGCTGATGTGTCTGGATCGGCGAGGGGGCTACGAACGGCGGGCGAGCGGGGACGCAAGGAAGAGGCGATACGCGACATCGACAGGGCCGCACCGCTGCTGCGCGCGCAAGGCCCCACGATCACCTATGCAGCACAGGCCCAGCAGGGAGCCCGCATCGTATGTAGAAATGAGATGGTGTCGGATCCGCGAAACGCCTCGTCGCGATCCGGGCCTTTGACGAATAGAGGCCGTACTCTCCACATCTCCCGGCAGTCCTCCTGCTTGATGAGATAGAGCAACTGCACAGGCATGCCGTTGTGAAAGAGCTGGCTCCCCACTCTCAGGTGCGCTTCAGCGGTAAACTGCAGCTTTGTTGGTTGGTCGCTCGAGAGTTTCATGGCCTTCGCTCCTCCGTTCCCTCAGCCCGGAGGCTTCAAATTCTCACCGGGGCTGCGTGCATTTTGACTACCATTAATATCGAGGCAGTCTGCCTACGATTGCAGCCACTACTCTTTCCGGCGAAACTCACGCGCCATTGGTTGTAAGGTCAGTAGCACCTTCACAACTCCTCCTCCTGGATCCGCTCCAAACCGCCGGCTTAGCCAAGCAAACATCCTCGGTGAGGACTTCACCCCGACGAGATCGGCGCCTGGCTGGGCGCTGAGGTGGAATTTGGCGACCCAAGGTCCGAAAACGATCCTCTTCGACCGGTCGATTTCTACTGCCCGGTCCCTCACCTCCGGGTAGTCGGTGTCGGTTCTTGTGCTGAAGTGGAAAAGAGAAGTAACGCCCTAATCAACTGAAAGTTGAAAGATCAGTCGAACTCGCTGCGGGCAGACGGGCCTCCTGCAGGAGGGCCGTAGCTTCTGTTTTCTGTCGGAGCTGCGAGCGGAGAGAAAACCAGGCGAGCTGTGCGGGCGGTTTGAAACATCCGACAGGGCGCCAAACCTTCGGCAACTGATATCGTCAGTTTGGCTTGACGCTCGGCGGACGCGCCATGGCGGCTGTCTCTCGGGCGCGGCGTCACCCCGCCGCCGGATCGCTAAGCGACTGCAAAACAAGAATTTCTCCGCATATTATTGAGCAGCGCCTCGGTTGGCAACTCCCCATAGTCTCCGGTAACTGGAATGCCCTTACGTAGAACCGAAGCGGCAAAGAATTGAAACCGCATCTATCTTGTGATGGAAAAGGAGCTATGAAAATGTCCAAGGTTGAGTCCATTTTGACGTTATTCGCCGCCGCGGTCATCGCGGGGCTGCCGGCCTATTCGCAGGAGAACTACCGCTCGGAAGTCACAGTTCAAGGCATGGGCACCTTCGTCAAAGAGACTGCGCAATGGGGAGCCAAACAGAACGCCACCGACAGCGGCGGCGTGCTGGCCGGCTATCGATTCTATTTCACCAGGCACATCGGCGCGGAAGTCGATTATGGGTACGCTTTGAACACGCAAAACTATCGTTTCGATGCCGGCACTACGGGCGTCAAAAGTTACTCTCATGAAGAGACTGGCGCATTTATTTATAACGTGCCATTTAAGCGCTGGTCGTTTTTCGGGCTCGCGGGCGCCGGCGCCGTCGTGTTCGATCCGAAAAACGTGGCCGGCGCAAGCTACCAGGCACGCGCCGCTTTCGTGTACGGCGCTGGAGTCGACTACAGCTTGACGAACCACCTGTTTTGGCGGGCCGAGTACAGAGGATTGGTGTACACCTCGCCTGACTTCGACATGCTAGGGATAGCAGGTTTGGGCCGCACCACGCACCGGGCCGAGCCCTCCATGGGTATCGGATACCGGTTCTGACCCCTCGGGGCGATTGCGGGAACGTCTGGTGGGCAAGGCTGTCGGCCGCTCGGAACGTCGATTCCAAGCGGCCGGCAGCGTTTTATGAATGTTTGATACGGGCTCTCCGTCCCTGAAACGCTCGAGAAAGGCAAGCCCGCTCGCGCCCACATAGCTGCTAAACGACCACAACCGGACACGGCGCCCGGTGTGCCAGTGTGAAAGGCAGGCTGTGTACACGCCCGATCTCGTTCCCAGGCCGGCCGTTATACCATATGACGATCAGCTCACAATTGGGGATCGAGAACGTTGTGTCGATGATCACCCGGGCAGTTAGGCACGGTGAGCGAGCCGCTGTATTATCGTGGTTCGTCCCGGTGAGCTCCACGAATCCGGTGGATCGACGATGCGGCGCCGGCATCCCGCCTGGCATCGCCACACTCACGCGCTGATAATCCGCTTTCGGGACAGGGATTGTTGGTTCGAATCCAGTCGGGGCCTCCTCATCGAGATGCAATTACCGGAACTCGGTGTTCACGAATCAGACAGGTCCACGGCGAAATCATAGCGGGCTGCGGCCATCGACATGCAAAAACTCCTGGCGTGATCATGCTTGTCAAATTAGGGGACCAAAAGGAAGGGAGAAATCGGCTGTCGATCATCTGCTTTCTATTGATCACAGTCGCCCCTTGGATTGTGATGATCTGGCTATTATGGCCGGTGATACGCCACGTTCCCCACTGATCGGGAGCGAAGCATGGAGGGTGGTAATCGTGCTTGGCCTGGCGAATCTCCGGAGGGTTACGCCCCTATCGGAACGCGGCAAGTCTCTGATCCGTACCTCCGCCATCGGCAGGTGCGCCGTCTCCTGACGAAGTTCGGCGCGGCCAGCGCCTCCGCGGTTTGAGTCACGGGACCGGCTCCACGTCGAAAAAGCTGGCGCCAGCAAACGCTACTGCAGCACTCGATCGTCCCGATTTCAGCCCCATGTACACAGTCAGGCGTGGCAGCGGGAATGCTCTCGATTGGCCGAGGGGAGCGAATCATGTCGGGAGAGACGTTTGAAGCTTTGTTGGCGCCGAATCTACGATTCGTACGAAGGTTGGTGCAAACACGGCTCCGGGCATTCGGCGACGCGGAAGATGCAATTCAGGAGATTCTGCTGCGCGCGTTCACGCACAGGGATCAACTGCGCGACCAAGCCAAGTTCAAGACATGGCTCTGGTCCATCGCGCTGAACGAGATCCGGCTGCGCTTCCGGCGCGATCGCGGCGTTGTCTCGTTAGACGAGTTCCCAGGTTTCGAAATCCCCGACGCCGCAATTTCGCCGGTGGCGAGATTGGAACGGATAGAAAGTCGCGATTTCCTAGGTGCTTGTCTGGCAAAGCTTCCGGCGCGAGACCAGGCAGCAATCCTCTTGCGGGATATCGAAGGAAGGAGCCTTCGCGAGACCGCCGCGTCTCTTCACAGCTCGTTGTCCGCTACGAAATCCGCTCACTTTCGAGCGAGAAAGCGGTTGGCCCACCTCATT
>Ga0326727_10016848_pt1 | contig 15314 bp, 10 predicted proteins | sample MB2enrmetagenome_FD_207643 | JGI IMG/M metagenome (GOLD analysis project Ga0326727, IMG submission 207643) | Lab enriched peat soil microbial communities from McLean, Ithaca, NY, United States - MB29MY | ecosystem: Environmental > Terrestrial > Soil > Wetlands > Peat | place: USA: New York... | reverse complement strand
CGATCTGGAACGGACCTCCTGACGGAATCCGATCTCATGCGGAGCTTGCGGCTCTCATCGATCTCGCCGCATTTGTCGAAAGCCACGTGCAACGCGTTTTGCGCGCAAGAATGCCTGCCCGCGCGCGTGAACAAATGCCGCCACGATACTTGGAGCTCGAAGCGACGCGCCTCATGGGCCTCGTCAGCGAGTGGCTCCGCTACGAATCCGCGCGCGTGCCGTTCACCGTGGCCGAAACCGAATGCGATGCGCGACCCGCGATCGCCGGCCTCGCGCTCCATGTGCGCCTCGACCGCATCGACCAGTTAAAAGACGGTTCGCTCCTTGTCATCGACTACAAATCCGGCGACGTTTCACCCAGCGACTGGAATCTCCCCCGCCCCGATGATGTGCAGTTGCCCCTCTACACCAACTTCGCGCTCGGTTGCGATGCGGGCAACATCGGCGGTCTCGTTTTCGCCAAAGTCCGGCCCCGCGAAGTCGAATTCGCTGGACTGGTGCGCGACGCCAAAGAGACTCTGCGCAGCGACCTCAGAGGGAACACAAATCTGGTGAAGAAGCCGCTCACTTCAGAGCAGCTTTCCGCCTGGAAAGAGCGCATTGAAGAGCTCGCGCTCGACTTTCTCTCCGGCAGCGCCGTTGTAGACCCGCGCGAATATCCCGAGACCTGCAAGAACTGCGGACTTCAGGCGCTCTGCCGTGTCCAGGAAAATCAACCGCAATCCGGAGACGAGGAGGCCGCCGATGCCTAGCGCTCCTCGCAAAAATCCTCCCGATCAGGCGCAGCGCGATAGAGCGCTCGACCCAACGCGCTCTATCCTCGTGAGGGCTCCTGCCGGCTCCGGCAAAACCACACTGCTCGCCAATCGTTTCCTAAGCCTTCTGGCCGAGGTCGATGAGCCAGGGCAGGTGGTGGCGATCACATTTACCGACGCTGCCGCAGCCGAAATGCGCAACCGGATCCTCGATCAACTTCAGGCCGATGAGCCGAGTCCGATTGCGCGCAGCACATTGCAGCACTCGCAAGATCTCGGCTGGAATCTACTCGACCTTCCCGCGCAACTGCGTGTCTCCACCATCGATTCATTTTGTCGTCAACTGGCATTGCAGCAGCCGTTACTCTCCGGGCTTGCCGGAGGATTGGAAATTGCCCAGCAGCCAGCGGAGTTATACCGCCGCGCGGCACGCCGAACGCTGGAGCAGATTGGGAAAGAAAACGCAGTGCTGAGCGCAGCGATCGAAACCCTGCTTCTGTGGCGCGATAACAACTGGACGGAAGTGGAAGGCTTGCTGGTGAAGATGCTGCGCGATCGCGACCGTTGGATGCATAGTTTTTTGCTCAGCCCCGATCCGGATTGGAAAGCGCTGCGTGCACGCCTCGAGCACCCCCTCACGCGCGCCAACCCCGGCAACAGCGCGTTTGGCTACACCGACCACGAGTGGCAAATCGTCCGCGCGTGTTTTATCTTGCTGCGCCGTGCAGCCGCCGAGCTTCGCGTCGTATTTGCCGAATCCGGCACGGTTGATTTCACTGAGGTTGCGCAGATTGCGCTGAACGTACTCAAAGGCGAAGAGGGTTTGCCCACCGAAGCGGCGCTCAAAGTTGCCGACGGCATTCGCCACTTGCTCGTCGACGAATTCCAGGACACCAGCCGCCGCCAGCACCAATTGCTTGCGCATCTTATCGCTGCGTGGCCCGAGCGCGAGGGCCGCACTTGCTTCGTCGTCGGTGACCCGATGCAGTCGATCTACTTTTTTCGCGCCGCTGACGCCGAGCTCTTTCCGCGCGTCGAGCGATTCGGCCTTGAGATTCCGCAGGATCAGCCGCTACGCTTCGATCTCGTCGAGCTCCAGGCCAACTTCCGATCTGCGCCTGCGCTGGTCGAGCAATTGAACGAGATGTTTACCGAGGTGTTCGCGGTTGACGACGGCAGCGGCATTTCCTACACCGCGGCAACCCCTCATCGCGAACACTCCGAGCCGCCGGGCCCTCGACTCGCTGACGATGAAGGGCCGCCCATGCGCCTGCACGTCAGATTCATCCTGCAAGCAATGCGCACCAATTCTCGCGGATATGACCCCGATCGAAAATTGCGCATTACGCAGCAACGTGCCGGCATCGTTCACGAGCAGATCGAAGAATTAGTCGATCTCATCCGTAGCCGCCAGTCCGAAATCGACGCCGCTCGCTCGGAAAATAAGCGGAAGAGCGCCATCGAGGAGAAAACGAAATACCGCTTAGCGGTCCTCGGACGTACGCGCGCCGTGCTTTCCCGTGTGGCTCAGGCGCTGCGCGAGGCAAAGATCCCTTTTCGCGCCCTGGAGCTCGAGGAGCTAGAGCAGCGCCCGGAGATTATCGACGCCCTGGCGCTCGCACGCGCGCTGCTCAACCCCGAGGACCGCGTGGCCTGGCTGGGTGTTTTGCGCGCGCCCTGGTGCGGCCTTTCGCTCGCCGATCTGCACACACTCACCAGCGCCGATGACGAGGAGCTAAAGTTACGCCCAGTACTGGATCTGCTCGCCGAACGTGCTCCGCTGCTGAGCGAGGAGGGCCGCGTTGCCGCCGCGCGCGTGGCCGATGCCACGGCTTTCGCCGCGCGCTTGCAATCTGCGCGGACGACGGCTTCGCTCGGAACCCGCGTGGAGCAGGTGTGGCTGCGTCTGGGCGGCGCGCAATGCGCCGATGCCGCGGCGCGGGCCAATCTCGATCTGCTGTGGCGCTGCCTTGACGATTTGCCGCAGGGTGAGTCCGATCTGCTGGGCACTGCGCTGGATGCGGCCCTCGCCGATCTCAAAGCCCTGCCCGATCCTGCCGCCGACGCCGATTGCGGCGTGCAATTGATGACCATGCACGGGGCGAAGGGACTCGAATTCGAAGTGGTCATCATCCCCGATCTGCAAGCCTCCGAGCGAAACACGCGCGGAAATATGCTCTCTTGGCTGGAGCGCGGGCTTGCCGAGCCGGATGACTCCGGCGAGCTGACGGAACTTCTTGTGGCCCCGATTCAGCCCAAGGGAGACAAGCGCGGCACTGCCAAAGAGTGGGTCGATGGAGTTCGCCGCGAGCGCGAAAAGCAAGAATTACGCCGCCTGCTCTACGTGGCCGCCACGCGCGCCCGCGACGAACTGCATCTTTTCGCGCATCTCGACTACAAAACCGGCGACGACGGAACATTCAGTCTTGCTCAACCCTCCAACAGCCTGCTCGCAACCGCGTGGCCTGCGCTCGAAGAGGAGGTCACCGAGCGCTTTGCCGAATGGCGCGCGGCCAGAAGGATCGCCGATATGGCGAGTGCCGAAGAGGCCGAAGAGACCATTGAAGCCATTGCCGCTTCGGGCGAAGATAGCCTGCTGCAAATGCCCTCGCTCGATGTGCCTCCTGACCCGAGGCCAATCCGCATGCGCCGCTTGCCGTCCAGCTACCAAACCGCATCCGATGAGTTATCGTTTGCCGCCGAAGAGCCGCTCACCGGCGCGGGCAGCCTGTATGAGCGCCATGAGGGCGGCCTGATTTCGCGCGCGCTCGGTAAAGCTGTTCACGAGATCCTTCAGCATTTCGCCCAGCTTCGCGTTACCGAAACAAGTCAAGCTGCCGAAGCCAAACTCGCTCGGCTCGGGCCGCGCATCACGGCAAACCTTCGCGCCTCGGGAATCGACGCTTCCGAGGCCGGGCGCATCGCCGCGCAGGCGCTTGAAATCGTTCTCCGCGCTGCCGGCGACCCGCAGGCACAGTGGATTCTCGCTCCCCACGCCGATGCCGCGAGCGAAACACGATGGACCGGCGTTATCGCGGGCAGCCTGCGCACGGTCGACGTCGATCGCGTCTTTCGCGCCGGTCCCACGCCGTTCGCCGTTGCCGGCGACGATACCTGGTGGATCGTTGATTACAAAACCGCGCATGGGGACGGCCTCGATTCCCAAACCGTGCTGCCCGAGCTGCACCGCGTCTTTGCGCCGCAGATTGAGGCTTATGCAAAGGTTTTGCGCAATCTGTACGGCGCAGATGCGCCGGTGCGCGGCGGCCTTTACTATCCGCGCATGGCGCTCCTCGATTGGTGGGAGTTGTAGCGGGTCCCGGCCCGCGCCAATTCTCAGCGCGCCCGGATCACGCCTTGCAGAGCTCTTCCGCGAACACGTCGCGATGCTCGAGGATGAGCTGCTCGACATGGCGCAGCACGAGCGCATACGCGAAGACGGCAGCGGCGGCAAACGGTAAAAAGACCCAAGCGCCCAGCCACGGCAGCTCGAAGTACCTCGACGCAATGACCACGGGAATCTGCAAGAGCATGCTTCCAAAGAGGACCGCCAAAACCAACAAGCCGCTGGTGCGATTCGTAGGCGTGCCACTGCGCGGCAGCCGCGCCTGCCCAGGAACAAAATAACGCGGCGCCTGGATCGATCGCAGGTTTCCGATGGCGAGATTCAGGGCCACAACGAAGACCGTCCACAACGCCGTGGAAACCTGCGCCGAAACCGGAATGCGTGCTCGCGAAAAAACGCAAATGATGATCCAGGCAATGCCCGCGTCGCCAACAATCAACGCCAGGCTCATCAGGTTCTTGGCCACCACCACGTCGCGCATGCGAATGGGCGCAAGCAGATACAACTGCGCGCCGCGGCCATCGGCGCCAAACACGTTATAGAGCGGACCGAGAACGCCGATGAGAGTGTAGGCAATCGCAGCAGGAAGAAAATAGCCGGAAAGGGAGGAGGAAAATGCCCGATTCATACTAAAGATGGCCACGAACAGCAACGGCGTCATCATTCCGATCAGTTGCGTTCCATTGCTGCGCAAGACGATCCAGTCCTTGCGCAGGCACGCGGCGACCGTGGGTGAAAAGGCGGCGCCTGCCGCTGCGGGCGCAGACTGCGCAGCAGCTTCGAGCGCGGGCATTCTCACGCGCGGCGCGGCTTGTTGAGACGCGCGCCGGCTCACGCCCTCGCTTAGGTGTTCGCCAAGAAACTGCCTTTTGAGCCGGATGGCAAAAACCGCCGCGAACAGCGCGGTGCTCGCCAGCAATGCCGCAAACTGGCCGAACGCCGCTAGAGGATGCTTCGCGAGCAAAATCGCCTGCGCCGCGAATCCCGGCGGCAGCCAGTACACGTACGGTCCCGAACTATGCATTGCGCTTAAGAACAAACCGCTCCGCGCGCCGTGTGCGCGCATCGGGGCCCGCTGCAGATTCATGAACTGGATGGCGGCAAAAGACAGCCCCATCATCATGCTGAAGATTTCGCGAAAGCGGCGGTTCGCAAGCCAGCGTTCCATCCATGCGCCGATCATGCGCGTGAGATAGATGTTCATCAATGCGTAGACCGCCATGGCCACCAGCGCGGGCAGCGCCAGTGACGCATCCGCGATGCCGATTCCCAACGCTGCGGCCAGCAATGCAAGGCTGCCAACAATGGTGCTCGGCGTCAACAGTCCGAGCAGCGAGCGCAACACAAAATAGCGGCCGAAGCGCAAAGGGAAGCGCACCAGCGACGCCGGATCGAAGCTTTGGATCGTGGCGGCAATGCTGAGACCGTTGATGCTCACGAACTGCCAGAGCAACGTGACGCCCAGCAACAGCCCCGCGAGGCTTTGCGGGCGGCCTTCGGAGATGGCCAGCCACGCGAGGAATCCGCTGCCCACAACCGGGCCGACCATCATAAGCGCAAGCATCGGCCAGACCACGATGCGCAGCAGAATCACAAAGACCAGCCCGACAATTTGGCGTTTGGTCTTGGGCCGCCTGCGAAATGTGTCGTTGACAAAGATGCGCCAGCGCAGCCACGCGACGGCCAGCAACTGCGTGCTCGCTGGAATGGGCGGCAATGGATCCGAAGCGCCTTCACGGCCCGTCAGCTCAGCCATGAAAGCTCCTGCTCGGACGCTGCCGCGGCGGGATTGCCTTCGCGATCCGTGCCCACAATCTCGAGGAAGATCTGCTCCAAGCTGCGCTTCTCCGCTTCCGGCGGCGCGGCGCCGGCTTCGATTCCCGCTTGGCCGGCGCGCCTTGCTCCTGCGCGCAGCTCATCGAGCGCGCCCTGCGCCACCAGTCGGCCGCGATGAATGATGGCGATGTGCGTGCACAGCCGCTCCACGATCTCCAGCACGTGCGAGGTGAGGAAGATCGTCGCGCCGCGCGCAATCATGCGCTGCAACATGGCTTTCAACGTGCCCGCGGCCACCGCATCCACGCCCTCGAAGGGCTCGTCGAGAAACAGCACCTTCGGCCCGTGAATCACCGCGGCGGCAAGAGCCAGCTTCTTCTGCATGCCGTGCGAGAAATCGGTGATGAGCTTCTTCTGCTCATCGGCCAGCTGCATGAACTCGAGCAACTCCCGCGTGCGATTCAGTGTGGTCGCGCGGTCCAGGCCATACATGCGCCCGACAAATTGCAGATACTCGCCGGCGGTGAGGCGGCCGAAGAGCGCCATGCCCTCCGGCACCACGCCAATCTGCCGCTTGATCTCCGCGGATCTGGCCTGCAAATCTTCGCCGAGAATGCGGATGCTGCCGGAAGTGGGCGCCAGCAGGCCGGTCAACATTTTGATGGTGGTGGACTTGCCAGCGCCGTTGGGGCCCAGGAATCCGAAGAACTGCCCGGCGTCGACGCGCAGATTCACTTGATCGACGGCGGTGAAATCGCCAAAGCGGCGAGTGAGCGCGGTGGTATCGATGGCGGGCGTCGTCATGGTCGTCTGCTTGAGACCACGATACACTCCGCCCGGCAGCTTCTCAAAAAGGGTTTCCGCTACACGCCTGCCTCGGCGCGCGCACCCGCCAGTTTACGACGATGGTTCTTCGCGGCTACTTCGCCAAACAAGGAATCTCGATCTTCGCTATCCTGTCTATAGAGTTGCTCGATCTCATTCCTTCATCCCTCAGGAGGATTTCCGCATGGCAAAGTCAGTGAAGAAGGCAGACGCCGCTCCCAAGGCTGCCGCAAAGCCCGCAGCCAAGAAGCCCGCCGCGAAGAAGGCGGCGATTCTCAAAATGGAAACTCCAGTCTCGATCTCCCGCGAATCGGTGGCACAGCTTGCGCATCGCCTCTGGAATGAGCGCGGCCGCACGCACGGGAGCGACGCGGAGGACTGGTTCCGCGCCGAAGAGTTGTTGCGCGGAAAAGCGTCTTGAGCAGCCGTCACGCCTGCAACGGCAAAGCATCGCTTCGCCGCGGGTGAAGCGGCCCTTGCTGTCGAAATTCCGCGTTACTGCAGATTCGCCATCAGGCTTTCGAGCGCCGATTTCGGCGGGCGCGTCAACGACTCGGGCAGCGTGGCCAGCGGCTCATCCACCATGTTGAGTTGATCGAGAAAGGTCGGCTTCTGCGTATTGATGTAGAAGACGCCGGTGAGGATCTCGTCCTTTTCCTGCGCCTCCATCAGTGTGCGCACCGCGTTGGCCTTGTCCGTGGGGTCGTAGTCCTCGAGCAGCTTGCGCAGGCGCAGCTGCGAACCGTCGTGCATCTCCACGTCGTAAACCTGGCCGGAATCGTAATCGACTTCGATGTCGTCGAAGCTGGCCACGAAGCCGACTTCGTTGATCGGTTCGTCGTGGTCCTGCAGGAACTTGTAGCTCTTGGTCGATCCCTCGTGATCGTTGAAGGTGACGCAGGGGCTGATCACGTCGAGCATCACGGTTCCCTTATGCGCGATGGCCGCCTTCAACATGGAAAGCAGTTGCTTCTTGTCGCCGGAGAATGAGCGGCCCACGAAGGTTGCGCCCAACTGGATGGCAAGTGCGCAGGTGTCGATCGCCGGAAGATCGTTGATCACGCCGGTTTTCAGCCGGGAGCCGATGTCGGCCGTGGCCGAAAACTGGCCCTTGGTCAGCCCGTAGACGCCGTTGTCCTCGATGATATAAATCATCGGCAGGTTGCGGCGCAGCAGGTGCACAAACTGTCCCATGCCGATCGACGCGGTGTCGCCGTCGCCGGAGACGCCCAGCGCAGTCATGGTGCTGTTGGCCAGGACCGCGCCGGTCGTGATGCTCGGCATGCGCCCGTGCACGCTGTTGAAGCTGAACGAGCGGCTCATGAAATACGCGGGGCTCTTCGACGAGCAGCCGATGCCGCTCATCTTCATCACGCGCTCCGGCTCCACGCCCATCTCGAACATGGCGTCGATGATGCGCTCCGAGATCGCGTTGTGGCCGCAGCCGGCGCACAGCGTCGACTTGCCGCCGCGATACTCCACGATCGGCAGTCCAATATGATTCAGCTTCGGGCCCGCGGCCCCACTGGCAGTTGCGGTAGCCATTACAAGCCCTCCTTGGTGCGAAACTCTTCCGTAATGCTGCGCGCGTCGATGGGCAATCCGTTGTAGTGCAGAATGCTGCGCAGCTTCACTACCTGCTCGGCAGCAAGATCGAGCTTGAGCAGGCTCGCCATCTGCGCGTCGCGGTTCTGTTCCACCACGTACACGCGTTCGTGACTGGCCACAAAATCGTGAATCTCGTGCGCGAACGGGAAGGCGCGAATGCGCATGTAGTCCGCGCTCAAGCCGTGCTCCTTCTCGATCTGGTCGAGACTCTCGCGCATTGCGAAGTCGGTCGATCCATAAGCCAGGAACCCGATCCTAGCTTTGCCATTGCGATACGTAACCGGCGCCGGGACCAGAGTGCGCGCGTTTTCGAACTTCCGCGCCAGCCGCTCCATCACGGCCTGGTACTCCTCGGGCCGCTCGGTGTAGCCCGCCGCGTCGTTGTGCCCCGAGCCGCGCGTAAAATACGCCGCCTTGGGATGATTGGTCCCGGGAAGCGTGCGCCATCCGATGGCGTCGCCGTCCACGTCGCTATAGCGCGCGAAGCTGCCCAGCTTCTCCAGTTCTTCAGCCGTGAGCACCTTGCCGCGATCCAGCGGCTTCTCAGGATACGCAAATTGCTCCGACATCCAGTTGTTCATGCCCAGATCGAGATCGGTGAGCACGAACACCGGCGTCTGCATGCGCTCCGCCAAATCGAAGGCCGCGTAGCCAAACTCGAAGCATTCTTTCATGCTGCCGGGCAGCAAAACCGGATGCCTGGTGTCGCCGTGCGAGAGAAACGCGATCGACAGCAGATCCGACTGCTGGGTGCGCGTGGGCATGCCCGTCGAAGGCCCGGTGCGCTGCACATCGAAGATCACGCCGGGAATCTCGGCGTAGTAGCCGAGTCCGGAAAACTCCGCCATCAGCGAGATGCCCGGTCCCGAGGTCGAGGTCATTGCCCGCGCGCCGGCCCAACCCGCGCCCAGCACCATGCCGATGGCCGCCAACTCGTCTTCGGCCTGCACCACGGCAAATGTGGCCTTGCCCTCCGGCGTGACGCGGAATTTCTTCAAGAGGTCCGTGGTCGCCTCAATCAGCGAAGTCGACGGCGTGATCGGGTACCACGCCACCACCGTTACGCCGGCGAAGACCGCGCCCATGCCGCAGGCCGCGTTGCCATCGATGATGATCTGGCCCTCGGTCTGGTTCATCGCCTCGATGAAGTACGGATCCTGCTTGGTGAAGTTGCTCCGGGCGTACTCGTAGCCGGTTTCCACGGCGCCGAAGTTCAGGTCGAAGACCTTCTGCTTTTTGGCAAACTGCCTGCGCACGCACTTTTCCACCACGCCCAGGTCGATGCCCAGCAGTTGCGCCACCACGCCCACGTACACCATGTTCTTGACCAGCTTGCGCAGCTTGGCCTCGGGACACAGGGCCGCGGTCAGCTTGTCGAACGGGACCGAGTAGAAAGCCACGTCGTCGCGATACTGCTTCAGGTCCAGATACTCTTCGTAAATCGCCACGCCGCCCTTGGGCAGCGCCAGCACGTCCTCGCGCGCCGTGCCGGGATTCAATGCCACCAGCACCTCGGAATCGTGCTTGCGCGCCACGTAGCCGTCTTTGCTGGCGCGGATGATAAACCACGTCGGCAATCCCGCGATGTTCGACGGGAACAGGTTCTTGCCGCTCACCGGAACGCCCATCGCGAAGATGCTTTTGAGCAGCACGCTGTTGGCGGACTGCGACCCCGATCCGTTCACCGTGGCTACATTGATGCTGAAGTCGTTCGCGATGTGCGGACGTACGATGCTTTCGCCCTGCTCTTGACCCAGGGCCAGGTCTCCAGTCGCCATGTGGCGGGCTTCCCTTCCGAATATCGTTGAGCGATTGCGAGCGCCTCACCCAAGTGCCCAATCACTGCAGAGAGGATGCCGGACCATTTCGCTCCAATTTAAAATTATAGTCACTTCCAGGCTTCATGTCTCCAAATGTGCCCCGTTGGCAACCCCCGAGCTTCCCGTGCAGGCCGCGACCGACCATTTTGGCATTTGCGAGAGGCAACTTGCGTGTTTTCAGGCTCTTTTGGCCGGAAGTCGAACCTGGATCAGGGGACGCGGATCTTGTCGCTCGATGCGCGCTGCTACCTGCCCGGACGGCGTGTTATTGGCTCCCAAGGTTCTTGAGTTCCCGCACGGCGGTCTCATATTCCGAGTATGAGTGCGGGCAGTTCGACCGCGCCTTCTCGAGATATTCGGCAGCCTCGCGGGCCTGACCGTGAACCAGCTTCCACTCGCCAAGATAGAACCCGGCCTCGCAGATTCGGTCCTGCTGCTGGCCCGAATCCGTGCCGCCGACCGCTGCCAGAACCTGGTCGGCATCGATCTGCCCGGCGTAGAAGCGCACCAACGGCCACGGCCAGTCCTGGCTCAGCCCCTGCGATTGCGCCTCCAGCCGCGCGGCCCAGCCGGAATCCGGCTGGCGCATTCCCGCTAATGCCTGCCACAACATGGCGTAGACGTCCTTGGAATTTAAGTCATGGGCACGGGCAAAATCCGCCGCCGACGCAGCCCAATTCCGGCTGTAATAGTTCGCAACGCCGCGGTTGGAATAGGCCTTGGCGTAGTTAGGGTTGAGCCGGATGGCCTGGTCGTATTCGGCGATGGCACGGCCGTAGTCGCCCTTATCCGTCCAGACGTTGCCGCGGTCGTTGTAGGTCATGGCATTGTTGGGATCGAGCCGGATGGCTTCGTCGTAGTCGGCCATGGCACGGTCGTTGTCGCCTTTGTGGCGCCATTCAACGCCGCGGTTCATGTACGTTTCAGCCAGGTTGGTCTGACTCAGTTGGCCGGACGCAATGGCGCGCGTGCAAGCATCAATCGCCGGGTCGCCCGACTGATCCTGGCACGTCTGCGCATCGGCGTTCCACCCGTTCTGGCCGAACGCTGGCGCTGCCAGCAACGGTACAAGGCACACGATCCACGCGACCTTCATGAGGGTCTCCCTTTGCTTTCCCCGGTACGCCGGAATTATACGCTTGGGTGACGCGATGGTCGCCTGTAGCCGACAGCCCGTAGCCTTCTCAAACAAGCCGCATCTTGAAGTGGTCTGGGTTCTGAAAGGCCTTTTCGAGCGGTCGCGTCAAGAGATCGCGAACGACATCGAGATGCTTTTAGCGGCGGATACGCTCGAAGTTCAAAACGAACAAGAGGTCTACTACGCCGTGGTTTCGCTGCGAACGTGGATCGGGACATTCGAAGACGCTTTGATCGGCTCTCTCGGCGCCTGGAGGGGTTGTTCGGCGACCTTGACGTTCGATGAGGATGCCGCGAAGCGGCTACACGGGTTTCGACTGGCATGGGACTGAGGGACTAGAAAACCGTGGGGCGTGGACCGTGAACCGTGAACCGTGAATCGCGGGCCGTTGGTGGCTCGTGGCTTGTAGCCGGTGGCTTGTAGGACATGGCCGGTGGGTGCCGGCTTTTGTGGTTCCCGGGACCCGAAATCGGGACCCGGGGCGTCCCATTTCGTGGTGAGTTTGCTTCCGAAAGAACCGGGCTACTCGCATAAATGGAATACTACCATACCCCAGCATGGTATCTCGGTCTTCCCTTATTTTTGTGCTGGCCCCGGGCTGGTTTCCCGGGACCCGAAGCTCATTTCTAAGGCAGCGGGAGGTTCCAAATTATCGGCAGGACCAGGAACAGCATCACCGGCGCATTTCGTTTCAGGAGGAGTTTCTGAAGCTGCTCAGGAACCACGGCGTGGAGTTCGATGAGCGGTATATAGGTCAATAGTTCTTACGCCCGCTGAGGCGGGCTGAGGCGCGCGGCCGCACCGATATCCCCAGTCTTGCGACTGGGGCTAGCGTATTACGCCCGCGCTGCGGGCTTGCGGCGGCGTGAGGGTGGTACTTTCCCGGGTCCGAGAATGGAGGCCCCGGGGCGCCCTTTGTCGTGGTGAGTTTGCAGGTGCGGGGGTCGGGAGACCGGCGCTACAATCGAGCGGTTGCGGTTCCCGGGTCCCAAAACAGTCGAATGCGAGGTTTCGACGCCCGGCACCACTCATTTCCAACCAGCTTTGTCAGGGAAATGTGGAAGGGAGTTCTCCTAACATCTTGCAAAGTTCTGCATATACGACATAGCACACACGCGCACGATAGGCTTAAGTAGCTGAAATCACGGTGTGTTACGTTGCGTCGAATTTGGCGTCTGGATTGCTATCTAGCAATTCAACATTTCCACAAAAGAATGAGACGGTGGCTCCGATGACTGCAAGATGGATCCGAGCGGGAAAAACGTGCGCTGCTCTATGCAGCGGAATCTTTGCTTTGCTCACCCCACGCGTCGGGAACGCCCTCCCTGAGGCTACGTTCACCCTGGAGGAGAATTACATCAATTATCCCGTCACTTTGTTTTCCGGTACCGGCAATTTCTACGGGATTCCTGGCGATGTCGATTATCCCGGTGGAAGCTTCGGTATTCAGCCTGCCCCGTTCGTGAGCGCGACCGGTTCCGAACCGCTTGGATGGGGCCCCTACCCGTCCGCGCCTTGGAGCCTTAGCGTCAGCAACAGCTTGACTGTTTACGTGAAGATTGATGGGGCCAGCGCAAGCACGGGGGTTCCTGTGGACGTCGACGGCGCAGCCGACGCCACCGCCAGCGGGTCGGGACGCGCCCAGGTCAGCCTGAGTTACGCCTTACCGACTGGGAATGCAACTCTGTATCAATGCGGTGCCGCATCTACCCACGACAATTGCGGCGACTTCGACACAATTCCGCTCCTCTTTGGAGACACCGTATACGCGTTTACCATATCCGCCTTCGGTACAACCGGGCCCACAGCCTCCAGCGGTATGGACGTGCCCCTGGATGGCACATTCCAAGCCACCATCGACCCGACCTTCGAGATCGATCCGAGGTTCCTGGCTGACAATCCCGGCCTGAACCTTCAGCTCCTGGAGAGCCCCGGCGTCGGTAACAGCGAGACTCCGGAGCCGGGCACCCTGGCCCTTCTGGGAAGCGGGATGCTTGGCGTGGCGGGAGCGCTCAGGCGAAAGATGAGGTCCTAAGCGGGTGGCCCGGGTTTCGGGAAGCACACTTAGCAAGGCCCGGGTTGCCCCGCCGTGTCCTGATCGAGGACGAATGAAATCTGCGCGCGATGGTTCTTACGCCCGCTGAAGCGGGCTGGGGCGCGGGACCGTTCTGCTGCCCCCAGTCTTGCGACTGGGGCTAGCGTATGTCGCCCGCGTTGCGGGCTTGCGGCGCGGGGCCGTTCCGTTGTCCCCGGTCTTGCGACTGGAGCGAAGGCATCTTCGCTATTCCTATGGGGTGGGTTTCGTGGTTTCCCACCCTTTTCACAAAGAACGTGAAAAGGATGGGGCACGGAGTTTCCTTACACCATCAGTGAAAATGCCTTAGCGTATTTCGCCCGCGTTGCGGGCTTGCGGCGGCGGGAAGGTAGCGCGTTCCCGTGGTCGTGATTCTGGAACCCGGGAGTTGCCGCCGGCGCGCACCCACTATACAGGCAATAGTCTACCGGCAATGGCTCAGGATTCCGGCGGCGAGGGCGCCAAGTGGAAGCACCTTATTGACGCCATTCATCCGGATCGCCTCCTTGGGCATGCCGAAGACCACGCAGGTGGCTTCGTCCTGGGCCATGGTATAGGCGCCGGCATGGAGCATTTCCAACATGCCGCGCGCGCCGTCGTCGCCCATGCCGGTCATGATGACGCCCACGGCGTTGGGACCGGCGTAGCGGGCAGCGGAACGGAAGAGCACATCGACCGAGGGACGGTGCCGGCAGACCAGCGGGCCGTCTTTCACTTCAACATAGTAGCGGGCGCCGCTGCGCTTGAGCAGCAGGTGGTGGTTGCCGGGCGCGATGAGCGCGCGTCCGCGGATCACGGTGTCGTTGGTCTCGGCCTCCTTGACGGTGATGGCGCAAAGGCCGTCGAGGCGATTGGCAAAGGCGCGCGTGAACAGCTCCGGCATGTGCTGCACGATGACAATTCCCGGCGCATCGGGCGGCAAGGCCTCGAGAAAAGTCTTGAGCGCCTCGGTTCCCCCCGTAGAAGCGCCCACCACCACGACCTTCTCCGTGGTTTCGGCCATGGCGTGCGTGGCCTGCGAGAGAATGCAATCGGCGTTGAGCTTGGGCTCGACCGTGTGCATGGGCCCGAGCGCGTGCAGGCGAGCCCCGGCCGCGCCCTTCACCGCCTGGCAGAGAACAATGCGGGATTCTTCAAGAAACTGCTTCGTGCCCAGCCTGGGCTTGGTGATAATGTCGACGGCGCCGTACTCCATCGCCCGCAGAGCGCTGGTGGCGCCCTCTTCGGCGAGGCTGGAACAGATCACGACCGGAATGGGATGCTGGCTCATGATCTTTTTGAGGAAGGTGAGCCCATCCATGCGCGGCATTTCGATGTCGAGAGTGATGACGTCCGGAATCTGCTCGGCGATGCGGTCGGCGGCCACAAAGGGATCGCCGGCCGTGGCAATCACCTCGATCTCCGGGTCGGACTCGAGCACCTCGCGCAGCGTCTGGCGAACCACGGCGGAGTCGTCCACGATCAAAACGCGTATCTTCGGCGTGCTCATGGGCCGGGCCTCGTTGCTCTCTCTTCTTTCTTCGGCGGTTTCCGCGAATCCGCCAGTCCTGGGCGCGAAATGGGGTTTTCAGGAGTGCCGTTGCAGCAGCACTTCCCCGGTTTGGGTATTGAAGTAAATGTTGACGCCGCGCTTGCCGCCCAGCGAGGAAGCGGAGACATAAAAGCCTTCCTCCTCGAGCACCTTCATCGCCATCTCGCAGTTCAGCCTGCCTACGGTGGGCCGCGCCGTATCGCTGACCGCCACCAGGACGTCGCCGCCGCCGAAGATCTTCACCTCGACCTCGTCGCGCTGCGCGCCCATCGCGTCAAACTGCCGGGCCAGATCGCGAATGGCATAGTCCACGAAGCGGCGTCCGGCGGAACGAGTCAACGTCAAAGCCTGCTTGACCGGAAAGCGCGGCAGCATGGGATGGCAGAGCGCGCCCAGGCCCAGCCGCGGAACCCGAAAGGCAATCCCCACACAGGAGCCAAG
>Ga0326727_10016847_pt1 | contig 15315 bp, 12 predicted proteins | sample MB2enrmetagenome_FD_207643 | JGI IMG/M metagenome (GOLD analysis project Ga0326727, IMG submission 207643) | Lab enriched peat soil microbial communities from McLean, Ithaca, NY, United States - MB29MY | ecosystem: Environmental > Terrestrial > Soil > Wetlands > Peat | place: USA: New York... | reverse complement strand
GCTCGTCGTAAACCGGAGCGGCCGCGGCGCCCGCTGCGATCCCGCCCATGCCCCCCTGCGGAGGCGGTGGCGACGGCGGCTGCTGCGGAGGAGCGGTCTGTTGCGCCCAACCCGCGCCGGGCATGGCAAGAGCGGCAAGCAACACGCTGCAACACAGACCGCGGACTGACAGCAACAGGAGTCCTCCCGGTTTGCAGTGTATCGCATCGTTCCTGTCCAGGGCGAAGGTGCTGGCGGCGACGCGCACCCAGGACGTGCGCGATGATATTCAGCCGGGGAACGGAACTTAGAAGACTCTGAGCAACACCAGGATCAGCACAATGGTAAAGATCAAGCTGAGCCCGCCTCCGCCGTAGTAACCCACCCCCGGTCCCATCCGGTATCCGCCGTATCCGCTACCAATGATCAGCACCACAAGAATAATAAGCAACAGCATAATCTCTCCTTTGCAAGGATAAGATGCATCCTGTCGCGTGGAAAACCGGAAGACCTGCAAATTAAGTCCTGCGGCGCTGAGAAACCTATGAATAAGTCGATGTTTTGAAAGGCCACGACTTCAAAGCTGCCCGAAAAGCTCATTTCGGGTCGCATGAAGTTTTCCAGCCGCGCTCTTCCTTGTGTCAGGGCACGACTTCAGCCGTGCCGCTAATGGCGCAAAATCGAGCTTGGCTTTAGCCACTGAGGGAATGACAATAGCTTATTCAGAACTCCCCAAGGTTACTTGACGGCTGGTGCGCCTGAAGTATCCTATCCTGAAGCGTTAGTTGGTTGGATGCGCCTTAGAGTTGTGCGGTTGTCTAAGTTGGTTTTCCTCAGGCCTTCCCTCGACAATCTTTTTTTCGCAAACAACCATCCGTCATTGTTCCTGCGTCCAAGCTTCAGTTGTATAACTCGCGCCGGGCGCTTGGGAGGTGTAACTTTGCTCTGGACAATCTTTGTTATCCTGCTCGTCCTCTGGCTGCTCGGAATTGTCAGCAGCTATACACTGGGAGGTTTCATTCACCTGCTTCTTGTCATAGCATTGGTTGTCTTGCTCATTCAACTGATCTCCGGCCGCAGACCCGTCCTGTGAAGGGCGCCGGCCCGTCATTAACCCTGAGTCGAGGTGCTCCGGCAATGCCGGACGTCCCGGCGCAGGCCGTCAGGTTTATCAATCGCAATCCCACGGAGGTGGATTCATGGACAAAGATCAAGTGAAGGGCACGATCGACGATGTGGCCGGACGCGCCAAGCGCCAGGTCGGAGAATGGACCGGCGATACAGGTGCGCAGGTGGAAGGCGCTGCGCAGCAGATCAAGGGCAAAGCCGAAAAGGCCTGGGGCAACGTGAAAGACGCCGCGCGAAGCGCCGGCAATACCCCCGCGGAGGAAAAGCCGGCTGAGCATTCTGTAGCCGGAAGGCCGTAAGCTCTCCCCTGTCCGTCATTGGCGTTGAATCGCTTCAGCGGCTGATCCGCATGCGTCATGGGCTCCGCAACGCACGATTGCGGCGCCCATCGCGAGCCCAGGTGCGAGTCCCGGATCAGCCGCCTCCTTGGCCACAGTCCAGCCCAATGTGAATAACTGATAAGTTCCGGGGCGTTCATTGCGACCGAATCCACCCGCGGGGTATACTGTCGCCAAGGTGCAGCGCAATCAGCTCCGCCTCCCCATGTGAGGTGCGTCTTCCGCAGGGACTCCGGTTCACTGACGTTCGACGTTCCACCATCGGAGATTTCAGCTTGGCGCGCCGTGGCGCGTGTGCTTCGAAGTCCCATGGATGCAATAGGTTGCGCCCTGCTTCCCGCCTCCTGTAGCCTGTGCGGCTCCCCCTTGCCGCAGCTCTCCTCTGTGCCAATTTGCGACGCCTGCTGGACCGAATTCCCTGTCCTGGCCGGACCCATGTGCGCCCGCTGCGGCGACTCCCTCGACGCACCTGCGCTCCCTTTTACCCCATCCGCGCCCTCATTGTGCCGCGTCTGCCGGCTTGCGCCGCCCCCCTTTGTCCGGGCTGTGGCCTACGGGCTCTACCAGGACCGCATGCGCGACGCCATCCACGCGCTCAAATACGACCGTCTGCATCCCGCGGCTCGCGAACTTGGCCGCATGCTCGCCCACGCCATCTCCCGCCTGGCCCAGGATCAGGATGCGCCCACTGACATGCTGGTCGTCCCCGTGCCGCTCCACCGTTCCAAGCTTGACGAGCGCGGCTTCAACCAGGCGCGCGCTTTGGCCCTGTACGCTCTCGAATTCCTCCGCAAGAGCCATCCCGCATGGCGGCTGACCCTTGCGTCCAGCACGCTCATGCGCCTCCGTGCCACTGAGAGCCAGGCCGGCCTCACTCCCCGCCAGCGCCGCCTGAACCTCCGCGCCGCCTTCCTGGTCTCAACCCCGGCAGAGGTCGAGGCGCGGCATGTTTTGCTGATCGACGACATCTTCACCACCGGCGCTACAGCCAGCGCCGCCGCCCGCGCTCTGCTCCAGGCCGGCGCAGCCTCTGTCCGCGTCGCCACGCTGGCCAGGGCGCGCCGCCTTCATGACACCCTGCGCGGCTTCGATGCATCCATCGACGGCGCCGACAATCACCCTGGGCTGCCCAGGCCGCCGTGGCGGCCGCCGCCAGCCCCAACACCGGCAAGCATGTACTCATCCGGGAACCAACCATCTTTTTGACGAGGGAAAAAGAGATGTCGCTGGGAAAAGCCATGATTCATGCCCGCAAGCAGAAGTCGATCGCCAAGGCCGCCGCCGCTGCTGCGTACGCCGGGGATCACGTCGCCGTCCAGTCTGCCCACATCCTGCAGATGCCGGTGCTGGTGCTCAACGCCTCCTATGAGCCCATCAACATCTGCGGCGCACGCCGCGCCCTGGTGCTGGTGCTCAAGGGCATCGCGCGCACTGAAGAGGAGCACGGCCTCACCCTCCATGCCCAGCGCAGCCGCATCGCCATGCCCTCGGTGATACGCCTGCTCGAGTACCGCCGCATCCCTCACCAGACGCGCGCCCTCTCGCGTAAAAACATCCTGTTGCGCGACCGCTGCACCTGCCAGTACTGCGGCGTCCTGCTGCCCTCCAGCGAACTCACCCTCGACCACGTCATTCCCCGATCCCGCGGCGGCAACTCCACCTGGGAGAATCTGGTCGCCTGCTGCCACGCCTGCAATCGCCGCAAAGGCAACCGCATGTTGAGCGAAATCGACGACATGATGCTGCTGCGCGAGCCGCGCCCCTTCTCGCTCCACACCAGCCGCCAGATCATGCGCATGTTAGGCCGCGGCGACGACCGCTGGCGCAAATACCTCTTCTATTGATGAGGAAGATGAATCACGGCAGCACCATTTGCAGGCTGCTGCCGCCGCACAAGAGTGTCGAAGCTTCGTTGCCTGGTCCTAAAGGATCTTGCTCAATGCGCGCAGCTTTGCCATGAGCTGCCCAAGGCGAGCCTGGTTTGCGTCGTCCGGGAGGAGATACCCGGGCAGCGCATCGAGAAATCGAGACTCGTCAAGCAGCCTTCCAACCGCCCCAGCGACGAAGTTTCGTAAGTCTGTTGGGCCCGCTTCGATCTCATCTTGCAGGGTCCCCCGGCTATCGACCACGGCAATGAAGTCTTCCAGATCGTGGCTTGCGAAGTAGTCGTCGCGCCCACGCCCCTTGAAAGCTTCGATTTTTGTGGCCAGAAAATAGGGGGCTGTGATGATGCGCGCAATGAGACCTGAGGGAAGAGTGACATTGACCGCCGCTTGCAAAGCACCTGGGTACCAGCGATTTGAGAACCCCAGAATTGATGCATCCAGCGGAATCACATCGAGGATCAGTTCCCTATGACGCCAACGGCACACTGGTGCGTCCTCGCTCATATCCTCGTCAAACCCCAATTTCCTAAGCCTCTCTGAGAAGATCGTGTAATCGGCCCTGGAAGCAATTTCGGCGATCGCATCGACGTCGACCGTCGCACGCACTGGCGCTGCCCCTGGATCGGTCACCAGCAAACCGGTCACACAGCCGCCCACAAACACGAGCTCAGGCAACAGCGGCCTCAGCGCTTCCGCCGCCGTGCCGAGCAACTCAAGATTTGGGTGCGCCATGGTAAGGCTTCTCCAGTCTGACCTTGAGTTCACGCCCGGCGAGTTCGCGCTCTCGTGCCCTGCCCTCGCGCAGGGCGTCTACCAGCGCCAGCAACTCATAGAGCCTTGCATCTTTGAGAGCCGCTTTGGGAACGTTCTTGTGGAGCGGAGAAAAACTGTATCCGCGCACCGGCCCTTCCGCAAACGGCCACACCGGAGGTGGCTCGCCGTCGTAGGCAATGGCTTTCCGCAGCGGGGCCGCCGCATAAGCCGTGGGAACTCCTCTTGTCAGCCCGCCCTTCTCCGCCGGAAACGCGTAGCGAATACCATGAAGCAGGAATTCGAGCAAGCCCGATCGATTCAGCCGGGCGCCTTCTTCTCCTTCCTGAAAAAGTTGCGATGCCCGGGCCCGCTTGACGGACGTATATACCTCAGACGGGTAAAGATGGAGATCTTCCGCCAACTGGAGATAAGAAGGCCTTCCCCGTTCCAGCGAGAGCTTGAGTAGCACGACGATATCGAGCGGCCTCAACATGCAATGAATTCTAGTCCAGTTCCATTTAATATTCAAATAAAAAGAATAATGAAAAGCCGGCTCGCATGAAATCATTCGATGCGAGGATCCCCGCTTGTTCAACCACGCCATCGTCCGCCTCCCCGCCACCAACTTCGCCGACGGTCTCACCACCGCCAGCCTCGGAGCCCCGCACTTCGAAAAAGTCCTCGAACAACACGCCCTCTACTGCCAGGCGCTCATCGAATGCGGCCTGGCCGTCACAACCCTCCCACCCGACCCCCGCCACCCCGACTCCACCTTCGTCGAAGATACCGCCGTGCTCACGCCGCGCGGCGCCATCCTCGCCCGCCCCGGCGCACTCAGCCGCGAAGGCGAAGTCGACGCCATCCGTCCCGCCATCCTCAGCTTCTTCCCAAACCCGCTCACCATCGAAGCCCCAGGCTCTCTAGACGGCGGCGATATCTGCGAAGCCGAAGACCACTTCTTCATCGGCCTTTCCCACCGCACCAACCAGGGAGGCGCGCGCCAGCTAGCCGTCCATCTAAACGCCCTGGGCTATATGTCTTCCGTCATCGACGTGCGCCCCATGACCACCATCCTCCACCTCAAGAGCGGCATCTCCTACATCGGCGATAACACCCTCGTCGTCATGGAAGAAATGGCAGCAAACCCGCAGATTTCCCGCTACTCGCTGATCCGCGTCTCCGCCGAAGAGAGCTATGCCGCTAACTGCGTCCGTGTCAACGGCCGTGTGCTGCTGGCCGCCGGCTATCCGCAACTCGCCGCCGAACTCCGCGCCCGCGGGTTCAATCCCCTCATTCTGGATATGTCTGAATTTCAAAAGATGGACGGCGGCCTGAGCTGCCTGTCTCTACGCTTCTAAGCTCTTGGCTGAGAGCTAACAGCTGAAAGCTGAAAGCTAGCCTTTCACTGCTTCGGCTGCGGCTTCCCGTCCGGCAGCTTCTCCGGCGGCGCAATCACCTGCCCGTCATAAATAATCTTGCTCGTCGACCCAAACTGCTTATAGTCGGAGTACTTCACCGTATTGCGGATATGCACGTCCTGGGCCATGTAACCGTGGCCGCCCGCAAAGTGAAGAATCCCCTCGCCCTTGGTATACACCGGGAACCAGTAGTGCCCGTCGATCTGCTGCCGCCAGGTCATAAACGGCGCGTGCAGGTCCTCGCTGCCCTTGCGCGTGTCGTCGGGAATCATCCTGCCGTCCGTCACCACGATCTGCAGATCGGTCGCGTCCACCCAGATCCGCCCCGACAGGTAGCGCTTGCCCTTCACGATCGTCTTGGGGCTCACGTCGAAGACGTAGCAGTCCAGCTCGTCCACCTTCTGCCTGCCCACATATTTCAGGTCGTACTGGCCCACCTCTTCCGCGGTCAGCACAAACGGAAACCCGTGCAGGATATCCTGGAAATCCGTAGGCGACATCATGATCCGCTCGAGCGTGCTCTCCGGCGCGTACACCACCTTCTCCGTCCGCTTCCCGGTCAGATCGAAGATCACATCGTCCACCTGGTAGTACTCGCCGTCCACCTTGTTGTCGTCGTCCAGCGTCTGCACCCGGACAACCCGCCTGTAGGTATAGTGGTTCAGCGCCTGCTGGAATTCGCTCTCCTTGGCGGCAAATTGCTTGATGATCTCCTCTGGCGGGATGGCCGGCGCGGAGATGTCCATGTGCCCGAAACCCGCATCCAGCGCCATCGGCGTAAAACTGTCCTTTTCCTGCGCCCCGGCTGCCAGCGCGCAACCCACGCCCACCAGCAACGCCAATACCCATCGATTCCGCACGCTTTCGACCTCTTCAAACCTTTTTTAATTGGGGAACGCCCGCCCGGCGTCTACTACTCTCGCAGCTTGCCTACAACATTAGACGCATGGACTCGCCCCCGGGATGGCGACAAAATAAAAGCACCAGCACCGTTGGAAGGTTGGTAAGGCACGGTCGCGGCACGGCTGGATCCTCTTCACTCCGGCCACACCGCCGTAATTTGCTTGCGGCCAGCGGAAATGTGCATTCGGCCAGGCGGCGTTCCCGAGCATACTCGGCCCACACCCGGGTAAGTCAAGGCAACACCGAACCCTGGCGCGAGGATGACCCGAGGAGATTCCGGCTTCATGCCCGATTATTACCAGGTTCCCGCGCTCGTCCTCACTGCGCTCCTGCTGCCCTCGTTCGGCTATCTGTACCTGCGCTTTCGCGACGCCCGCACCCTGCTCTGGTTCCTGGGATTCCTCTTTGCCGTTTTCCGCATGCTCCTGCTCTATAAGCTGGGGTCATGGGACTTCGCCGATGGTCAACACCCCTGGATGGCCGCCCTCGGCCAGACTTCCATCCAGATCAGCTCTTCCCTGTTCCTGGCATCCCTGTCCCCCCTGCGCTTTCACGTCGGCCGATTCAACGTGTATTACGTCATCCCCTACACCATTCCCCTGGTGGTCTACTCCATCCTGTACCACGGCGTGTTTCACGGCGTTACTCCTTCCGGCCCCGTGTTTTTCATCTTTCCGGCTCTGGGATTGATCTCCCTCACCGTCGCCTGCTTCTGGGGCGCAGCCAAAGGCAGCATTCCAGTCCCCCTGGGAATCACCGGATGTCTGGTCGTGGGCAGCCTCGCGCTCGTCGTTTGCTTCACCCACGGAGCGCTCTGGCCGCTGATCTTTGTCGAGTGCAGCAACCATTTCATGACCGCGGCGCTGCTGATCTTCGTCTTTCGCCGCACCACACCGGGCATGTTCCTCGGCGTCGTGGGCTTTTGCGGGTGGTCTCTCTCTCCGTTGTTCATCTTCCCCGCCATCTCCCACAACCCCGTGCTCGATCTCTTCTTCACCCGCCTGGTCGTCATGGGCAAGGTAGTCGCGGCGCTGGGCATGATCCTGCTGGCCCTCGAAGATGAGCTCTCCGCCAACAAGATCGCCGAGGAGCGGGAGCGCCGCACCCGCCGCGAGCTCGAAGCCTATGCCAACCTCATCCTCTCCCGCCGCCGCATCGACGACTTCGACCGCCAGGGTGCCGATATCTGCCAGACCGTAGCGGCCCACAGCCGCTTCTCTCAGGCCGCCCTCCTGTTGCTCCGCGGTACGGGCAAATATCGCCTGGCCGGCGCAGCCGGGCTCGACGACGCCACCATCACCGCCATCGAACAGCTCGCCGCGCGCATTCCCGTTGCCGGATTCCTGGCCCCCGGCTCCGCGCCCGCTGCCGTCGAACACAGCCAGGCCATCGAATTGACTCTCGATCCCTGGCTCAGCCCCGGCGACGACCTCAAGCGCCTGCGCTTTACCTCCGCTCTCGCCGTTCCCATGCACGGCCGTGCGGCCACTGAAGGCGCGCTCCTGCTCTCCGGCCTGCGCAATCCCCACGAGCCCCTCCGCGCCGACGACCTGCTCCCCGTCGAGATGCTCACCGCCCGCCTCCAGGCCGTGCGCAGCCACACCACCATGCTTGAAAAGCTCATCGACTCTGAGAAGTTCGCCGGCCTCGGCCAGTTGGCCGGCAACGTTACCCAGCAGTTGAACAACCCCCTCACCGTCATCCTCGGCTATGCCTCGCTGCTTGAAGACACACCCGCCCTCGGCGCCCATGAACGCAAAGGAGTAGACGCCATCCTCACCGAGGCCCGCCGTATGCGCTCCACGCTTGAGAGCCTCTCCCGCATCTCGCGCCCCCAGGACGGCCAGTTCGCCGCCGTCTCCGTAGGCGACCTGCTGGCCGATATGGAGCGCCTCCACAGCGCCGAGTTCCTCCGCCGTTCCATCGAATTCCGGCTCCGCGTCGCCCCCGGACTGCCCAGGGTGCTGGGCGATGCCCAGCAGTTGCGCCAGGCCGTCCTCCATTGCCTCCAGTTCGCCATGGAAGCCGTCGACAGCATGGGCCCGGCCACCGACGAGGAGCGCACCATCCGCCTCGAAGCCGCCGCCGAAGGCAACCACGTGCAGATCCTCGTCTCCCACTCCGGCCCCGGATTCCTCCATCCCGAACGCGCCTTCGATCCTTTTGTGCCCACCCAGGTCACTGGAGAAACCGCCGGCCTCGGCCTCAGCCTCTGCGCCACCATCCTCCGCGACCACCACGGCCGCATCTCCGCCGCCAACTTCGACCCCCGCGGCGCCGCCATCATCCTCGAACTCCAAGCCGCCTAAGGCTCTCCGCATCAACACCGCGCTATCCGCACCAGCAACGAATCTGTCATCCTGAGCGAAGCCGAAGGACCTGCGTCTGGGGCGCCCCACCTTCGGCGTGTCTTTATCGTTGCGCCTAAGTTGGGATACCTATAACTACAGCCTTTTATCGCTCTTCATGGCCTTTCCGGGTGCCCCATCCATGAATCGTTCTTTGATTCATGGGTGGGAAACCTCGAACCCCAACCCGCCTCTCTTCTCCAAACTCAACCGCCGGGTGCCCCAGGTCTCGTTTCTGAGACCTGGGAATCCTCGAACCCCAACCCGCCCACCGTCCTCCCGGAGGGAGCCGCGAAAACAGCCCAGGATGGAGTCCGCCGCAGCGGACGGAATCCTGGGAACCCGATCCAACACATCTCTCCGCCCTGTCGGGGCGGGACGAACCTCCCCACCGGTGTAAACTTCTCCTTCCCGCACAACCGTGCGCGAACAGGACACCCATGCGCCGACTCACACTCGTCTTATCCCTCGCACTCCTCCTCATCCCCTCCATCCCAGCCCAAACCAAACGCCCCATGACCTTTGAAGACCTGATGGCCATGAAACGTCTCGGCGAAACCGCCGTCTCCCCCGACGGCAAATGGCTGGCCTATTCCGTCACCACCGTCAACCTCGACCAGAACACCAAGACAGCGGAGCTGTTCCTCCAACCCATCGCCGGCGGCCAGCCCATCCGCATCGCCGTGGCCAAGCCCGGCGACAGCGGCCCGCAGTTCGCCCCCGACGGCAAGCGCATCCTCTTCCTCAGCCCCACCGCCGGAGGCCAGCAGGTCTGGCTGGCCGACTTCGACCCCGCCACCGGCGTCACCAGCAATCCCCGCAAGCTCACCTCCATCTCCACCGAAGCCGACAACGCCCGCTGGTCCCCCGACAGCCGCTCCATCGTCTTCACCTCCGCCGTCTATCCTGACTGCCCCGCCATCACGCCCGCCGACTCCACCGGAGATAAATGCAACGCCGACCGCGACGCCGCCCAGGCCGCCAGCAAGGTGAAGGCGCAGATCTTCACCCACCTCCTCTATCGCCACTGGAACCACTACACAGGCGAGAAACGCTCCCACCTCTTTCTGCTCTCGGTCGAAACCGGCGCGCTCCGCGACCTCACCCCCAACGACACCCACGACATCCCGCCGTTCTCGCTCACCATCAGCGGCGGCCAGTTCGCCTTCGCGCCTGACTCCAGGGAACTGGCCTTCACCGAGAACCTCGATCCCGAGCCCGCCATCAGCACCAATGCCGACATCTTCACGCTCGACCTCACCAACCCGGCCGCCAAGCCGGTCAAGATCAGCACCTCGCCCGGCGGCGACTTCAGTCCCGCCTACTCGCCCGACGGCAAATACATAGCGTGGCGCTCGCAGGCCCGCGCCGGTTACGAAAGCGATAAGTTCCGGCTGGCGCTCTATGACCGTGAGGCGAAGACGATCAAGTATCTGCTGCCGAATTTTGATCGCTGGGTGGATGAGTTTGCGTGGGACGGAGATTCGACCACGATCTACTTTGTGTCCGGCGAAGCTGGGCGTGCCCCGCTCAGGGAACTTCGAATATCGGACAGCGAGTTTCGGAACATGTCCGTCATCGGGGACGATCGCGGCGAGTTCTCCGATCTTCATGCACTGCAGGATTCGAATCATTTGTTGGCTGCCAGGGTCACTGTCGATCAACCGGGCGAAATCGTTTTAGTCGGCCCATCGACGGCGATTGTAGAAGGTAGAAACTCGAAAGGCGAATTTGGTCCCGTAGGAGTTGACCCAATCGACGTGCGAAGCGTCACCCACCTTAATAGCCCTCTTCTCGCCCAACTCGACCTGCCAAAGATGGTTGACTTTTGGTTCGCGGCGAAAGATGGGGTGAAGGTTCAGGGCTTCCTCATCAAGCCCCCCAACTTCGACCCCGCCAAGAAATACCCCGTCAAATTCCTCATCCACGGCGGCCCGCAAGGCGCCTGGGGCGATATGTGGAGCTACCGCTGGAACCCCGAGCTCTTTGCCGCCAACGGCTACGTCGTCGTCATGATCAACATGCGCGGCTCCACCGGCTACGGCCAGGCCTTTGTCGACGGCGTCAACGGCGACTGGGGCGGCAAGCCCTTCACCGACCTCATGACCGGCCTCGACTACGCCGAGCAGCATTACCCCTTCATCGACAAGACCCGCGAATGCGCCCTCGGCGCCAGCTACGGCGGCTACATGGCCAACTGGATCCTCGGACACACCAACCGCTTCCGGTGCATCGTCTCCCACGACGGCATGTTCGACGCCGAATCCGCCTACGGATCCACCGAAGAGCTCTGGTTCAACGAGTGGGAATTCAAGGGCAAGCCCTGGGACTACTACGGCAAGCCGGACGCCGAAAATCCCTTCCGCAAATGGTCTCCGTCCCTCTCCGCCAAGAATTTCAAGACCCCCACCCTCGTCATCCACGGCCAGCTCGACTACCGGCTCGACGTCAGCGAAGGCTTCCAGCTCTTCACCACCCTCCAGCGGCTCAAGGTTCCCAGCAAGATGCTCTACTTCCCCGACGAAGGCCACTGGGTAATGAAGCCGCAGAACGCGCAGCTCTGGTACAAAACCGTCAACGCCTGGGTCGACGAGTGGACAAAGAGCAAGAACTAAAACCTGCCGCGAAAGCCGGCAAGGGTCAAAGCGCGAAACATCGTCGGCCGTCGCTCCGGCGGGACCTCAACGCCCCCGGCAGAATGACACCCGCGCATCGATGAGCCGCCAATCCCGCTCCCGGAGGGAGCCGCCGAGAATAGCCCACGGTGAAGCGCAGCGCAACCGTGGGATCGTGGACGATCAGGAGTCCGCCGTCCCGTAGGGTCGGAATGAATTTCGGACCACCGTTTGCCGATCATTAGCCCCAATAGGCGCACAATAGAGACAAGTGGGAAGGCGCCGCGCCCTCCCAGGCAAATCAGCCAGGGGGTACCCCCATCCAAAAGACAGCATTTTTCGCTGTGAAACTGTGAGCCGGCAAGCAAACCCCGCATAACCAGCAGTTTGCGGCACCGCCGTCCACAGGATCACAGAATCACAAGCACTATTTCGAGCCATTTCGGGTGCCCCACGTCTCGCCTTTGAGACGTGGGAAACCACCCAACCAAATCGCTGTCATCTAGATATCTGTCATCCTGAGCGTAGTCGAAGGACCCGCGGTTGCCCTTCGGAGCTCAGCAAATCCGAGCGACCATGCCCTTCCAGCGCCAATCCGCCCAGCCCAAAACCTTCCTCGACGCGTCCGCCCTCTACAACTACGCCGTCAAGGCCCTCGCCCGCCACATGCGCTCCGAAGCCGAACTCCGCCGCCTCATGAAACCCCGCGTCGAGCCCGGCGAACGCGGTGCCGCCGCCATCGCCGCGGTCATAGCACAACTCAAAGAAAATCGTTATCTGGACGATCGGTCCTTTGCCGAGACCTACGCCCGCCTCCGCCAGGAAAACGAGAAGCTGGGCCAGCGCCGCGTCCGCCAGGACCTGCAGCAGAAGGGCCTGGCCTCCGCCCTCATCGCCAGCACCCTCGACGCCCGCTACGCCCACACCAGCGAAGAGGCCCTCGCCCGCGAGCACCTCGAACGCAAGCGCATCCGCAAGCCCGCAAACGAAAAGGAAACCGCCCGCGTCATGCGCCGCCTGGTCGCGGCCGGCTTCTCCACCGGCGTCATCTACAAAATTCTCCGCCAGTGGGACGTCCCCGACGAAGCACTCGCCGCCCTCGAAAACCTCGACGCCGGCCCGCACGAAGAATAAAGGGGAGAGCGGCACTCTCAACTCCCACAACTCTGTCATCCTGAACAAGCGCCGCGCGCCGAAAGCCCGCCCTGAGCGCAGCCGAAGGACCTGCGGTTGGGGACTTCTCAACCCCCGCAACTCTGTCATCCTGAGCAAGCGCAGCGCGCCGAAGGACCTGCGTTTCGGGCTCACAACTGGGCGCCCCACCCGCGGCGCGTACTTGTCTTTGCGCCTGGGGTGGGAAAGCACCATCCCACTCCGTCTCCCCCGAACCCGCGTTCGATACACTGGATACGCCATGCAATTCCGCTCAGGGAACGAAATCCGCGAACTATTTCTGCGCTTTTTTGAGTCCAAGGGGCACCGCCGCGTGCACTCTTCCTCGCTGGTGCCGCACAACGACCCCACGCTGCTCTTCACCAACGCCGGCATGAACCAGTTCAAAGACCTCTTCCTGGGCGCCGAAAAGCGCGACTACTCCCGCGCCACCACCTCGCAAAAATGCGTCCGCGCCGGCGGCAAGCACAACGACCTTGAAAACGTGGGCTTCACCCGCCGCCACCACACCTTCTTTGAGATGCTGGGAAACTTCAGCTTCGGCGACTACTTCAAGCGCGAAGCCATCCAGTTCGCCTGGGAACTGGTCACCAGCGACGCGTGGTTCGGCATCCCCAAAGACCGCCTCTACGTCACCATCTTCGAAGGAGCCGACGGCGTCCCCCGCGACGACGAGGCCGAAGGCTACTGGATCGAAGCCGGCGTCCCCAAAGAGCGCATTTTCCAGTACGGCCTCAAGGACAATTTCTGGCAGATGGGCGAAACCGGCCCCTGCGGGCCGTGTTCTGAAATCTTCTACGACATGGGCCTGGAGGCGTCGCAGTACGACCCTGGAGTCCAAAACAGAGACCGTCCATTCGGGCAAGACGATGCCCGTTATGTCGAGATCTGGAATTTGGTCTTCATGCAGTTTGATCGTTCTGCGATTTTGGACGCAGTCGGCAAGACAAGCGGTTACAAGCTAACGCCGCTCCCCAAGCCCTCCATTGATACCGGCATGGGGCTAGAGCGAGTCGCGGCGGTTCTGCAAGGTAAGGTCAGCAACTTCGAGACAGATCTGTTTACGCCGCTGATCAAACGTGCTTCTGAGGTCACGGCCACGAAAAATGACGTGGCAAACGCAAGCCTACGCATCATCGCCGACCATGCCCGCGCCGCAACGTTTCTAATTAATGATGGAGTGCTCCCATCGAACGAAGGCCGAGGCTACGTGCTTCGCAAAATTCTCCGTCGTGCCATCCGCCACGGACGCCTCCTGGGCCAGGAGCAGCCATTTCTGTTCGAGATGGTTTATGCCGTTCGCGATCTGATGCATGAGGCGTATCCGGAACTGAATGACTCTGCCAGCCGCACGGCGAAACTGGTCAAAGCCGAAGAGAGCCAATTCGAACGCGTACTATCGACTGGGCTCGCAGAATTGGAGGATGAATTCCAAGCAATTAACGAAGATTACGAGAAGGCAATCGCCATTGTAAGTGGAGCTGAACAAGGGTATGAAGAGGGCTATTCTGATGAACAAATTGAGGCGGCCCAGAAGCTTGTCAGTGGTCGCTTGACCCTGCCCGGAAATAGAGCCTTCCATCTTTATGAGACATACGGGCTTCCAAAGGATTTCATCCAGGAGGCATGTCACGACGCAAAGATCCGCTTCGACGAAGCCGGCTTCGAGTCCGCCCGCGCCGAAGAACAAGCCCGCGCCCGCGCCAGTTGGAAAGGCGGCAGCCAGAAATCCGCCAGCCCCGCCTTCCGCGAACTCCCCAAAACAAATTTCCTCGGCTACAAACAGCTAACCGTCAACAACGCCGAAGTCCTCGCCATCGTCAAGGACGGCCAGGGCGTCCCCGCCGCCAACGCCGGCGACCTGGTCGACGTCGTGCTCGATCAAACCAGCTTCTACGGCGACTCCGGCGGCCAGATCGGCGACACAGGCTGGTTCACCTCCGCCGACGGCAACTCGACCGTCGCCGAAATCCAGGGCTGCGTCCTGCCCGTGCAAGGCGTCCGCGCCCACAAGGCTCTCCTCAAGCAGCCGCTCGCCATCGGCGACCACGTCAACACCATCGTCGATGGCGCCCGCCGCGATTCCATCCGCCGCAACCACACCGGCACCCACCTGCTCCACGCCGCGCTCCGTCAGGTCCTCGGCACCCACGTCAAGCAGGCCGGCTCACTGGTCGCGCCCGATCGCCTCCGCTTCGACTTCTCCCACTTTGCCCAGGTGGCCGACGAAGAGCTTGAAGAGATCGAGTCCATCGTCAACCGCGAGGTGCTGGCCAACGCGCGCGTCGAAACCCTTGAAGACGTGCCCATCGACGTGGCCGTCAACGAGTACCACGCCATGGCTCTCTTCGGCGAGAAGTACGGCGACAAGGTGCGCGTCGTCAAGCTCTCCGACGGTTTCTCGACCGAGCTCTGCGGCGGCACGCATACCGCCGCCACCGGCGAAATCGGCCTGCTCAAGATCGTCGGCGAGGGCTCCGTCTCCTCCGGCGTGCGCCGCGTTGAGGCCATCAGCGGCTTCGGATCGCTCGATACGTTCAGGCAGGACTTCGAGGTGGCCAAGCTCGCTGGCCAGTACGTGCCGTCGACAGAGAATCTCACTGAAGGACTGCGCGCCAGGTTTGCCGCACAGGAAGACGAGCTCAAGCGCCTCCGCCGCGAGCTCGAAGAGGCGCGCATGAAGTCCGCGGCCGGCTCTCTCGACCAGGCGCTTGCCCGCGCGGTTGAAGTGAAGGGCGTGCGTGTTGTAACCCTCCGCGCCGACTCTCTCGAAC
>Ga0326727_10016846_pt1 | contig 15315 bp, 20 predicted proteins | sample MB2enrmetagenome_FD_207643 | JGI IMG/M metagenome (GOLD analysis project Ga0326727, IMG submission 207643) | Lab enriched peat soil microbial communities from McLean, Ithaca, NY, United States - MB29MY | ecosystem: Environmental > Terrestrial > Soil > Wetlands > Peat | place: USA: New York... | reverse complement strand
TATGCGCCGAACAACGCACAGACCGCCGATTGGCTGTCGAAGAAAAGCGGGCAGTCAACCGTCGTGGTGGAAGATGTCAGCGAGTCGTTGCAGCAGGGCGGCGGCAAGCGGTCGCAGAGCGCCACCTACCGGTCGCTGCCGCGCCCGTTGCTGACGGCGGACGAAGTCTGCCGGCTGAAAGCGCCGGAGCGCGATGCCGAAGGCAGGATCACCGCGCCGGGCGAACTGCTGGTCTTTCAGGCCGGTCACCACGCCATTCTTGCAACGCAGTCGCTGGGCTTCCGCGACCCCGAGTTCCAACGCCGGATGGCGATCCCCGCCCCTCCGACCGATACGTCCATACGGGAAGTTGCCCATGAAACTTCTGGTCCTGGCAATGCTGTCGTCCAGCCTCGCCGTTGGCGGCTATAGTGCGGGCCTGCGTTGGAACGCCACGCCATCCATGCCGGTCGGCATCTGGCGCGTGGCACCGCTGCAAGGGCCTGCCGCGCGTCATCAGGCGGTCGCCGTCTGCCTGCCCGAAGCTGCGGCCCGGCTCGGCCGCGAGCGCGGCTATCTCGACGGTGGCGATTGCCCCGGGCAGGCGGAAACCCTGATCAAGCCGGTTGCCGCCATCGCCGGCGATCGCGTCGCGGTGTCGGATGACGGGATCAGCGTCAACGGCAACCTGGTGGCGGACAGCAAGCCCCTGCCCCGTGACGATATCGGCCGCCCGCTGAAGTCCACGGACAAAGGCGTCTACCTCGTCGGCGCCGATGAGGTCTGGATCATCAGCAGCCGTGATCCTCGCTCATATGACTCACGCTATGGAGGCCCGGTCAAGCAGACAGACATCCGGGGTGTTGCTACGCCTGTTCTAGTCGTCAGCAAGTAGGAAGAAAGAAATGGCACTAAGAGACTACTGGGAAGCGGCGATGGCCGCAGCGGGAGCATTCAAGGACGATCTTGAACTGACCCGGCGAACCCGCCAGGAGGCCGGACAACAAGTACAAGGATTGGAGGCGGTTGCATTCAAGGACGACGTTGAACTGACCCGCCGAACCCGCCAGGAAGCTGAAGAAACTGTTAGCCGATGGGAGGCTGCGGCGGACGCGCGGCAGGCGGAAGAACGGAACAGTGGCCGCTCGGGTGAAAAGCAAGAGCGATACACGCGGGAGGTCGTCGACCCTATCAGTGGACGGGAATACACGGTCAATGTCTCTCCCTATTCATGGGGATACAAATACGAAGTGCGGGACAACGAAAGCGGCGAAGTCCTTCGCGAGAGCAACATGCAGCCGAACCTGAATGTCGCGATGGAGGACGCGCAGAGCTGGATCGAAAACCGCCACAACGAAATACATCCCGGCGGTTTCGCCGCGGACGGCCGCTGGATCGACGGCCGCGAAGACGATGACGAAATGGAACGCTGATGTGGATTGATCAGCTTCCGCAGTGCGCGCCGACCGTGCATCCCTATACGATGGAACAGGTTGTCCGCGTCGAGAGCGCGGGCAACCCGCTCGCAGTGCATGTGAACGGGCTGGCCGCCGATCGCCAGCCCAAGCCTGTCACGACCGCCGAGGCTGTCGCCGCCGCCCGGCACTGGATCGCGCTTGGCTATCGCGTCGATCTCGGCATGATGCAGATTACCGACCGCAATCTGCCTGTGCTGCATCTGACGGTCGAACAGGTCCTCGGCTCCGATCCCGACACCGTCTGCGCCAACCTGGCCGGCGGTGCGCGCATCCTGACCGCCGACTACGCCTCGGCCACGCTGCGGTTTGAGCCTGGACAGCCGGCGTTGAAAGCGGCGTTGTCCGCCTACAACACCGGGACGTGGGACAAGGGCTTCGCCAACGGCTATGTCGCCCGCTACTTCAGCGTGCCGTCAATTTTATTCCCGGCTGCGACGCGGGTAGTCACCGCCGCCATCAACCGGCGCGCATCCGATACGGAGGTCTGGTGAACGGCGCCGCACGTTCGGCGGAAAAGCGTGCGGCTAACCCCGCTCGTGCAACTGGCGGTGACCAAAATATGTCGGCTTAATCGCCAGTCCGCCAAATCGGGCGGACGATTCGCAATGGAGTTGATGATCTAGACCACTGAAATGCCAACGGCGCCCGGTGAGGGCGCCGCAGGACTGGCCGGAGAAAAATCAGATTGGCTGGAGTGAGAACCCCAATCTGATGCATCTCCGGCAAAAAAGCAAGTGCCCCTTGCTATCGGGAAACTGCGTTCTGCGGGCTGCCTCGCCGCCGCCTCGGCCCCAACCGAGGAACGCACAGCCATGCCCACGCTACGAGACCGAGTCCTGTTTGTGATTGCCGGCAAGGACCCCGAGTTCTGGCCGCGCGACATCGCCCTTGCCGCGCGCCAAGGGTCGTTCGACCTGTTTGAGGCGCTCGCTGAATTGGCCACCGTGCAGCGGCCCGCCGCTGCGCCCGCCCCGGCCTGCACGGTGCGGCGCATCCCGCGCATCCGCCAGCAGCAATGGGATGACCGTCCCGAGACCCCCACCGGCCGATTTGTCCGGCCGCTCAGCCTCGATCCCGTTGTGGATTGGGATCTGTCAGACGGCGCCACGCGGTGCCTGCAGCTGGTCATGTCGCTGGCCGGGGGCGCCGGCAAGGCGTTCGTGACTTTGACCTGCTCTATTGCCAAGCAACTCGGCCGCACCAGGCGCACGGTCCAGAACTACTGGAACGATCTCTCTGCGGCCGGATACCTTTCCCGCTCGTTTGATCGGAAAAGCGGGCTGGTAACGGTTACGGTGACAGAGGCCGCAGCCCCGGTCGCGCGCGTCGGCGACCAGCCGGCGGACGCCTGGCCCAAGCCGCCAGCCCCGGAAAAAGCCGGCAAAACCGGCTTCCGCGCGCGGCTGAGGCGCCTGGTGGTGGAGGGTGCGAAATTGGATGCGCGCATTAACCCATCGATAGACAGCAAGCCCCTAAGTGCGCTGCTGCCGACGCTTGGACGCGATCTCGACCGCGACATTGAGCGGGCCGAGCAGTTTTTTGAAACCGCCGCGGCGGATCGCAAGGTGTTGCTGCGCTGACAACGTAGCAAACCCCTACCAAACTTCCGGTCTGAAGGGCGTCGCAGCGAAGCGGCAGGCAAGCTGCACCCTGCGTGCCGTGGATCAGCGAAGGAAGATTGCTCACGAAGGGAGAGGTTCGACGGTTCGCGCCTCACTATCGCGACGCGGGGCAGTGCTCTCGGCCTGGTCGGGCAATTGACGGGATGGTGCGGGATGCGTTCCGCGCCAGGCGGCGGCCGGCCTAACGCTACCGCCCCAAGTCCCGCACTTGCTCTTGCACCTGCCGCATCGCCTCTACCGCATACTGCGGTATCTGCCGGGCGATCTCGGCGGCGCGTTCCATGACGGCGGACCGCCCTGCCCTGATCGCAAGCCCCTTCTCAGGTGCCAGCGACGGCGACTGGCCGCGCAGCCGGCGCTGTTCCGGCGCGTGCATGGCGTGCTGGAATATCCTGACCGCGCCGCTGCGCAGACCGCGCGCCCGCTCGGTGAAGTCGCTCGCAAGGTCTTTCATCGGCGCCGGCACCAGCGCCTTCGCCACCATCGCCCATTTGTCGTCTGCGGTGACATCCCGCGCGTCATTGAGCGGGCGAGACCCCTTCACCGCCGCATATTCCGCCGCGTCGCTGGTCAGCACGAACGACCGCAGCCGGTGCCGGGTGTTGCCGACATACCCGAGGTTGCCGTCTATGCCGGCGCTGCCCCGGGGCAACGCGAAGATATGCTCGTCGGCCGTGGCCCCCTGGTTGGTGTTGACCGTCTGGCTGTAGCCATAGGCCAGCTTCACCCGGCCGCTGCCGTCCGCCAGATCGTCCCACGCCACGTTGCCGGCGGTGCCGGTCTTCACGGACCGCAGGGTGATGCCGGCGGCGTCCAGCGCCAGCACCTCGGTGATCGTGCCGTTGCGCCCGACTGAGCCGCCGCGGCCGTTTTCGAAAGTCACGGCGGTCGATTTGAACAGCCTGACATGATCGCCGATCGCCAGAGGGAGGGTGTAATTGCGCTCTCCATCGGTCGCATTCACGGGGCGGACATCCGGCCCGAGCAGCCCCATGCCGCGGCGTTCCGCCCGCACCGCCACGCCGATGTTGTGCGCGTCCTGATTGGTCGGCGCCGATATGCTCGGCGCCTGCCCGGTCGCCTGCAACCGCTCGGCGTAGAGTTTGGCGGTCCTGGTCACGAGTTGCGCATAGCCGCCCGGCACCATCTCGGCGGAGCCGTCCGACCGCTTCATGTCCAGCGCCTGTTTCGGCTCGCCATCGCGGATCAGGCCGACGATCTCCTTCTCCCGGTCGGTTGCCTGCCTGACGGTAGTGAGGATTTCCGGCACCTGTTCGGCACCCAAAGCCTTGCGCGAAAGGTCGATGATGCTGCCGGCGTTGATGCTCTGGCATTGGCGGCTGTCGCCAAGTGCCACGATGGCAAAGCCGTGCCTGTCCCGTGCTCGCAGCACTTCCAACCCCTGGCGCGTGCCAAGCAGCCCCAGCTCGTCCACCGCCAGCACCGAGTTGCGGTCCAGCTTGATCGACCCGTCCTTCAGCCCGTCCAGCAGCACCGAGAACGCCTTCACCCGCCGCCGGTCAATGCCGGCGTCAACCATTTCGTCAGCCTGCCGCCACGCCAGCGAGGCCCCCCATACCTCCCGGCCTTGTGCCCCCCATGCCGCGGTTAAAGGCCCAAGCAGGGTGCTTTTGCCGCTCCCTGCCGCACCTATGACCACGCCGAAGCGCCCGCCCTCGCCAAGCCGGTGCATCGCCGCCAACTGCGCTTTCCAATGTTGGTCATTGCGGTCGATCTTCGGATTCGCCGCAAGAAACCGCTCGGCCTCCGCATCGACCTGCTGCGCCGCCAGCGCGCCGCTACGGTCAGCCGCCGCCGCCCGGGCCAGCGCCACGAACTCGCGCTCGTCGTCTATGTGCATATTCGTCGTGACGCTGACGTGACGCTTCCCCGGCTCTTGCGCGAAGCGGATGGCGGTCTGCTCGCCATACTGCAGCACGCCTTCGTCGTGCATCAGCCTGGTCACGCGCTTCATGTCCGCCAGCCCGTCGCACCGGGTTGCCGTCAGGCCACGAAATGCAGCGCGTTGCAGATCCCAATGCTGAAGCACGGCCCGGCCCTGCAACTCCCCGTCGAGCCACGGCAGAGCTATGTCATAGGCGACGCGGTCGCGTTCCTCCCGGGTCAGTTCCGGCCCCTCCCTCGCGTGCTCGCTCGCCCGCTCGGCCGCCATGAACGACAGCGGCGGCTCCCAGCCGATGTCCTTGGCCTGCTGCCGCCATGATCCCACGTCGGCGACGTCATCCTTGCCGCCCTTCTCGCGTTGCTCAAAGTCCTGTGCGGCGTTGCCGATGCGCGCCGCCTGCTGTGCCGGCGCGAGCGCATCCCATTCCAGACCTTCCTTCGCCGCCCTGGCTCTGGCGACTTCCTCGCCGAGGTTCGTCCGCTTGGAAAACAGCTTGACGGCATTGTCGGGGACCGCCGTCATCCGCGCCGCGCCGGTACGCTCGTCCAGTTCCACCGCGAACCCGTCGTCTCGCAGCCGGGTTGCCATCCTTGCATGATAATAGCCGTCCGCTGCCACCCGGAACCCGGCGACCGCCTTGTTATCCAACGCGCTGACCTTGCCATCCGGCAGGAAGACCGCCCCCGGAATGAGAAAATGCGTGTGCAGGTCGGGATCGCCGGGCGTGCCGCTCTTTTCTGCGAAGGTCACCTCGCCGTTTGCGACAACCGCCGTTGTTCGCCGGGCGGTATGATGCGTGAACTCGATCCATCCGACCTCTCCGGGCACTCGCCCGTCCTTCCCGCCCGCGCCCTGCCGCGCCTGACCGATCTCGGTGGCCATCCAGGCGACCGCCTCACGCGCGGACTCAATGTGTGCGCGGAAGATCATCGCGCGTTCCGGCTCGGACGCGAACGCGAACGCCACGCTGATGCTCTTGTCCGGCGACGGGCACAGCCCGAGCGCGCCGACCGGCGACATCCGCTTGATCTCCCCCGTGACCGGATCAGGCTCGCGGTCGTATGCCTTCTGGTAACGCTTGCCTTCTATCGGCTTGCCGTCCGCCCGGTGCCCGGACAGCAGCGCGTTGATCCGGGAGTCGTCCAGCGGCTTTCCGTCGTCCAGGCCGAGGCCCTTCAGCGCCAGCGGATGCATGTCCGGCCGCAGCACGCCGATCTGGACCGGTATCGGTTTGCCTTCCGCCAGTGTCAGGGCTGCCTCGGACAGCCGCTTCGCAAACTCGGTTTCCTTTTCGTCCCATCGAGCGAGGTCAGCGCCGGGTGTCCGCATCCAGTTGTCCATCAACTGAGCCTGCGCCTGGCCGAAGTCCATCCGGCCATCTGCGACGCGGGTGGCCATGACCCGAAGCACCTCGTCCTCGGCCATGCCCGCGCCACGGTTGTAGTACGCCGCCGCAAACTCCTGATCGCGATCGAGCGTCTGGGTTTGCAGGTGCTTCGTCATCCCGGCCGCCGACGACGCCGTGCCGCCTGCGATGATGGATGGCGTGATCACCCGAGGCGGCGGTTCAGCGTGGCGACCTGTTCGGCGAATGCCGCCATGTTGGCATCGATGCGGCCGAGCGCGTCGGCGATCTCCTTCATCGCCTCTTCCAGCCCTCCGGACGCCGGCTGCTGCGTCCAGGCGACGACCTGGCGCAGGGTCGCCAGCACGACCCCGAGCGTGTCGGTCAACTCGCCAAGCCCACCGATCAGCTTGTCCTGCTGGTCATCGATTTTGGTCACGCGCGTCAGAATTGCCTGCAACGCGGTGTCTGTTTGTGCCATGGTGAACTTCCTTCGTTGCATCTCACCCCGAAGGGGTGAGTGCCTCTGTCCTTAGTTTTGGCTTTTGCGTAACGACAGCCTGCACTCTGTCCCGATACACTCCTTCCTTCTACCAACGCAAGCCCGGCAAACACCCTGCCGGGGATTGCATAAACCCTGATAAAGCCTAACCCGTCCCTCGTCGCGGTTTTCTTGCTATAAAAAAACTAAAACTATCCTTATAAACGCTTTTCCACTACCAGAACAAAACCCGGCAAATACCTCAAAGGAGGCCGAACATATCCTTGACAGAGCCAAATCTGTCCTGATACCGTCCGAGAAATGGAACCCGAACCCGATATCCTGGACGCAATAACTCGGGCCGGCCTCCAAAGACGCGGCACTCTGCGCGAATGGATGATCGCGAACCGGGACGCCTTCGCCCGCAAACTGACGGTTTACAAACCCGACTGGCAGGTCCTGGCGAAAGTGTTTGCGGATGCCGGGCTGCTGGATCAGCGCGGCAATCCACCGACTGCCGAGGCTGCCCGCAAGACATGGCAGCGACTGAATAAAGAGGCCAAGGCGGGACCGCCGCCGAAATCCGCTCGCGCCGGCCGGTCTCTATCGACGCCGCCGCTCCCACCGCAGACCCTTCCGGGCGGACACTCAGACCCCGACTCCGACGATGGCGAGCCGAAAATCGTTCTGAAGCGCGTAACCAGACAGCAATGAAGGAAACCATCGTGGCAAAGAAACCCGCTCCGTCCTATGGCGGAGCAAAGGCTGTGCCCGATGACGGGCCGGCGGATATCAGCCCGATTGACCTGACCGGCGGCCCGAAATTGATCTTCGTTGGAGGTCTCGGCCAGTGCGGCAAAACCTTGCTCTGCCGATACCTCGCTGAAGAGAGCATCGACCGTGAAGGGGGCGCTACCCTGGCGTCCGTGGACCCGGTCAACCGTGAACCCGGCCTCTATTTTGCCGAGACGCTGAAGCCTGAGACCCGCGACCCGGCCGGGATCGCGCGCTGGCTGGAAAACTTCGTCGCGGCCGTCGCAAAGGAGAACGGCACGGCGATCATCGACCCGGGTGGCGGCGATGCCAGCCTGTCCAAGCTGGTCAGTGGCGCACCCGATTTGCCGCAGCGGCGGACACTCGGACCCGGACTCCAATGATGATGAGCCGAAAGTCGTCCTGAGCGCGTAACCAGACAGGAATGAAGGAAACTATCGTGGCAAAGAAACCCGCTCCGTCCTATGGCGGAGCTATGGCTGTGCTCGATGACGGGCTGGCCGATATAACGCTCGATGACTCTCCGGTGTCGGAGGTCAGAACGGCCCCGCCGCGGGCGGATATCAGCCCGATCGACCTGACCGGCCGCCCGAAATTGATCTTCGTCGGAGGTCTCGGCCAGTGCGGCAAAACGCTGCTCTGCCGATACCTCGCTGAAGAGAGCATCGACCGCGAAGGGGGCGCTACCCTGGCGTCCGTGGACCCGGTCAACCGCGAACTCGGACTCTATTTTGCCGAGACGCTGAAGCCTGAGACCCGCGACCCGGCCGGGATCGCGCGCTGGCTGGAAAACTTCGTCGCGACCGTCGCAAAGGAGAACGGCACGGCGATCATCGACCTTGGTGGCGGCGACGCCAGCCTGCCCAAGCTGGTTAGTGACGCACCCGATTTGCCGCAGCGTCTGGAAGAGGCGGGCGTCTCCATCGTGGCGCTCTATATGCTCTCCGGCAGGCCGATCGACCTTACGCCGCTCAATGACATGGAAAGGCTCGGCTTCCAGCCCCGCGCGACGGCGATCATTTTGAACCACGCGAAGCTGCGTCCCGGCGTGTCGCACGAAGCCGAGTTCCGTCTGACCGTGCGGCACCCTGCCTACAGGGCTGCGACAGGCCGCGGTGCGGTCACGATCTGGATGCCGCATTTGCATACGGCGGATATGATTCGTGATCGCCACATCCTGTTCGGCGAGGCGGCAAAGGGTGTCATGCCCGAAGGCAAGCCGGGCCTGCCGCTCGGTCCGGCGCAGCAAAGCAGTACCCACGGTTGGCTGCTTCGCATGCGTGAGGCGTTCTCGCCGATCAATCGCTGGCTCCCCTGATGGCGTCGCTCCGGGATGAGCTAGAGGCTCGCGCCGCTGCAGCCGAGGCGGTCGGGGATCCCGGCGCGACCTTCCTTCGGTCGCTGGTCATCCGCTGCGACATCGAGCAGAAGCGCGACGATCGTGTCGAAGAAATGCTGACGACGGCAGAACGGATAGCGGGCGGAGCCATCGCCGCCAAGGCGGCCGAGACGCTGCCGGCAGCGATCGACAGGCTGGTCCGGCTTCGCCTCGGCCTTTACGTCCTGGGCGCAGCTGTCGTCTTTGCCGGCGCCGGGACCGGTCTCTACGCGCTGGCCTACCGGTCTGGAAAGGCCGCCGGCGAGGCCAGGGCCGTCCACGTGGAGGCGGCAATCAGCAAAACCCTGACCCGTAGCGACGCAGAGGTTTGGCTTGTGCTGATGCGCTACAACGATGCCATCGCTTCGAATCCGCGTGATTGCGGGGAGGTCGACGGCCGCTTGGCGTGCGATATTCAGTTGTGGAGCGGGCCGGCACCGTCGCCGGCTGATCCGACGCGACAAACGCAACATGCTGCGGTGGCACCGTGGCCGGCAAAACCAAAGGTAAAATAGGTAATGCTTAATGCGCGGAAAGTCGTCATTAAACGCGTTGCGCTGATGGCCGGGCCGGTCCTTGGCGTTTGCGCCTTAACTGCTTACGCTTGGACATCTTCTGATAGGACGGTTCGCCCGCAGCCGCTGCTGTCCGCCACCATCCCTTACGTGGCACCGCAAATGCCGGAGCCACCGTATATGCCCGTGCCCTATATGGCTCCTGATCCGCCGGCTTCCGTCTATTCGGCCGTGCGGGATGCGCTGGTCGCTGCCGGCGTCGATGAAGACAAGATCGGATATGCCGCGGACAAGCTGTCGGCCGCGATTGCGGCCGACATCGCCAAGCAGACCGATGAGCTGCGCCTGTATGGCAAGATCGCTGTCGGGTCGCTCGTGCCGCTCTGGATCATCGCCCTGGTCGCGCTGTTCCGGCACCAGCGACCTCCTGTCGATATGAGGCAGGTTGAGTCCATTGTTCGCGACGCCAGGTGGGCACGCGAAGACCTGGATTTCCGCCGTTGATGCCGATCATGGCCTCTGCCGGTCACTACGCGCACCAGGCCGGCGGCCTGGACTGGCTGCTCAACGCTGTGGTGCACGCTGTCATCTTCAGCGCCGTGGGCAGGGTGATGCGCTCAATGACGCTCGCCGAGGCGCTGATCGTGGCGGCGATCGTCGTCGTCGCGTTCCTGGCTTACCGAGGGCGGCGCGCATGATTGCTCAAACACCCAAGGGTGCGGAGCGAAATTGTGGAACCTGCGACGAATGGTGGACATATCCGGGGGGTCAGGTTGCCGGGAAATGCAGGCGGTTATGAATCCGGAGCGAAGCATCGGATGCATCCGACCGCCATTGGTCCGAAACGTGTGGAAGGTCGCAATCCCGCCACTACCAATCAGGATAAGGCTGCGTAATGCATTGGATTCCTGGTGGTGGCGCATGACACATAAACAGGGCAGCATTCCGTTCTAGACTCCTGTCTGAGCCTCGGTTTCGACAGCCCCCGCTTGCGGGGGCGCTGGCGAAAGGGGGTCGCGCCTCCACCTCGGTTGTTGAATGTGTCCCCGTCCTTCGCGGCTGCCGAAGCAGCCACGCCCTTGCCCCGGCCGGACTCTGCCGGGTGTCGCGGCAAACCATGCGTGGCGCGGATGAGAACACGGGCGGAGCCAAACACAGGAGCCTTTCATGGCGTTTTACACAGTCCGTTTGCAGGGCGTCCCGGTTGCCGTGCTGCGAGGTGACACGCTTGAGGATGCGACGGACCTTGCCTGCGATTCGCACCAGACCGACGCACTCGAATGCCATCTGCTGTGGGATGACAACATTCCGCCTTCGCTGGTGCCCGCGACGCTTGCTGAAATCGGCCTGTGGGCCGCATCCTTCGAAGCCGCGATCGTGCGCGGCGCGGTTGATCCGGAGCACCTGGTTTGCTGGATGCACCTGTTGGGCGAGGCCGAGGCGAGCATCCGGGTTTACCGCGAAGCAATGGCCGCCAGGCTGCACTGACTGACGGCAAGCGGTGCAACCCCGCCAGCAGCCGCAAGGCCGGCGGGGTCGGCCTGGTCAGCTAATCGTCGAAGCTGCGCCAGTGGCCTGTGCCACGGCGGGAACGGCGGTCCGGTTTGATCGCCGCAGTCGAAATATTGCGTGCCCGCAACTCACGCACAAGCACCGTTTCGCAAACGCCGATCTCCTGCGATATGTAGGAAATGGTTCGCCCCTTCCTGCGCAGTTCAATGAACAGTTTCACTTCGTTCTCGAAGAGTGTCATTCTGCGGGGGCTGGGGCCAGCCGGTTTTCTCGCGCGCGGTTTGGTAGTCGCCGGAACGCGGGCAGTCGAAATGTCCAGTGCTTTCATCTCACGCCGGATCGCGTCCTTGCCGATGCCGACCTGATCTGCGATCCGTTTGTATGAGTAGCCCTGTTGCCGCAGACCAACGATAGTCTGCACTTCCTCGGGACTTAGCGTCCTCCGATGGGCTTCGTTTGCCGCCGCCAGCTTCCGGCGATGTTCTTGCCATCGCGGATCGTTCGCCATGTAGGCCCGTTGTGCCTCGGCCAGTTTGGCGCGTTGATCGTCGCTCATGGCGGTTCGAAGTCGTGGGTTTTGAGCAAATCTGGCCATGCGGGTATCCCCTTGCTTAATTGTTGCGAAGCAGCGTCGGCTGCTTCCCGGAGCCGCGTGAGCGGTGGGGATGGAGGGGGAAAACAGGCTTCTCGGGGACCCGGCTGCACGGAGCCGGAGCCGCTTGGCGTAGGCGGAGGAAGCTGGGCGGAAGACCTGTTTGGGGGAGAGAAGGGGCAAAGCCCCTCGGCCCCCTCTAAACGCCGCGTCTGCGGCGATGAGCCTTGCTGGCTTACTTGCGCGCTGCTGATGCAATCCCGGGGAAGGCGCGGGATACCGGCACGGAGGCCAATTCGTTCTGCTCTGTCGGACAGCGATGCACAGGTTTTACCGCTCGGCCGCCTGGTGCAGCCCGCGGCCGCTGTTCACGCCGAACAAGGTTCCACGACCCTGCCGCACGGTCACTGGTTCCGTCCCTGGCGACCTCACGGAGCCCGTTGGGCGTCCGGCGAGCCGGCTGCCTGGCTATCTTTCGCCGAATAACTCGGAGCGGAGTTTTCTGAGAGCCGCGACGTCGCGCTCCGCACAGCCGATCTCCGCGTCAACCGCGGCAGCCAGCGCGGCATCCGGCGCGTCCCAGCCAAGCGTGCGAAACGCCAGCTTCACGCGCTGTTCCGTGTCCGGTGAGATGGTCCCGTTCCGCCGCTCCTGTCCGAGTTCAGCAAGAAACTGACCACCTTTGGTGGTGCGTAAGACAAAAGCAGACCGACCTGTCATGTTAGACATAAATCAAGCCAAACCCTTCGCGGAGTGCCAAATGATGACGCCGGTGCCGATTATCCGAACAGTTTCAATGCAGCGGTGAAATTTCGTCGATGACCGATAATATGTTTGCGTTCGGTCCTATCCGCTTCGCCTTTGTGACGCCGGCAGCTCGGCCTGTTGCAGCCAGGGGACGAGCATTGCCGCGTCGGCCTGAACGTTCGATATGGTCGGAGCGCTTTCTTCCGGATGGCATTGTCCATCGACAGGCAGCCGGCAATTCGATATCGACGCGGAACACAATCGGAGACCTGCCTGGTGGACGACCGGATTATCAGCCTGACCGTCAACATCGTATTGGCCTACGTCGCTGCCAACGATGTGGCGGCAGTACAACTACCCGGTTTGATCCGGGACGTTCATCAGGCGCTCTCCACCGTTGGGCAACCGCCGGTCGAACCGCCAGCGTCGCAGCCTGCGGTCGCGGCGCAGAAATCGGTCTTCGCCGACCACCTCGTGTGTCTCGATTGCGGCGGGAGCTTCAAGACGCTTAAGCGGCATCTCTCGGCCGATCACGAGCTGACGCCGGACGACTATCGGACGAAATGGGGGTTGCCATCGTCCTACCCGATGGTCGCTGCCGAGTATGCCGCGGCGAGATCGGCGTTTGCCAAGGCCACTGGCCTGGGACGAAAGGTTGAGGCGCCGCCGCCGCCGCCGAAGAAGGCCGGTCGCCCGAAGCGCAAGTAGGAGCGTGGCTGCCCGCGCAACCGGACATTTCGGAAATGACGTGCACGGGCCGAGGGCGTGGCGAGACCTCCTCTGAAACGAGCAAGCCGCCCGGAGATCCACCGGTCAGCCGCCGGTCAATCCAGGTCGCCGAAGCCCTCGCCGTCTTTATCCGCTATATCGTACGCCGGTCGGCTTGAATGGCGGGATGACAGCACCGCCCTGCCGCGCCGTGCGGATCGTCGCGTAGACTTTTCTGCGCCTGATGCCGAGTTGCGCCGCGATTGCGCATGGCCTCATGCCGGCGCCCGCCAATGCGATGACTGCCGCTCTGTCAGGGTTCTCGCGTTTTTGGCGGGGGATACTGGCGTCCTGTTTCCGCGCCACCGTCAGGATGGGGCGGATGGCGTCGTTGGTGGCTCCGACCGCGGCGGCGATTTCCCCGACATGCATGCCGCTTTTGGCCATCCGGATGATGGTGGCATTCGTTGCGGCGAACCGTCGAGGCGAGCCAACCGGGAAATTCGGGATATCGACGCCGAGCCGGCGTGCCGCGCAGATCACATACGACACGCAGACCCCCGTGGTGCCAAGTTTTCGTGCGATTTCGCCCGGTCGCATGCCGCCTCTGGCCAAGGCTATGGCCAGAGTCCTGTCAAAGGTTATCCGCCATTTTACTCGGTGGCTCGGGATATCCGTCCCGGATCTTCGAGCAGATGACACCGTCGTACTGACGGAGCCGACCGCCGTGGCGATTGCGCGGTAGTCAACACCGTCCTGTGCTAACCGGATGATGCGGGTGGCCTTCGTTTCATGCGGCATGCTGCGGGCCTCCTGGTGTGGGGATGCCCCGATTGTGCCGCCGCCGCAAGCGAGGTGGCGGCAGGCGTTTGGCCCCCATCTCCAAGGATTTGCGTAGAGACGCTCGCGGACGTTCAGAAAATGCCGACTCCGGCGCTTATACACGCCTTGCGCAATTCGTCATCGAGCGTGGCGAGCGGGAGCTTTTTGCGCATCGCCAGTTCGAGATAGGCCGCGTCATAGGATGTCAGCCTATAGGTAACGGCGAGCCGGTGGATTTCAGCAAATACGGCCTCTGTGGTATTGGTATCCACAGTAATGGGCAGCGCCGCCAGGTCATCAAAGAAATCCTTCACCCGCTGCTCGGTAAGCACACCGTTTCGCTGCGCACGGGCAAGGACGGCGCTTGTCTCATAGCGCCACAGAATGGGCGCTATGGCATCGCTTTGTCTGGTTTCCAGCCGTTGCAGGACAGCATCCGCATAGGCATGGGAACCACTGTCAAAACACCATCGCATGGTGACGGAATTATCGAGGACAAAGGAGGTCACGCCCGCCCGTGTTCAATCATCGAACGGATAGTCTCGCCTTCCGGCAAAAAGGTGCCTTTGCGTAGCTCGCGCATCCGGGCCGCAGCCTCGGCGGGTGTGCGCTTCTTGATTTGAAAAGCTTCGGACGGGGCCGCAGCGCCCCTTCGCTCCACCAGATAGCGCTCCAGCGCCTCGCGCACTACGTCGCCGGGGGCGCGGTGTTCTTCGTCGGCAGCGGCCTCCACCTCGGCAAGCAGCGCCGGAGGAAGGACCCAAGAAATTGTCTCGCCAGTGGGTTTCATAGCTTTAAACCTAGCATTTCATGCGGCAAAGTCAATGTTTCCAGCGTGATAAGAGTAAGGCGCGGGGTCGGGGCGCGGCGGCCCACTTTCGTCATATGACGAAGATCATATAACGAAGATAGGCCGGGCGGCGGTGGCGAAGCAGGACGGCGAGCGAAAGCGTGGCGGTTCAAAGCGCCATTGAGCGACCTGTCCCCCTCTTTATCCGCCGTAGCCTTGGCGCAGGCGAATGCCCTGTCTACCGCTTCCTTGGCCGCGCGCCCCGAAGTCACTGAGGGCACTGCCTCCACCCGCTGTGGCTTTTTGCTGGCTCCACAGGTTCTCATGTTCGGCTGGCCCCTTTCCGGGGCAACACGCGCCCCTTTATTGCCGAGCGTCTCCTCTCCAGCGGCTCGGCCGTCTCAGTAGACCCCCTGCCCTTATCCTAACCGATTGTTCCTTGTTCGACCGGATCTACCGCGAAGCAACCGGTCGCCACGCCGGCGCTGCGCTGACGGCAACCGGTGCAAGCAACCCCGCCAGCTAGCCCCGGCGCTAGCTGTAGCGACGCGCAATGATGAACGGTCCGACGCGCAATCAAGGCCCGTTTCCGGCGCACATTAGTTGAGACCGAAGCAGTGGTCTGACGCACGCTGTCTGAGACTCAACGCACGGTCGTTGAGACTG
>Ga0326727_10016844_pt1 | contig 15320 bp, 15 predicted proteins | sample MB2enrmetagenome_FD_207643 | JGI IMG/M metagenome (GOLD analysis project Ga0326727, IMG submission 207643) | Lab enriched peat soil microbial communities from McLean, Ithaca, NY, United States - MB29MY | ecosystem: Environmental > Terrestrial > Soil > Wetlands > Peat | place: USA: New York... | reverse complement strand
GCGTCGAATCTAAGTTTCGTGAGGGGGGAAAAGTCGTAACAAGGTGGCCGTAGGGGAACCTGCGGCCGGATCACCTCCTAAGAAAAAAGCATGAAGAATGCTTAACTGGAGGAGCAAGGAGAACATTAAGAAGCACAGGATACGTCAAAGCCCAATAAACATAGCAATCTATAAATAAAAATTATGATTTTTTCAAATAATTTTTTTTAGCCCACATTTTTGCAAAATTTTATAAGGTTATACCCTAATTCCGTATATGTGCCTCTAAATCTGGAAGAGATTGTACCTAGAGAACGCTCAGGTAGTTCAACGCAAGCGCGGTTTCATTATCAAAAAGAATTTACACTTTCACAATGTATAAATATGCTTGCGAATCCCGAAATTGTAAAAGTGTATAGCGATTTCCACAGTGACTGCGTAGTTAAAGACAACGCTGGTTTCCATACATTTTATCAAGTAAAGGGTATAACGAGCAAATTGTTATCTGAAAGCTTTTTCAAAAGGGAAGCAATCGATGACATGTTTTATAACTTTTCCCTTGCAGATGGCGATTGCAGGTCTGTTTTGGCTACAAACGCCGATGTAGATAGTGAACTTAAAAAGATTTTAGAAATAAAGGAAAATCTTCACAAGAATATAGCAACCAATGAGGAAAAACAGCATCTCGAAGCTGTTAAAACAGAATGGCAACAAGCGATAACTGGTAGTAAGAGCCTATTTGATAAATTTGTTGAAGAATTTGAGATACAGCACAACTTGCCAAGCTTTTCGGAGACAAGCATTGAAGGAGAGATGACTTTAAAAGCTTATAATATTAAATGGCTAAAAGAGGTGCTTGATAAAACTCTCAATAACTCTTTTTCCATCGAGGATGCTACCCTCATTCATGACATGATTTTTAAACACATAGAGTCTAGAACGGTATTAACAACAAGGTCAAACAGGTTTATTACCACAGAACAATTATTAGATAAAATAGCGGTTCCACCTTTTCAAAGGATATATTTTACGCATAAATTCACGCCGGAAGAAATAGACCGAATAAAAGACCAAACCATACTGGAAGGTAAATTAGAGCAAGGTGGTTTTTCCCCGTATTTTATAAAAAATGCTAAACTTGTAAGATGTGTAACTTTGTTTTCAAGAGAAAAATTGTCAAAGATAAATGCTGTCGGGAATTTGATTGACGATTTTGAATACTCGCTTACTAGCATTTGTCTTGATGTCTTCGAGGATCACGTTCGTAGAGACGTTTTCAATTCGCTTGAAATGCTAAAGGACCTACAAGCGCAACTTATGGTACTAGCTAGTGACCCCAAGTACAAAATGTTAAATTTAGATCATAATTTCATTAAAGGACTCATATGGGAAGCTACCAGTCAATGTAAATTCAGGTGGAATAATGACGGAACCGAATAATAGTCTCGCCATAGGAATTCAGGAATTTATAAGGGAATTGATGGATCAAAAACGATCATTTACAGTTCAGTCCATCGAGAAGAAAAAAACTAACTTCGAGTTCTCAGTTGAGTATAACGCGGTAAGAATCCTAGTTATAGTGAAGTATTGTAGCGTTAATAGAAAAATCGATTCACAGGTTAAATTTACTTTCTATGATTTCCTGTTAAGATTCCCAATATGTTTAAAGTATATTTTGGAGAAAAATGGAAAAACCAACGAAACTTTTACCGATGCAGAGCTTCGTTCAATCGATAATAAAATGGTTAAGTACGTAAGCTCTGCGTGGGATCCAGATTATTATAATTATTTAGCTTTTTTAACCTCGAGAGGTTTAATAATGACCAATTTTGCGAACCGATTTGAACTTGAGATAACAGAACTTGGCGAAAAAACCATAGAACAGTTTGAGGGTTCAGAGATTGCAAGATTGATACGTAGAACTAAAATGTTGAAGGAGCTTTTTTCCGAAAAAAGAGAAAGCGACATATTAGCCATAATTAATACAGATTTTAAATTTACGGTGTTGTAATTGGACAACTTTTTGTTAATAAACAGGCTTCGAGTGAGTGGAGAACTAGGTTGTGATTACAGGCTTGGGACAGGAGTGAACATATTTCAAGGCTCCAATTCAACTGGAAAGACTAGTCTAATATGGTTCATGGATTTTGCTTTCGGCAGCGGCACCCGCACTGAGGAATTTATTAGTCCAGTGCGCGAGAAGTGCGAATGGGTATATGTTGATCTAATTATCAATAACTCTTCATATACTGTTAAAAGGAGCATACAACAACCGGAAAATATCTATGTTTATCCAGGAATCTATGAAACTATATCTGAGCTCGAAACAAAGCAATCTAAAGTTTACAGGCGGAAAGAAAGCAAGGACATAGATTCCATCACTAGTTTCTACTTTGAAAACCTGAATATACAACCTGGAAAAGTTCCAGTATCTGAAACCAAGGTCGCTAAATTTTCCTGGAGAAATTTAATGAGTCTCATTTATGTTGCTCAGGATAAATGGAATGGAATACAGGCCCAAAATAATTTTCAACCTGAAATGAAAAAAGCAGTTTTTGAGATTCTTCTAGGCATAGATGATAAGGAGATAAATCGATTAGAAGAAAAAAAGCGTGAATCAATAAAAGCTTTGGAAGAAGCAAAGACACGCCAGAGTAGTATCAAACAGATTTTGGATAAAATGGAAAGAGCGCTTGGTTCACCATCCAGCATTAACGAATTAAACAAGAAAATCTATAGCTTGAATCAAGAGAAAAATGAATTACTTAAGACATTAACGGTGAAACAAGAATCAGTTTATCTGATAGAGGAAAGAGAAACACTTGCATTAGAGTTGGACGACTCAGAGGATAAATTGAGCGGTTTAAAGCAACGATTAGACAACATGGAAATGGTTTATAGCGAGAATGAGCTGAAACTCGAAAAAAATCGCTTGCTCCTTAATGCCAAGAAGGTCTTTTCTGAGCTACCTGTTACGAAATGCCCTCGTTGTCTTAATCCTTTGACCGACACAGGAACTGATAAATGCTTTGTATGCGGTCAAGAATATAAGAACAAGGACGAAGAAAAGGGTTATGCCCAAAATTTATTTTTACTTATGGATGAAAAGAAGGAATTAGCAAAAATCATTCAATCGATTAAGGATGATATGGTAGCACTTGATAATAAGAAGCAAGAAATCACAGACAAACTTTCTGTGCTCAATAAGAAAATTGACCATATAAACAAAGAAGTTATAAGCCCAGTAATGAAAGCAACTGAGTTAATTAATTTGAAGTTAATCGAATTGAACAAAACGCTAGGCGAAGCTGAAAATATATCTGCATCACTTGAACAGGAAAAAGTTATACAACAAGGCATTAATGACGATGCTGTTGCGATTAATGAGAATCAAAAAGCTATAGATAATTTAATGAAAGATAGATTAACAGCGGCTGAGGTAAAATCTAGATTCACAAGCATAATGAGTAAAGTCCTAACTAATGAGCTTAACCTTGAAGAGAAATTAGTAGGATTCGATGAGCTTTATACTCCTCTGTTTGAGGGCGGAAAAATCCTATTTAAAGCTGGTCGCGAGGACATCAACAAAAGTAAAGGCGGTAAAGTTATTTTGGGCTATTATACCGCTGTTTTGGAATATAGTTTGCAGTTCGGATCCTATCATCCTAGATTATTGCTTCTAGATACCCCTCGCCAAGATGAACTAGATATGACAATATTTTCTAAAATCCTTAATTATTGGAATCAACTTTCTTCATATAGCAAGCCTTATCAAATCATCCTTACAGGTTCAGAATTTCCTGCAAATGCTGGTCGTATAATTGCAGAATTCCATAACCAACAAGCTTCGGGGGATACCTCGAAGCCAGATAAATTTTCAGTTTATCCAATAAAACTACTATAGGCACAACCTACGAGAATTAAGTATTCAAACATTGCGCTACTCGATTATTGTTTTGATTGTAGTCCCAGATTTTGTCGCTTACGTAATGCAGCGTTTTATCTACCGACCAGGTCTCAGCAAGATTGAGAAATAGCTACGCTGCAAATGATTTCATAGCATAGCCATATATACGCAAAGTAAACGATACGTTGCAGGAGGTTTACGGGTTGGAATTTAAAGAGGTCGTAGCCAAGCGAAGAAGCATCAGAAAATTCTTGAAAGAAAATATTCCCAAAGAGGCTCTTATGAAAATTCTTGAGGCTGCACGTTGGGCTCCATCAGCTGGCAATTGTCAGCCGTGGCATTTCGTTGTAGTCACTGATTCTCAGACAAAAACTGCAATCGCAGAGATCAGCACTAAATTCAGCAAGAAGCATTGGACCCAGTTCTCACCTGAAAGAGCCAAGTATCTAGCTGCACGCGGAGGATCATGGGACAAATCCTACATGAAAGACATTCCAATTCTGATTGCCGTGTGTTATAAGCTTTCGGAAAACATGAAGGATGAGCTCGTCTTGGGCTCGGTATGGATGGCCGTCGAGAATATGCTGTTGGCAGCTACAGATGAAGGGCTAGGCAGCTGCGTGTACACATTCCTAAACAGAAGAGAAGAAAACGAATTTAAAGAAATTCTGCACGCAAGCCAAGGAGACAGAATCGCCTGCATGATTCAACTTGGGTACGCAAAGATCGAACCAATCTCTCCCTCAAGGAAACAAATCAAAGAAATCGTATCATTCGAACATCTCTGAAAAGAACGCCTAAAATCAATTACTCGGTCAGAGTCTTCGTGTAGTCCCAGATTTTGTCGCTGACATAATGCAGCGTTTTAACTACTGGCCCTTTCTTGGTAACTTTGGCGACTTCCGCGTCCATGAGGCTCTCGCCCAACGCTAACGCTTTGCCAAACTTCACATCCACAACAATCACGAGGTCGCCTTTGCCGAATTCTCCTTCAACACGCACTATGCCTGGAGCCATAACGTCTGCGCCCTTGCAAACATAAGGAACAGCGCCCATATCAACCACTATTTTTGGCGCCTTCGCCGTGAACTCGCCGAAAAGCAGCGTGGGCAAAACCGTATCACCCGCCTTGAAAAGTAAGGGTTTTCCGCCGATGAGGTAAATTGTGCCTACTTCGGATTCAACAACTTCAACGTTTGCTTTAGCGCCGAAAAGCTTGTCTAGGTCAAGTTTCATTTTTGCTTGGGCTTCGGTTAGAACTTGTTTTGCTTCCTTCGTTTTTATGGGGTGTCTTCGTTGCTTTGTGGGCATAAGTTTCTCTGTGTAAGTCACTGCAGCGTTAAATTTAACTTTGCGCTACATCATTCAGCCGTTTTTTTATGTAATGACAATCTTTCTCCATCACGCCTAAATCAATCCTCCCAAACCAACTTAACTTAAGCCAGCAAAAAGAACCCAGACTCATGCTCGATAGGTTTAAATGTGGAGAGTTCAAGTATAGAAGAGATATAGATACATGAGGATTCCAGAATGAGCGAAATGACAACCGAAATCCTTGAGCAGAACCTCAGCAAAATCGTACTTGTAAGACTCAAAGGCGGAAAAAGCCTCAGGGGGAGACTGAAGGGTTTCGACCAGCACTTAAACCTAGTTTTAGAAGAGACAGAAGACACAACAAACATTGAAAACCAAAAGAGACTGGGACTAATAATCGTCCGAGGAGACAACGTAGTCCTTATTTCACCCTCGCCTAGGTGACCGCCATGGGAAAAGGCACACCATCAATGGGCAAGCGCCAAGGCAAAACCGTCCACATAAAATGCAGGCGCTGCGGAAGACGCGCATACCACGTACGCCATAAACGTTGCGCAGCATGCGGCTACGGAGAAACCACAACCATGCGGCATTACACTTGGATGAGAAAGACTCTCCAAAGAGTAAGAGTCGTCTAACCTCAAGTTCTATTACTTTATTACTAATTTTATCTGTTGCTAAGAAAGAATAGCCAAGCAGTTTCCACCAAACTTTTGGTTAACTTTTTTATTTCGCGTCTCTTTCAGTGAATTTTTCGACTATTTCAGTAATTGTGTTCATGTTTCTGGTGGTTGCCTTCAGTTTTAGCTTTGCTTCAAGAAAAGGGTTAGGTAGCCCTCCTTCGCCGCCGCCGTGAGTTACACTGAAAACCTCGTTGCCCTTCACTGAAATTATTTGCGCGGTCGATTTCGGAATGGTCAGAGGCAGCTTGAGCGGAAACTCCAACGGCGCATCAGCAAGAAACGTTACCAGAAAACTGGTTTCTTCTTTATTATAGCCGTTGAAGGGTTCAAGATTAACTATTGCCTTGAGCTGTGGGATGGAGCGTACAAACGCTAACACATCGTAATTCAACAACTCACGAAGCTTACTTTCTACTTTTCTCTTAATTTCGGTGGGATCTGCCTCGTCGGTTTCGAGGATTACGTTGCCGCTTTGCTTATGTGTCGAAACGTTTTGGTATCCTAAGCAGATGAAGGCTTCTTGCAGCTTTGCCTTGGTGACAGTATGGCTGCCGACGTTAATTGCCCGAAGGAAAACGACGAAACGAGCCATGAAAAAACAGTATTGCTGATAGCTAATAAATCTGCTTTATAAAAAACTAAGAGGTAAGCGGAAGGCTTACTCGGTTCCTGAGCTATAGTAGCCTTTGTCTATCTTGACAAAGATTAGTGGACCTTTACTTTGCGCCATCTCACGGGCTTTCCTCAATGCTTCATTAACCACCGTGAAAATTCGGTCTCTGTCGCTTAGGTTTTGAACGCAGTTTTCTCCAAGCTCCATCTTCAGGAGATTTTCAGATAAGATTTCGGTTCCGCAGATTTCCCCGTTTTTAACCAACGTCGAGACTATGATTTCTTGGAGTTCTTGCTTGTGCTCAATTTTCTTCCATAGTGGTTCAGCGTTAGCGAGAGTTTTTGAAACCTTATTCCATCGGCTAGCATTCTGGTCGCCTATGAGAAGCTTAACTCGCTCCTTCCATTTTTTAAACCAAATGCCAATCCAAACAGTCAAGAACGCGTCCAGCTCCGATGAATCTTCCTTGAAAATGTTCGCCAACCTTTCAACTAGTTCGCATTGGCTTGCCTCTTTCCCCATCAAATCCCAATGAAATTTAAGGAAATTCGTAAAGTCTTGACAAGCAACCTGCAAAACTTTGCGGTCTGACCCCATAACATCTAGGGCTGAATCCGCTTCTTTTAATTTCTCCCCTATCATCACTTCAACAAAGTTCATTCTGATTCCCGCTCTGAAGCCCTCTCCATATGACTAAAGATCAAGCTTTTAATTAAACTTTATTTTTTCGGCGATATATAACTGAGTAAGTCGAGATGTACCAATATTTCTAATTCTGATACGTGCCGAGATTTACTCGATAAATTTTGGAAGTGCATTAACATCGTTTAAAATCAAATCTGGACATTCTTTGATAAGCTCTTCGCATTGAAAAAGCCCGGATAAAACTGCTACAGTTCTTGCGCCTGCCGCTTTCCCCGCGCGCACGTCGTTAACTGAGTCTCCTGCGATGATGCAGTCGCATATTTCAACATCTAGGGCTTGGACACATGCAATTAATGCTTCCGGCGAAGGCTTAGGCTTAGAAGTATCCAGCGCGGTTACAACGTAAGTGAAATATTTTGATATGCCAAAGCCCTCTAGCTCTTTTATTATGGCTTGTTTTGGAACATACCGCATGGTTATCAGGGCAAGTTTAGTCTTCGCCGACAAGGTTTCAAGCGTTGCTGAAACGTTAGGTATAAGTTTGGTTTTTTCTCGGGTGATTGAGTAGTAAGTTTCAAAGTATACGCTTAGGAATTTTTTAGAATCACCCTTTATGATATCGCTGATTGTGAGACCTTTTTCGAGCCTTCTAGGAATCTCAAAGGCAACATTTTCACCTGGCGGTTTTTGTCCACAGGCTTCGAATGCTATTCTCGCTGCTTCCATGTAGGCTTCTCGGGAGTCAACTATCGTGCCGTCTAAGTCAAAGAAAATGCCCTTTACTTTCAACCCGTTTTCGTTCATCAAGCTATCTCTGGCTCTTGAGAAATGATTCCTTATTTCTTAAATGTTTCTTATAGTTTTTGATGAATTAACCTTGCTGTATTATTTCTATATAGAGTATGAAGAGAATCTCTATAGGAGCCTCAACATAATTTCTACTTTGAAAATATGTAGAGGTGAAAAAAATGCTCTCAAGAGATTGCGATGGCTGCTCCATGATTAAGGAATGCAGTGTACGATACAAAAAAACGTCAAAAGGCGACAAAGTCTACTGCCCAGACGGAACAGCTCACCTGATTGACAATTACAGCATAAATCAAAGCCCCGATGTAATCTGCTTCTTTGAAGCCTTTCAATAAAAAACGAAATAGATAACTTAGCATGTCACAAATGGATGAAGGCAGAGCAGGCATATGCTACTTTATTTTTCTTAAAATCGAAAATAAATGAAAAACATATAAAGCATATAAAATCTAAGGGGCCAAGGATTCTTAACCGAGCGCCAAAAAGGAGATTAAAAAAACTAGCCTAGAACTGAGTCGACATTTAAGTTTAGCACAACTTCAGAAATGTCACTGGCATACTCCGCTGTTCGCCGCTCACTCTCAATCACTAGTCGCAAGTTGACGGTCTCTTCAATCTTGGCATTTTGCAAGTTAAGAACAGTTTCCTTCTCTAATTTATGCACTTGGCTTATCTTTTCAATTACGCTCTCAGCCAAGTTAAAGTCGTGCCTAAACAATGCGTCCATAGCGCTCTCAAACATCGAGTTAGCCAAAATGCTTAACTGATCCATTTTTTCTAAAAGAGTATCATTTACAGGATCTTTTAACTGAAGTGTATTTTCAGCGATTTTGGTTGCGTGATCAGCGGTTCTCTCAACGGATTTTGCTATTAGCCTATAACCCAAACAGTCTTTCTGGGTGTTTAATCCGATTTCTTTGACGATTCTTGGGTTTGAAACCGCCAGCTTCAAAAGACGCACTATGTACAGGCCAAAGCGGTTTACTTCACGGTCAGTTTCGATAACCGATTTTGCAGCTGAATAATCCAGCTTCTTTAATGAAGCCATAGCTTCCTTATGCATGGATGAGGCGATTATTGACATTCGGCTGAGTGCATTTTGAACCGTGAGTTCAGGATAATTAAGTAAAACCTGCAGAGTCAATTCGGTTGGAGTGTCAATTACGATTTCTGTTCCAACCAAGTAATGCCTAGCAAAATTTTTGAGGTGATTTCGAAGCTTTGATGAGAGCACTTTTTGACTTTGCGCCCTGATGTGCAGAATGTTGAAGCCGTCCAAATAGGCGGAAATTGCCGTTCTCATGACAGCGTCAGGATTGTCGTTTAACGATGCCTTAATGAAAGCTTCATCTTGCTTCTCTTTTTTTACAAACTTTGAAGGTGCTATGGATAGGGATCCATCGTCTTCCTCGCGAACCATCATTGAGCTTCCCCTTTTAAGCTCATTTCGAATCGCCCAATCCTTGGGTAATGAGAGTATGAATGTTGATCCGCCTGTCACCTGCAGCTTACGTTGTTCTTCGTTTTGTTTTTCAACTTCTTTAGTCAACGTTTTAACGCTCAGTTACTTTTTTATTATGCATCAATATATTAGTTATATCTATATAGACTATAAATTTTATGGAAATTTACTAAATTTACTATATAAAATTCTTGCTTTTTTAGTTATAAAAAAACGTTTAACCAAAAATATGAGACCTAAATATACCGCTATAATCGCAATATTTGCCATCGCCACAATAATAGGCACAGTAACAACTTACGCTTAGCAATCAAAAAACGATTCACAACCTATCAATAATTTAAACAATGATGGTGCAGGCTCGCCCTCCTAGCTATGCGTCATCCCTTGATTTGGCAGTGAAAAAATAAAGTGATTTACTTTAAAAATTGGAATTTCTTTGTTCCTCATTTTTTGTTTTTGTTGCCTTTGCAATTGTCGCATCTAAGCATTTTTATGAATTTATGATCAACGTCTCTGACGTTATATAATAATACATATGCACATCATTTAGATATATAGTCTATAGTGTTTATGGAGAGCACACTCAAATAACAAAGCACTAAATAGGCTTTATTGAAGGAAAAAAAATGAAAAATACATATATAATTATAGCAGCGATTGTCGTAATCGTTATTATTATAGCAGGCGTCTTCGCCTACATCTACATATCAGCCCCCGCAAAGAAGTCTACTTCAACACTAGCGGCAGCAACAGTAAACGGAGCAGGAGGTACACTTGTCTACCCGTTAATGACTGTCTGGCAAGGAGCCTACGGATCAGCCGAACCTCAAATAACAGTCAACTACAATCCAGTCGGAAGCGGTACCGGAATTACTGATTTTACAAAACAATTGGAAGATTTCGGAGAATCGGATGCGCCAATGTCGGCGGCACAGTACGCGGCACTTCCCTCAGGTACAACCGCTCTAACCATACCAATATCCGCTAGCGCAGTCGTACCAGCATATAACGTAAAGCTTGCTAACGGTACTGTTGCTCAGGATGGCCTCAAGTTCACAGGAGCAGTTCTCGCTGACATTTTCTTGGGAACTATAACTAAGTGGAACGATCCCAAAATCGCAGCTCTAAACCCAAGCATACCTTTGCCTGATACACTAATAACCACAGTTCACCGCTCAGACGGAAGCGGAACCATGTTCGCCTTCACCAATTTCCTATATGATTCAAGCAGTACCTGGGCATCACAGGTTGGAAAACCAAGTACTTCTCCAGCTTGGCCATCCGCTCCAGCTCAAATAGCAGCTCCCAAAAATGCTGGTGTGGCAGCAGCCATTGCTGAAACCAACGGCGCGATCGGTCCGCTTGAAATTGCCTATATACTTGAAAACACAGGTCAAACATCACTTTATTATGGCAGCGTTCAAAATGCAGCAGGCGACTACATCTTAGCTAGTGTGACAAACATAGCAGCTGCGCTTCAAGCAGGAGCCGCTGCTGGTCTTCCAGCGGGAAATGCTGCATGGACAAGTGTCTCTATAGTCAACAACATATTCAACGATACAGCAGCCACTACTGTCTACCCAATCGCGACCTTGACTTACGCTCTGGTGTATCAAAACCAGAACTATAACAGCCGCAGTTATGCTGAAAGTGCTGCTACCGTCAACTTCCTCTCATGGATTGTGAACTCAGGCCAATCATTAGGAAAAGGGTTAGGCTACGTTCCATTGCCAGCCAACATAGTCTCCGTTGACGATGCAACACTCAAGTTGATAACCTACAACGGATCGCCAATAATCTAAGATTTAATAGCTATTCCTCCCCATCTTTTTTTAATAGTAACAAAAAAATGCTGAGGGCGCAAAATTGCAATCCAGACTGTTAAGAGGAGATACAATATTAAAAATCCTTCTTGCCGCTGCAGCTTTATTTATTATAGGTCTTCTTGTTGCACTTGCAGTTGAACTTTATCTGGGTGCATCCGCCTCAATATATAAATTCGGACCAGCTTTTTTGATCGGTTCAAAGTGGATACCAAATAATAATGTACTTGGTGCTTTGCCGTTTATTTATGGAACATTGTTAACATCAGCAATTGCCATCATCATAGGACTCCCAATCAGCCTGGGAGTAGCCATCTTTATCTCAGAGAAGCTAAAAAGCCATCAAACCTTTGGTTATTTATTGGGAACAGTAGTTGATCTCCTAGCGGCTGTGCCCAGTGTCATTTACGGTTTATGGGGGATATTAATCCTGATCCCGTTACTGCGTGATTATGTGGAGAGACCCTTACATAATTCTCTTGGTTTCATCCCATTATTCTCGGGGACTCCTTATGGATTTAATTTTTTTACTGCCGGAATAATATTAGCTATAATGATTATTCCAACAATATCTGCAGTTTCTAGAGATGTTTTAAATGCGGTTCCGAGTAGCCAGCGTGAAGCTATGTACTCGCTTGGCGCTACAGAATGGGAAGTCACGCAGAGAAGCGTCTTGCCCTATGCCAGGTCGGGTATATTTGGTGCATTCATTTTGGGACTGGGACGTGCAGTAGGCGAAACAATGGCTGTCACCATGGTAATCGGCAACATTCCTGCAATTACTGCGAATTTGTTTTCGCCAGGCTACACTTTATCTTCGTTAATAGCAAATGAATTCGGTGAGTCTTCAGGACTTTACGAATCCGCCATAATTGAAATAGGATTAATCCTGTTTCTTGTGGCTTTATTAATTAACGTTTTTGCTCGACTTCTGCTCTGGAGGATGACTCGTGGAACACAGGTTAAATTTTGAGGGTGAGTTGCGTTATGACAAAAGCTAATCTGCCCACGAGTATTTCGCTCTGGCGAAAAATCGTTGACAAGTTAATGACCATATTAGTGATAATAGCTGTGGTTCTAGCCGTGATACCCCTAATATTCATTCTCGGAGACGTTTTCATACGAGGAGGGGCAGCCATAAACATAGGTTTCTTAACTCATTTGCCGACTGCGCCGAATGTTGCCGGCGGAGGAATAGCTAATGCATTAGTCGGTTCTTTTACAATGGTGGGTTTAGCTGCCCTTATTTCCATACCAATTGGTGTTGGAGCAGGCATCTTTTTTTCAGAATGGTCTACATCTCAGCTTTCCACGGTTTCAAGTTTTATGAACGATGTGCTTACTGGATTTCCTTCAATGGTGCTGGGACTGTTCATTTTCATTGTAATTGTGTTGACTACCAAACAATTTTCTGGTTTTGCAGGCGGTGTCGCTTTAAGTTTAGTAATGATTCCTATTATTGCAAGAACAACAGGTGAATCGCTGAAACTTGTTCCAACGACTTTGAGAGAAGCCTCGATGGCTCTTGGAATCCCAAGATGGAAAACCGTGCTCAGAGTGGTTATAAGCACAGGGAAAAATGGGCTCTTAACGGGCATATTGTTGGCGGTGGCACGTGCAACAGGAGAAACAGCTCCATTGTTATTGACAGCGGCTACAAGCGAGCATTTTGCAACAAGTTTATTCCAGCCAACAGCCTCATTAACAATTCTCATCTATAACTATGGTACTTCTCCGTACTCATCTTGGCAATCACAGGCTTGGGGAGCGGCTTTAGTCCTAATACTCATCATGCTCGCTTTGAATCTTGCGGTCAAGCTTACCATAGGAAGAAATTTAACAGGGACAAGAATGGAGATGTAGGTAAATATTAAAATTCAATGGGCTGAATACAAAATCAAGTCAGGAGGGACAGTAGGAATAAGTAAACATAAAAACCTGGATTTATCGACAGTTAAGTTATCAACGAAAGACTTGAATGCTAGATTTGGCAAAGTCCAGGTTCTGAAGGGAATCAACTTAAACTTCCCTGAAAATAAGGTAACTGCCATTATGGGTCCTTCTGGATGTGGAAAAACCACTTTGATAAGATGCCTCAATCGAATTCACGAATTGACTCCGAATGCAAAAGTCGAAGGAGAGGTCATTTTGGATGGAGTAAACATCTATTCTCCACAGGTTGATCCAGTTGCAATCCGCAGAAGAATAGGCATGGTCTTCCAGAAGGCCAATCCCTTTCCAACAATGTCTATATACGATAATGCGGTAGCAGGCTTGAGACTCGCTGGTGTAAGAGACAAGGAGACGCTCGACAGCGTAGCAGAAAGAAGTCTTCGGATGGCGTTTCTCTGGGATGAAGTCAAAGATAATCTTAAGAAATCGGGAGTTAACTTGTCTGGGGGGCAACAGCAGAGACTATGCATAGCACGAACTCTTGCGGTTGAGCCAGAAGTTGTTCTAATGGATGAGCCCTGCTCTGCTCTTGATCCTATCGCTACTGCTAAAATTGAAGAGTCAATTGTTGCGCTTAAGAAGGAGTTCACGATTATAATTGTGACGCATAATATGCAGCAGGCTGCTCGTGTCTCGGATTTCACCGCTTTCATGTATTTAGGTCAGCTTATAGAGTTCGACAAAACTTCCGAAGTGTTCGAGAACCCAAAAAGTGAATTAACAGAAAAATACATAACGGGAAAGTTTGGATAGTGAATATATGCAAAGACTGTTAGATAAAGGCTTAGAAGAATTAACAACAATGGTTTACAGGATGGGGAAAGCCGCCGAGAAAGCCGTGGCAATATCAGTAAGAGGCTTTCTTGAAAACAAAGACACATCCAACGATGTGCATGAACTCTCCGAAATTCTCGTAGGCAATACTGTTGAGGTTGAGGAAAAAGCGTTTAGCTTGATAGCTAAATATCAGCCTGTAGCTACTGACTTACGAATCATAAACTCTTACATGAAAGTCGCCTACGATTTTGAACGTTACGGCAGATACGCTTGGGACATATCCTTTATCAGCACGCGTTTCAACGGACAGAGCACTTGTGATAAATGGATATTTGAGTACGTAGGGAAAATGGCTGAAAAAGTTCTCAAAATGGTCGAGATAAGCATTAACTCCATTAAAAGCCTTGATACGGAACTTGTTAAGAAAATGACTAAAAACGAGCAAGGAGTGGATGACATGTACCTCGAGTATCTGGGCAAACTTGTGAAGGAGGCAGGCATCACAAACGAGTGCACTGTCTCCAGTACGCTCGTAGTAAGATATCTTGAACGTATTGCGGATCATGCGACGCACATCATGGAAGCCGTAGTCTACATCGCCACTGGCGAAAAAGTGACCTTAAGGTAACAATCAAAACAAAAATCGCAGCCAAAATTTCGCAAAAAGCCCTAAATCAGCTGAAGACTTCACAGAACATTATTTCTTTTGACTAAGGGCTTGTTTAGACTTTCCGTCGAATGCAAGCTTAATTGAATTAACCAATGTATCAAACCATGTTGAATGTTGCTTTTTTTGCAAATTTGGGGTAACATTCAAAAGCGACGTCTCAGCCAAACATTAGAGCAATGATACCTCTTCTGAATGTTAATTGGCAAAGCCTTCCAGACGAATACTCCCTTAGCGAACGCGATGCTGACGTATTGGCGCTGATAGAAAACGAAGACTTAACCACATTTACATTCGATGGGCTAAAACGAAGAACAGGACTGCATCCGGAAACGCTCTCTCGCATACTTGTCCGACTGGAGCAAGAGGGCATTGTGAAAAAAGGACCCGAAGGCTACAGGGTCACTCCAAAGATAACTGAACTAAAACTTCACCAAGCACGCAAAGAAGAACCAACAACGCCGCTGATTCAGACTTTCCTTCCATCAGACCTTATGACGCAGCAACTAATCTTGTCGCTTAAAGGCAAATGGTTTGGTATGCTACGTTGGCTGGGCATGTCAGAAAATAATCAAGGCGTCACCTTAAAATGGATCACGGAAGACGGCGGCATCCAAATAGCCGCAAACATTCAGGGAACAGCGCTTAACATAGAAGCAAAATTCTTAACAAACAACGACTTAAACT
>Ga0326727_10016843_pt1 | contig 15321 bp, 7 predicted proteins | sample MB2enrmetagenome_FD_207643 | JGI IMG/M metagenome (GOLD analysis project Ga0326727, IMG submission 207643) | Lab enriched peat soil microbial communities from McLean, Ithaca, NY, United States - MB29MY | ecosystem: Environmental > Terrestrial > Soil > Wetlands > Peat | place: USA: New York... | reverse complement strand
CGGCTTCAGCGACGTTCACGACAACCCGCCCGACAGCTTCACCGCGGTCGAGATCACCACGCTGCCCACGGCCGGGAGCCTGACGCTGGCGGGCACGCCGGTCGCGGCCGGGCAGTTCGTCAGCGTCGCCGATCTGGCGGCGGGCAACCTGGTGTTCACGCCGACGGTGCTGGCGGCCGGCAGCCCCCATGCCAGTTTCACCTTCCAGGTCCAGGACAGCGGCAGCACGGCCGGCGGCGGGCAAAACCTCGATCCCGACCCGAAGACCCTCACCTTCAATACCCTCCCGGTCGCTCAGGACGATTCCTACTCGGTCAACGAGAACAACGTGCTGGACGAGTCGATCGACGAGACGCAATTGCAAGCGACCGCGGCCGGCGGGCTGTACGGGGATGGATCGTACGGCTTCACGCCGGACACCGCCAACTTCACGGCGACGCTCAACGCCGCGAACCAGGTAACCATTACTTGCGCTCCGGACAACGGCGAAACGGAGTGGTGGCTGACTTTCGGCGGGCCGAATTCCACGACGCCGGCGCCGGGAACGTACACCACCGGCTACCTTTGCATCAGCGGTCCCTGGCCGTTCGAGTGGGACACGTACGGCACGTTTACCGTGATCAAGGCCGATTTCGGGCCGTCCGGAGACGTGCAGCAATTCGACGCCACCTTCGATCAGCTCCCTTCCAGCGATGCTCCGGAAATCACCGGTCACATCCAGTTCAACGTCTCGGCGCCGGGCGCGGTGAGCGTCTTGCAGAACGACTCGGACGACGACGGCGATCCCCTCACGGCGATCCTCATGTCCGGCCCCTCGCACGGCTCACTGAGCCTGGAGCCCAACGGAGGGTTTCTCTACACCCCGGACGCCGACTTCTGGGGCATGGACAGCTTTCAATACCAGGACAGCGACGGCACGGCCCTGAGCAACGTGGCCACGGTGACGATCAACGTCAACCACGCGAGCCAAGCGCCGTCGGGAACGTCCAGCACGGTGACCTTGCCGCCGGACACCGCCTACGTGATCCAGCCGGCCGACTTCGGCTTCAGCGACCCTCACGATAATCCGCCCTACGATTTCACCGCCGTGGAAATCGACAGCCTGCCGGCAAACGGAAGCCTGACCTTGGCGGGCGTGCCGGTCGAGCCCGGCCAGGTCGTCCCCGTCGCCGATATTGCGGCCGGGGAGCTGGTGTTCGACATGCCCACCAGCGGCCCGCGGCCGAGTATCGGCTTCCAGGTCGAGGACAGCGGCAGCACGGCCAACGGCGGCATCATTCTGGACCCTAATCCCAAGACGCTGAGCTTCAACATCGCGCCCGTCGCCGTCGACGACTCGTACTCCGTCGACGAGAACGCGACGCTCGATGAATCCCTGTCGGTGACCGGCCTGCAGATGACCAGCCAGCCTGGGGACGTGGTGGGAGGGGGCGACAGCTACGGCTTCACCAGCGCCGGCGCATATTTTTCGCCCGAGGCAACCGGCGGCAACTCGGTCTCCATCTACGTATACCCCAACGGCGCGTGGTGGGAGCTGACGTTCACGGCCCCCGAGGGCGAAGACCTGGCGCCGGGAACGTACACCGGCGCCGTCAGCCAGGCGACCGCGGACCAGCCGGGCCTTTTCGTGTGGACCTCCGTGAACCGCCTTTCGGTGACGGCCGGGCAATTCACCGTGAACCAGCTCGTGTATGACGCTTACGGCAACGTGCAGCGATTCGACGCCACGTTCACCCAATACGCCAATGGATCCACCGCGGCGCTGACCGGAGAGATTTCCTACAATTCCGAGTGCGGTCCTCCGGCCGGAGTGCTGCTGAACGACCAGGACGCCAACGGCGATCCGCTCACCGCGGTCCTGGTCAGCGGCCCGCAGCACGGCACGCTCGCGCTGGGGCCCAACGGCGGTTTCGTCTACACGCCCGACCAGTATTATTTCGGCACGGACAGTTTCCAATATCAGGCCAGCGACGGCTGCGCGCTGAGCAACGTGGCCACCGCGACCATCGACGTATTGCGCGCCAGCCAGGCCCCGTCGGGCATGTCGAGCCTGATCTGCGTGCCCGCGGGCGCGCCCTATGTGCTCAAGCCGGCCGCCTTCGGCTTCTCCGACCCGCACGATTCGCCGCCGGACCAATTCATCGCGGTGGAGATCACCAGCCTGCCGCAACGGGGCAGCCTGACCCTGGCGGGCGCCCCAGTGGCGGCCGGCCAGTTCGTCAGCGTACAGGACCTCGCCGCGGGCCGCTTGGCATTCCATCCGCCCACGAGTTGTGGAAGCGCCTGCGGCTGGCGAAGCTACTTCTACTTCCAGGTCGAAGACAGCGGCAGCACGGCCAACGGCGGCGTCATCCTCGACCCCGATCCGAAGACGCTGACCTTCGACGTCATCCCCGTCGCCGCCAACGCGGCATATAACGTCGACGAGAACGGCTCGCTCGCCGCTTCGCGCTACACCGCGAGCCTGACGCTTTCGACCACCGACAGCAGCGGAAACAGCATCACGCTACAGTTCGACCAGAACAACGCGTCGTTCACAGCCACGCAAGGCGCGTACTGGTCGCCCCTGACGGTGGTGTGCAACAGCGGAAGCGGCCAGTGGACGCTGAATTTCGGCCCGTCCGTGGGGGGCCCCTTGTGGCCGGGTCTGTTCGCGACGGCGCTCGGAGTTCAGACGTACACTTGCCCGTACATGCTGATTTACAAGAACGGCAATGTGCCGTGGGATCCGGACCATGTCTTCGGGCAATTTACGGTAAACTCCATCGTCTATGGGCCGGCATTCGAGGTCTTAGAGCTGGACGCGACTTTCCAGCAAAGCTACTGGATGGGGCCGGTGAGCGGACATATCCACTACCAGGCCGCCAGCGTCCTGAATAGCGCTGCGGACGCCGACGGCGACTCGCTCACGGCAGAGCTTGTCGCCGCCCCCAGGCACGGGGCCTTGCAATTGAACGCCGACGGGACCTTCGCCTACGCGCCCAACGCCGGTTTCTACGGCACGGACACCTTTCAGTACAGGGTCAGCGACGGCACGGCCCAGAGCAACGTGGCCACCGCCACGATTACCGTCAACCACGTCAGCCAAGCGCCTTCCGGCCGAGATACGGTGGTGGCCGTAAAGCCCGGGTCTCCATACACCGTGAAGGCGGCCGACTTCGGTTTCAGCGATCCGCACGACGCGCCGCCGGATCGCTTCACGGCGGTGGAAATCACCAGCCTGCCGACCTGCGGGAGCCTGACCTTGGCGGGCGTTCCGGTGGCGGCCGGCCAGTTCGTCAGCGTGCAGGACCTCGCCGCGGGCCGCCTGGTGTTCCATACGCCGGCCGGCTGCCAAGCCGGGGGAGGGTGGGGCGCTTTCCTCTTCCAGGTCAAGGACAGCGGCAGCACGGCCAACGGCGGCGTCGTTCTGGACCCGACGCCCAAGACGCTCACCTTCGACGTGGCTCCCGTTGCGGTGGCCGATGCCTACAGCGTCAACGAAAACGGGACGCTCAATGTCCCAGCCGGCGCCGGCGTGCTGCGAAACGACACCGATGCCGGCGGCGACCTGTTGGCCGCCGTACTCGCGAGCGGCCCGCAGCACGGCACTTTGGCCCTGGCTGCCGACGGCGGCTTTCTCTACACGCCAAACCCCAACTTCTGCGGCTGGGACGCCTTCCAATACGCGGCCAGCGACGGCCTGATCGACAGCACTGTGGCGACCGTTTCGATCTACGTCCGGCCGGTGCTCGCGCCGCCCTCGGGCACGGACAAGACGATCACCATGGCCGCGAACACCACGTACACGCTGGGGCTGGGGGATTTCGGTTTCAAGACCACGTTTCCCCCCATCGGACAGGTGCTCGCGGGCTCGCTGGGGAATCTCGGCGGTAGCTTCCCGCCGCCTGTGTTCAGTGCCGTGAGCATTACCACGTTGCCGGCCGCGGGGAGCCTAAGCTTGGCGCGTGTGCCCGTTACCGCCGGACAGGTCATCTCCGCCGGCAGCATCAGCCAGGGATTGTTGACCTTTACGCCGGCGGCCAACGCGTGTGGAACGCCTTATGCCGGTTTCACGTTCCAGGTCGAGGACAACGGCGGCACGGCCAACGGCCGCTTGGACATGGACCCCACGCCGAAAACGATGACGTTCAACGTCACAGCAGCGAAGTTGACGGTGGGGAAGGCAAACGCGGGCAGCTTGTCGGCCAAGCGGCTCGGCTAGCTTCCCTACGGCTGGAGCAATTCGTACTGGCCGCTGCCGACCCGCCTGATCTTGCCCTGCCGGGCCAGCTCGTCCCAGACGGCCTGCGGGAACTGGTCGGGCGGCGTGATGGCCACGATCCCCGAGGCGTGGCCGCCGGTCATCGGTCCGTGGCCGATCCGCGATTGATCGTCCAACTGCGTCAGTTTCAGCCGTTTCCGAAACGCCTTCAGCGCCGCCTTGAGCTGCTGGAAGCTGGGGGTCTGGGGTCCCGGTGCATCGGAAGTGGACATGCCGGACTCTCCTGGGGCGGGCGAAAGAAAAGAATCGAGAAGTCGCTCCTCGGCCGTTCCTAAAGCGTTTCTGTCGCTGAACGTGCCGTATGAGTATACCGCCTGCCGCCGTGGCTGCCAGCCCCCACCGGCTGAGGATGGGAAGGCGCGGTGCTTCCCGCCCCATGCGGCGGCCGCCTGCCCCAGAGCCGGGAAAAGCCGCGGGAGAGGTCGTCGAAGAGCGAATAGGCCACAGGCGTGGCGATGAGCGTCAGCAAGAGCGACAGCGTCTGCCCGCCGATGACCACCCCGCTGATGGCCTTGTTGGTCGAGGCGCCTTCGCTGTTGGAGAGCAAGAGCGGGATCATGCCGGCCACGAAGGCCACGGTGGTCATGAGGATCGGGCGGAGGCGGTCGCGGTTGGCTGCCAGGATGGCTTCGTCGCGCGGCAGCCCCGCCGCGCGAAGCTGATTGGTGTGGTCGATTTGCAAGATCGAATTCTTCTTCACCACGGCGAAGAGCACCAGGATGCCCAAGAGCGAGAAGATGTTCAGCGACTGTCCGAAGATAATCAGTGAAATCAGCGCAAAGGGCAGCGTCAGCGGCAGCGCCAAGAGGATCGTGATCGGGTGCAGCCAGGACTCGAACTGCGCGGCGATGACCAGGTAGGCGAAGACGATCGCGCTGCCGAAGACGAAGAGGAAGCTGCGGAAGGTCCGCGCCATTTCCTTGGATTTCCCCAGCAGGCCGGTGGTGTAGTCGGGCCCCATGTCGAGCTGCCGCGCGCTCCGGTCGATGGCGTCGAGGATCGTTTGTTGCGAGGTCCCCGGCGTCATGTTGCAACTGATGGTCACCTGCCGGTTGCGGTTCAGCCGGTTGATTTCGGCGGGGCCGGTGCCTTCCTGGAACTTCACCACGTCGCCCAGGGCTGCGACGCCGTACTTCGACGAGGGGATGGAGACCGTCGAGAGTTCTTCCAGGTGGTTGCGGAACTCGGCCGTGGCCCGCACGTGGACTTCGTACTGCTCGCCCTTCTCGTTGTAGTCGCTGGCCTTGTCGCCGGCCACCAACAGCCGCAGGGTGTTGGCCACGTCGGCGATCGATACGCCCAGGTCGGCGGCCTTGGCACGGTCCACCTCGACGCCGTATTGCGGTTTGCCGACCACCAGCGAGGAGTCGACGTCCACGGCGCCGGGCACGCCGCCGAGGTCGCGCATGACTTTCTGCGCATATTGATCCAGCTTCCGCACGTCCGGGCCGCCGATCATGAACTGCACGTCGGCCTGCGACATGCCGCCCCCGGAAAAAATGGCCGCCGGGCTGACGTTGATGCGCAGCTCCTGTTGGCGGTAACGGGGCAGAATCTCCTGCCGCACGTAATCCATCAGCGCGAACTGGTCGAACCGCCGCTGGCCGATGGGCACCATGCGCACGTAGATCTTGCCCTCGTTGGCGATGCGCTGCTCGCTGTCGGCCACGGAGGTCAGCGTATATTCCACCCCGCTCAGCCGCCGCACGTCGCGGGATATGCGGTCCAGCATCACGAACGTCGCCTCCAGCGACGTGCCTTCCGGGGCGCGGACGTTCACCTCGAATTCCGACTGGTCGTCGTCGGGCAGGAAGTTCTTGCGGACCTGCCGCAGCAAGACGGGCAAGAGGGCCATCATGCCGACCACGCACAGCACCACGACCCAGCGCCGCCGCAGCGCGAAGCGGAGCATCGCCATGTAGCCGCCTTCGATCCAGGAGTAAACGCCGCCCTTGGACCCGGCCGCGGCGTGCGGGGCGGCGCCGGCGGGCGCGTCGGGGACTGTCCCGATTTTCGCGTCGGCGAAAATGGGACTGTCCCCCTCGAGGCGGGCCTCTGCACCGTCTCCGTCCGCGCCGCCGGCCTTGCCCAGTCGCTTCGGCTTGAGCCAGCGGGCCGCCAGCATCGGCGTGAGCGAAAAACTGATGACCATGCTCACCAGGATCGTGGCCGACATGGTGATGCCGAACGACTTCAGGAACCGCCCGACGATCCCGCCCATGAACGCGATCGGCAGGAACACCGCCACCAGCGAAAGCGTGATGGAGAGCACCGCCAGCCCGATTTCCTTGGTCGCGGCGAAGGCGGCTTCGAACGGGGTGCAGTCCTTCTCCTCGATAAAACGGTAGATGTTCTCCAGCACCACGATCGCGTCGTCGATCACGATGCCCACCGACAAGGCCAGCGCCAACAGCGTGATGCTGTTGAGCGTGAAGCCCATGTAGTACACCACGGCGAATGCGGAGATGATCGACGTGGGGATCGCCAGGGCCGAGATCACGGTGGTGCGGAAATTGGCCAGAAAGAAGAAGATCACCACGGCGGCCAGCGTGCCGCCCAGCGTCAGGTGCTCTTTCACCGTGTCGACCGCCGCCTGGATGAACGGCGCCTGGTCGCGCACGACCCGCAGGCTGTAGTCCTTGGGGGCCGTCTTCCGCAAATCGTCCAGCCGCTCCTTGAGCATGCGGGCCACCTCGACCGTGTTCGTGCCCGACTGCTTGCGGATGTTCAAGAGCACCGCCGGGGTGTCGTTCAGGCGGGCTAGGCTCTTGACCTCCTCGGCCCCGTCTTCCACGCGTCCCAGGTCGCCGATGGTGATCGTGTGCGCGCCCACGTTGGCCACCGCGATCCGCGCGATTTCCGCGACCTCTGCCACGCGGCCCATGGTCCGCAGGGTGTACTCCCGCTGTCCCGCCTTCACCGTGCCGCCGGGCACCTGCAGGTTCTGCGATTGCAGGGCCTGGGCGACCTGAGCCACGGTCAGGTGGTGCGAGCGCAGCTTGAGCCCGTCCAGGTGCACGTTGATCTGCCGCTTCTGCCCGCCGACGATCATCGCCTGCCCCACCCCGGCGAGCGACTCCAACTGCCGCCGCAGCACCTTGTCGCAATACTCGGTCAGGTCGCGGATGGACGCCGGCGCCGACACGGCGATGGTCATTACCGGGATCGAGTCCGGATCGAATTTCTCCACGAACGGCTGCTCGATGTCCTTGGGCAGGTCCGGCAGAATGCGGTTGACCTTGTCGCGGACTTCCTGGGCCGCCGTGTCGGCGTCCTTCTCCAGAATGAACGTGACGAAGACCTGCGAGATGCCTTCCGACGACACGGAGCGGAGCTCCTCGATGCCGCTGGCGGTGTTTACGGCCTCCTCGATCTTGTCCGTGATCTCCGTCTCCACTTCCTCGGAGGCCGAGCCGGGCAGCCGCGTCGTGACGGTGATGATCGGGAAGTCGACCTTGGGGAAACGGTCCAGGCCCAAGTTCAGGTAGCTCACCACGCCGAACACCAGCAGCACCAGCGCCAGCACCATGGCGAAGACCGGCCGCCGGATGCAGATCGAAGCGAGAAAGTTCATGGCAAGCTCTCCCCTCTCCCGGAGGGAGAGGGGACTGTGGTTATTCCGGGTCGCCGTCGCGGACCAGCTCGGGCGTGGTGACGACCATCTCCCCCGCCGCCAGTCCCGAAGTGACGCGGATGTCCCCCGCCGCCGCTTCGCCCAGCGAGACGATCTGCTCGCAAATGATCCCGCCGCGGACTACGAAGACGGCCGCCACGTCCCCCCGGCTGCGGACCGCCGCCTGGGGCACGTAGAGTTCGCTCTGCCGCTTGTCCAGTTGCAGCTCCGCGGTCACGAACAGGCCCGGTCGGAGCACGGCGTCGGGATTGGGCACCATCGCCTCGACGCACAGCGAGCGGCTCTCGGCGGCCACCGCCGGCGTGACGTAGCGCACCGTGCCCGTGAATCGCTTGTCCGGAAAAGCGTCGCTGCGGAAGGTCACGGTCTGGCCGGCCTTGATCGCGGCCATCTCCTGCTCGGGCACCGTCAGCGAGAGCCGCAGGGGATCGATCCGCATCATCGTCACCAGCTTCGCGCCGGGAAAAATGGCGATCACGTGCTCGCCTTCGCCCACGCAGCGCTCGGTGATCCAGCCGTCGTAGGGGGCCCGGATGGAACAGTCGTCCAGCGCCTTCCGCAGGGTCACCAGATGGGTCAGGGCCGAGCGATAGCTGCGGTACATCTGCTTCGCCACGAGCACCGTCAGGCGGTGCCGGTGGACGGCGGAGCGATAGTCCGTCTCGAACTGCTCGGCGTCGCCCAGGGCAATCGCGTTCTTCGCCTTGAGCTTCTCCGAGCGGCGATAGTTGCTCTCCGCCAGTTGCAGGGCCAATTTGGCCGCTTCCACCTCGGGAACCTTGTTCACGTCGAATTCCGCCGCCTCGTCCAATCCCAGCCGCACGCGCAGCTCCTCGGCGGCGCACTGGCCTTCGTCCAGGGCGTACTGGTTGTCGCGGGGGTCGAGTTGCACCAGGAGGTCCCCCTTCTTCACCACGCTTCCCCGCTCGACATACGTCTTCAACACCATCCCGCCCACGTTGCAGCCGACGTCGGATTTCTCGTCGGCCGCCAGGCTCCCGGTAAGCCGCAAGGTCACCGGCCGGCTGACGGCCTGAACGGCCTGCTTGCGAACCTCGCCGCGCGACCCCGCCTGGGCCGGCGCCGCGGCGACCGGCTCGATGCTGTTCAAGTATGCGGGCTTGCCGGCGGCGCCGCTATCACGCCGCGTTTGCGCGAATAGCAGGACGCCGCCGCTCACGGCGCACGCGCCTACGGCTAGTACCAGAAAACGTCGGCTCGGCAGGCGTGGAGTTCTCATGGCTTGTCAGGTGATCGAAAGAGAAATTGCAAAAGGACCACGAAAGACACGAAGGACACGAAAGAAGGAGCACAAGCGTCGCGTGCCTGTCTTTCGTGTGGTCCGTGTGTTTTGTGGTCGATCCGACTCGCAAATCATGGTGGACGGCGCACAAGGTTTTCTTCGCGGTTTCGCGGTTTCGGGCCTTCGTGGTTCCTTTCCTCTGCTCCTTCGCGATCGCCCCCGGCCAGCGCCCGGATGGCGCCCAGCGAAAAGCGGAAGACGTGCTCGGCCAGGTGTTCGATCGTCGCGGGCTCATGGACGTCGAGATGGTCCACGCGCTGGATGAAGGCCGCGGAATGATAATAATCGCCGCAGAGCGAGAGCACGCTGCCGCGGCAGTCGCGGACGAGTACCGCATCGGCCGCCGTCCCCAGCAACTCGGTCAGGACGGCATCGAGAATCCGGGTGACCGGCCGGACGACCTTCTCCACGACCAGGTCCAGGGCGGGCGTCGGCTCGACCGCTTCGTGGGCCATCAGCCGCAGCAGTTGCACGGGGCGATCCTCGCCCAACAGGTTGTCGAAGAACCCGTGGATGAGATGCCGCAGTTTTTCTTCAGGCGGATCGGCCGGATCGGGCGCCAGTAGAGCCATGCCCTCGCCGGCCGCCACCACCGCCCGATCGAGCACCGCCGCGTAAAGCTGTTGCTTATCGCGGAAGTAATAATTCACGGCCGCGATGTTCGCCCGGCCGCGTCGGCATATCTCGCGTAAGGTTGCCCCGCGGAAACCGACCTCCGCAAACACCTCGCCCGCCGCCGCCAGCAGCCGCTCGGTCGTTTCCGCATCGCTGGGACCGTGTGCCACGGGTGTTACTCCCCTCTCCCTCCGGGAGAGGGGCATGGGGCGAGGGTTGCTTTGGTTAAAACGACTGATTAAATTGAGTGTATCAAACGGGTCATTGAGAGTCAAGGCCGCTTGCCGCAGGTGCATTTGCCCCTATTGACCATTCTGAACCGAGAGCAGGCAGGCGGCGGACGGCAAATGCCCCCCCTCCGCATGGGCAATTGACGGCTGGTGCGGGGGAAAGTAAACTGAATATTGCTGTTGCTCCAATGGCTGGACGGCGGCTGGTCCCCAACGTCGAGGTGGTGCCGGATGAGGGTTTCGATCGTCGCTTTGGCCGGTCTGTTGTGCGTGCATTGCCCGGTGCTCGCCGGCGCCGCCGTAGTGATCAGCGACGTCTTCCTGGCCAACCCCCCCAACCCCGTGGGCCCCGGCGACATAACGGACTACCGGATACCGGCGCTCGCGGTGGCGCCGAACGGCAACCTGCTCGCGTTCGTCGAGGCCCGCCGCGGGGGGTACGACCCTGGATCCCACGCCGGCAGCTGGGACGACATCGTCTGCAAGGTATCGACCGACGGCGGCGCGACGTGGGGCCCGATGCAGACGCTCGCCACCAGCTATGGCCCCGGCAACAGCAACCTGTACGATTATTCCGATCCCCGCGTGGTGACCCTGTCGTCGGGCACGATTCTGCTGTTCTACGACCAGTGGCCCGACACCCCGCCGGCGACTTATGTCACCGGTTTGAATCCCGACCCCTCCTGCTCCTCCGTGGCCTACATGATTTCCAGCACGGACAACGGCCAGACCTGGAGCGCCCCGGTCAACCTCAACACGCAGATGCGGGACCCCTCCTGGTCCGAGCTGGACACGGGCCCCGGCATAGGCATCCAGCTCCGCTGGCAAACCGACCCCTCGCGCAACGGCCGGATCGTCATTCCCGCGTACACCTACGTCGGCACCGTCCCGCCGACGGCGACCTCCCATGCCTTGACGGAGTACAGCGACGACGGGGGCGTCACCTGGCAGCACAGCAACTTGACCAACGTCGACGCCGACGAGGCCCAGGTGGTCGAGCTGACCAACGGCAACCTCTTGATGGACGCGCGGGCGGAGGGCGCTAGCTACCGGGAGGAGTTCATCAGCCAGGATGGCGGCGCCACGTGGGGTCCCATGTACTCCGGCGGCATTCCCATCACCTCCGTCAACTGCAGCCTGATCCGCTATTCCGCCAAGCGCGACGGCGACGATCGCGACCGGCTGCTGTTCTGCGGCCCGTCAGGCGACCCGCCGTTGTCCGGCAACGGCCGCTACAACCTGACCATCTGGACGAGCTACGACGAGGGCCAGACGTTCATCAACCCGGTGCAGATTGACTACAACACGTTTTACGGGGTCTGTCCCGCCGGCTACTCCTCGATGGAGCGGCTCCCGGACGGCTCGATTGCGGTGCTCTACGAGAAAACGTTCGCGCAAACCTGGCTCGCAAAGCTGACGCTGGCCGACCTGGAGGGGCAGACCTTCTCGCCGCACGTTTTCGCCTACGACGGCTTCGGCAACACCATCCAACCGAACAACGGCGGCATGGGCTGGTCCGGGGCGTGGATGGGCGCGGGCACCCCGGCCAGCGATTACCGCGCCGCGCTGGGCGGCACGGGGCTGAGCTTCGCCGGCTATCCCTTCCCCACCAGCGGCGCCCGCATGGACTTGATCCAAGGCCAAACCGCCGAGCGGCTGCTGGCCGACCCGATCAGCCTCGCCCTCAGCTCGACCACGTACGTGTCGCTGTTGGTCACCCGCGCGCTGGACGCCGCCCCAACTTCTTCCCCCAATCAATCCTTCGACGTCAACCTCCGCGACCCGAACGAGACCAACGTGGCCTGCTTCGGCGTCACCAGCAGCCAGCAGTTCTACGTCGGCACCCCCGCCGGCATCGTGACCACTGCGCCCGGCGTGCAGCAGCAAAACGCCACCTACCTCATGGTGCTCAAGCTCGTTGCCCAGAATGTCGGGCAGGCCAACGCCTGCGATCAGGTTTACCTCGACGTGCTGCAATCGGGCGTGGACGCCATTCCCAGCAGCGACGCGGGCCTGAACTGGACGCTGGCCGCTGCCGGCGCCCTGAACAGCTCGACGATCGACCGGATTTACCTTTCGGGCGGCGCGAATTCGATCTGGTCTTTCAGCGAGCTGCGCGTCGGCGACACTTTCGGCGCGGTAGCCGGCGGCGTGGACACGCCGGCGCCCTTCATTTGGACCGGCGCCGCCAGCGGCAATTGGAACACGGCGGAAACCAACTGGAAAAGGACCGGCGGCCCCACGCAGTACGGCGGCAGTTCGCCGGCCGTTTTCGACGACACCGGCAGCAATACCAACATCACGATCCAGTCCGCCGGTGTCTCTCCGGCAAGTGTCGTGTTCAACAACTCCGCCGCAGTGAGCTACACGCTGGGTGGCGGGCAGATCGCCGGCACCGGCGGCCTGACCGTCTCCGGCGGCGGACAGGTGACGCTCACCGGCTCCAACACCTATTCCGGCGGCACGTCGGTCGTCGACGGGCTGTTGCTGGCCGAGAATTCCTCGGCGATCCCCACCGGCTCGCTGCTCTCGATCGGCGCCAGCGGCTCGGTGGTGCTGGGCGACCCCGGCTACACGGAGCTGGGGCTCGGGGACCCGCCCTCCGCGGGCGGCGCCATCAACCCCGTGCCCGAACCCTCCACCCTCGCCCTGCTCGGCGTCGGCGCCATCGGCCTGCTTGGCTGCGCGTGGCGACGGCGGTTGTAGGGCCGGTCGTGTCCGCTCGACCTGCCCGATTCTCTAATGCATCTCCGGGCTCACTTCGCCGATGGCCGGGCGGTAGAAGTTGAACTGCACGTCCGCATGATCGGCCAGCAGCGACATGGGAACGGACGCGTCGGGCAGGTGCTTGGCGATCATGAGCGTCGTCAGGCGCATCCCGAACGGGTTGTCGTGTACCCCGGCGTGCCAGATCGAGACCTTTTCGGCCTGCCAGGTCTCCCGCGGGCCGACGGTAGCCGCGCGCGTCGGCACCAGCGCCACCTGGCCCCCGCCCGACGTGCGGGCGTTTTGCAGGATGGTCATGGGGTGCAGGTCGGTCACCCGGGTCTTGAGTTTGCGATACTCGGCGGGCGTGGGCGGCTGGTCCTTGTAGCGGCCCTGCCGCCTGGGCGGATCGTTGAAGGCCCAATGCTTCACTTCCCCCTGCCCGCCCTGCATCACTACGCAGCGGACCTGGTCGTAGGACTTCGAGTAGGCGGCCAGGTCGCCGGTGGGGAAGTGCAGGTTGGCCTCGGGCAGCCGCAGCTTGGGGCGGATGCGGCGGAAGCAGAGGTCCAGGTCGGCCTTGGCGAAGCTCAGCGGGTGCGTGACGGGCACGGGGCAGCCGCCGGCGTCGACCCATTCGTCCATGCCCCAGAAATGGGCCCAGCGGAGATCCAGCTCCAGCTCGTTGACCAGGCGGGCCACCAGCGGCAGTTGCTCGGTGGGGCCGATCGGGCCGCAGATGCCCGCCGGGCGGTCCGCCGTCGCCTGCCGCCAGGCGTGGATGTATTCCAATGCCTCGGCCAGGTAGAACTCCGCGAGCGTGTCGTAGAGCACCACCTGGAACCCGGGCCGCGACAGCCCGGCCAGGGCCTTGGCCGACAAGCGGGCCGCATCCTCGAGAATCTGCGGGTCCAGCGTGGTGTAGTCCCACCATAGCGGCGCAACTTTGCTCAAGGGGCGTGGCACGCGGCAACTCCTGCTGACTTGCTGTTTCGCGGCCGCGGAGCGGCCATCCAGTGCGTGCCCACCGGGCACGATGCGAGACCATGCCGCGCACGGTGCCCGGTCGGCGCGGGTACGAATTGGAGCAACTACCTTCCGCCCTGGCTTTTCCTGTCGTTCGTGTGTTTCGCGGTTGGCTTCCCGTGCCCTACGGCAGGACGTGGATCTTGACGTTGCGGAACTCCACCCGGCCGCCGTGGTCCTGGAGGTCGATGTGGCCGCTCGGGTTCTTGCCGTACTTGGGCCATGCCTTGAACTTGCTCTTCTGGACGCGGGCGTTCCAGTCCTCGCTGCCGAACTCGTAGCTGACGATCTGCCGGCCGTTGAGCCAGTGCTCGACGTGCTTGCCGTCGCAGACGATCTTGGTCGTGTTCCACTGCCCGACCGGCTTGCAGGCCTCCTTGGTCGGCGGATAGATGGCGTAGGCCGACCCGGTGGCGGAAAGGTCGTCCCAGCGGACGCGGTGGTGGGCGTCGTCCAGGAGCTGGTACTCGGGCCCGGTCCAGTAGGGGGCCGGCGTGTCTTCGGAGACGCGGTACATGATGCCGCTGTTGCCGCCCGCCGCGATCTTCCAGTCGATCACCAGCTCGAAGTTGGCGTACTTGTCGACGGTCACGATGTCGCCGCTGGCCACCACGCGGCAGAGGGCCCCATCGACGACCTTCCAGCCGGCGGGAATCGTTTTCTTGCCGTAGCCCCGCCAGCCGTCGGTGGTCTTGCCGTCGAACAGGAGTTTCCAGCCGCCGGCCTTTTCCTGTGGGCTGAGGGTATTCAGCGCGGGCGCTGGGCCCTCGTCGGCCGCTGCGGCGGCGGCCGGTTGCAGCACGCCCCCCAGGAACCACGCACACGCCGCCAGGGCCATCACTTGCTTCGTCATGGCGTTGCTCCGGAATAGTTGATTGGGATAGCCCTATTGTCGTTGCGGCCACCGCGGTGTCAATCGGCCGCAGCCGCGCCTTCTCCCTTGGTCCCCTCTCCCCCCGGGAGAGGGCTAGCGTGAGGGCATTGGGGGTGGTGGCGAGTGACGAGTGGCGGGTGACGGGTGACAGGCGGGCAGCGGGCTTGGGGGCGGGAGGCCCACCTGGCCGCCCCCTTCCGCCTCGCGCGCCCAGGCCAGCGGCTAACACCTGACACCTCGCACCTGACACCTCCGCCCCCGCCCCCGCCCAGCGTAACCGAACGGATGGCCAGACTTCAATGCTTGCGCGACATGCGACGCCTGCCGGAAAACCTCGCCGCACACATGAAAGACGTGGCTAAGGACAAGGAGGGCCACAGCGGCTACAATTACCGGCGCACACCGCCACGGGCCGAAATTTCGGAGATATCTGCATGCGGATTCCGCACGTGAAACTTCCGGCGGCCGACCGCCCCCACCCCATACCGACGAAATTAAGGCGCGGGGGCGGGAAAAATGGTCCCCTCTCCCTCCGGGAGAGGGTTAGGGTGAGAGGCTGTGAATCAAATGCGGTTTTCCGCCCGTTCGGTTGCGTGCCGTTTTGAGGCGCACTCGACAGTCTCCTGTCGAGCGAGTTCGTCTCGTAGGCTGCCGCAGCCAGGGGGACGG
>Ga0326727_10016842_pt1 | contig 15321 bp, 11 predicted proteins | sample MB2enrmetagenome_FD_207643 | JGI IMG/M metagenome (GOLD analysis project Ga0326727, IMG submission 207643) | Lab enriched peat soil microbial communities from McLean, Ithaca, NY, United States - MB29MY | ecosystem: Environmental > Terrestrial > Soil > Wetlands > Peat | place: USA: New York... | reverse complement strand
CCGTCGGAAGCGCCATAAAACCATTTGGTGAATGGCTTCCCCATTGGGCGACATGAAAAGCGGCATGAAAAATCCGATCAAAAAAAATACTTTTGGGACAGTCTCTGCCGCGCCGCCCGAGATTTCAGCGCAGAGCAGCACCTCTGCCCTGCGAAAGCGTCGGAAAGCCTTACAGTTCCACGCGCGTGCTTGACCGGCTTCGCAACCGGTTCATAATCAAACCCTTCTGTCCGGGTTCCTCACCCATCCACCGGGGCACGCCCTAAATGCGTCGGGTTACTTTACACTTGCCCCCCTTTCGCCGCTTTTTCCACGAAATCCGCCCAGAGGCCAAGTCGCTGATGCTCAACGGCTTGACTCATGCCCAGCCACCCTGCGGCCACTTGGGCACACTTTAAGTCCTTTGGCCAAAATTGAGCGCATGGGTGCCGCCCGGAGTGGAGGATAAGCTCCGAGCCAAGTAAAGAAACCGACACGGAGGTCAAACAAGAGACGCCCTAGAACTGTACTTAAGTACTGACACGCTAAAATTCGCAAGGTTCCCCCGGGTGAATCCATGACATTTCTCCTTTTCATGACCGGCCTCTTGGGACTGGGGACAGTCCTGCTGGCCGTGCCTTTGATTTTGGCCTTCTGCCGCCGCGCCGAAAACCTCCACCGCGCCCCGGAGATGCACCACGGCCAGGCCGCCGCTGTGCCCCGCCTCGGCGGCTTGGCGCTGGTCGCCGCCTTCATCGCCGTCAACCTCTTCGCCGGCATCGTCAGCCAATCCGGGCAATCCAGCCTCCTGTTCCACCCTGCCATCCTCCTGGGTTGCCTGGCCATGTTCGCCATCGGGTTCATGGACGATGTCAAGCCCTTGGGCGCGCGCAAGAAGCTCGCCGGCCAGGTCTTGATCGCGCTCGCCGTCTGCCTCTTCGGCGTGGGCATCCAAACCTTCAAAATCCCCTTCACCGGCCACGTCATTCAACTCGGTCCCTGGGGCGTTTTCTTCACCGTCCTGTGGCTGGTCGCCATCACCAACCTCATCAACCTCGTTGACGGCATTGATGGCCTGGCCGCCGGCATCGCCCTGATGCTCATGGTCCTCCTGGGCTACGTCGGCCACGAGACCGGCAACTTCGAGCTGCTCATCGCCGGCATGGGCGGCGCGCTGCTCGGTTTCCTCCGTTACAATTTCCCGCCCGCCCGCATCTACATGGGCGATGGCGGCGCCTACTTCCTCGGCTTCCAGATCGGCGTCCTGTCCCTGCTCGGTTCCCACAAGGGCGAAGTCCTGGGCGCACTGGCCGCGCCACTCTTTGTGTTGGCGCTGCCCATGCTCGACACCTGCCTGGCCATCCTCCGACGCGGATTGCGCGGCCTGCCCCTGTTCCGCCCCGACCGCCGCCACTTGCACCATCACCTCCTCGATACCGGCATGTCCCACCGCAAAGTCGTCCTCCTCTTTTACGCCGGCACCCTCGTCTTCCTCGTCATGGGCATGGCCGCTGACGGCTCGCGTGGACGCCAGGTGCCGATCCTCTTCGGCCTGATGGTCTTGCTCCTGTTGCTGGGTGCCGGCCGGTTCAAATTCAGCCGCCGCTGGTTCGCCATCGGCCGCATGGTCGAAAACTCCCTCAACATGCGCCGCGAAATCGAATACGCCGTCTGCCTCAGCCGTTGGCTCGCCTTGGAAGGCCGCCGCGGGCGCGGCGTCGAAAACCTCTGGCAGACCTTGGCCCTGGCCGCCGACAAACTCGGCTTTGCCTCCGTCAAACTCACCCTCGCCGACGGCGAAAGGGTCTGGCTTCGCCCCGCCGCCCCCGCTGCCATTTCCAATTTCGAATCTCCCCTCCGCCCCCCCCTTGCCGCGCCCGCTTGTCCCGCCCCCATTTCCAATTTCAAATCTCCAATCTCCAATCTCCAATCTCCGCCCCAACCCCCGCCCTCCGCTTCCGCTTGCCCCCATTTCTCTCCCTCGCCTCCCCAACGGAGGAGAGGGCCGGGGTGAGGAGGCCCTTGCAAACCCTTCCCCCGCCCTCCGCACCCACCGCCACACCCTCTTAGGCGGCCGTTGCGGCGTCCTGGAACTTCAATCCCCTTGCTCCGCGGACGACCTTGACGCCGACGCCACCCCGGTAGGGCGAGGCTCCCGCCGAGCCGTTACTCCCTCCCAACACGACCTTGACACCGCCACCGCCCCCATCCGCGCCGCCAGCCGCCAGCGCAGTTGGGCGCGCCCGACCATCACCGACGAGGGCCTCTCCGAAACCATCAGCGAACTGCTGGCCGAAGGCTGGATCAAGGCCGCCGCCAATTACCTCAACGGGGACAACGAACCGCTGCGGTTCGAAAAACAGAAAGTAGAAACTAGAAAGCAGAAAGGGTACTTGACCGGGGTGAGCCAATTCGAACCCGTCGAAAGCCATTCCGAAACTCCAAAATTAGTGGAAGCTAGAATATGATTAACAAATCCACATACCTGCTTCGCTCGATTTCAGCTTTCAGCTTTCTGTTTTACGCTCCGCTTTCTTCTTTCTTCTTTCTACTTTCTACTTTTCCCCCAGTGGAGGCACGAATATGACTTTCGTCCCATTTCAGCTTTCTGCTTTCCCAATTTCTGCTTTTCCCCCGGAGGTAGAAGTATGACTCAGAAATCCAAATCCCCTATTTCCGCTTTCCGCTTTCCGCCTTCCGCTTTCCCCTTTCCCCCGTATTTGCCGTGATTTATCTTAAAAATAAATCTTGCATTCCCACCACACCGTGGTAATATGCAATCTGTATGGCGCTCTCACGCCCGTTCTTTGAAAATTCGCGCCCCTCGCGGGAGGGATTCCCCGGCGCCTGCAACCGGGGGTGCATTTCACTCCTTTGGGTAGCCTCTCCTGATCTTAATCCTAATCTTAATCTTAATCTCCTCTTTTGGGTTGAGATAACGATCAGGAACCAGGAATCGGCGGCGGAACGACTCCGCCCTCTGCTTGCCGCGCCGAAGCCATGCGTAGGCGGGTCCTCTGTCCTCCGCCCCCCTCGCCGCCATTAGCACCAATTCGCACCAAATCGCACCAAAAAAAAATATTTGCATGGCAAAAAAGAGCCACCCTCGCAGCCATTCTGCCGTCGGCGTTATCTTGGGTAGTGTTCCTCAAATACCTGGTCATAAAGTTGAACGTGAGGCGACGGAGAGAACGGAGTTTTTATCTCTGTTTCCTCCTGTGAAGGTTTTGTCCGCGCTGCAGCCGGGAGCGCATTTCTCGTTGGGCAATCTTAATCCTGATCTCTTCGAATCAGAATTAGATTCTTGCTTTCAAAATCTCGTTGTTTCGTCTCTCACGTCAAGCTTTGCTCCGACCGCAAGGCGGTCGGGTGGCTCAGTTGCGTGTCGCGCAAGGGATTGAGAATTGGCAATTGAAAATTTTCAATTTGCAATTTTCAATTCCCCCGCCAGGCGAATAGGGCGACAGAGGTCTGAGGCTCCGCCTTAGCCCGCCCCCTCAACCTTGGCGGGGCATTCGGGCGCGAAATTGGCTGGGGGTCAGGCCCATGATGTGCTTGAAGCGCCGCGCGAAGTGGAACTCGTCGCAGAAATGCAAACGCTCCGCGATCTCCTTGTTGGTCATCTCTTCGGTCATCATCAGCGCGTAAGCCTTGTCCATTGCCTTGAGTGTCTGGTAGTGGCCCGGTGAGACGCCGGCGGCGGAAGAGAAATGCTTGCGGAAGGTCTCATAGGACATGCCCAGAGATCGCGCCACTTCCGGCGGTGTTTGATCCCGCATCTGAAGCAGACTGTAGGCGCGGGTCAGCCAGCGCGGCGGCCGGGAATCGTCCGTGTCCTCCAATACTTCCGCCACCAAATGCTGCAGAGAGCACACCTTCTGCAGGGAGTCCGTTTCGCCGTGGACGACTTCTTTGAGACGCCGGAGCCAATAATCCAGCGGCTCGACGTGCCGCACGGGCTTGGCCGGGTCCAGCAGGCCCTTGGCGCGCCAAAGGTCGAAGAGCGGGCCGGAGAAAACAATGAAGAACTCGTCCCAGAAGGAGCCTTTGGCCGGGCCGTACCAATGGGGAATTTCCGGGAAAACCATCCACATGTCGCCGGGGGCCAATTTAACGCGCGCGCCCATGGCATCTCGGAAAGTGCCTTTGCCGTTGAGGAGGTAAACCAGCGCATAGTTGCCCAAGGTCCGCATGGGCTTCTCCGGCACGCCCGCGTGGTGTGTGAGCAATCCAGCCACGACAATCCGCCCCAGGGGACTTCCGCGGGAAGTCTCAAAGACGATTCTCGGTTTAAAATCCGCCGCCCACATTGACCAAAATGTACATGAGATTTCCCAAATCAGCCATGTTTTTTTTCACGCCCATCCCTCATTGTCGTCCAAGATGAATCCAGCCCGCGAAATCAGAAACCTCACAATAAGGCAATCAACGCAACCACTTATGAATAAAGCAAGACTCCTGAAGCACGTTTGCCCCGCCGTGGCGGCGGTGGCCCTGTGCGCGCTGGCCCTGCCGGCTGGCGCCCAATACTCCAACGCAGTCCTGAATCTAAACCCCATTTTATATTATCACCTAAACGACACCACGCCGGTGCCGGGCAATGTGTGGAGCAATGCCGGCACGGCGGGGCCGGCGGGGACGCTCTTTGGGATAAATTACGGGTTAAATTCGACGTATTTCCAGCAGCCGGGTCCCTTGGTGGCGGAGGGCGCGAATAGTTATGCGGCGGAGTTTGATGGCACAAGCACGTGGGGGGATATTCCGTATAGCCCGGCGATGGATCCGAGCAAGGGCAATCCGAATGCGCCCTTCACGGTGGAGGGATGGTACTTTTTTGAAGAGGGCACAGCTTGGAACAATGGCAATGGAAGCCCGGTCTGTTTTGGGGACGATGGGAACGTGGGCAATGGCTGGGGCTTTTATCTGTGGTCTAGCGAGTGGGAGTGGCAGTTGTATAACGAAACCGGGGGCTGGTCGCCGACTGCGGATCTCACAACACCGAACTCCCCTCCCGCCCCCTATGAATGGTCTCACGTGGTGCTGGTTTGGGACGGAACCAACGCCTCGATGTATTTGAATGGCACGCTGGCGGCCGGCCCGAAGACGGCTCCCGGGTTCGTACCAATGGAGTCCGTGCGTTTTGTGACCCTGGGATTGGATTATGATTTTACTTGGTGGTGCTTTTGGCCCGGCTACATGGCCGACTTTGCCGTTTACACCAACGCCCTTTCCTCTGACACCATTCTGGCCCATTACACGAACGGAACCAGCGCGGCGTCAATCCCCGGATCGTATGAGAGCATGGTGATGACCAACAACCCGCTGCTTTTTTACGAGTTCAACGATCCGGCCTATACGACGCCGATTTCGAACCCGACTTTGACCAAGGGTGGGGATGTTCCGGGGCCGTTCCAGACGGGCCAGCCGCTGGCGCAGAACCTGGGTTCACTGGGAACCAACTATGACGGGACCTACGAGCCGGGGACCGAGACGGGGCTTGCGGGCGCGCCGTGCGCGGGTTTTGGGGCCAACAGTCACGCGGTGGAATTTGCCGCCTCGGGCGACGCGGTAAAATTTGGTCCAGCGTTCAGATTCCGGCTCTGACCAATCTGACTGACGTCTCCAACTTCACCTTCACCTGCTGGTTCTACAACAACAGCAGCGCGCAGAATTACGCCACCCCGCTGATGTGGCAGAGATCGGCCGCCGACGCCACGTCGCACGCCACGGGAATTTGGTTATTTGACTCCGCCGAATTGGAAACGATGTGGGACGACCAGCTCTACGGCAGCAGCTATGGCGCCCCAGTGCCGCAGCTTTGGGGATGGACCTTCGTGGCCGCGGTCTGGACGCCGACCAGCCAGACGATCTATGAGAACGGCGTGGGCTACACGCTCGCCGCCGCGACGACGCCCGCCGACTTGAGCGTGGGGCCGATCATCCTGGGCAACGATGTTTACAATACGCAGGTGCTTGACGGCCGGATGCAGGAAGTGGCGATATTCACCAACGCGCTGACAGCAGACCAGATTGAGGACCTCTATAATGCCGGCCAACCGCTTCCCCAGAACGTGAGCGTGACGCAAACCCCGCCCGGACCGACCAATTATGAAGGGCAGACGATCACCTTCAGCGCCTCCTCTTACGGCTCTGTAACAGTGGGCTATCAGTGGCTCAAGAACGCCCTGCCGCTGAGCGGGCAGACAGCGGCCACCTTGGTGTTGAACGATGTGCTTGTGACCAATTCTGGAAATTACTCCGTCGTGGTGTCCAACGTTTATGGCGCGGTGACCAGTCCGGCGATTACGCTGGACGTGGTGGCGGGACCGCCCTTGATTGTCCAGCAGCCCGCGCCGGCGGCAGCCACGCGGTGTCTTAACGGCTCCGTCACGTTCACTGTGTCGGCGGTGGGCACCGTGCCGCTTTCTTATCAGTGGCAGGATGACAACGTGCCCATCAGCGGCGCCACCACCACCAGCCTGACCTTGACCGGGTTGCAGTTTGCCAGCGCCGGCAGTTACAACGTGGTGGTCATCAATCCACATGGCACCAATACAAGCGCCAACGCGGTCCTGACGGTCAACGGAGTGGCGGCCAATTATGCCAGCGCAGTCGTGGCGTTGGGGCCGCAGGCTTACTGGCGCCTGAATGAAACTAATGGAACCACTGCTTACGACTACGTCGGCGGCTATAACGGGACCATTGCCGGAGCCATCACCTTGGGCCAGCCTGGGCCGGCTTTTCCCGGCTTGGACGCCAGCAACACAGCGTTTGTATTCGGCGGCACCAGTTCCACCACCAATGCCGTCACCACGCCGCTGCTGATCAATGGCGTTGCGGGCACCTTTATAGCGCTGGTCAACGCTACGGATCCTGGCGGAACCTACAATCCGGGCATCATGGAAGCGCGGGGCGGAACGGGCAACCCGATTGCGGGCGGCGCCTGCTGCGGATTCGGACTGGACGTTGACGGGGTGACCGTGGATTACCAATGGGCCAATCAGAGCGACACGTGGGGCTGGCCAACGCTGACCAATGGAAGCGGCCTGCAAGTGCCTCCCAACACTTGGTGCTTTGTGGCCGTATCGGTCAGCCAGCAGCAAACGATCATCTATACGGACTCCGGGAATGGCCTGTCTTCGGAAACCAACCAAGTCCCCACTGTTGGTGTGACGAATACAGGCCCGTTGTTGCTCGGCTGCGACGCGCAATGGGGCTCCTTTATTGGCGGGATTGATGAAGCCGCGTATTTCAACCGTGCTCTGACGCCGGCTGAAACCATGGCTCTCGACCAGACTCTTGTCAGCAATGTTCCGCTCGGGGCGCCAGTGATTTTGGTTCAGCCGGTTCCGCAGACGGCGTATCTGGGATCGGCCGCCAGTTTCACCGTCAGCGCGGCGGGCGTCTTGCCGATGACTTACCAGTGGCAGTTTAACAGCGCCAATATCACTGGAGCCACAGGCCAAACCCTGGTCATTCCAAACGTGTCTTACGCCAACGCCGGCCTCTACCAGGTCGTCCTCAGCGGCGCGGTCAACCCTTCTGCAACCAGCCAGCCGGCCCAACTGGCGGTGCTGGAACCGGTCGTCCAAGGATCGGGCGACGTGACCTACGGCTTGGTGGCCCATTACAAGTTCGATGGCAACTGCGCCGATTCATCCGGGAACGGGAACAACGGCTTCGCCGAGGGTTCGCCGTCATTTGTCGCCGGGAAGATCGGCGAAGCGATTTCGGTTTATGACGACCGGTCCAGCGTCTTCAATTACGTGAACTTGGGCGACCCGACCGACTTCCAGTTCAATGCCGGGCAGAGCTTTTCGGTGTCTCTGTGGCTCAACTACACCGGCACGCCGGGGGACCTGCCCATTATCGGCAACGCTATCGGTTCAACATGGGACCCTGGCTGGTTGGTGTCCGACAGCTTTTACGATGACGGCGGGGGCAACATCGCGTGCTGGCTTGAGGGCAGTGTCACCTATTCCTTCTTCCTGGCAACCAATCAGGTGGGGGCGGGGGTAATGAATGACGGCAACTGGCATCACTTTGTCATGGCGGTTGACCAAGTCAACAATGTTGTCACCGCCTACGCGGATGGCGTCCTGGCCAACAGCGCTGCCGTGAAATTGGGTTCCTTGAACACCGGTTATCCAACTGTTATCGGCAATGATCCCACGGGCGAATATACCGGCGCCAATGCCGCGGGCGGATACACGATTGATGACGTGGGCATCTGGAACCGGGCGCTGGCGCCCGCGGAGGTGGCGGCCATTTATTCCGCCGGCACCAATGGCGCCGCGCTGGACAGTTTTGGGCCGGTGCCAATGACCGTGACCAAGACCGCCGCGGGCCAACTGCAAATCCTCTGGCAGCGGGGTACGCTCATGTCCGCCCCGGCGCTCACCGGGACATGGACGCCGGTGACGGGGGCCACAGCGCCCGTTTACACGGTGGCGCCGACCAACAGCCAACAATTCTATCGCGTCCAATGACGTTGGGCGCGGTTGAAACCGGAAGCGCCAAGCCGCGCAACATGGGCATGGGGTTGCGCGGCTTGGAATGTTAGGGTAAATTTTCCTGAGTGTAATCATCTGAATATTGCGCGATAATGAAAACGAACTCCGTCCGTTACGCCGGCAGACAGGCCTTCACCTTGATTGAGCTTTTGGTGGTCATCGCTGTCATCGCCATTCTGGCCGCCCTGCTTTTGCCCGCCTTGAGCCGGGCCAAATTTCAGGCCAAGGTGACCAATTGCGTTTCCAACTATCGGCAATGGGCCGCGGCCGTCAACGTCTATTCCACCGATGACCGCAACGCCAAGTATCCGGCCTTTCCTCAGCCACCGACCGGATACAACCCCATTGATTTGGACCCGTCGTTCGTGCCGAACATGGCCAACTACGGAGTGACGGTGCCGCTGTTTTTTTGCCCGGCCCGGCCAGACGAGATGGCGGCGGCCGAGAGATGGATGGAGACCACCTATCACCGCACCCTTGCCACCATACCGGATTTGGTTCTTTACTACGAATATGTCATGGGCGACGCGCTCATAATTTCGCACTGCTGGTGGATACCCCGCCCGATTATCGGACTGCCGGCCACCGAGGGCCTCTTTCCAAGTCCGCAGTTTGCCAAACTCGTCGGGGATACGATTCGGAACACCAACGGCTGGCCTTCCAGCGCCAAAGACCCCCCCATCACTCTGGCCCAGCCGTTTGTCAGCGACGCGCTCATCACGCCGAATGACGAGACTAATGTGGCTCAGGCTTACGGGGGGCATCCCCAGGGCGGCGGGAAGATCGCCTTTGGGTCTCAAGACTTTTACGGAACCAATCCTCAGTCGGTCAACCGCGCCTATGTGGACGGGCACGTCGAAACGGTCCCGCGTGTCCGCATTCTCTGGCAGTATATTTCGGGCAACGCCACTCTCTACTATTGACATCCATCCCGGCGGCCGCGAGGAAGGCGCGGCGCGTCGCGCGCGCAAAGGGCTCTTGCGTGAACGGGTCAGTGCTTGCTATCGGCCAATCGTGGGTGATTGGTACGACGAAAACAGCTGGATAGGAAGGGATCCCCCCGGGAGTTCTTACGAGGCGCCGGAGTAGGATGGGACATTCCCCGGGACTTTAGGTACTTGTTCTTAATCTTAATTTAAGATTAGGATTAAGAGCCGGAAACCCAAACCCCCAAAAAACCGAGATGTGCCCTTTTCAATGGCCCGGAAACGGCTATGCTCAGGGGCCATGAATGACGCGGCCTCAGCGCGGGATTGGGCGGCGCCGCCCCGGTTCGCTTTGCTCCTGGCGGCCTTGATCTTCATTCCCTTCTGGAACGTGCTGCTGGGGTTTGACACGTTCGTCGTGCGGGACTTCGGCCTGTTCTCTTTCCCGGTGGCGGCCTTTCAGCGCGAGTGCTTCTGGCGGGGGGAATGGCCGCTGTGGAATCCCTACAATTGCTGCGGCCTGCCCTTCCTGGCGCAATTCAACACCCTGGCCCTCTATCCGCTTTCGCTGGTCTATCTGCTGCTGCCCTTGGCGTGGTCGCTCTCCGCGTTCTGCCTCCTCCATGTTTTTTTGGCGGGCCTGGGGATGTATTTCCTGGCGCGGCGCTGGACCGGCTCGCAGGCGGGGGCGGCGCTGGCGGGGGTGGTGTTTGCCTTCAACGGGCTGACCCTCAATTTTCTCATGTGGCCCAGCCATATCGCCACCTTCGCCTGGATGCCCTGGGTCATCTGGCTGGTGGAGGAGGGGTGGCGGCGCGGCGGACGAAAAATCATCCTGGCGGCGCTGGCGGCGGCTCTGGAAGTCCTGGCCGGCGGACCGGAAACGATCTTGTTCACCTGGCTGTTGTTGCTGGCGCTGGCGGGGGCGTCCTGCGCGCGCCAACCGGGCACGGCTTGGCGCACGGCGCGGCGGCTGGCCGGGATGGGATGGCTGGCGCTGGGGCTGGCGGCGGCGCAGTTGCTGCCGTTCGTGGATTTGGCCCTGCATTGCAGCCGCACCAGCCACTACGGCAACTCGGCCTGGGCCATGCCGCCGTGGGGCTGGGGGAATTTCCTGGTGCCGCTGTTCCAAACCTCGCAATGGCAGCAAATCGCCGTGCAGCGGGGCCAGTCCTGGACGTCGTCCTATTACGCGGGGATCGGGACGGTGTTTCTGGCGGGAATCGCGCTGTGGCGGGGGCGGCGGAACTGGCGGGTCTGGCTGCTGGGCGGCTTTCTGCTGGCCAGCCTTGTGCTGGCGCTGGGCAACGACGGTTTTCTCTTCCCCTGGCTCCGGCGGTGGCTGCCGTTCCTGGGGTTGTTCCGCTACCCGGTGAAATTTATCATCTTGACACTGGCGGTCCTGCCGTTGCTGGCGGCCTGCGCCCTGGCGCACTACGAAAGCCGGCCCGCCGGGGACTGGCGGGGCTGGCGGCTGGATTGGCTTTGGGGCGCGGCGCTGCTGCTGCTGACCGGGGCGGTGCTGGGAGCGGCGCGCCTCTGGCCGGTGGAGGGGGCCTCCTGGCCGGCCACCGCGGCCAACGGGCTTTGGCGGATGGCATTCCTGGTCTTGACCCTCCTGGCGCTCCATCTTTTTGTCCGCCGCCCGCGTTGGCGCGGCTGGAGCATCGCGGTCTTGCTGGCGGCCATCTGGCTGGATTTGCTGACTCATGAGCCGTGGCAGAATCCGACCGTGGCCCCCTCGGTTTACCAACCGGGCCTGGCCCGGACGAAGGTCAACTTCGCTCCCGCGCCCGATATCGCCCAGTCGCGCTTGATGATGTCGCCCTTTGCGGCGCGGCAGCTCTACTACAAACCGTCCCGGGACGTGAAAGCGAATTTTTTGCTGGACCGGGTCGTGTTTCTGGCCGACTGCAATTTGCTGGACGGCCTGCCGAAGGTGGACGGTTTCTTTTCCCTTTACGTGCGGGAAAGCGACAAAGTGCTCTGGCTCTTGGATGCGCGCACTGGCCGGAAACTGGACAGCCTGGAGGATCTGCTGTCCGTTTCACGGACAATCGCCCCGGGGAAAGTATTTGACTGGGTGCCGCGCGCCAATTACATCCCGATTGTGAGCGCGGGCCAGGCGCCGCTCTTTGCCGCCGAGCAAGCGGCCTTCGACGCCATCGCCTTGGACGCGGCGGATTTTCGCAAGGTGGTCTATCTGCCGCCAGAGGCAAAATCGTCCGTTCGCGCCGTGCGCGAGCCGCGGGCGCGCATCGTGGCCAAAGAGTTTGCGGCGACGCGGGAGAACATCGAAGTGGAGACACCGGCTCCGGCCACGGTCGTGCTCTGCCAGGCCTGCTACCACGATTGGCAGGCCAGGGTGGATGGCGCCGCCGTGCCGCTCTGGCGGGCCAACTATGCCTTCCAAGCCATCGAAGTGCCGGCCGGGAAACACCGTATCACGTTGATTTACAAGGACATGGCGTTCCAGGCGGGCGGGGTGATTTCGACGGTGGCATTGTTGATTTGCCTCGTCGGGTGGGTGTTGTTGAAACGCGAAGCGGAGGATGGGAAGACTGCTTGAATTGCAAGTGGTTAATATGCAATCGCTTATGAACGCGCCGGGACCGGGCTTTATTCTGTCAAATTTGCGATTGCATTAAAAGACGCCGCGCTCTAAACTCTGGCGTGGTCTGTGCTATACATCGAGTCTTCACGGCTTTGCAAAAGGCAATTCGTGAACATGTTGCACTAATAGGTATCCGCCTTTTGCATCGTTCACGGCCGTTGGACAGAAAGGCAGTGAAATGCAGACCATGAAACATGGGCGGCGGGGGTTTACCTTGGTCGAGATAATGATAGTCGTGGCGATCATTGGGTTGTTGGCGGCCATCGCCATCCCCAACCTGGTGCGCTCCCGCGCAACGTCTCAGACCAATATGTGTATTGACAACCTGCGAATGCTCGACGCAGCCAAGCAGCAGTGGGCCTTGGAGCAAGGCAAGGTGGCTACGGCCGTGCCGCAGCCGACGGACATCCAGCCCTACCTTGGGCGCGGCGCCGGCGTCTTGCCGGTGTGTCCGATTGACCCCCAGCAATCGTTCGACACCAGCTACATATTGCAAAATTGTCAAACCTCCCCCACCTGCCAGATTTTGCCCACGGTACATTTCTTGCCCTAGACCGCGCCCCAGAGGCTGGGTCAGGGTGAGTTAAGCGCCAGACGCCAGGCGGCCAGCAGCAGCGCCGCCAGCGCCACCAGCGCGCCCGCGTTGAGCGCGCCGCCATGCAATCGCGCCGGCCGCACCCATCCGAGGGCGCAACCCAACATCGCCCCGGCGATGAATCCGCCCACGTGGGCGACCACGTCCGAGTCCGGGCTGAAACCCAGGAGCACCAGGATCAGCACGCCGGCCGCGGCGGCGCGGCGCAGGAACCGGCCGCCGGGGCGGTATTGGCGCCAGAAAGAAAACGATTGCACCGTGATCGCCCCCAGCGCGCCCATGACCATTCCCGAGGCCCCCAGGCTTTGGTGCGGTTGGGCATAGACCAGCATGTCGGCCGCGTTGCCCGCCACACCCGCCAGGAACGTCGCCAGCAACGCCACCCCCGGCCCGTACCGCGCCATGGCCAGGCCCATGAGGACGAACCCCGTCGTCGCGTTGGCCATCAGATGCGGCCCGTTGGCGTGCAACGTCACCGCCGTCAAGAGCCGCCACCACTGGCCGTCCGCCACCTTCTCGCTGTCCATAATACCCGCGCTCTGCACGCCTGGAAAACGGACGGCGCTCCAATAATAAGCGGCCACGATGGCGGCGGCCCAGCCCAGGCTCCCCCAGTGGAATACCAGGCCCGCCTCCGGCAGCGGCTGTCGCCAGTGCCAATTGCGGTTCTCGGCCCGGTATTGCGCCAGGGCCTCTTGCGCCCGGCCGTAATCCCCCTCCGGCACCAGCAACTCCCAGCCCTGCTCCGCTTTGTCAATAATCGCTTCGATCTCCTGGCTCGCCAGCACCAGGCCCCATTCCATCGCTTGCCGGCGCGAGCGGGCGGGGATGCTCAAAAGCGCTCCTTGCATATCAGCCCGCCGCGATTTTGCAGACAATCCACCCGGCGGCCGCCAGGCCAAAGGCCCCGGTCACGAAGCTGGCCGCGCCGTAACCCTCGTCGCAGTCCAAGCGCCCCGCGCAGCCTTCGGCGGGCGCCGCCGGCGCTTCGGTCGAAAAGACGCACGGCACGCCGAAGGGCTTTTTGGGGTCGCGCGAAAAGCCGTGGTCGTCGCGCAGCTTTTTCCGCACCCGTTGCAGCAGCGCGTCGTGCGTCGTCTGCGCCAGGTCGGCCACCTGGATGGCCGCCGGGTTGCGGCGCCCGCCCGCCCCGCCGGCCGAGACGACCGGGATGTTCCTTTCCCGGCAGCGGGCGATGAGCAGACACTTGTTGGCCACCTGATCAATCGCGTCCAACACCCAGTCAAATCGAATTTCCAGAATCTTCTCCGCCGTCGCCGCCGTGAAAAACTCCGGCACCGCCCGCACCTCGCACGCCGGGTGAATCGCGCGAATCCGTTCCGCCATCACCTCCACCTTGGGCCGCCCGATGGCCCCGTCCAGCGCGTGTACCTGCCGGTTGACGTTGCTCACGCAGACATCGTCCAGGTCCACCAGCGTGATCCGGCCCACCGCGCTGCGCGCCAGCGCCTCCGCCGCCCAGGAGCCGACGCCCCCGAGGCCCACCACGCACACCCCGGCCTGGAGGAGCCGTTGCAGACCCTCCGCCCCGTAGAGCCGCCGGAGACCGCCAAAGCGAAGCTCAAGATCATTCATGTGCATGCAATTTCAGTCTTAATCCTAATCCTAATCCTAATCCAATCCGCCCGAAAGAGATTAAGAGCTTATCCGCAGACCAAAAAGCCCTCTGTCATGCACCTGTCGGGAACGGTTGTGGGACATAAATCTTCAAACCGGAGAATGATTCTTCGCGGTGAACACCCAGGAGGGCTGTGGCTATTGGAAATGCGGCAAATAGGCAAAGAGCAAACGAAGAGAAGCGAAGAATCATTCTCCGGTTTGAAGAATTCCGCCTCACGCCCCTCTGAATCGCGGCGACTGCGGCGGAATGGGTTCGAAGTAAAGATAGGCGGTCCCGGTGCCGCCTCACGCCCCTCTGAATCGCGGCGACTGCGGCTGCATTTGGCCATGCAACGGTAGCTGGCGAGACGCCGCCTCACGCCCCTCTGAATCGCGGCGACTGCGGCTTTTATGTGGTCACAAATGGAGAGGTCATTGGCTGGCCGCCTCACGCCCCTCTGAATCGCGGCGACTGCGGCAGGAGACCCCCGACGACGATTCCGAGAATTTTCACCGCCTCACGCCCCTCTGAATCGCGGCGACTGCGGCCTCCCGCATCGTCCGCTTGACAACTTACGACGAGAGCCCGCCTCACGCCCCTCTGAATCGCGGCGACTGCGGCTTCGAGGCGATTGATGGTTGCGATTTTGACAAGAACCGCCTCACGCCCCTCTGAATCGCGGCGACTGCGGCCTCATGTCGCTCGACATTTCCAAACTCCTGCAAACCGCCTCACGCCCCTCTGAATCGCGGCGACTGCGGCCGCGCAGCCCACGCGCGCCTGTCAACAAAACGAAAGCCGCCTCACGCCCCTCTGAATCGCGGCGACTGCGGCTTTACCAGGTGGAAGTAGTCGCGGATGGAAACATCCGCCTCACGCCCCTCTGAATCGCGGCGACTGCGGCTGGGGGGAACCGGAGGGCGAACGCACCGAGCCGCACCGCCTCACGCCCCTCTGAATCGCGGCGACTGCGGCACAAAATGCTAGGCTTATTATGAGAACTGCACCCCCGCCTCACGCCCCTCTGAATCGCGGCGACTGCGGCCTTCTGGCGGGATACCCCATCGTCGTGA
>Ga0326727_10016841_pt1 | contig 15322 bp, 2 predicted proteins | sample MB2enrmetagenome_FD_207643 | JGI IMG/M metagenome (GOLD analysis project Ga0326727, IMG submission 207643) | Lab enriched peat soil microbial communities from McLean, Ithaca, NY, United States - MB29MY | ecosystem: Environmental > Terrestrial > Soil > Wetlands > Peat | place: USA: New York... | reverse complement strand
GTAGCCCGGGAGCTTGGAGGCCGAGAATGAAAAGAACACAACCGGCACGAGGCTCCAGAGGATCAGCAACAGATTCCCATCGGCCGCACAGGATTCCCGGGATTCGGCATTGGATTGGGGTTGCGGATCACGGGGTCTTGAGGCCCGGACCGCATGGACGAAGCCGGCGATTGCCGGAACCGTCCAGGGCACCAGCGCGATCAGCAGGACCGGACAGAAATACCAGAACGGTTGCTGGTGATGGTACATCGACGTACTGAAGCGCCCCAAATTGTGTTCGAGCAGAAAGACGCGGAAGAAGTTTCCCGTCCGCTGTTGCACCAGGATGTACCAGGGCGCTGCAACCGCAAAATAAAGCAGCATCCCCCGCCACGACAAGGTACGCAGGATGATCCCCCCCCTCCGCCGCAACGCCGCTAACAACACGATCATGGCTCCCGCCAGAAACGGCGCCACCGGTCCCTTAGCCAGCGTGCCCAGAGCCATCCATAGATAAAAGCCGTATAGCCATACCCGGCGCTGCTCAAAATGCCACGCCATCCACGACAGCATGCCCAGGGCGAAAGTGGCGGCCAGCGGCATGTCCGTAGATGCTGCATGCCCGAAACCGGCGATGAAAGCCGTAGAGGCGGTGATCAGAGCGGCGTCCAGTTGCGCACCGCGGAAGAAACGACGCACAAAAAAATACACGGCCGCCACCAGTGCCGCGGCATTCAGTGCTGCTGGCAGGCGGGCGGCCCAATCGTGGACACCAAAGACGCTGTACGACAGCATCGCCTCCCAGTAGTACAAAATGGGCTTTTCCAGCCAGGGCTTGCCTTGGAGCACGGGGGTGATCCAATCGTGGCGCGCGAACATCTCACGGGCAATCTGCGCATAGCGAGGCTCGTCGGCGCCTACCAGCCCGAGGCTGCCCAGTCCGAAGAAAAACAGGAAGGCACAGCAGCCGGTTAACAGCAGCAGGTCGCTCGCCAATTTAACGACGGATTCAGGTGCGGCCTTCGCGCGGGACGTGTTCATAACTGTGAGTGGCTGGTATGAAATTGTAAATGGCCGGGAAACGAAAACGAAACGGGAAGAGGACGCGAAGCGCGCGAGATCGCAGGATGATTTTCTCTGCATCAGACCGGCCGGATGGAGGGATGGGGTGCGCGCGGAACTCCGCCGCACCCCCTGTCCATTACTGGCCCGTTCCGTTCAGCGTCACCGAGTGGGGCGACGCGGCGGTGTTGTCGTTGATCACCACGGTCGCCGTCCGGGCGCCCGTGGCCGTGGGATGGAACTTCACCCGGATGTTGCAGCTGGCTCCCGGGACCAGGCTCGTCGTTGCCGCCGTCGTGCACGTGCCGGCCTGGTCGCTTAGGTCGAAGTCACCCGAGCTCAGCACCACTTGATTGATGACTGCCGGCTGGAACCCCGTACTCTTTAACGTAACGTACTGCGTCGCCGCTGTCGTGCCGACCGTTGTTGCCGGGAAAGTCAGCGTGGTGGCGCTGAGCGAGAGCTGGGCTCCCGATATCGCCGTCCCGCTCACTGTTACCTGCTGCGGCGACCCCGCCAGGTTGTCGTTGATGTACACGATGGCCGACCGCGTACCGACGGCGGTGGGAGTAAAGACCACCCGCAGGTTGCAATCCGCGTGATAGACCAGGGTTGCTCCGGTGGTGCAGGTCCCCGCCTGATTGGTCACCGTGAAGTCACCCGGGTTGGCACCGCCAATTGTCACTCCGCTCACCTGCAGTGACGCCGTGCCGGCACTCATGATCGTCACGTACTGCGCGGGCGACGACTGGCCAATCATGATCGAACTCGGGAAAGTCACCGCCATGGTGCTGAACGTGGCGGCCGGAGTTCCTGTCGGAGGAGCGTTGATTACCAGCGTGCCCGAACCGGAACCATTTGTATAGTTCGGGTTGCTGCTGCTAAACGTTGCCGCCTCCGGATAGCTGCCCACTGCCGTCTCGCTGCCCGGGCTGAAGGTGAATGAACCACTGACGGCAGCTCCGCCCACGCCGGTCGCCGTGGCCGTGCAGGAATGCGCGCTGCCATCATAGGTAACCGTCGGACACGTCACTGTCACCGTCGGGATAGCCGGGTTAATTATTAGTGTACCGCTGGCCGTTCCGCCGCTCACATAGTTCGAGTTAATGCTGGTGAACGTACCCATTTCCGGGTAGCTCCCCGCACTGGTTTCGCTCCCCGGGCTGAAGGCGAACGAACCGGCTACCGTCGTTCCGCCCACGCCCGTTGCCAAACCCGTGCAGGAGTAAGCCGTGCCGTTGTAAACGCCGCCGGCGCAGGTCACGCTCAGGGTCGGCGTGGCCGGGTTGATCACCATCGTGCCTGTAGCCGAACCCGGCAGATAACCATCTTTGGTGCAGGTTACACTTTCCGAATAGCTCCCGGCGTTGGTCTCCGATACCAGACCGCTGCAAGTCGCTGTCGCCGGGGTAGGAGTAGCCGTGCATCCGTGCTGGGTGCCGTCATAGGTCACCGTAGGACACGACAGTGTGATATTCACCGCCGTCTCCGGGCTGAGAATCAGGAATGAACCGGTGGCCGTGCCGCCGCTGGCGTAGTTCGGGTTGCTGCTGGTAAACGTTCCCACCACGGTGTAGGTTCCACCGGCAGATGGCACAGTTGCGCTGCCGTTATAGGTGTAAGTCCACGAGCCGGCGACCGTGGTGCCGCCGATACCGGTGGCCGAGCCACCAGGCGAGCAGGCTTGCGGATTGCCATTAGGCGTTACAGTAAGGCAGGTCAGCGTCAGGGCCGGAGTGGCCGGGTTGATGGTGATCGCGCCAGTGCTCGACCACGGGCTATGGTTGCTATCGCCCGCGCAGCTCAGGGCCAGCGTAGTGCTGCCCGGAACATTCGTCACCGAGGCCGAACTGCAAGCGCCAACGCCGCCCGTGATGGTGCAGCTATGGGCATTGCCGTCATAGGTCAGCGGAGCCGGACACGACACGCTGGGCGACTGGCTGGCCACGTCGATCTTCAGCGTGCCGCTGGCCGTCCCGCCGCTGGCATAGTTCGAGTTGGTGCTGGTAAACGTACAGGTCTCGGGGTAGCTGCCAGCATTGGTCTCGCTGCCCGGAACACAACTGAACGTCCCGGATACCGTCGCTCCGCCCACGCCCGTTGCCGTGCCCGTGCAGGAGTGCGCAGCACCGTCAAAGGTGACCTCAGTGCAGGTCACGCTCAGTGCCGGTGTCGCCGCGTTGATCACCAACGTGCCCGTGGCCGTCCCAGCAACGTAGCCAGCGTTGGTGCAGGTTACGCTTTCCGGATAGCTTCCGGCGTTGGTCTCCGGCACCAGACCGCTGCAAGAGGCTGTTCCAGGAGTGGGCGTGGCCGTGCAGGCATGCGCCGTGCCGTCATAGGTCACCGTTGGGCAAGACAACGGTACCATCACCACCGGCTCCGGGCCGATGACGAACGAGGCCGTGGCCGTTCCGCCGCTGGCGTAGTTCGTGTTCGTGCTGGTGAAAGTACCCACTACGGAATAAGTCGCAGCCGCCGAAGGCACGGTTGCGCTGCCGTTGTAGGTGTAAGTCCACGTCCCGGTTACCGCCGCTCCGCCCACACCGGTGGCCGAGCCACCTGGCGAGCAGGCTTGCGGATTGCCGTTAGCGGTCACCGAGGCGCAAGTCAACGTCAGGACCGGGGTGGCCGGATTGATGGTGATCGCGCCAGTGCTCGACCAGGGGCTGTGGTTGCTGTCGCCGGTGCAGCTCAGGGCCAGCGTGGTGCTGCCCGGAACGTTGGTCACCGAGGCCGAACTGCAAGTGCCAACGCCGCCCGTAATCGTGCAGCTATGAGCATTGCCGTCATAGGTCAGCGGAGCCGGACACGACACGCTGGGCGCCTGGCTGGCCAGATCGATCGTCAGCGTTCCACTGGCCGTTCCGCCGCTGGCGTAATTCGAGTCGGCACTAGTGAACGTACCCGTTACCGGGTAGCTCCCCGCGGCCGTCTCATTCGCTGGGCTGAAGCTGAACGAACCGGCCACCGCAATTCCGCCCACGCCGGTTGCCGAGCCCGTGCAAGAGTGGGGATTGCCGTCGTAGGGGACTTCCGTACAAGATAGAGTCAGCACCGGTGTGGCCGGCGTGATGTCGGCGGTGGTGGTCGCGGAAGTGGACGACAATGTATAGCTCGATGCCGCCGTCCCGCTCAGGGTGATCCCGGTTGCCGTCACGGTAATGCCCGTGCCCACATTAACCGAGGCGAAAGCCGCCGCTGCCGGTGCGCAGGTCACGTTGCTCTCACTAGGCGTCAGCGTGCAGGTGACATTGCCCAGGGGCTCGGTGGTGGTGCCATCGTAGGTCTTATTGAGGGCGGTCACACTGGGCGTGACCGATGCGGCCGCAGCCGCTTGCACCGTGAAGGAGGGGAAAGTTGGCGCCGTAGCGTTTGTGGGGTTTGTCGGCACCGAGCCGCTGGCCGTGGTGTAATTGGGATCGCCCGAATAAGTGGCGGTATAGACGTGCGTCCCGGCGCTTACATTAGAGATGGTGTAATTGGTAATGCGTTGCCCGCTTACGGTCGCCGTGCCGATGGCCGTTCCATTGTCATAAAAGGTCAGCGTACCGCTGGTGGCAGGCGCTTTAAACGTGGACGAATTGTGCGTGGATTGTACGATCGGTTGAACGATGGCTCGCAGAGTTACTGAACTCCCGGCGTTAACCTGCAGCGGTGAAACTAAAGGCGCCCCGCTGCTGCCGGCCGCAAACAGCTCGCCTGCCAGATAGGTGAATTTCCCTGTGCAGTTATAAGGAGGATTGCTGTTGCCTCCGGTGTTATCGGTTACGGTAATACCGTCAAGGCCGTTGAGCGCGTCCCACACGGAGCTGCTAAAACTCACCGGATCGGGTCCCAGAATGAAGCTTGCGTTATCTATCCCATACTCGCTTCCTATGGTCGCCGTGGCAGAGAACTCGTTCTCAAATTGGGAGAGCGTGTAGTTGAAAACGACATTGTCCAGCGTCACATTATTCAGCGGATTGAAGTTCGAGCCGGTGTCGTAACCCTCAAGCGCCGAGGCGCCATTGTGCGGCGTGGTGTCCTCGTTCAGCACATTTATATTTTGCAGCGTGATGTCGTGGAAATTGGGATAGTGGCTGCCGGTCGACGTTTCATAATACGGATTGAAGACCAGGATATGCCCGCCGTTCTGGATACAGACGCCGTTGTAGAGGATATTCTTGACCTCGCCGCCATTCTCGGAGTCGGATTTGATGCGCAGAGAATTCTTGGACGCGCTGCCGAAATTCCCGTTGTTATCGATGGCCACGTCCGTCACCAGCATGTTCTCCATGCCCTCGGTGGTATAGCTTCCGATGGAAATTCCATGGCCGGCATAAAGGTGATTGTGGGCAATCGTGACATTCGCAACGTGCGCGCTCCCCGCATTGAAGGCGATCTGATCGTCACCATCGCTGATGAAAGAATTGACGATCGTAATATTGCTGGAGCCAGCCGGGTCTATGCCGTCGGTATTGGCCGTATTGGCGGGAGCGGTGACTTTGGCGTCATACACCAGCAGGTCATTGCTGTTGCCGATGAAATGAATTTGCCCGGGATTCTGCAAGGTGATGCCGTAAAGCGTGAAGTAATCGGCGCTGGTGGAAGGGCCCCCGCCCAACGAGATCAGCTTCGCCTGGCCACCGGTGCCTTGCCCATCGATGGTGCCGTAGCCCATGATGCCCCAGTAGCCCATGGCGCCGCCCGTGTACTCCGTAACCGTGGAGCCGGTATTCGGGCCAATTTGAAACAATGCCGTGGAACCACTGGTGGCATATAAGGTGACATCGGGATCGATGATCAAAGTTACGCCCGCCGGCAGCGTGAGCGACCCGCTGAGAAACGCATTACAGGCGGCACTGCTGCAGGAGGTACTGCTGGGATTCAGCGTCAGTTCCACACCGACGGCCGGTTGCCCCTGGGCCGGCTTGCAGCTATTCATCGCGGTCTGCAAACGAGTGGTGTCCAGCGCGGCCTTGTTTAAGCTGCCGGAGTACTGCAAGGCGTACAGCACTCCCGCCGGCTCGCCGTTCGAGCCCACGACCGTGGTGCACAGAGAGGGAAACGAAGGCTGCGGTACCGTGGGGGTCAAACCCGGCCACCGGATGTCCCCACAGGCGCTGGTATTGGTAATGGTGCAGGGATTTTGAGAGAACGCCAAGGAAGCGGTGAAGCAAACTACAAGCAGAAATGAGACCACGCCTCCGAAGAACACCAATCCTTGAGACTGACGCTGGACCAGCCGATGCCCCTTCATAAAGTACCCTTTCAAGACGTTATTGACGGGGGGCGCATATCCCCCCGGCCCATCGCCGCTTTTGGCGATGGCTGGCACACACGGAAAACAGAATTACTTGCGAATCCTCGAAATGATCTGCCACCGAATCCTTAACGGCAAACCGGGACAGCCGTCTGAGACACGACTTCCCTATGGACCCGGAGCTGCCTAATTCTGGCTTTACTCCAGTCGCTTGTCAATCACAATTCAGCGCAGTAGCCTCCCGGGGGACACCGAACCCGGCCAAAGGCAGCAAATCGTCGCCCGCATTCGGTCACAGGCAGGGGTGCGCGCGGAATCCCGCGGCACCCCTTGTCCATTACTGGCCCGTTCCGTTCAGCGAAACCGATTGCGGCGACGCTGGGCTGTTGCTGCTGATCACCACGCTCGCCGTCCGGGCGCCCGTGGCCGTGGGATGGAACTTCACTCTGATGTTGCAATCCGCTCCCGGCACCAGGCTCGTCGTTGCCGCCGTCGTGCACGTGCCCGCCTGGTCACTCAGGTCGAAGTCGCCAGAGCTCAGCACCACCTTGTTTACGACTACGGGCTGGAATCCCGTACTCTTGAGCGTGAGGTACTGCGTTGCCGCCGTCGCGCCGACTGTCGTTGCCGGGAACGTCAGCGTGGTGGCGCTAAGCGAGAGCTGCGCTCCCGAGATCGCCGTTCCGCTCACCGTCACCTGCTGCGGCGAACCCGCCAGGTTGTCGCTGATGTACAGGATGGCCGACCGCGTGCCCACCGCGGTAGGCGCAAAGACCACCCGCAGGTTGCAATCCGCGTGATTGACCAGGGTGGCTCCGGCGGTGCAAGTTCCCGCCTGGTTGGTCACGATGAAATCGCCCGGGTTGGCGCCGCCAATTGTCACTCCCGTCACCTGCAGCAACGCCGTTCCGGTACTCATGATCGTCACGTACTGCGCCGGCGACGACTGGCCAATCATTATCGAACCAGGGAAGGTCACCGCCGTCGTGCTGAAGGTGGCGGCCGGTATTCCCGCCGGAGCGTCGATAATCAGCGTGCCCGAACCGGAACTATTGGCATAGTTCGAGTCGGAACTGGTGAACGTCGCCATTTCCGGATAGCTGCCGCCCGCAGTCTCGCTGCCCGGAGTGAAGGTAAACGAGCCACTTACGGCAGCTCCGCCCACACCCGTTGCCGTGGCCGCGCAGGAATGCGGATTACCATCATAAGTAACCGTCGGACACGTCACCTTCACGGTCGGCGTCGCCGGGTTGATGGTAATCGCGCCGGTGCCTGACCACGGGTTGTGGTTGCCATCGCCCGCGCAGCTCAGGGCCAGCGTGGTGCTGCCCGGAACGTTGGTTACCGAAGCCGAAGTGCAAGCTCCGAAGCCGCCCGTAATGGGACAGCTATGAGCATTCCCGTCGTAGGTCAGCGGACCGGGACAGGATACGCCGAGCAACTGGCTGACTGCGTCGATCTGCAATTTGCCGGTGACCGTTCCGCCGCTCGCGTAGTTGGGATCAAGGCTGGTGAAGGTGCCCACGACCGGGTAGCTGCCCGCCGCCGTTTCGCTGGCTGGATTCAGACTAAACGAACCGGCTACCGCCGCTCCGCCCAGGCCCGTTGCAACCGCGGTACACGAGTGCGCATAACCATCATATACGACCTCCGGGCAGGTTACGGCCAGCGCCGGGGAGGCCGCTTGCACGGTAATGGGAACCGTGGCTGTGGCCGTGGTGTAGTCAACGTTATCCGCAGGAGTAAACGTGACGGAAAGATTCTGCTGTCCTGCCGGCAGAATCGTGTTGATCGGCGGCGTATACGTAAACGTGCCTGGAACAGTGGCGGTGGCATCCAACTGGGTTCCGCTCAGCGGGGTGCCGTAAATGATCGCGGCGGGTGTTTGCCAGATCAATTTCGGCGTGGTCGCCCTCGCCAACTGATATTCCCACAGGTCGTTAAGATCGGCATAATCTCCGTACGAATTCACGCCCTCTCCGCCGAAGAGCCAGAGATTGCCGTTGCTGTCCGTCCAGCCACTCGCGGTGCACCTGCCTCCGGGAGCATTTCCCGCAGCCGGAACGCCCAGTGTGCCGAACACTCCGATGCGTCCTATCTGGCCGCCAACAGTATTGTTTCCACCCATCCATGTCCATTGCAGGGTGGAAGGACTGAATTCCCATAGGTCGTTGAGCAGCCCCCAGGAACCCACCGAATCCGGACCATCCCCCCCCCACATCCAGAAGTTCCCACTGCGATCGGTCCAGTTCGTCGCTCCGAACCGGCCCCCGGGGGTATTTCCGACATTGGGCGTGCCCAACGCACCGTAAACCCCCTTCTGGCCAATAGGCGACAAGGCGTTACTCCCTCCCATCCACGTCCACAGGTTGGTGGTGAGGTTAAACTCCCACAGGTCGACAAGCCAACCTGTGTCGCTGGAGGAGTCATAACCATATCCGCCAAAAAGCCAGAGATTGCCACTGCTGTCCGTCCAGCTATTCGCATTGTACCGGCCTCCAGGGGTATTTCCCGCCGCAGCCGTTTGCAATGTGCCGTATGAAGCATGGCCGCCTGCAGTGTTGTTCCCACCCATCCAGGTCCATAAACCCGTGGAAGGGCTAAACCTCCAGAGGTCGTTGAGTTCGCCCTCATAGCCGGTCGAATCGTAGCCCCAACCTCCAAACAGCCACAGATTGCCCTGGGGATCGCTCCAACTATTCGCCTCGTACCGGCTCCCAGGGCCGTCCCCGGTGGCCGCCGTATACAAAGTGCCATAAACGCCGGGCTGCCCCCCTGTATAACTGCTTACGGTGCTGCTCCCCTCCTCCCAGGTCCATTGGTTGATAAGGGGATTGAACATCCAAAGATCGTCGAGCATGCAACTGGTCCCGTTGGCATCAAAACCCCAACCTCCAAAGAGCCACAGATTGCCGCTACCATCAGTCCAGCTCATCGCACCTTCTCGACTTCCGGGCTGGTTTTCGGGCGACGGCACGCCCAAGGTGCCATACACACCGGCATAGGCGAAGCTACTGCTCGAGTTCGTGCTGGTTCCTCCCATCCACACCCACATCCCGTTCTCCGGACTGAACTCCCAAAGATCGTTGAGCAGGCCCCAGTTGCCATTGGAGTCAACGCCATACCCACCAAAGAGCCACAAATTGCCGTTGCCGTCAGTCCAGCTCATCCCACTTTCTCTACTTCCAGGCTGGTTTTCGGGCGACGGCGAACCCAGCGTGCCGTACACCCCCCGTACACTATTACCGCTGACCTCGCTGGTTCCTCCCATCCAGGTCCATTCGTGCACCGGAGAAAGACCGATCGTATACACCGCAGTTCCCACCGCGCTGGCGGAATATCCGCTGGCCGTCGCCATCGCTCTGATCGACCCGCTCGAACTGATCGTGATCGGGCCGGTATAGACTGCGGACGCCACCGTGGGGATTGTCCCGTCGGTCGTATAGTAGATAGTCGCTCCGGGTGTCTCATCGGTGATCGTCACCGTTTGCGGTGTCTCGTACCGCCCGCCTTCGGGCGTGAACGATGGCGGTGCCGCCGGCGGTGCACTAATCGTCAAGGTGCCAGTGACGGTTCCCCCGCTCAGATAATTCGGGTTGCCACTGTAAAACGTACCCGTCTCCTGATAGCTCCCTATCGCGGTCTCACTGCCCGGACCGAAAATGAAGGAGCCGCTCACCGCGGCCCCAGTGGTCGGATCCGTTGCTGAGCCAGTACACGATTTGGCAGTACCGTCGTACGTGTAGGCACCGCAAACCGCCGACAGGACCGGTGCAGCCTGGTTCACAACTAAGGTTCCGGGGTTACAAGTGAAGGGACCATAACCTTCCGCCGCCAGACCTGCGCAATTGAGAACGCTGATGCTGTACGTACCGACTCCGCCTTCGCCCGTCACCCCGCAAACCGGCGCCACCGACCAACTCCAAACCGCCGGACTCACGGAATAACCGAAGTAGGGATCCGACTGCCCATAATTCTTTGATTCATTGCTGCAGGTGACCGCCACCGCAATCGCGCCGGCCTGGCCATAGCCATCCAGATTCATCGCGGTACCGTTGGCGTAAAGCGTTCCCTCCTGGAGCCCGCTCGCGGTCGGAACGTACGTCACATCATAAACGCATTCGGTGGCGCCATCGTTACCGTAACCATCAAAGGTACGGCAGTGGCCGTCCCAGGAATCGGTGAAGTTATAACCGGGGCTGAGGACAAAGGGTGAAGTAACCCCGACCGTGTCGTCGCTGATCCCCTGCCCGTGAATCAGTACAGATCCGCCGGAGGATCCTATGGTCATCTGCCGCGGCCCCGTGCCCATCAAGTCGAGACCGGTTGCAGCCTTGAGGACCAGATTGTCACCGCCATCGGCCACGTACAGGTTCCCGTATGGATCAAGACTGCCCTTGCCGCCGGAACTGCCTCCGGCGAAGCTGGAATTCCCCGCAGGGCAGCCAAAATAGGTGCTTGTTCCCGCGCTCCCCGAACAGAGATATCCCGGGTCGTCGTTCCCCCAGAATTGATGCAGCCAGCCATTCGGGGCTTCGGGCGTAATATCACTGGCATCATAGAAAAAGACTTCGGTCCCGCCGATCAGATACATATTGTTGCCGCCCGCAGAAGTCACGCCGCGCACGCTGTTCAGCGGGTAGCCAGAGCCAAAAGCCGGAATCCAGGATCCGGTCAGATTACTACCGCTCGATCCCACTCCCACCACCGTGGTAACTGCCGTGCTGCCGTCAATCTGTCCGGAGCTGTTGGCGGCAATCTTGTAGAACGAGTAGCAGTGCTGGGCGGCATAATACATGTTGCCGTCCGCATCGAACGCCATTCCTGTGACGGCGTAGGTCTTGATGTTGCGCGAACTGCCGGCCGGATTTCCCGAAGGACAGACGGCACTACTGGCTGGCTGCACGCAAGTAGTTCCGCTGCCGGAGCAATTCAGAACCGTGGTCACGTTCCCGGGAATGGCGAGCCCTGACCCAGTGGTGGAGAATGTATATGCCGTCGGCGTTACCCGGCGTATGGAATTGCCCGACTGGTCTCCAAAATAAACGTTTCCGTATGCATCTACAGCTACCGAATAAGGGTTCTTGATTTTCACCGAGCTAACCGGACCATCCTGGCTCCAGCCGCTCGTGCCGGTGCCGGCGACCGGCTCGACCTCGTGAGCATAGCTATGATATATGTCAACCGGCTTATCGGAGAGACCTACTTTGCGAATCTTACTGTTACTCGAATCGGAAATATAAAGATAATTCGAGTCGATGGACAGGTCGCGGATGCCTTTGAAATAGCTGTAGGACTGGCCGGTATTCGGATCCTCCGCCGGACAACCATCACCGGCCGTCCAACTGGCATAGGACAGGTTCATGATCATTGGATCGGGGCCGAAATTACCGGTATTGGGATCATAGTATTCCCCACAAGGACCGTCCCCACTCCCCGTTGTGGTGCTCAATCCCCCAGCAAACATGCTGATTACCCCGGTCACGGCATCGATCTTCTGCACGAAGGAGAAACCGGAGGGATCGTAGTTCGCGACATAGCTATTGCCGGCGGAGTCAAAGACGACGGCATAGGTTTCGTACATGACCGCCTCGGTGGCAAGGCAGCCATCGCCGTACTGATCCAGCGCATATCTGCCGCTGCTGGTAGTACCGTTCGTGCACAAAGCCCCCAACACGTAGGGGGCAGTGCCGGTGTTTTGCCCGGCTACACCGGCAAACAGGCTGGTCATATAAGGAATCGCCCTGGCGACCGCCGAGGTTGCTACCGCCGGATTGATGACCAGCGTGCCCGTTGCCTTCCCGCCGCTTGCATAGCTGACTTCGTAGCTGGTAAACGTCCCCGTAATCGTATAACTGCCCACCGCCGTCTCGCTGGCCGGGCTGAAGCTCCAGACGCCGTCCACGGCCACTCCCCCGATCCCGGTTGCCGCTCCGGTGCAGGAATGGGGATTGCCGTCGTAGGTCACCGGTGTACAGGTGACGACCAGGGAGGGAACGATGGGTAAAATGCTGGCGCTGGCCGTCGCCGTAGTAGTCGTCAGCGCGTAATTTCCGGCCGCCGCTCCGGTGAGATAGATCCCGGTGACACTGACGGGAATATTTACGCCCGCCGTGATCGAAGTAAACACCGCCGCCCCAACCGCACAGCCCAGCCCGGACACGGCGGGAGTCAGCGTACAGGTGATGTTTGCCGCCGGCTCGTAAGCGGTGCCGTCATAACTCTTGCCGGTGGCCGTCACTACCGGCGTAACCCATTGCGGAGCCTGCGCTATTTCTGACGCCTGCACCGTAAACGAAGGAAACGTCGGCGGCACAGGGATGACATCGTTGTAGGCCCCGCCCACCGCAGTAATGCCACTGCCGGTAGAGTCAGGAAGATAATATGCGTCGCTGGAATAAGCGGCGGTGTAAACGTGTACTCCCGCGCTGACGCTGGGAATCACGATATCGGTAACGCTGCGCTGGGAGGAGCACAGGGAAATGCCGTTGCTGCACAGATAACTGGCCCTGGGCGGCGTCACCGTTTGACTCGTAATGGGTGCCCCGTTGTCGTAGATTGTAATAACGCCACCGGGAGCGGGAGCCACATACCCCGGAGAGCCCTCCATGCTGGAGGCTACGGTGGGCTGTATGATCGCCGTAAGGGTCACCGGCGCGTCCACTCCCACCGTCGCGGCTGACCCGAATAATTCGCCCGCCAGGTAAGTATATTTTTTACTGCAGTCGTATGGAGCCGCGCCATTGGTGCCGCTGTTATCCACCACACTGATGCCATTCATCCCGCTCAGGTCGTCGAGCACCCAGTTGATGCCCACCGGTCCCGGGCCCAGCGTAAAGTTCGCGTCGCTCACTCCATACTCGGTCGGGCTGGTCCCCGAGGTTCCCAGCGGAAACTGATCATACAAGTCGTTGCTGGGATCAAATACCACGTTGTCCAGGGTCATGGAGAGCGGATAATTGACCGACGCGCTGTAGCCGCGCAAGGTCGAAGGCCCGTTGTGCGCGGTCACATCCGCATTAACAACGTTCACGTCCCGGAGGGTGATGGCCTGGAAGTTCGGAGGAAAGGACCCGCCCTCGACCTCGTCATAATACGGATCAAATATGAACAGATGCCCGCCGTTCTCAATACAAACGCCATCGTACAAAACGTTATTGACCGGGCCGCCTTCGTTGTCGGCTGATTTAATGCGCAGGGAATTCTTGGAACTGGCGCTGAAGCCGCCGTTGTTATCGATCGCGACATCGGTGACCAGCATATTGGTCAGGCCGGCATTGGTCTCGCTGCCCACGGAGATGCCGTGCCCGGAATAAAGATGGTCATGGGCGATGGTGACATTCGAAACCTGCGCCACTCCCGCTTTCAGCGCGATATGATCATCGCCGTCGCTGATGAAGGAGTTCGCGATCGTAACGTTATAAGAACCGGAAGGATCGATGCCGTCCGTGTTTGCCGTATCCGCCGGGGTCACAACCTTGACGTCGTAGGCAAGAAAGTTGTTGCCGATGCCATAGACGTGCATCTTCCCCCCATTTTGCAGGGTGATCTTGTACAGCGTGAAATAGTCCGAGGAAGCCCAGGGATAATCGGCCATCTGGATCAGCCGCGCCCCGTAACCTGCCGACCCCTGTCCGTCAATGATTCCGTAGCCCATGATGCCCCAATAGCCCATGGTGCCACCCGTATAAGCGGTCGAATTGCCGGCTATGGTGATTGCGCCTTCACCATAAGATTGAGTGGGCGACACGAAAACGACCACATCGGCATCGACGATGAGCGTAACCCCGGGCTGCAAAGTGATCGGCCCGATCACGAACGCATTGTGACTGCCGTTTACTTTCAGTTCCAGGCCGACCGCCGGCTGACCCGCACTCGGCTGGCAGGCGTTGATCGCGCCCTGCAACCGGCTGTCGGGGACGTCCACCAGACTCCCCGCGATCTGGTTGGCGAACAGCACTCCGGCCGGTTCACCGTTTGAGCCCACTACAACATTACAAAGAGCAGGAAAAGACGGTTCTGGTATCACCGGATTCAGCCCCGGCCAGCGGCTGTCACCCGTGACCTGACCGAAGGCCGCCGAGGCAGTAAAGCAGATCAACGATAAAAAGGCAGCAACTAGGACAAGCACTACTCGATAAGATTTCCGCCCATACCGGCTGTGCGTCTTCATAGAACTCCCTTCCTAAACGCCGACGGCAGAGGCATGGTGCTCCTCTTGGCCGTGCAAGCGTGCTCGGCAGACCGCAAAATTATGAATCTGAATACAAAAGGGCCTTGGAACTGATTCGTATGGGGCAACGGATGACTACCGTGACTCCCAAACGCAAAACAACATTTTCCTTGACTGCAGAATCAGCCAATTCTGGCGCGATAACTTCTTCTTGTCAATCCAATCGCAACGCCCAGACGGATGCAGGGGGACGGCGGTGATCCGCCGTCCCCCTGCCATCACTGACCGGTTCCGTTCAGCGTCACCGTGATCGGAGTTGCCGGCGTGTTGTTGTTGATCACCACGCTCGCCGTCCGGGCACCCGTGGCCGTGGGATGGAACTTCACCCTGATGTTGCAATCCGCTCCCGGCACCAGGCTCGTCGTTGCCGCCGTCGTGCACGTGCCCGCCTGGTCACTCAGGTCGAAGTCGCCAGAGCTTAGAACCACCTTGTTTACGACTACGGGCTGGAAGCCCGTACTCTTGAGCGTGAGGTACTGCGTTGCCGCTGTCGCGCCGACCGTCGTGGACGGGAAGGTCAGCGTGGTGGCGCTAAGCGAGAGCTGCGCTCCCGAGATCGCCGTTCCGCTCACCGTCACCTGCTGCGGCGAACCCGCCAGGTTGTCGCTGATGTACAGGATGGCCGACCGCGTGCCCACCGCGGTAGGCGCAAAGACCACCCGCAGGTTGCAATCCGCGTGATTGACCAGGGTGGCTCCGGCGGTGCAAGTTCCCGCCTGGTTGGTCACGATGAAATCGCCCGGGTTGGCGCCGCCAATTGTCACTCCCGTCACCTGCAGCAACGCCGTTCCGGTACTCATGAT
>Ga0326727_10016840_pt1 | contig 15322 bp, 13 predicted proteins | sample MB2enrmetagenome_FD_207643 | JGI IMG/M metagenome (GOLD analysis project Ga0326727, IMG submission 207643) | Lab enriched peat soil microbial communities from McLean, Ithaca, NY, United States - MB29MY | ecosystem: Environmental > Terrestrial > Soil > Wetlands > Peat | place: USA: New York... | reverse complement strand
GCTCTGGCGGGAGCTTCACAACCCTTCCTTTCGACCAAACGTACACCGGCAGGCCTTCGCGCGCATGCTCGGCGATGGCCTTCTTGACCGCTGCCCTCAAAGCCAAAAGTGCTCGCTCCTCCAAGGGCAGATCAAGCACATTCTTGGGAACCCTGCCCATCTTCACTACCTCCAGTCAACTCGACCTGCTTGGAAGAACGGTCTTACGCGATCCGGCGTATCTCCTAACCAGACGCCCGTAATACTCATTCTGTAGTATACGATGCTTTCTTCCCCTCCCCAACGCGATGACTGCCGGCCTCTCACCAGAATTGTCAAAAATAATCCAGGAGTCAGCCAAACCTCTGTAACGCTGAAATTACCTGTTGGTTAAGATCTTCGTTCCCTGCGATGGGTTCGCTGCTTCACAAACATGCGCGGATCGTAGCTGACCGGCGCCACGCCGCACATCACAATCCTCTTAAAGTCGGGGTGCTCGGGATTGATCAGGCAGTTATTTTCCTCAGGAGCGACGACCGAGGGCACGACTAACAGACAGTGCTCGCCCCTGCGAACAAAGTCATTACCCACTCGGGCGAGCTGAGCGGGCGCTACGGCTTCGCGCCAATTGCGCGGCAGTTCGTCGGCCTCGACGCGCTCCTCTGCCAGGTCATGCGGAATTTCTGCCGTCGCGATGACCAGGTCGGCGGGTGGATCGTCTTTGTCGAGGTGCACAAAATACTCCAGCAGCGCAAGGGACTGATGCTCCGAGGTGTAGCAGAGGCGGGTGCCGGGGCTCGACCAACGTCCCCCGTAGCGGTATGCGCCCTCGCCATCAAATGGACTGGTAGCATACCGCCGCCGCAATACTCGATAGACTCGGCTCAACTAATTCCGCCGTATCCGATGCGGCCCAGGAGGTTTTCCACCTGGCGCGCGCCCAGCTCCGTGTCGATCACCGATACCGGGGCCAGGCCGCCGAGAGCGTGATTGGAGCGCTTGAGCCAGCGCAGCGCCCGCTCGTGGTCGCCCAGGTATTCATCGGCCAGGGCGATGACTCGCGCCAGGCGGTAAAGCCGGTCGGATTCGTAAGGCGCCAGCCGCCCTGTGCGGCGATGACGTTGCAGGCTCCGGGCGGACAGGTCAAGCGCGCTGGCGAGTTCTTTCAATGTCAGCCCAGAGGCGTGCATCAACTCCTCCACAACCCGTGGAGGGAAGCCCTCGCGGATCGCTTCTCGCAGGTGACTCTCGCTGGCCAGGGCACGACCCAGACCCTGCTTGCCTCCCAGTTCTCCGATCACCGCTCGCAATTCGTTTACCATATGTCATCTATAATAGCGACAATTGGCGCGCCAGGTCAAGTGAGCTCGCCTGGAGAGTTACATAATATCGTGACGGACCAATCCCCTCACCTGTCCGTCGGCTGACGGACACCCTCTCCCCCAAAGGGGGCGAGGGCATAAACTCGGGTTATTTCTCCCCTCGCCCCCTCGGGGGAGAGGGGCTGGGGGGTGAGGGGGTAATGTCACTTAATTCTGTAATCCTCAGCAAGTTTACGGTGCCACGTCTTCAATCTTTACTTTGTGGTTTTCGAGCAGCGTTCCCGTGGCGTGTTCCACCCCCGCCACCGCCTGCTGGTAGCCGATCTGCGCCTGAACTAGGCTCAACTCCGCTTGTGCCAACTGGGTCTGGGCGTCCAACACGAAGAAGATCTGCGACGCCCCCAGTTCATACTTCCGCTGCTCGGCCTCCAGAGTTTTCTGGGCCAAGTCCCGCGAAACCTTGGCGGCCGCGATCGAAAGTTCGGCCTGCTCGACCTGATGGACGGCGTTCTTAACTTCCTGCCACAACTGTTCCGTCTGCTGCCGCTGCTGGTACAGATCGCGCCGTCGTGAAACCATGGCCTCGCCCAGGTTCGCCTGAGCTGCCCGATTACGGACGGGAATCTGCAACTGTACGGTGAAGCCGTAGCTCGGGAAGTCGAAGCCTTTCATTTGTGAGAGGGAATCGACGAATCCCCCCGTCCCCACGAGAGTCGGTGGAGTGGTGGCGATATTATACTCGTTGCCTCCCAAGCCGTAAGTCGTGTAAAAGGCGCTCAAGCTGAGGTTGGGCAAGAGTTGGTTGTGGGCCAGGCGAATCGAGGTGTCGTCGTTGTCGAGTTGCAGGCGTAGCGTCTCGAGTTCTGGCCGCCGCTCCAGCGCTTGCTGATAAGCCTGCTGGATATCCAGGGTCAGGAGTTCGCCACGCGGTTCGACAGGCTCGGTGAGGTCGAGATCGAGCGCCCGAATGTAAGGGTCGAGGTCGGCGCCGATGACGCGGCGAAATGCATCCTCGGCCTGTTTCAGGCTGTATTCTGCCTGGATCACCTGCACGCGCCGCGCCGCCACCTGAGATTCGGAGCGATAAATGTCAAAGGGCGGGATCGCTCCCAGTTCAAGCGCGCGCTTGTCACGATCGTAACTCGCCTGGGCCTGCTCGACTGATTTCTTCAGCACCACCAGGCTCTCGCGTGCTTGCACGACCGTCAAATACTGCTGGATCGTCAGCAGCAGGGAATCGTTCACCTGGGCCGTGAAGGTCGCCCGCGACGCATTCAAATTCCTGCGCGCAATCACAATAGGGGCGCGATTGGGGAAAAAGCCGCGATTGCGCAGCAGCGGTTGCGTCAGTGTAAGCGCGCCACTCGAGAAAATGGAAGGATTGAACGTCTCATAAATACTGTTGGTCGCATACTTGAGACTGGAGAAGTTGACGTCGAAATTCGTGCCGGTCTGAAACGTCTGGTTATAATCGAATGTCGCCTGTTGGCTGAGCGCGCTGAGCGTGGGTGCGCCAGAGGAGAGCTGGGAGTAAGTTGGAGTCGTCGCACGGTCCGCGTTGAAGCTCGAAGTGGCCACGGGATCAAAGGGCTGGTAGGTGCGCTGCACCTCGAGGCGCGCGTTTTCAATGGGCAATTCATTAAGCCGCACGTCTGTATTGTTCAACAGCGCCAGACGGATGGCGTCCGCCAGGGTCAGCCGCAGCTTCCCCTCCACCACATGATCCTGGAGTTCCACGGGACCCTTTACCTGCGACGCAATGGTTGGACGATACGCCAGTTGGCGCATATAACCCGGCGTGGGAAACGTCTGTCCCGCCGCGCCACGAACTGCTAACAGCAACATCAGCATGAATCCAGCCTGCTTCATATAAGCCTCACGATTCGTAAGGTAGCGCAGACCGCCGCTTTTCCGGTACGCGGCTCTCCCGAAAGTCACGTCATTCCCGCGCAAGCGGGAATCCATTGGACCGACAATGGGTCCCCGCTTGCGCGGGGACGACGTTGATTTTCATTGGCTCGGGTGGGCCGCCGGCCATCGTCAATCAAAAATCGTCAATCACTCATACCGGATGGCTTCGGCGGGATCGAGCCGCGCTGCCTTGACGGCGGGATAGGTACCGAAAATCAGGCCCACGGTGACCGACACCAGGAACGCCAGGAGGATGGACGAGAGCGTTACGATCGTCGACCAGCCCGCCAGCAGCGCGATGACGCGCGACATGCCGAAGCCGAAAACAATCCCGATCAAGCCGCCGACAATCGAGATCAGTGTGGCCTCTACCAGGAACTGGCGGACGATGTCGACCCGGCGGGCTCCCACCGCGCGCCGCACCCCGATCTCGCGCGTCCGCTCGAGAATTCCGGCCAGCATGATGTTCATGATTCCGATGCCGCCCACCAGCAATGAAATCGAGGCAATGGCCACCATAACCATTTCAAAGATGCGCTGCGTGCGCTTTTGTTCCGCCAGCAGTTCGGCCGGCGCCACCACGCTGAAGTCCTTCGCCCCGCCATGCGTGTTGTTCAAAATGCCGCGCACCACGTCGGAGGTGGAAAGGACGTCCACGCCGGGCCGCATTTGCAGGTAGATCCCGTCGATGTCGTCTTTCAGGTCGCTATAGGTGTCCTCGAGGCGGTCCAGAGCCGTAAAGAGCGGCACGTAAATCAGGTTGTTCAGGTCCTGCGAAGGCAGGCCGCTCGCGGCACCCTGCACCGTCAACTGCGGGGCTACCACGCCCACAACGTGCAGCCACTGCTCGTCGACCTTCAGGTACTGCCCCAGCGGCTCGGCGTTTCCATATAGCGTCGCCCGCGCCGCGTCCCCCAGCACGCAAACCGGCGCGGCGTGGTCATTCTCGTCCGCATCGAACCAGCGCCCTTCCACGACCTGCAGCCCCGCGATACGGAGATAATTGGGCTCCACGCCGTAGGCGAGCGGCATGTCGCGTTGCGGCTTTGGAAGCATTTTCGAGGGCGTGAAGCGTTTGCGCGGCGAAGTCTGGTCGATGCCGTCGATGTTAGCTTTGATCACCCGCCAGTCGCGAAAGGTCAGGCCGGGGGAAATCTTCCGCACTTTCTGAAGGTCTTGATAGTTGGTGGCTTCTTTCGCTTCCACAATCAGGTTGCGCACTCCGAGCTGCTCGATGAAGGCCATCATCTGCTGCTGGGCTCCCGCCCCGATCGAGAGCATCGAGACCACGGCCGCCACGCCGAAGATCATTCCCAGCATCGTTAATAAGGTGCGCAGCTTGTGCAAGCGCAGGTTTTCGACCCCGTGCAAAAGATCGGAATCGAGGTGTGAGAAAGTCATCATGAGCTTCTGAGGCAGACAAGCGAGTAGTGTCATTCTGAGCGAAGCGAAGAATCTCTGCAGTGCGTTGTAGATTGCTGAGCCGAACTACGGAGATTCTTCGATTCGCTCTCTCGAAAGTCTGTCATTCTGAGCGAAGCGAAGAATCTGCATTAGTTCGGTTGGGCCCGGAACTGCAGATCCTTCGCTTCGCTCAGGATGACAGGGACTTTCATCCCCATGGGTGGGCCGAGGGCCCATGACCACTCAGAATGACAGATCGGGAGGACGTGACGCCTTCATCGCCCGCCCCCACCTACCAATGCCGGCTGGCTCGACGCGCTCGTCGCGGCCTTCCTCGGCTGTTCCTCAGGATTGATCAAGGCCACCTGCGCGCCCTCGTTCACCCCTTCGATCGCCACCTGGCTTTCCGTGCGCACCGTCACTTTCACCTGCCGCGCCACGAAGTCGCCGCCGTGTTGCAGATAAACGAACGGCTTACCGTCTTTTTCGAAGAGCGCCTGGGGCGGAACCAGCAACAGGTCCTTGGTCTGTCCTCCCTCGACAACCGCGTGCACGGTAAGCCCGGGCCGGATTCCGGAGTCCGACTTATCGAGCGTAATGGAAACGTCGAACTTGCTGGTGGTGTTTCCGGACCAGGGCATGCCGCGCGAAGCCGTTCCCGCCACGCTCTCCACTTTGGCCGGGTAAACTCGTCTCGGCAGAGCGTCCACGTGCGCTTCCACGGTGGCGCCCGTATTCAGGTTGGCGCGATCGCCCTCGTCCACTTTGCACTGAACCACCATCTGCTCAAGGTTCATGACCTCAGCCACCAGAGTCCCGGGCCCCACTTGGTCGCCTTCCCGATACTCCGGCAACTTCATCCCGGAGAAGAAGAATCCGCCTGACGCGCGCTCGTTCTCTTTCAAGGATACCAGGCCGTCGATGGTGGACTTGACGTTCATGCTCTGGATATTGCTTTCCGCCTGCGCCATCAAGAGGCGCGCCTTGCGCTCCTTCTCCTGCGCAACATCCAGCGCGGCCTGATTTGAGGCAGAATGCGACTGGATATCTTGCTGAAGTTGTGTGAGATGGCGCTTCGCCTCCTCAAGAGCCAGGAGGTTCTTTTTCCCATCAATGGCGCTCACCAGTTCGTTCTTGCTCACGTCCAACTCCGCCCGCCGCACATCGAATTTCGCCTTCAACAACTCGACTTCGTCTTTGGCCGACTGCACCGCAGCGTCCGCTTTGGCTTTGGCGATCTCCTGCTCGGCCTCTTCCAGGTCGAAGCGGTTCTCGTCCAGGTTGTACTGCTGCTCGCTCGGGTCGAATTCCACCACTACGTCGCCGTTGTGAACGTGCGTACCCGTGGGCGCGAGGCGGACGATGCGCAGGTTGCCAGAGACCGAGGGAGCCACCACCATCACGCTGCGCCGGGCGTGAAGCTCGCCGTCGGTGTACACCTTCCTGTCCAAACGCCCGCGCTTCACCGTCGCGGTTGGAATGCCGTGCTCAGGCTGGTGCAAGCGCGGCAGCGCGCGCCACAGCCCCGCTCCAACGGCCACCGCGACCACCAGCAAAACCACCCAGCGTGTTTTTCTACGTACCTTCACTTTCATTCCAAGGTCGTCCTCATGCCAAGTACGGCCTGCCATTCTTCGCTTCGCTCTCTCGAAAGTGTGTCATTCTGAGCGAATCACGGTCTGTCATTCTGAGCGAAGCGAAGAATCTGCATTAGTTCACCTCGGTCCGGAACTGCAGATCCTTCGCTTCGCTCAGGATGACAGACACTCTCATGTCCTTGGGTATGTCGCAGGTCCATGCGCACTCAGAATGACAGGCATAATCTGTGCAATCCGCGCAATCTGTGGACCGACGTTCACTGCTTCTGCAGCGTGGGGTCCTTCAGGGCTACCTTCTCGCCCGGCTTCAGCCCCTGCGCCACAGACACCTGGCTCTCTCCCCGCTTCGCCACCACGATCTCACGCTCTCGAAAACTCGAACCGCTCAGCACGTACACAACGGTCTTGCCACCCTTCTGGAACGTAGCCTCCGCCGGAATCAAAATGGAATCCGGCAGTTTCGCGACGGCCACGCGCGCCGTAGCGCTCATGCCGGGGCGCACCCGTGCATCGGCCTGATCGATCTGAATTGCAACATCAAAGTTACGTGGGAATGGCCAGCCCGAAAAATCAATTTTGGCTAAGGCGCTGATTTCGACCACGTGTCCCTGAAATTCTTTGTCGGGCACAGCATCGATGCGCAGCGTGGCGGCCTCTCCTGCCCTCACGCGACCGCGATCGGCTTCCTCCACGCGACCGCTCACCCGCAACGTCGAAAGGTCGGGCAATTCGGCGATTTGGGCGCCTTGCCAGGCGCGGTCGCCGTCCTTGAACGGCGGCGCGCTGTCGCTGAAAAATCCGCCGGCCCGCCAATTCGGAAGGACGGTCACCATTCCGTCCAGCGGGGCCCGCAGCGTCAAGGCGGCGATATCCTGCTCGGCGATCTGCGCGTCGTGAGAAGCTTTCTCGCGCTTCTGTTCTTTGCCGTCGTTATCGGCCGCCGCCTTGGTGCGGTCGGAAGAGAGCTTCTCTTCTTCCTCCTTCTGGTGTTGCTCGGCGTCGGCAAGCAGAAGTTTGTTCTTTTCGCCATCGATTTTGGAGAGGATCTCCGCTTTGCTGACCTCCAGTTTCGCGCGCTGCACATCGTAGCGCGCCTTTTCCAGATCAGTCAGGTCCTGTTCCTCCTGGAGCTTCGCCGTCGCCCTGCCCTGTTCAATCTCCGCCTCCGCCTGCTTCAGGTCGGAGCGTTTCTGCTGGAGCGTCTCCCGCAGCTTGGCGGTGTCGAACTCCGCCACCACGTCGCCTTTCTTTACTACCGTTCCCGTCTTGGCGATTTTCACGATCTGAGGGTCGCCGACCCCGCCGTGGGTGTGCGGAGCATGGATTGATAGTGAGCGCTTGGCTTTCACCTCACCGCGAATCTTCACATAGTCCTCGAAATCCCCTCGCGTCGCTTCTCCGGTGGGAACATTGGAGACATTGCGGCCGAAGCGAACCGAGGCAACCCCAGCGCCCCCGATCAATAGCCCCGTGCCCGCCAGCAACCACCAGCGGTGCTTCAATATTTTGTATTTTCGCAGGTTCATATTATCCAGCTATGAGCTGTCATTCTGAGCGCAGACAACATGATCCTTCGGCTCACCACTTGGCATGAAAATGATTCCCCTCCTTGGTAAGGAGGGGTAATGATTCCCCTCCTTGGTAAGGAGGGGTCAGGGGTGGTTGTCGTTCACTCACCGTCCCACCCACCACCCCTCCCCCTCCTCCCGCTGAGGAGGGGAGTCATTTTCATGGCAGCGAAGAATCTGCATTAGTTCGCCTCAGACCGGAACTGCAGATCCTTCGCGCAGTTTACCCTGAGAGTCTGTGATTTTTTTGGATTTTTGGCCATTTTCGAGCACTTAACTCATTTGTTATCAATGGCACTTTTCGGCAACATTCAAAAAAATCACGCTCTCTGAGCGAAGCGAACGGGCTCAGGATGACAGCCACTTTGATCTCCCTGGGTGGGCCGAAGGCGCGTGGAAACCCCTCAGGATGACAGCCCCCAGCGTTTTCGGCCGGCTCAAAGGCCGGCGCTTCGAGTCACTTCCGGCCCTGCCGGCGCGGGCGTTCGCTCGACTTCCGTTCCGGGATCGAGCCCGGAAAGAACCACCAGTTCGAGATCGTTTCCCTCACCCGTCTTGATCGCCTGCTTTTCAAATCCCAACGCCCGCTTGACGTAAACCCACGATTCTCCGCCTTGGCTCACCACCGCGTCGCGCGGCACCACCAACGCGTCCGGCTTGCGGTCCAGAATCACATCAATTGAGGCCGAGAGGTCGGGCGCCAGTCTCGCATCGCTCCCTTCAATGGTGAAGAGCGCGCCGAATCCCCGAATGTTTTTCGAGAGCCCGGTGCCGAGGCCGATGGCTGCCAACTGGTCGAGTTTTCCCGCCAGATTCAGGTCAGGGTAAGCATCGAGATGAATTTCGGCCGGCTGGCCCACCTGCAGGTTGGGAACGTCCAACTGATTCACGCGCACACGAACCTGCATGGCTGAAGGGTCGACAACCTGCATGAACGAAAATCCGGTCCAGATCTGGTCGCCTTCCTCCACTTCACCCATGCCACCGCCCTTCCACATCGGATTCAGAACCGCCAGTCCATCGAGAGGCGAGAGAATCGCCATCTTCTCTGAGTTCTGTTGGGAGTGCTCCATGGCGCTGCGGGCGCGGTCGTGCTTGATCTCCAAAAGGTGCAGATCGGCCGCCTCGGCCTTGCGCTTCAGATCGTAGGTCTGGCGGAGCTGCTTGAGGTTCGCTTCGGCGGCCTCGAGATTGAGTTGGTTCTTCTCCGCATCGATGCGCGACACCACTTCACTGCGCTGTACTTCCAGTTTCGCCGTGCCCACCGCGTCTTCGGCCTGCTTCAGTTCGGTGTCGTCGTGGGCGCGCGCCGCCTCCTGTTCGGCTCGCTTGGAGGCGATCTGATTTTCCAAGTCCCGGAGCTCCGCCTGCTTGTCCATGAAGTTTTTCAATTGGGCTTCCCGGTCGAACTCCGCGAGCAAGTCTCCCTTTTTCACGCGCGTGCCTGCACGAATCAGCTTGGTCACAATCATCTGCCCGAAGTCGCCACCCGTCAGCCGCGGAGCCAGAACCGAGTAGGAATGTACTGCTTCGAGCGTGCCACTCAGGCGCAACGTGCGCACGAAGGTGCGCCGCTCGACTTTCGCCGTGCTGACCGCCGCGCGCGTGCCCGTCGCCGCAGGCCCAGCCTTGCGCGTGCGCCAGGCCCAGACGCCGGTAACAAGCGCTAGCACCCCGAGCGAGGCGATGGCTGCAAAAAGCCACTGTGCGCGCGGAGGCTTGGGAGTTGGCAGGGGAGGAGACACAGGGGGTGGTTCTACCGCGGGTACCGGCGCAGTCTCAATGGCAGCGAGCGCGTGAATCCACGGCCGTGGGCCAGGCGAATTCATAGGCGTTGTGTTCAAGCCTCTCTGAAGGGAGGCTGCTCGTTAGACGTAGAGAAGGATGGATTAGTTATCTGCTCCTGCAAACGCTGAAGTCAATTTCTCAGACCGGGAGTGCACCGAGAACTCTACGCCGTCGAACTCCGTGAGACAAGGTCAAAAGGATTCCGGACTTTTTGTCATCTACTCCCCGCCTGACTACATGTGGCCCGACCCCAAGAGAACGAGCTATCACGGAATTCCCCGGAAAAAGCAAATCCCATTGAAAGCACAAGTAGTTAGCTATACTATCGTATGACCTGCGATAGGAAGGAAAGGAGTGAGTGATGACTCTGAATGCTGGTTCCCAGACCGCTTGGGTGGACTACCTCAAGGGTGTAGACACGCCAACCCTCTCGAACGCCATTGAAACCTTGCGCCTGCGGCTGCAAAACGCAGGTTTCGCGCCGCTGCAGGTATCCTGCCTCTTTCCGGAGTTCGGCCGCTTGGTCGGCTACGCCGTCACGGCTCAGGTTGAGACCATGACCGCAGCCGCAGCAGACCGCAAGACATTCCTGTCTCTCTACGAGACGGTAATGCGCTCGCCGAAACCTGCCGTGGTTGCTTTTCAGGAAATAGGCCCGCACGGGGATTATGCCGCTCATTGTGGCGAAGTCATGGCCACGATTTTCCAGCGCCTCGGCGCGGTGGGATTGGTCAGCGATTGCGCGGTGCGCGATATCCCTGAAGTCAGGGCCCTGCGCTTCCATTACTTCGCGCGGGGCCAAGTCGCCAGCCACGCTTACTTCCACATCGTGCGTGTCGGAGTGCCCATTCAGGTCAGCGGCCTAGTCATCCACCCGAACGATCTGCTCCATGGGGATGAGAACGGATTGATTGTGGTCCCAAAAGATGGGCTTGAAAAGCTGCCCGCCGCGGTCGAGGCTGTACGCGCCCGTGAGCGCGCGCTGATGGAGTTCGTTCGCGGACCCAACTTCAATTTCGAGGGTCTGCGCGAGCGTATCCTCGATTGACGACGCCACAGAGGAAAACGACCATGAAACGAACCAATCCAACCCTTCTCACCGTAATTCTGCTGTTTCTGGTTCTCCTCCCCCTTTCGTCGCAAACAGGCCCGCCACAGCCGCAAACCTTGCCCCTGAAGTGCGCGGCGGGTGATTGCGCGTTGCTTCGAGGAGTGCCTCAGACAGCGGGGATGCGCAGCGGGTTCGTCCGGCTGAAGCCTCGAGAGTCGGTCGGCTGGCACACCACCGGCAAGAACGAAGAGGCGCTGGTAATTCTGAGTGGGCGTGGCGAAGCCCTTATTGAAGGCCAGCCGGGGCATCCCTTCGCAGCGCCCATGCTCGTATACATCCCCCTAGCAACGCGCCACAACGTCACCAACACCGGCCAGGAACCGTTGGAATATGTGTATGTGGTCGCTCCTGCGAAGGTGCCCTAGTAGAAACACTTCATAGTTCGATTTTCAGAATGGGAAGTATCCGGACTCAAATCTTCATGGCGTTTCCAGAGGCAACTCGACCTCCTCGGCACGCCAAGCGGCGAAGGATAAGGCAGCCTGAACGTCCTCTCTCTCGAGATAAGGATATGCGCGCAGGATTTCGTCGGTCGAATGCCCGGAAGCGAGTAATCCGACGATGGTGCCAACCGTGACCCGCATGCCGCGGATGCAGGGTCGCCCTCCCATGATCTCACGGTCGTGCGTGATTCTGGACAACAGATCGTTATTCGTACCCGTTAGTTTACCTCATTTTTCCTGCATCGTGCGCGCCCATCGAGCACTTGATATCCGGAACCCAGAACACTCGGTCGCCTTGTCTGACCAGCTTGAGTCCGAGCGATGGAAGTTCGTTTTTGCTGACGCCTAGGTATGTAAAGTGTGGCAGGTCCGACTTCACGGTCTGAAACCAACCGTGGCGTTCCAGGATAGAGCGCACGGCCGGGTTATCGTGTTCTTTAACATCGAAGGCGAGCATGGCGAGGTGCTGCGAAGCGCCGGGGATTGCCACGGAGTAGAGAATTGACTTGGAAAAATCCTTGCTGAAATACAGCCGGCGACCCTCCAACCTGAGGATCCCCACCGCCTGTTCTCGCACAGGCAGCTTCCTGATCCGCCCGGCGTCCGCGGCGCTGAGGAACCCCTTTGCGACCCAATGTTGGAGTCCCGGATTGACGCGGCTTCGCCACAATTGGAGGGTGTCGTCATAGTTGCGCTGGGCCGCATCCGCGCCTCGGGCTGAAATGCTCAAATGGGCCTGTAAAGCTTCTTCGCGGGCCTTCATCAAGGACTGCATCGCGGCGCTCTGAAGCCTCACAGGGATGCCGGCCAACTCAGCTTGCTCGGAGCGCACGCTTGTTTGCCAGCGCGCGGCGGAGTCTGCGTTTGGAAATATCACCACCGGCGGCGCCTCGACTCCGCGAGCTACAAACATCGCTCCATAATCTTCGAGGACGCGCCAATCAAGGGCATCGCCGGTGCCCGGTGAGTGAAAGCCTTCTGGAAGACTTTTGAAGAATACAGATTGGGCAAGGCACGGCGGCACGGTGCGCGAAATGAGCTGGGGCTCGGCAAAAGGCCCGCCGCCGTTACATAGGCAGCAGAGCGCGGTTACCAGCCACGCCGTTCTGAGTGTTCGCACTTTGCAATTGTATCCGTGCCCTTCGGACTTTCCCACCGCTATTCATCGCCGTCTTGCACTTTCATGATCCCGGGTATAGTATGGGCGCGATTTCTAGGTGAAACTATGAGCGATGCTCTCACACGCCGCAGTTTTCTTCGCACTGTCTCTGGAGGAGCAGCGGGGCTAGCTCTGACGACGGAGCTCTCCTCGCGCGCGCCTGCCTCGAGCCCAGGGTGGAGGGCCGGGCTGGCACGGACGATCATCACGCCGCAGAAATCCCTTTGGATGGCGGGCTACGCGAGCCGCAAGAAGCCCTCTGAGGGTGTTATCCAGGAACTTTATGCCAAAGCCCTGGCGCTGGAGGACCAGACCGGCAAGCGAGTTGTCCTGGTGACGAGCGATTTGCTGGGGTTTCCCGCGGCGGTTAGTCATAGCATCGCCGAACGGGCGGAGAAGCAATTTCATTTGAGGCGCGACCAGTTGCTGCTGAGCTCCTCTCACACGCACTGCGGCCCGGTTATCGGCCATATGCTCGGGACCATGTACCCGATGAATCCGCAACAGTGGGCCGACGTCGAGGAGTACACCAGCGATCTCGAAGACAAAATTGTTGCGCTGGTCGGAACATCACTTAAGTCCCTGCGGCCTGCCCGATTGAGCTTTGGACACGGCAATGCCGGCTTTGCTATGAATCGCCGCGCCAGAACGAACGACGAAGTGCTCATTGGGGTCAATAAAGATGGGCCGGTGGACCATGACGTTCCGGTGCTGCGAATCGGCGACAAGCACGGAAAGCTCCGGGCGGTCCTGCTGGGGTACGCGTGTCACAACACCACCGCAGTGGATATGCTGCAGTTTAGCGGCGATTACGCAGGTTTCACGCAAGCCTGGCTCGAAGCGCACCATCCCGGCGCGATGGCCCTCTTCGTCGCCGGTTGCGGAGGCGACGCCAACCCCTATCCGCGCGGGTCGATCGAGCTGGCCAAGCAACACGGTGAGGAGTTAGCGGCGGCGGTGGAGAAGGTGCTGGCCGGGGAGCTTCAGCCGGTCCGCAGTCCGATAAAGACAGCTTACGAGGAGTTTCCAGTCGCCTTCGCAACTCCGCCCGGCCGGGAGGAGTTGCAGGCCCAACTCGAGAATCAGGACGTCAATCACCGGAACTGGGCCGCGGCGATGCTCAAGATTCTGGATCGCGACGGCCACTTACCCAGCGAGTATCCTTACCCTCTGGAAGTCTGGCAGTTCAGCCAGGACCTGACGTTCATCGCGCTGGGGGGCGAAGCCGTGGTGGATTACGACTTGCGCTTGAAAAAAGAACTGGGCGCGGAAAAACTCTGGGTAGCAGCTTACTCGAATGACGTATTTGCCTACATCCCTTCGTTGCGCGTGCTTAAGGAAGGCGGCTACGAAGGTGGGGGCGCTATGGTGTATTATGGCCAACCAGGCCCGTTTGCGCCGAGCATCGAGGAAACGATAATCGGAAAGGTGCATGATTTAATCGCACAGGTTCGCAAATCTTAGCAGCGGCGACCCTTGTGGTGGCCCAGGGGTGGCCACAAGGGACGGACCTACAACTTAGATCAAGGCAGATTTCTAGGAGGGCATATGGGTAGTCAAGTCACGCGTCGTGGTTTTATTCGCACAATGTCCGCCGGCGCGGCGGGACTGGGGCTCACGGCCGGGCTCGCGCCGCGGGCCGTCGCAGCAGGTTCGATGGGAGAGAAGCCCGCGATCCTGGGCGGCAGGCCTGTTAGGACTGAGCCATTTCCGGCTTGGCCCATCATCCGTGAGAACGACGAAAGAGGCTGGATGGAAGTGCTGCACAGCAGCGAGTGGTGCCGGGCCGGCAACGGCCATTTTACGACGCAGTTCGAAGAGAAATGGGCGGAGACCTTGGGTGCGAAGTACTGCGTGGTGACCTCTTGCGGGACGACCGCGCTCTACACTTCGCTCAATGCCGTGAGCGTGGAACCCGGCGATGAGGTTATCCTCCCCCCCTACACCTTTGTCGCTACGCTCAATGTCATTCTGATGCAACACGCGCTGCCGGTATTCGTGGACAGTGACCGGGAGAGTTTTCAGATCGAGGCCCGCAAAATCGAGGCGAAGATCACTTCCCGGACGCGGTGCATCATGCCGGTGCATCTGGGTGGCAACCCGGTGAATATGGATCTTGTGCTCGAGGTTGCCAAGAAACACAAGCTGCCGGTTGTTGAGGATGCCTGCCAGGCCCATACGGGCGAGTGGCGGCGGCGCCGTGTCAGCACTCTGGGCGACTTGGGCTGCTTCAGCTTTCAAGCCTCCAAGAACCTCAATTCCGGCGAGGGCGGCGCCATTCTGACCAGCGACCCAGCGCTGCACGAGTTTTGCAAGAGCTTTCAAGACCAGGGCCGGGGTCCGGCCGGGGCTGCTTTCGCGTATGCGCGTCAGGGTTCTAACCTGCGCATGACGGAATTTCAGGCTGCGCTGCTCTTGCAGCAATTGACGCGTGTGGAAGAGCAATCGCGGGTCCGCGAACAGAATGCCCAGTACCTCACCAGCTTGTTACGCGAGATTCCGGGAATCTCTCCTGCCCGCATCTACGACGGCACGACGAGGAACGGTTATCACCTCTACATGTTCCGGTACGACCAAGCGCACTTCGACGGTCTGCCGCGGACGCGTTTTCTCCAGGCATTAGAGAAAGAGGGAATTCCCTGCTCGGGCGGCTACTCGCCGCTAAACAAAGAGCCTTTCATCAAGGCGACACTCAATTCCCGCGTCTACCGCAAGATGTACTCGGAACGCGACCTTGCCGGCTGGGAAGAGCACAACGCCTGCCCGGAAAACGAAAAGCTCTGCGAAGAAGCGGTCTGGTTTTTCCAGACCATGTTGCTCGGTCCGCGGCGCGATATGGATGACATCGCGGAAGCAGTCCGGAAGATCCAGCAGCAGGCGGGGGAATTGCGATCCCGGTCCTGAGAAATCTTTCTCGTCGTCCACAATCAGAATTCGTGCCCGTCCCGGCTGTGTCATGGTCATACCTGCGCTGCGAGTGGTCGTGTTTCCGCCGCCATGGCGCGCCAGGCAGCAAGATCGTCGCCGACGCCCAGCGCT
>Ga0326727_10016838_pt1 | contig 15323 bp, 12 predicted proteins | sample MB2enrmetagenome_FD_207643 | JGI IMG/M metagenome (GOLD analysis project Ga0326727, IMG submission 207643) | Lab enriched peat soil microbial communities from McLean, Ithaca, NY, United States - MB29MY | ecosystem: Environmental > Terrestrial > Soil > Wetlands > Peat | place: USA: New York... | reverse complement strand
CGCCAAGGAGAATTTCCCCCAGGTCGTCAGTTGGTCATTGCCCGACTGCCGCCGCATCACTTTGGTGCCGCCGGACCACTGGCTGTTGCTGCAGGACGCCAACCCGTTCCGCGCCACATTGCGGCCCGGTCAGGATGGCATCGAGGAACACGCCCAAGCCATCGAAGTCCGCGACGGCTATGTCGCTTGCTTTGCCCCGAGACAGCCGGACACGCCGGTGGATGCCGAACTGGAGTTGGAGCGCTACGGCGTGGGCGATGAGAATGTCCGCGCCGGTGTGCGCTTTCCGCGGGCCACGCCCGCATTTCCCGCGGTTCTGGCCGCGCCTCCGGCCCACGCGCTGGTCCTGCTGACCAATGGGTGCGGCGCGATGGCCCGCTTGTGCGTCGATCTGGGCCGGATCGAGTCCAAGTATGATTGCGCGCTGGGAGCCAACCTCCACCCGGATTACCCGGTGGATCGGCACATTTTTGTCAAACGCCTGCGGCTGTGGATTTCCGCCGACGGTTTTATCACGCCCTTGAATCTCCAAAACATGCTCGCTTTTCAGGTCGGCCCGCCGGCCGTCTGGAACTTCGTCGCCGACGCGGGCGACAGCCGGACGGTCGAGTTGCGGATGACCGCCGACATGATGGAAGGCTCCAACACCACCGTCTTCAAGTTCGCCCGCCTGCCGGGCACCCTGCCGGCCGACCTGCCGCCGCAATTCGATGTCCGCATTACTGTGCGCGTCGATATCGAAGACCGCAATTTTCACACCGAGACCCATCGCAACGGCGGCGCCGATGATCATTTTTCCCGCCATTGCCATCCGCTGGACGGGGGCATCGGGTTTGCATTTACGCCGGCGGGCAACCGCCAATTGCGCGTCTTCAGCAATACCGGCTCCTACCAGCCCGAGCCGGAATGGTGCCAGGGCATCCCCCACCCGGTTGAACAAAGCCGCAACCAGGCGCCCTCGGGCGACGCTTACAGTCCCGGTTGGTTCGACATTCCATTGCGGGTGGGACAAGAGGCGACGGTGGTGCTCAGCGCGGAGACGCCCCCGCCAACGTTCAACTTGACAAACCAATCCGCCGCGGCCCGCCTGGCCGGGGAAAAATCGGCGCTGGAGGGCGCGGCGCTGCCGGAGGGCGATTCGTTTGGCCGGCGCCTGGTTTTGGCGGCGCGCGCCTTCATGGCCCGGAGCGGCGCCGGCCGCACGATCATTGCCGGCTATCCGTGGTTTTTGGACTGGGGCCGCGACACGTTCATCGGCGCGCGGGGGTTGCTGGCCGCCGGGATGGTGGGAGAGGTCGTCGAGTTGCTTGCCAGCTTTGGCCGTTTCGAGGAAAACGGCACCATGCCCAATACCATCCACGGCGGCCACGCCGCCAATCGCGACACCTCCGACGCCCCACTGTGGTACGGTGTGGTGTGCGAGGAAACCGCCGCGCGCATGGGGGAGAAAATTTACGCCGTGCCGGTGGACAATTCCCGGCGCACAATTGCCGATGTCCTGCGGCAAATCGCCCTCGGCTACACGCGCGGCACGCCCAACGGCATCCGCATGGACCCGGCCTCAGGCTTGATCTGGAGTCCGCCGCATTTCACGTGGATGGATACCAATTACCCCGCCTGCACGCCGCGCGCGGGCTATCCGATAGAAATCCAGGCGCTCTGGATTCGTCTTTTGCGCCAGCTTCACCGCGTGGGCATCACGCCCGCCGCCGAGCCTTATGACGCGCTGGCCGACCGGGCGGAAGAATCGCTGCGCAACTATTTCTGGCTCCAGGACAAAGGCTATCCGGCCGATCTGCTCATTGCCCCCGCCGGCCAACCGGCGGCCAACGCGGCGCGCGACCAGGCCTTGCGCTGCAATTATCTGTTTGCGATTTCCTTCGGGTTTTTCACCGGCGCGCAGGCCCGCCGCGCGGTGGAGACCGCCTGGAAACATCTTTTGGTTCCCGGCGCCTTGCGCACATTGGCGCCCTTGCCCGTCATCCCGCCGCTGCCCATATTCAGCGCCGACGGCCACTTGCTGAACAATCCGCAGGAGCCTTACTGGGGGCGTTATCAAGGCGACGAAGACACCCAGCGCAAACCGGCTTACCACAATGGGACCGCCTGGCCGTGGATGCTGCCGACCGGTTGCGAAGCGCTGGCTAAAGCATGGGACCGTGCTCCCGCCGCGGTGGCCGCCGCCAGGGCCTGCCTGGGCAGCATGGAGAATTTATTAGTGACATCCTGCCTCGGCCAGCTCCCGGAGATACTCGACGGCGACGCTCCGCACCAGGCGCGCGGCTGCGACGCCCAGGCCTGGAGCGCGCTGGAGGCCCTGCGCGTCTGGAAATGGCTGGCCGGCTGAGCCACGTCGGCGGTCCAAAAAAACCGCTCACTTTGCCGGCTTGGAATCCGCCGGCCACTGTGAGTAAAATGGCCAACGAACCCGTCTGGAGCGCGGCTTGGTTTCATCGCGCGACAGCTTTGGAGCAAAACGATATGAAAAATGTTGCACTTGCAGTTCTTTTTTTCCTCGCCGCGTCACCAGCGGTCGTTGTGGCGGAAACCATCCGCCTGGATCAGTTGGACATCAATGTCGTCAGCCAAGATTGGGGCAAGCCGCGCGCCAATCAATCCGTCGATGGACACGCTTTGAGCATCGGCGGAAAACAGTTCGAGCACGGTCTGGGCACCCATGCCGTCAGCACCCTTGTTCTCGCCGTCAACGGCGCCACTCATTTCAGCGCCAGCGTGGGAGTGGATGGCGAAGTCACAAACACCCAGGCGAGCGTCGAGTTTTTTGTCGTGGGCGACGGCAGGGATCTGTGGCACAGCGGCGTGATGCGCGCAGGGCAGGCGGCCAAGCCGGTCGAACTGGACATTGCCGGCGTGAAAACGCTGGTCTTGAAGGTCGGCAATGCGGGCGAGGGCGTTGATTTTGACCACGCCGATTGGGCCGCCGCAAAGTTCGAATACTCAGGGGTTGCTCCGGCATCGATGGCCTCACCGCGTGAGGAGGCCGTGATACTGACGCCACCGACGCCCGACGCGCCGCGGATCAATGGAGCGTCGATTGTCGGCGTGCGTCCCGGCCATCCGTTCTTTTATCGCGTTTCAGTCACCGGCCTCCAGCCGTTGGAGATCACGGTCGATCGTCTGCCGCAAGGACTGACATGGGACGCGGCCATCGGCGAAATCACCGGCGTCGTGGCCCAACCGGGCGAATACCGGGCGCGGATTCGCGCCAAAAATTCCAGCGGCCGCGCCCTCCGGCGATTGAAGATTGTGGCCGGGGACCAGATTGCTTTGACGCCGCCGATGGGCTGGAACAGTTGGAACTGTTTTGCCGAGGCGGTCGATGACGCCAAGATCCGGGCCGCCGCCGACGCGATGGTTCGCAGCGGACTGATCGATCACGGCTGGACTTACATCAACATTGACGATTGTTGGGAAGGGAAACGCGACGCCAGCGGCTTCATCCAGGCCAACGAGAAATTTCCCGACATGAAGGCCCTGGCCGAATACGTCCATTCCAAAGGGCTGAAAATCGGCCTCTACTCTTCGCCCGGCCCCAAGACCTGCGCCGGATTCGAGGCCAGTTGGCAGCATGAGCAACAGGACGCCCAACAATACGCCGCCTGGGGCTTCGACTACCTCAAATACGACTGGTGCTCTTATTCGCAGGTCCAGGACAGATCGCTGCCCGAACGCCAGCGCCTGATGAAACCGTACCAAGTGATGAACGCCGCCCTGCGCACGGTCGATCGCGACCTGGTTTTCAGTCTGTGCCAATACGGGATGGGCGCTGTCTGGCAATGGGGCGCCCAGGTCGGCGGCAACTGCTGGCGCACGACAGGGGACATTCGCGACAGTTGGTCGAGCATGGCCGGAATCGGATTCGGCCAAAACGGCCACGAGAAGTATGCCGGACCGGGACATTGGAACGACCCGGATATGCTGGTGGTCGGAAGCGTCGGCTGGGGCAACCCGCACCCGACCCACCTGACGCCCAACGAGCAGTACACCCATATCAGTCTCTGGTGCCTGCTGAGCGCGCCGTTGCTCATTGGCGCCGACATGTCGCAATTGGACCCCTTCACCTTCAACCTCCTGGCCAACGACGAAGTGCTGGCGGTGGACCAGGACCCGCTTGGACGGCAAGCCGCGCGCATTGTCAAGAATGGCGCGTCCGAAATTTGGGCCAAGGACATGGCCGACGGCTCCAAAGCGGTGGGCCTGTTCAACCGCGACGAAATCCCCGCCGCCATTGAAGTGAAATGGGCCGACCTCGGTTTGAGCGGGCGGTGCCACGTGCGCGATTTGTGGCGCCAACAGGATTTAGGCAAATTTCGCGACGGCTACAGCGCCACCGTTCCCCGCCACGGCGTCTGCCTGGTGCGGGTTTGGTAGGAAACGCGGCGGGAAATGCGGTTGCCATCAGCGGAAGGAACGGCTATCCTTCTGTAAATGATCGGCGACGAGATCAAAGAACTGATGCGGACGGTCCCATTCCGACCGGTTCGGATTGTGCTGGGCGACCAGCAATCATTCGTCGTCGCGCACACCGATTACCTGATGGTCAGCCCTGACCGGCAAACCGTGGTTCTTTACGATGAGCAGGGACATTTCAAAATCCTCAATGCGCAGCAGATCAAACTGGTGGAACCGGTAAAAAGCCAGCCGCGCAAGGCGGGTTAAGCCCGCTTGGGAAACCAAGAGTTATGCTTGCTCCTTGCCGCCCATTTCCCACTTTCTGACACGCTCGGCCGCGCCGCCGTGAACGACGTAATCGTGCGCGATCCGCGCCCACGATTCCATCTGGTCGTAGCTGGCCGAAAGCTCCGCCGCCGTCTTCCAGGCTGCCGTGTATTTGTCCGGCTCCATGATCGTGTAGCGCGGCGTCCCCGCCCGCAGCAGAAAAACGAAGCCAAGATGAACACGCGATACGTCCGTCGAATCATCGTTGATGACGCCGATCAGCCCGCAGGACCGCTCGGTTTCCACCGTTATTTCCTCGCCCAGCTCGCGGCGCATGCCAGCCAGGATTACGTTTGTGTTTGACTGCGAGACATCCGTGTTGTTGATGTGGCCGCCAATGCCCAGCGAGTAGAGGTTGTGCAGGCGCGCCTCCGTCTGCCGCGCCGTCCGCCAGATCAACAGGTATCGGTCCTCGTTTTGGATGATGACGTAGGGGATGACTTGTTTGTGGCCGTAATCGGTTTCCGCCACGGTTCTTTTCAGAAACCGGCAATTGGCCAGCACCACTTTCTCCACCGCCGCCGCCTCGCGTGTGAACACCTTCCGGCACAGCGGGTCAATTACGGCGCGGGGGACAACCAAAACCGATTCCTGCAATTCGACGTTCATGTTCCCCCGTTTAACGCGCCCCCGCGCCTTTTGTCAAAGCATTTGGTTCACCACTCCAGCACCACCAGTGACACCGCCTGGGCGGATTGCGCAGCCGCCGAGCAGGTTTTCTGGAGCAAGTTGCCCGGCAAATTCACGGTCAATGCGCTCATACTAAAAGACTTTCAATATCTCCGTTCGTGATGCCTATCGGTTTGGTCGAACTGGCATGTCGTGGCTTGGCGGCCTCATTGCACCGGCAGTCTTCTCAGGCATCGGTTACTACGCCGCTGGGCTTGCCGGCGTTATTGTGGGCACGCCGTTGATTGTAGCGTTTGGCCTCGGCAGGCGCGGAGCAGATCGTGATTCAAAGAAGACAGATAAGTGCGAGAAACCGGTAGCTTAGGATCGCCCAAGCAAACCAGCGCCGAACTTACCGCCAATTGTTCAGGAATTCTAATTGGTCTTTCATCTCCTCCGCGCTTCTTGCTTCATTGAGCTTGAGGAGACGTCGCATTTCCTCGCCGATCGAAACCGTTTGCTGATCGCCAATGATGATGCCAGCGTGATGACGGCCTTGGTGGAGCGTGGCAGAATGCAGCCTACAAAAATCGGTGGCGTTGTAGGTGTAGATCGATCGCCCTTGTTGAGTGGCCCATTCCAATTGCTCCTCGTCCGTGCGTCGCAATAACCCTTGCTCTCCGGTTGAAGTGACATCCACGCCCCGATGACGAAGCGCCCTGAGCAATGCGTGGGCGTCAGAGTCTTCGTCCAAGTGGATTTTTACAGCGCTCAAACCGCGGTTGATGGCTTGTGTTCAAGGCCGTGGCAAGCATCCCGTTCTTCCTGGAGGTAGCCCTCGATCTCTTCACGGTGCAGATGATAATAAGCCAGCGCCGCGTGAATTTCGGCCGGTGTCAGCGTGGACAGCCGCTCGCCGATTTCCTCAATGCTCAACCCCGCCTTCCACCAACCAGCCACGCGGTGGACGCCCACGCGATGACCCTTGATGTGCGGTTTGCCGCCGATGATGCCCGGCGAGCGGACGATCATGGCGCCCAACTCCGTGGCCGATGTTTCCGCGGCAGGACTCATATCAAAAAACTTAGCAGGACTATCTGATTGGAGCAAGTGTCCGCTTTATTTGGTTCACCACTCCAGCACCACCAGTGACACCGCCTGGCGGGGGAGAGTGAAGCGCAGCACCGCCTGGCCGGATTGCGCCGCCACCGTGCGCGGCGCGTCCTCCAATGGCGCGAGCGCCCCCGCGGCGACTAGTTGCCGGTATTGCGCGAGGTCCGGCCCGGCGGGCGCGCCCATTCGTTTCCAGGCCGTGAAAGCGTTGCTGTGATCGTCATCGATCCGGTAATGGGACAGCCTCAACTCGCGCGCCTCGGCGGGCAGTCCGGCGCAGGTCAATTCCACAGCCGCCTCCGGCCCCGCTATGTCGTCGTCGTGGTAGTGCCAGACCAGCACGGCCAGGCTGTTGGTATCCAGGCTCGCCAGGGCGGCGACGTCCGGCTGGCCGCGCACGCCGCCCTTGATAATGTCCTCCAGCAGCAGTTCGCCCGAACTGGCGGCCGCCACGCGCTGGCCGCGCATCCGTCGCAACATGCGGAAGACATTAAGCACCGGCAAATCGATCCCGTCGCTGGCCAGCGCCCGGAATCCGGCGAAGTACGGCTGGTCCTCGAACTCAAAGGCCCACGTCAGCGCGCCCTCCAGGTTGACGCCGCGCCGGTCGGCCAGCGTCTGTTCGCGCCCAAAGGTCGCCGCCGTGTAGGCCGCGTAAAGGGCGCCGTTGCGGTAATTGTTCTGCGGATAAACGGCGGACGTGCAAGCCGCGCAGCCGTCGGGATCGGATTCGCCGATCACAATGGGCGTGCGCCGCAATTGGGGAAACTCCGCGATCAACGCGAACCCGGCGTCGATGGCGCGCAGTTGATTGGCAATGCCCATGCGGACGTGGCCGTTGGTAAATTCAGGCGATCCTTTGGCGTGAAAGGAGACAAAATCCAGCGGCGTGCCTATTTGGCCCGTCGCGTAATTGGTGCCGCGCAGGCAGTGCTCCAGGAAACCGCGGGTGAAACGGCCGGCGGCGCCGGCCGAATCCGGGCCGCCCACCCGGGCCGTGGGCAGCGCGCGCCGTACTCCGGCCACGGCGAAGTCATGCAGCTTGCAAAACTCCTCCCGGCTCCCGTGCCAATACGATCTTCCATCCGCCTCGTTCCAGACCTCCCAATACCACTGCGCCGCCTCATCGCGTCCGTATTTCTCCACGCAATGCGCCGCCCAGCGATAGGCCAGTTCCTCCCATCGCCGGTAATCCTTGGGCGGATAAGCCCAGCCCGCGCTGATCAAGTCGTATGACTGGCCCGGACGCCACTCATGCTGGTAGGGCAGCGGATGGGTGGAAAGGGCCTCCGGCATGAAACCAATCTCGACGTAGGGCCGCACCCCGCGCTCCAGATAGGTGTCAAATATATGATCCACCACCGCCCAATTGAAGACCGCCTGGCCCGCCGCATCCTCGGCGTAGATGCCGGTGCTGCCCCACTTCAACGCGGGCGTGCCATCGCCGCTGCACAGTAGATTATGCGCGCGGAAAAAGACCTGGCCGGGCGCCAGTTCGCCCAATTCCGCCAGCAACCGGCGGCCATCTTTCATCGTGGCGTAATTGGGTTCGTCACACCCGAAAAAGCGCCAGACCGGTTTCATTTCACCCAACCGCTGCGCCGCATCAACCTCAATCTTCACCGCAATCGCGTCCGCGCCCGCGGCTTCTGCCGCCGCCCACAGCAGCCCGCAGGCCGCCAGCGTTCCGGCCACTGATCTGTTCATGTTCAATCCGGCTGGCCATCGACCAGTTTAATTCGCATTGCGTTGCCAACGCGCAGGTAATCCGGCCATTCACTCTGCGGGGAGGACTGAACCGCCTGGCCAACGCTGTTGGGCGGTAGAGTGTCGATCTTTGGAACCGCCCAATGCCAATGCTCGACATGGCCGTCGGCGAAGGAGAGGTTGGCGCCTTGATTGTGCCGATTGGAAGGCATGTCCCACCAGGTGCCAAAGTACCCATCGTTGGGCATCGGGTATCCAAATTGATCGTCTTGCAGCGTTCCCTCGTTTTCGTCGATGAAAACGAAAAGTTGCGAGGGCGGCGGATTGGTGATTTGCGAGGATTTTGCAAAACAAGGCTGATAGGTGTCCACCGGGGTGGCGCTTTCGGGATCGACCAGCAGTGGATATCCGTTCACCGACTGGCTCATGTTGTAGCTGCGGGTTCGCAGTTGGGGCAGCACATTGCCGTTGGCGTCCTGGATCGTCGAGACATCCGAGGGGCAATGATATATGGCGGGTGACCTGTCATACGGATAGAGCAGCCCTCCTTGAATGCCGGCCGTTGTGGTGTCCGTCCGCGCATTGCCCGCGCACCACGATGTTTGGCTCATATAGCCGGAATTGGATCCGCCAAAGTTGTAAATGTAGTCATTGGGCACAAAGGTGCCTCCGTAATCATCGGCATACATCTGCCAGCACAGTTGCAATTGCTTGAGGTTGCTCCTGCAATTGACGCTTTTGCCTTCCTCCTTGGCTTTCCACAACGCGGGCAGCAGCAGCGCCGCCAGGATGGCGATGATGGCAATGACCACCAGCAGCTCGATCAACGTGAATGCTCTCCTGCGCGTCATATACCTTTGGGGTGAAGGCGGCGGAGGTTGTCAATTGGCGGTCAGTTTCATCGCATTGCCGATCCGCTGGTAGTCCGGCACTTCGACGGGAACGCTTACCGGCTGGGGTAGCTGGCCTGTCGAAATCTCCGGCACTGTCCAGTGCCAATGTTCGACGTGGCCGTCGGCGAATGACAAATTCCCGCCCTGATTATGCCGGTTTGAAGGCATGTCAAACCACACATTCTGCCACCCGTCATTCGGCGTCGGATACCCGAACTGCGTGTCGTAGAGCGTGCCTTCGTTTTCGTCGATAAAGACGAATGTTTGCTCTGGAAACGGATTTCCGATCTGCGACATTTTTTCAAAACAGGGGGCGATGGCGCTGACCTCGGTCCCAAACTCTGGATCCACCATCCACCCATAACCGTTGACCGATTGGCTCATGTTGTAGCTCCGGGTTCGCAGTTGAGGCAGCGGATTGCCATTGGCGTCCTGGATGGTCGAGACATCCGAGGGGCAATGATAAATATCGGTGGACCGGTTATAGGGAAACAACAGCCCCGTCCGGATGTTGGCCGCATTGGTATCCGTTCTTGCGTCGCCATTGCACCATGAGGTCTGAGTGTCCGTTCCGACGCCCAGATCGTCGATGTAATTGTTTGGCGCGAGAATTCCTCCGTAATCATCGGCGTACATGTGCCAGCACAATTGCAACTGCTTGAGGTTGCTCATGCAATTGACGCACTTGCCTTGCTCCTTTGCCTTCGACAGAGCGGGCAGCGCCAGGGCAGCCAGGATGGCGATGATGGCGATCACCACCAGCAATTCAATCAGCGTGAAGGCCCCTTTCTGCCAAAGGAAGACCTCCGACTCGCGTTCCCCCCCTGGCCCCGCACTTTTTGGGTGGGCGCTCATTGGAAAATTACTAATAGCACAGGCGCGCGACAAAATCCAGTCAGGTTATTCTGCGATCAAATCGAACTTCGCCAGCGCCTCGATCAGGGCGGCATTAAATTCCGCCGGTTTCTCCAGCATCACCCAGTGTCCTGTGCCCTCGATGACGCGGTAATCTGTTTTGGGCGAAAGGGACTGAACGTAAGCCTTATAGTTGTCATTCCACATCGGATTGTGGGCGTTGATCACCAGGACTGGGATGGAAACCTGTTTCAAATCCCAGTCCGCCAAGTCCAAATTGAACATCCCGTCCATCGCGCCGGCCATGACGTATTGCGGCGTCGCCAGGATTTGGGAGATGACTTCATCGCGCAAGGCCTCCGTAGCCGGATTCGGAAACATGGTTTTAAGAAAATTGCTCGTCGTCGCCTGGTAATCGGGCTGGCGATATCGCGCCGTAAACTCCGCGGCCTGGCCGGCGGTCATTTCGGGACGGCGCAGCGTTCCATCCACCGCCACCAACGCGGCGACTTTCTCCGGCGCCTGCGTGTAAACCCGGCAAATAATTGGCACGCCCATGCTGTGCCCAATGAGCGTGGCTTTCTCCACGTGCGCGTCCTTCATCACCGCCAGCACCGCGCCGGCGAAATAATCCATGGTGTAATTGGTCTGGGGCTTGTCGCTTTGGCCGTGGCCCGGAAGATCGATGAGAACCAGCCGCGCTTTTTCGCGCAACGCCGGAACTTGTTCCCGCCAGAAGCTCAAGTTCCCGGCCCAGCAATGGATAAAGACCAGCGTCTTATCGCCCTTGCCGGTCGTGACGTAATGAATCCTGTCCGGCCCGTAGGCGGCAGAGTGTGTCCGGCCCAGGGCCTCCGTGGTGCTATTGTCACTGGCGCAGCCGGCCAGCAGGGCCAGCGCCGCCCAGGCCACCGCGTATTTTGCATTCTTGATCATATTGGGAATTTATATATCTAATATGTCAGCAAATCCAGCAGGTTGATCCCGTTGCCGGCCAGTTCCCATTGGTTTCCACGCCGCCTGACCAGCCGGCGGCACGGGTTCTTTTCCTCTTCGGCCTCGTTGACGGAAACCAGTTGATATCTCGCGCTGCCCTTCATCTCCGATGCCGTGCGCGGAATCAACTCGAAGGGCAGCCCATTGAAGTCCAGCGCGATTTCGTAGCCGGCAATTCGATCCGGCGCCTTGACGGCCCCGCTCTTCACCAGCATCGGATACCGGTGCAGCCACGAAAAATCGGTCTTCCGCACGAGCACGCGGCAAAGTTCCGGCCGATGCTGGATCCAGCTCAACAGATCAAAGCGCGCCCCCTGCTCATGCTCGGCCAGCAGCACCAGCCGCGGGTCGATTCCCACCAGGTTTTGGCCGTTGAACACTCCGTGGTCGTCGCGTTGGTTGGGATAATGGTTTTTGAACCAGATGGTGAAATGGTCGTTGTAAAAAAGGTCCAGTTCGAAGTGAACATGGGCCCGCTCCTTGGAGATGCGCTCGCGGGTGTTGCTGGTGCGTCCCATGACCGCGATTGGCTCCCCCGCCTTGACCGCCATCCCGGCCCTGAGGCCGGTTCGCGCTTGCGAAAGGTGCGCGTAGAGCGAGTAGATTTCCAAGCCGCCGACCTGGTGCCGCAGCACAATGTAGCGGCCGTAATTCGACAGCGCCGGGCGGTCATTGATGTAGGCCACCACCCCGTCGGCCACTGCCAGGATCGGGTCCGCCGGTTCGCCGTGCCGGTCGCGCTGAATGCACTTGATGTCCAACCCCTCGTGCATTTGATGGCCCTCCGAGCGGACGCATCCGAAGGTCCCGGTGATCCAGGTTTTGCCGGGTGTCGCGACAAAATATCGATCTTCGCCCCCTGGTTCGAACAGGGCCTGATTGGCCGTGGGCAGTTGAAACGGCCCCAGCGCAATTGGCGCCCCATCCATCCCGCCAGCCGGCCAAAAAAACAGTCCGAGCAACAAATAAAGGGCAAATCGGACGGGCTTGCTCATTTGGGCTTCAGGACAGGCTGTGGCGCCGGCGCCATGAGTCTAGAATTTGTTCTTCTTCTTTGTGGCGGCGATGACGTTTTTCAAACCCTGCACGATCCGGGCTCCTTCCTCGTGCGTGGCATCGGGGGTGAAACGGAAAATGCCCGTCGGATTGCGGCTGCGGATCATGACCGCCGCCAGCCAGGCCGATTGCCGCGGCTTGCCCGGGACAGCTAGTTCGCTCTCGGGGGGGGGTGCAACCAGGCTCTCCTGCTCGTCGTCATCGGACTTACGGTGTGCCTTCTTCTCCTTGCCCGGCTTGGTGCCGGGGATGGGAAACTGGGAAAAAATGATGATGTGCCGGCCTTTGCTGGCGGTGGTCATCATATCCAGCAGCAGGCTGCCGTGTTCGTTAAAGGCCAGTTGGATCGAGTAAGACCCATCCGGGCCGGGATCGTCGATCAGCATCGCTTTGGTCAGGTCGGCCTCCGTCAAAAACGGTTCCCGTTCCACCGTCATCGGGAATTTGTCGCGGGTGACCAGGACGGTGCCTGTGTTGGCGGTCTCCGCGCGGTTGCCCTCCAGATACAATCGGATGGTGGACACTTCTTTTTTATAGTTCACCTTGCTCCCTTTGTCGCTGACGCAGCCGGCGGCAAGAAAAAGCAGCGCAAACGCCAAATAGGGATTGAACCCGCGCAGCCAACTCTTCATAGTGCGCCCATAAACAAAGCAGTTTTGAAAGCAATGTAAAGATTTATGGGAAAGCAATTCAACAAAGCCGAGAAAAAGAAGCGCCGCGTCGCCTACATCAAACGCAGGAAAGCGGGCGGGAAAAAGAAACCCGCTCAAGCCCAAGCGCCCGTCACTGCCCCAACCCCGCCTCCACCCTTGGTCGCGCCTCCAGCTCAGCCCCCGGCGGCGCCTCCAGCCCCACCCCCGGCCGAGCCCCCAGCCGCACCCCCCGCCGCGCCCACTACACCCCCTCCGCCCTGACCGTCGGCGCCGCGTCCCGCCCGCCGGCTGGGGAGGGGTGATGCCTGACACATAATAGCCTCACGGAAACAGCCCGCGTATCCTCTTGGCCTCCTGCACCCGCTTGACCCCGAGGCTCAAGGCCGCCATCCGCATCGAAACCTTCTGTTTGCGGCTCAGGCCCAGCGTCTGCATAAAGGCCCCCTCCAGGATCCGGAACAATTTGTCCGTCACCTCCGTCTCCGTCCAAAAAAAACTCTGCAAGTCCTGCACCCACTCAAAATAGGACACAATCACTCCCCCCGCGTTGCACAGAATATCCGGAATGACAAATATCTCCGGCCGCTGGTCCAAAATCTTATCCGCCTCCGGCGTCGTCGGGCCGTTGGCGGCCTCGGCCAGAATGCGGCATTGGATTTTGGCGGCGTTGGCGCCGGTGATCTGCCGCTCCAGCGCGGCGGGCACGAGGATGTCGCATGGCAACACCAGCAGGTCATCGTTGGTGATCGGCTCCGCAACGGAAAACCCGGCCACCGTGCGCTTCTGCGCGATGTGTTTCTCCAAAGCCCAAAGGTCGATGCCATTGCCGTTGTATATCCCCCCCATCACATCGCTGATGGCGACAATTTTGACGCCGTACTTGGCCAGTGAAAACGCCGCCACGGACCCGACATTTCCATAGCCCTGCACCACCGCGCGGGCTTTGCCCGGCTCCATCCCAATGGTGTCCATCACACGGTTGATGAGGTAGCCGACGCCGCGCCCGGTCGATTCGCGCCGTCCAAGCGAGCCGCCGATGCTGACCGGTTTGCCCGTCACAATGGAGGGCACCGCGTAGCCGGTGTGGACGGAGTAAGTGTCCATGATCCAGGCCATGGTTTGTTCGTTGGTCCCCATGTCCGGCGCCATGACATCGACTTTCTCGCCGATAAACGGGATCATCTCCTGCGTGTAGCGGCGCGTCAGTCGTTCCAATTCGGTGGTTGAGAGTTTGCGCGGGTCGCACGCAATGCCGCCCTTGGCGCCGCCGTAGGGCAGCCCCGCCAGCGCGCATTTCCAACTCATCCACATGGCCAGCGCCGCCACCTCCCCGATCGTCACGTCGGGGTGATAGCGCAGGCCGCCCTTGGTCGGCCCCAGCGTCAGGTGATGCTGCACCCGATAGCCGCTGAACATCGCCGTGCGTCCGTCATCCAGGTGGATGGGCAGCGCGACCGTCATCGAACGCTTCGGAAACTTGAGGCGGGCGCGTTCGTTCTCCGATATTTCCAGCCGGTCGGCCACCAGGTCGAACTGCTGGCAGGCCATGCGAAAGGTCGGGCTGTCGTAGATTTCCATCCTCAAATTGTAATCCGCCCCCGCGGTTTGACTACCCTATTTCTGAAATGCAGCAAAGGCTTGCGCTTGGCGGAGCGCCCTAATAATGTGAACCCCAGCTTTTGGAATGCTCACGTCTCACGAATTATTTGGGTTCATGTCTCCCGCCCTGGCGGTGCGCATCATCGAGTCCGCGCACGACCACAACAAGGAACTGTATCACGCCGCCTTGAACGCCGTGGCCGAGGCGAAAAAACTGCGGCCCGCCTTTTTCGAGCGGACACCCCGGGCCACGCGCCACGCCGACATGGCGTCGGTCCTTGCGCGGCCTCGCCTGGAGCTGGTTTCGGCCAATCTCTTGCGGGAATGGCTGATGAAGCAGAGGACCGCGATGCTGGGCGACTTTCTCAACGCCTTGGGCATCGCGCACACCGAGGGCGCGGTGGACGACCTGCCGGCCAGCGTGCCCGACGACAAGCTGCGCGCGGCTGTGGAAATACTGCTGGACAAGTATCCGGCTGAGGAAGCGTCGGTCTATCTGAACGCCTTTTACACCATGAACGACGTGCGGTGGGCCAACCTGGAAGCGATGCTGAAAACCGAGCCGCGCCTGCAATTCGGCGGGTGATTCCCAGTCCACGCCGCATTCGTAACGGTCACTAACCCTCTGGGTTGCAACAAGGACTGATTTGGGACTGAACTTCCGCACGGAGGCTTTTTACTCTGGCGGCATGTCGAATATTCAAAGGAGTCAGCCTAGGCTTTGTCCCTGTCCGTCCGTGTCCGTCCATGTCCGTCCGTGTCCGTCCATGTCCGTCCGTGTCCGTCCATGTCCGTCCGTGTCCGTCCGTGTCCGTCCGTGTCCGTCCATGAGGGGGGAGACGGGGAATCAAACAATACTCGGCTCTCAAGCCATTTCGACCTCGCATGATCGTCCAATCCTGTTGCTTGTATCTCGAAGGCCATCTCGCCACCAACGCCGGCCCCATCCCCTGCTGGCCCAGCGCCAACCAATGCCTCTCCAACGGCTTCTTCGTCGGCAGCATGTCCGCCTTGGGCGACTACCAATGCCGCGGCCAAATGCAATACCTCGAGACGTTCGATTACCCTCGCGCCGCCACACAGGTTGCCGGCGATTACGCCA
>Ga0326727_10016836_pt1 | contig 15323 bp, 12 predicted proteins | sample MB2enrmetagenome_FD_207643 | JGI IMG/M metagenome (GOLD analysis project Ga0326727, IMG submission 207643) | Lab enriched peat soil microbial communities from McLean, Ithaca, NY, United States - MB29MY | ecosystem: Environmental > Terrestrial > Soil > Wetlands > Peat | place: USA: New York... | reverse complement strand
TCCTCGCCGTTTTCGCGGCTCAAAAATCCAAATCCCTTGGCGTCGTTAAACCACTTGACTGTGCCTGTTTCCATTGTGTGTTGCTCCTTCATACTGATTTACCGCGAACGCAATGTGGAAGTTTGCGAGTAGGCGGTAACCGAAACAGGCAAGAACTTCAGATCGAATTCTACGATTGAATAGAGTATAACACGGTTTCGTCAAGTGGCCAGGATTTTTCTGGCGGGGTCGGCTGAAGGTAGGCGGGAAGGTTCCGTTTTGGCGCCAGGAGGGCCTGGCGCTCTCCAGCAAGCGTGTGGGGAGTGCGGGATACAGGATAAACTCGTTCTGGTATTCGAGGGGTGCCTTTTGGACGACGAAAAAATCCGGGTACTGGTCCTCAACCCTGGAGCGACATCCACGAAGATAGGGGTCTACGCCAAGAATGGCGCCGAGTGGGAGCACACCATCCGGCATGGAGATGAGGAGCTGGCGCGCTTCCGCGGGAAGCCGATGCTGGCGCGGCTGGACTATCGCGCCGGGCTGATTGAGCAGGCACTCGCGGAAGCCGGCTACAAGGAGCGGAAATTTGCCGCCACAGTCGGCCGTGGTGGAATGCTGCCGCCGATGGCCTGCGGTACCTATCTGGTGGATGAGGCGATGGTGGAGGAGCTGCGCATGGCGCGGCGCGGTCAGCACGCATCAAACCTGGGCGGCTTGCTGGCGCAACGCTTCGCTCAGGCTACTGGGGTGAACGCCTACATTGTAGACCCGGTAACGGTGGACGAGTGGCAAGAGTGCGCGCGGCCCTCCGGTTCGCCGCTGGTCGAGCGCGTGTTCGTCGGTCATGCCCTGAACACCAAGGCCGTGGCGCGGCGGTATGCGCGCGAACAGGGACGCGCCTATCCGGAACTGCGTCTGATTGTGGTGCACCTGGGCAGCGGAATCACCGTCTCAGCCCACCAGGACGGACGGATGATCGACAGCAATTCCATCGATGAAGGCCCTTTCGGAGTTGACCGCACAGGAGGATTGCCAGTGCGGGCGCTGGCCCGGCTCTGCTTCAGCGGCAACTTCACCAGGGAGCAGCTGGACCGCCATCTCTTCGGAGACGGAGGCCTCTTCGCCTACCTGGGCACGCGCGACATGATCGAGGTGGAGCGGCGCATCGACGCGGGAGATCGCAAAGCCGCCTTGATCCTTGATGCCATGATCCATCAGATCGGAAAAGAGGCCGGAGCGATGGCGGCGGTGCTCAAGGGCAAAGTGGACGCCGTGCTGCTGACCGGCGGTATCGCGCACTCTGAAAGAGTGGTGAGGCAGTTGCGCAGTTACCTGGAATGGATTGCGCCCGTTCGCGTTTATCCCGGCGAGGATGAATTGCAGGCCTTGGCCGAGGGAGTTTTCCGCGTCTTGAATGGAGAGGAATTGGCAAAAAGGCTAGTTGCCTGAGCGGCAGCGAACCTGGAAACAAAGTAATTGGGAGTGTATCGTAAATGAATAGGTCAATAGATTGCACACGCCCTGTTGAGACGCTCAACGTTGCGGATATATTGAATGCTCTGGGAATCGAATCCGGCGTCAACACCGAAGAGTTGGTATCTTATTATGTGATTCCCGGCAACTACGGTCCCCGCTGGTTGATTCCAGCGGGATCGCGCGCTGCCGCAGCCGTGCTGGGCATCTGGCATCCCTACAATTTTTCCAGCCGGATGAAATGGTACGCAGTTCGTATGGCCGCGCAAGCCGGAGTATTGCAGTTTATTCACTCTGTCACCAAAGTAAATACTTCCCGTACAAGAGCGTTGCGATGGTTTGAAAGATGCGGCCTCCCATCAGAGGCCGGAGAAATAGTCATTCTGATAGGTAATCCATCTCCCGACAGAAAATTGATCGTATTCCTGCTCGATGGATCGCAACGAATCGCCGCTGTGCTCAAGGTTGGGCTAACGGCCGCAGGCGGATTGAGTGTCCTCCATGAAGCTGAAGTGCTCCTCAAGCTGGAACCGTATAATTGGGCGCCAAAGATTCTATCAATTCAACCTGATCTGCGGGCAGCTGCGCAGGAATATATGCCTGGCGTGATGCCTGGACGTAAATTTCTGCCGGAATATATGGATATGCTGTGCCGGCTGCCTCGCAGCGGTCATTCCACAAGCCTGGCGCAAATTGCCGGCGAAATGGCGAACCGTCTCTATCCATTCAAGGCGCAGTTGGATAAGATAGCTCCCGATGTACTCGCTCGCTCTCTTGGATGCCTTGATAGCGATCTCTCCATCCCCACGATGCTGGTGCATGGGGACTTTGCGCCATGGAATATGCGCAACCATCCGCAGAAGGGATATGTCCTTGTTGATTGGGAGTGGGCTGATTTTACCGGACTGCCCGCCTACGATCTGCTGCATTTTCAGTTTAGTGACGACCACCTGTTTGGCAAGAATGGCGAGGGATATGCGGCGATTCGACGGCGATCACTTAGCACGACGTACTTTCGCAGAATGGATCTCGATGCTGAACTGTTGCCGCGGCTCTCTATAGCGTATCTGCTCACCCTGCTGGAATCTGATTGCAAGTACCGAGGCTGCCAGCAAACCGGCTATATATTGCGTCAATTGACCGCATGTGTCGATGAACTCGCTGTTGTGTTACATCCGGGCGTTCAAATGTCAGGGCAGTAAGCACGCCGGATATTACCGGCAATCGCCCCTGAATCACAGTATGCCGCTCGGCGCCACTGGCAACGCCGCAACAGTCATCCATCCCTCTTATGCGCCTTCCGGACAGCTATTGCTCTTTCGTAAACATCCATCAATAGCGGGTAATTAATGTCTGCTGTATATTTCTTTAGATATAGGTTACGGCAATTAGCGCGTATCCGTTCGTATTCCCGGCCGGAAAATAATTTAAAAGTGCCAGCCACGAGCGCGTCAACATTTCCAGGCGTGAAGCGATAACCTGTTACTCCCTCCTCCACTAACTCTCGTATGCAACCAATGTCAGCAGCGAGAACTGGAGTGCCTTGTGAAAATGCCTCAACCACTGTGCGGCCAAAGGTCTCATAACACTTTGATGGACAAACCACAAACCTAGCCTTTGCCATCTCTTGATAAACATCGTCTGATGGCCTCATACCCAGATATTCTACTTGCTTGTTGCTGGCGGCGCATGTGCGCACTTTGTCTATCATGGGGCCATCGCCGATGATTTTAAGGCGAAGTTGAATCTTGCCCGAATTCCACGCGGAAAGCAATGTCCCCATGCCTTTTTCTGGTGACAACCTTCCAACATAAAGTGCATAATCTTCTCTATTAATCGCCGCTTTCCAAGGGGCCGAACCAACAAAGTTCGGTTTAACCACAATTTTTTCCGCAGGCAAACCGCCACGAACCAGAATTTCGCGCTCGAAGTCTGAAACAGCGATAAAAATATTGACTCGATCCCATGTGCGAATAAGCCGGTGAAAGGCATACGCGGCCGTGACGATAGCGCTGCCAGCGCGGCTTTTGCGATAGCAGCCATGGACAATGCCATCGAGAGGAAGCGCCTTTCCGATGCAGTCTGTGCATACAGCCCCATTGCGATAAAGCAGTGCGTTCGCGCAGAGCATCCTGTAGTTATGCAGGGTCTGCACAACAGCAATTCCCGCGGCATCGGCCTCCCATATAATCGATGGTGACAGCAGCGGGAACCAGTTATGGACGTGCAGAATATCCGGTCGAAAATTACAGATAGCATTCTTTAACCGCTTACGCGAACTTACAGAATAAAAGATAGACGAGGAAGCAATAAGATTGCCTGGGATGTCATAAATCGTGTCATTATTTTGTTCCAGAAGTTCCACGGTATGCCCATGTTGCCGGAGCATCGCGACCTCGTCGCGTACAACCGTATCTTCACCGCCTTTATATTGATATCTGTTATGCGCTACGATAACTCTCATAAAATCACCTAAAAGTTAAAACCCTTGAATCCCAACATATCACATGGTTAAGAACCTTGACTTAGAGCGGGCAGCAATAAGTGTTCTTGCATAAGCGCCTAATATAATTGCTATAACAATGTTCTGAAAATAATAGCTGGCCCTCATAGGAACAACAAAATCAGCACCGGTGATTCCACTCACTATACAAAATATTAGCAAAGCCAGCGCGCAAGCCATTACGTGAGATGGAGCACAGCCATTTTCCGGAATCTTTGAAGAGGGTGCTTTTGCGGCGCGCCATCCAACAACGATAATTCTGATTATCATGATCAAATATATTATTAAAGCTGGCCAGCCTGCGTCTGCCAGAACCTGTATGAAAGCGTTGTGGGCATTGCCAATTCTGGAAACAACTAGAGGCAGTCCAAGAGAGTAATAATCTCTAAAGATTGTTCGAAAACCCGCTACATAGCCCATTCCCCAAGGATGGGAGATACAATAATGAAGAACAAAAGACCAAATATAGGTTCTTCCGCTGGCGCTTTCTATGGCACTTATATCCTCCCCACGGTTAAAGATATTCCATATTCTCTCTGTACCCATGAATTCCACAAGCACACAAAAGAGCAAAACAAAAAGTATGAATCCAGAAATGAACACATACATTGTACGCCGGCTTAACCTTGCCCAGAACATTACGACAAATGCGAGAGCAAAAAGCAAAGCCACTTCGCTTCCTCTTGACTTCGTAATCAACGTGCCTGCAAGGCCGACGAATAAAAAGAATACTGACCGAACTCTGGATTCCAGATGATGTAAAAAAGTGTGTGCGGAAATAATTGCAATAATGGGGCAAATAACCGGCATAGGAGCTACACCGCCTCCCAAAAAACGAATTCCTGCATCCACTTCGAAGTTCAAAACGAGTCCTGAATCGAAAAACAATGTTAGAAAAACTAGAACAAGTAAAAGAAATGCTATAAGCCGAAGCTGATACAGGCATTGCAACCAGTTCGGAGGATTCCGGCAAACCCGTACAATAAACTCCACCATGCAGATTAAGGTGAGAAAATAGCAAAAGGAGTACGCAACAGTCGTTAAGCGATCGGTTGTGTATACTGTAGATAACATAAACAGTAAACCGAGAAAGATAGCCAATCTTAAAATAGGCCGGATATTAATTGGAATAGTGATAGAATCCGCGACAACTAGGCGCATGATCGCCTTTATAGCAACCAACACGATTAGCCCTACCTGAAAGAAACTCCAGATATCCACTTGCCCATGGGTTATATCAACGCCCCTGGGTGGTCTTAATATAGGAGGACCGAACGCAAGTAGAAAGATAGGATAAATATTAAAATACTCGTGGGCAGAAATACGCCTTGGTTGTTGCACCCAGACATCGCCTAATATATCACTGTCTCTCAATCGCGCAGATAACATCATGAAGCCCCTCCGACATCTTCTATTAGCCGCGATCATACAGCTCTGCCATTCAGGCCGGGCGATCCGCGCAGCGCCTATATGAGGTATTTAAAGCTACCTCAATCTGTGTGTATGTACTGGAAACAACATCCTTCCAGGTGTTAGCCCTTGCAAATTCCAGAGCTCGACGCCCCATTTGATCGCACAACTCTGGATTATCGGCGAAGTTTCGCATAGCGGCTGTTAAATCTCTAACCACTTCCGCCCTGCTACGGTTCTTCACTGGAATCTTAATGCCGCAGGTTGGCGAAAGTAATTCACCTGGCCCGCCAGTATCCAAGCAGATTACCGGAAGAGCCTGCGATAATGCCTCAAGGAGTACATTACCGCTAGAGTCATGTAAGCTGGGAAATACGAACGCCGTGTAATAATAAAACTGCTTCCATAGTTCCTCGTGTGGAATCCAACCTAGCCATCGGACAGAGTCTCCAAGTGCCAGTGTCGCGGAGAAGCGTTTTAGCTGGGCTTCATTTGGCCCTGCTCCTATTATCGTAAAGGTTGCATTGGGCCGATCTTGTCTGAGTTTTGAAAATGCCTCTAGTGCCAGGTGAATTCCTTTCATATATACGAGGCGTCCCGCATAAAGGAAGTCAGCGCTCGCGGCACGGGCCATAACCTCAGATCTAATATTATGAGGATCGAGCCCTATCTCAAGCTGCACTCGACTATTCTCCCGGCAGTTGGCCGGAAGAACCGCGAGCGTGTCCTGAGTTTTGCAGAAAATCAATGTTGCCTGCCTGTACATAGCGCGAATAGTTGGATCCCAGTATGCCAGCTTGATAGATATCTCGCGAAGCATCTCTCTAAATGCTGATATTGCCGGGTAGCTGCCGCGTAGTAAGACGGGCGTAACATCCGCACCGCCTATCGGACCGATAATAAAGGGCAGTCCTAAACGGCCCATGAATGAAGGTTGGCGAAAACTTCCATAAGTTAGAGAATGAACTAAGTCGTAATGACTCTTATATGTAAGATTCCTCGCCAGTTGGTATGCACCATGCTGCCATAGTCGATAATAGAGTTGAATTCCCCGGTTTCCTCGCTTCCACCATTTCCCCCATGAGGGAAGATCATAATAGTGAAACTGGAGGCCAGTTATCGGGACAGACGCCAATGCCTTTTCGATGGAAGCTCGATTATTGGATCGTGTAATAACTTCGACCTCATGACCGAGGCGAGCCAGTTCTGTTGTCCAATGCCATCCGACACCAGGTTCCGAGCCTTTTCCTGGTTCGCACGCGTATGCGGAAACTAGAACTCTCATATCTATGCAACCTTCCATACAAAGTTGATAATTGCGTGTTCTGTATCAGCTATTACTTTGTTCAGCGATTGTGAAGCGTCAATAATTACATAACATCTTTGATCTCGGACAAAAGATAGGTATGCTTGACGTTGCCGCGTGGTCTCTTCTAAAGGAACCTCCTGCTTGCGCGCTTGTAGAACTTGTGCCGGAGCATCCAACAGCACCCACAGTTTCGGTTGTGGAATCATCTTGCCAACCATCTTTGCGGCCCATAGCGGGCCTCCGTAGCGATAGCGCTTTGGGTCAATCAGAAGGTCATGATAATAGCGGTCATAGATAAGTAATGTATCGTTTCTATCCTGAAAACAAGTCACGCACCACTCTTCCAAAAGCCATACGAATATCTTTGCCAAAGAGAACACCGCAGAGCGAGGTGGTCTGCCATGCGGATCGATGACTATCGCACCCGGCTCGCCACGTTGCGGGATAAAAAGGAACGGTTTCAGATGGCGTATCTTCACAACGCAACCTTCTCGGGCCAATTTCCCGAGTAATCCGCGAATGACGGAGCTCTTACCTGCACCATCGGGGCCAAAAACTACTATTTTCAAATTGCCGATCTCCTTCAGTCAGTATTTATCGGCAGCCATTCGCGGCTGTGAATGACAGAAAATCAAAAGCGTTTCCGGAGCTGTCTTTCAGTGCACAGAGCGAGAGTCTCAACAATTGCGGCATACACCTCGTCTGCAACGTTAACAGGCTGCTTCCCGGCGTCGAGAATAATGTATCTTTTTCGTGTCTTTACGAAAGAGCGGTAAGCTTCGCGTTGTCTAAATATTTCCACAGACACGATTTCCTGTCTGCTGGATTGCAATGTATTATCGGGAACGTCTAGCAGTATCCATAAATCAGGAGACGGGAATAATTTTCCAATAAGGCGCGCAAACCACTTGGGGCCGCCATAACGATACTCTTTAAGGTTGAATAACAGTTCATGATGACAGCCGTCGTAGATACGAAGCGTGAGGTTCTTCTTTTCCGCGAGTTGAGTCACCCACCCTTTGATTAGTAACAAGGTGGCGATCGTTATAAAGGTTAACCAACCCCTGGGAGAATCATCATAGAAATCCGCATTTGAAGGAATGTCCCATGACTGGCTCCCGAGAGACCGTGCTGATCTGAGATGGTGCTTTTCCACCACTACTGCTGTAGATTGTAGCAGCGACATCAAAGTATCGATGATCGCGGTATTGTTAGAAACATCAGAACCGAATATGCATACGGTATGCAGCATCTTCGGAGAATAGCGAATAGTGAGTTCACCCGCATAGTGCCTTGCTATGACTAAGACGCTATGAAATGGCCTGTGCGACAGATTACGCAGTGCCATCGAAGTACGAAGTGATCGTACGCAGCCCAGTATTCTTGCGCGATCTCCGCCAGCTACAGAATCCACTAATCGTGTTGCTGTCCTCAATCCGAATTGCGGCAGCAAAGCAGCAATCACCTCAGAACGATGGTCTATAAACGATTGCTGTACCTGAGGCAAATATTTTGCTTTCAGCCACCCGCCGATGAGTAAGCTTGCAAGCAAAGATATGATTGCCTCGTGAACCGGAGATGGAACAAAGAAAGTCGAATCACCAGCAAAGCGCTGGATTACTGCTCTTAGTACGGCATCTGCCGGCAAGTACGGCAATCCCTTCCATGTCAAGCTCAAGTCAAAATCGATCTGTAGAGCGCGTGCTTGCTGAACGGTGGAAATGCCTGCCAGAAAAAAGCTCGCCACATAGTGACGTTCTGTATAGCCGACGATGTGTATGCCCTGAATAGAGCGTAGTGCACGGCTGACGCCCGGCAAATCGGACGGATAAGTCAAGAAATCTACGTCGCGTCCAATATTATTGTACGGGAACTCTTCATAATTACGTAATACACAGTAGCGCACCCCTTCCTTGTCAAGTGCGCGAAAAAGCGCTGGAAGAAATTCTCCAAACGGCATGACCGGAGACTTCATCGATCGTGACAAGCTTTCCTGCATATTTAACACAACCGCACTCATGCTGAACTAATTTATTGCCGTTAGTTCGGGCGGAGATGAGGACCTGGTGGTATTACTCAGGCGCTTATGAGTGGAAGATGTACCGCCATACGCGTCGAGTCATATCTGCTGGATTGAGCACAACGCCGGTAAATAAGTGGCCAATGGCTGCCAAATAATGGCCATCTAAGAATCGATTGCCGGCGGTTCGCATATGCAGTTTTGAGGAATCTTTGCGAAATCGGTTGAGGCGCGACCAAATATCATTTGGCTGGGCAAGCATGAACTGGTCGTAGGTCAGCTCCGGATTATATTGCAAGCGCCGCCTATAAGAGTCTTTGGTCCATCGCGTTTTATTGCGTAGTTCCGCATACACCCGGTAAGTATTTGCGTTTTCCTGGAAACGGTAGGCAATAAGAGGCTCACACATGATCAACAGCTTGCCAACTTGCGCCAAACGGCATTCCATGTCCCAATCATCTACCGGATAGTAGGCTTGCCGAAAGCCGCCTATGGACCTCAATGCGTCAGTTCGGATAAACATGGTCGAACAGAGCATGCTGCCGTCTTCGATTGGATGATACTCCTTCAATTTACCCGGAGCCATAACAAATCTGTCCGTATTCGACCAAGTGTGTTTGCTTCCTAACTTGGTGACATAAGAAAATACTCCAAGGGCTTCGGGATGATCCTCCATCACCCGCAGTTGACGTTCCAGCCGGTCATGAAAACTAACGTCGTCTTGATCGCTGCGTGCAATGTAGGGTGCTTGAGCCTCCGCAATTCCAAGGTTCATGATGTGGCAAAGCCCGGCATGTTCCCTTTGTATCAAACGGATTCGGTCGTCCTTTAGGGATTGAGCAATAGAAGCCGAATCATCGGTGCTTCCGTCGTCAATTGCCAGTAACTCGAAATTCGTGAAGGTCTGTGACAAAAATGATTGAAGAGTCTCGGCGAGGTAGGCCGCTCCGTTATAGATTGGCACTATGATGGTAATTGCGGGACTCTTCATGTGCGGTTAAGCACTCTCCTCTAATCAGGCCAGGAATGCCTATTGCTTTATCATCCGCGACGGACGCAGGAGATAACCCAGTACTTCGGTATCCGGAACGCTGATTTCTTCTGTGTCACTTCAACACTCCCTCTGTTGCTATAAAGATTGTCCTTGAAGTCACGCGCATTGGCTGTATCGAGGATGCGGCAAAAAGCCTTGATAAAGACCTGCACCGGCCAAAACACTAACCACCAGGGCACGAAGGCCTGGCCATAACAAGCTACAATATGAAACCGCTTCGACAACGTATTGATCAGCTCGTGTTCAGTGTATTCCCGAACATGATATATATTTGCGGGATGACCGAAAAAGCAATACATCACAGATGATATTCGCCTGTCGGGGGTCGAAACCAGTAATGTGCCGCCCGGACGCAGGATACGCGCCATCTCGTCCAGATAAGCCTCCACGCCGGGCAAATGTTCGATTGTTTCAAATGAAACGACAATATCGAACGCTCTATCTGAAATCGTAGTGAGTTTCTGCGCATTTGCGACACTGTAGGCCACATTGGGAGCATTATTGTGTTTCTGGCAAAACGCAATAGCCTCTTCCGAAAGGTCCATGCCATGAACGCTGCGTGCGCCGCTCCTGGCAAGCATCTGCGTGCCGTAACCAGTACCGCATGCTATATCCGCTACTTGTTTACCTTCGATGAACTGCGATGCAAAACGATAACGGGCCAAATGTTCATTCTCAATCAAATAATTAGACTTTCCCAGTACAACGCGCTCGCCTGTGAAATCCATAATTTTGCTCTTGCCCTAACTGTCGGGTTAAACCGCGGAGAATCACGTGAGCCGAAATCTAAGTAGTCTCTGGGGATGTTGTTAACTTCGCGCGCTTTGCTCCAGCAGAAGCAAGAATGCATACGGCCGGCATAATAGGCAGACGATAACGCGCGTCGGCCCCCGGTCCGCCACCAATCCCTGTGACGACAACAAAGTAAAACGACGTTCCCAGCAGCAGCCAAAAACACTTGTTATGGATTCTATCACGGTACACTCCCCGCGCCACAAGGATGATTCCACGCGTGGCAAACAGGTACAGTCCTAACAATACCACCTCAAAAACTAACCGCTGCGCCGCTGCCCGAGGATATTCTCTGATGAGCCGAATTGCCAAACGCATCGGATTCTCGTTCACAAGGCCCGCGTTAGGTCCAGGGTCTTCTGGATATAACACGTGATTGAAATTCCCGGCGCCAGGGTTGATTATCGTCTTGAGTAAGGGCATGATGACACACTGCTGTAAGTAGACCCCGTAATGTGCTCGAATAACATGGTAGGCCTCGGAGCGCATAAACAATAAGCGACTACCCTGGCTCCATCCGGTTTGTTCAGGATGCAGCGCAAGGTAAGGCTGATAAAGGTAAGCTTGCTCGCCGTAATTCAGCCCTCCAAGATAACCTAAGCTTCTGCTCACCTCGGAGAAGCTCCGGTGCTCTACGCGGGCGGTCACTTCGGCGGCATTAAGGAAGTAGAGATTAACCTCAGTAACGCTCGAGAAGCCGCTATAGCCGGTCTCAACCCAATTGCGTATCTGCCAAGCGGCCAGCCACGGCAGCACGCTGATCAGCAACACAGCGGGCGCCTTCCAGCGCAGACCGGGTACCCTCGCCAAGACTAAAGATAATCCCACAGCCAGTGCAACCGGCAGGTAATAAGTGATAGGACGCACAAAGGTTGCTGCTGCCAGCCATAATCCAGCCACCGCAAGCACCGGCAAACTGCGCTTGCGCAAGAACGTAGTTAGCCGCTCTATGCTGAGCAGAAAGAGCGCGATAAAAAGAGTCTCCGACGTCAGGCAAACGGAATATACGACAGACATCGGTTCAAATGCGAAGATCCAGGCTGCGCCAAGTGCAATTCGGTTATCACCGGAGACCGTCCATCCCAACCTCCAAACGAGAAACACAGTGAACACCGAGAGAATTACGTTTACAACGGCCGCCGCGGGAAAGCCAGCAAGGCTGGTTATGGCAAGTAAGAGCGGATACCCCGGTGTGCGAAACAAGTCCGGCACGCCGTCTACGGCAAAACAGCCATGCAGGATCAAATTGCGTCCCGGTTCGAGATAAGTGCCAGGATCTACCTGGAAAAGGGCGCTGCTCCCATTTCGAGCAAGTGTAATGGCCAAAAGCGTGAGGCGAATTACGGCGGCTGCGATGATCGGCCCAGCGAGCCGTAATGTCCACCACTTAGTGATTAAACTCGAATTTGCGGTCGGGTTACTCGATTCGACGTTCATGTCGGTTGCGGTATGCGCTGGCATTAAACGTCCTATGAACGAAAAATGTCTTGCTGCCCTGACTTTGCAAAGAAATCTACTTATTCTGCAGCGGTGGGAGATTGCACAGCATGATCCGCTTCTCGCGCGACACGATGTGATCTTGCGATCAAGGCCACGCCGACGATGCTTTGAAACAGAATTTGCATTCCAAGAAGTCCAAGCATGACGCCGGTCAATCCGAGCCACTTTGCCATGGGTACAGCAAAGGCAACAGCACAGGTTGTCATAGCCAGGTAGGACCAGAAAATCGGCGCCGTAAACTCCAGGGCCTGCAAACCGGCGCGCAACGGGCCGCCAACAAAGATCAGAACGTACAGCAACGCAAAAAGCCGCAAAATGTAACCGTACTGAACCATATCGTGTCCATAGATCAAGCGCAGCCAGAAGCCAGGCGCCGACGCCATGACGATTGCGAAAATCAAAGTCAGCCCGCCCCACTTGACCAGAATGGATCGGGTGTAGGCAAGCATGGAATGCACGCCGCCGTCACGAAGCCAACGCGCTGTCTCCACTGGAACGACGTTGTCCAATCCCTGAAACCAGACATGGGTTACGCCCATCAGATTTTGCGAGGCCTTCAAAACGCCAGCGGCGGCGGCGCCATAATAAATCGGGGCAGCGATCACAAATAAATTGCCGGAAGTCCACTGTAGCAGGGCCGATGCGCCAAGCCAGCGGGAGAACTTCCAGTGGCGCTGCGTAATGGCCTTGAATTGCTCCCCATCAAATGCAATTGGTTCCACCCAGAACCATCCCACTACCAGCCCCAGGATCGAAGTTCCCGCCATGACCCAGAGCGCGGTCGTGCTGTTGAGATGTCCCGCTCTATGCAAGAAAAACAGAACGGGCAATTGGGTAAGGTAACTGAGAGCGTCATCGGCGAGCGCTCGGCGGCTCTGACGGGTGACGAAAAAATAACGCCGCAGAAAATCCTGTGCTTGATATGCAAATGCGGAAACCGCGAGAGGCAGCGCTAGTTGCTGCAAACCGCTATGCGGAAAAATGTTATCTGCAACCTTCAGGATGATGAAGACCAGGACAAAACAGCAAGAAACAAGGACCATCTCCTGAAAAACAACGGCACCGAAATAGGAGGGCCTGTCCTTCTCTTCCTGCTTGGGGCCTATGCTCATCATCGGAGCGACAATCAGCGCGCTCTGGAGACTGTTTACGAAAAGCACGGCCATCCAGGCGAGCGCGAAAACTCCAAACTCGCGAAGGCCCATGAAGCGGAGAAGCATCACGCTGGTTAGAAAGTTCGTCGCGCTGATAACAGACTGGTCGGTAAGCGCCCAGATTTCCCGTCCCATAAAATACCGCAGGAAGCCATGCTGTACGCGATGTTGAATTGCGCCGGACTCCAACGCTGCTCCATTGTTATCAGGGATGGGTAACGATGGCCGACGAGGCAGCCGATCCGATAATCGTCTGTGCATTAAGGAATATTGTCTTGGTCGTGCTCGTGGGCACGTAAACAATATCCTGCGCTTGCAGCAGAAGCGGCGTTTGCTTTCCTTTTGCAATAGCATCATAGGAGAGGGGAAAATCCAGAACAGTCCCGTCGGGGTTGCGGCGAATCACCCGAAGCCCGCCGGTTCTGGCCTGTAAAGTCGTTCCTCCACTGAGAGCCAGAGCCTCGGCAACATTCAGCTTCCCATCTTCCTGCATCACGTAACCGCCCGGCTTGTATACCGCGCCCAGAACATAGACGATGCCCGCGCGCGGAACGATAACCGAGTCGCCGGGACGCAGCAGAATGTCGGCGGTCTGACGCGTGGCCTGACTGCGGGAATACGGCACCTCCTCCTCCGGCGCAGAGTCATCGGCTCCGTGGCGAATCTTGATGCGTGCGCCCGCTAATTGAGTCACGCCGCCGGCCTGGGCAAGTATTTCACCGAGTTTTGTGGGAGCAATTACCACCACACGCCCCGGGTTAGCCACCTCGCCAATTACCGTTACGTATTGGCCGGCATATTGCAGCACATCAAGATTGACTTGCGGCTGGGTCAGAATCTGGCCGTCCTTGAGAGCAGCCTCAAGACGCTTTGCCGCCTCTGTCAAAGTGAGCCCTTGAACATGCACCTTGCCGCACAGAGGAAGCGTCAGGTCTCCCGCAAGATCCACGCGGTATGAATTGGAAAATTCGGGAGTGTCGTATACATTGACGCTCAGCAAGTCTCCGGGTTCGATGCGCAACTCGGATAAGTCCCTGGGAACGATAATTGGTCCCCCGGCTGGAGTTGTGGCTCCGGCCCTGCCGGATGAGGACGCCGAGCTTGTTCCGGGAAGCTGCAATTGAGAGCTTACACTATTGTCCCCCGCGGCTTGGGCATTTCCTCGTGCAGACATCAGCCCTAGCTGCAGGGAAACACCGAGCAGGAGAAGAAGGCCGCTGCTGAATGCAATCCTACTTATTGCCATAATAACTCTGCACGTTGTAGCCATACACGCTCCGATATTCAGTTGCGGACATATCCACTGCTTCAATCACCAGGCCGAGAATATGAATGTGGTTTCGGGCAAGGGACTGGACAAAGCGCTGCAACGCCTTTCGTGTAGTGCGACCCGAGCGCAGCACGCCGATGGTTCCATCGCAGTATGTCCCCACGATAATCGCGTCGGCGACCGGCAAGGAGGGCGGATTGTCCACCAGCACTATGTCAAATCGTTTCCTGGCGGCTTCAAAAACCTTTTCGATCTCACCGGATCCCAGCAGCTCCGCCGCGAGCGGGGATTGACGGCCGGCGGGCATCAGTGTCAAGTTCGGTTCCACGGGATGGGGAATCAGAGCATCGTCGAATGATTTCAGGCCAACAAGAACTTCCGCTAAACCATCTTCCCGCGTCGCACGAAAAAGGGCATGCTGGCGGGGACGGCGAAGATCGGCGTCCAGGATAAGAACCTTCACGCCGGTAGCGGCAAAAGCGAGTCCCAGGTTATAGACGGTATATGACTTGCCTTCTGCGGGAAGAGCACTGGTAATGGATAGAACCCTCAGTTTACGCCCTACGCCAGAAAGGGTCAGTCCCGAGCGCAAGCTGCGGAATGCTTCAGCCGTGGCGCTTTCCGGGGATACCAGGAAAGAACTCGATTCCGCGGCCAGGGCGCCTTCGCGCGGTCTGGTCTCCATGCGGTGAAAGGGAATCATGCCCAGAACCGGCAAGTTCGTCAGCGTCTCTACCTGGAAGCTGTCCGTGAGAGTATCATCCTGGCTTTCCAGCAGGTAGGCCATGCCGGCGCCCAGAAGAAGACCGCCCCAAAAACCGATAGTAATGAATAAATATGGCTGCGGCATCCAGGG
>Ga0326727_10016832_pt1 | contig 15325 bp, 15 predicted proteins | sample MB2enrmetagenome_FD_207643 | JGI IMG/M metagenome (GOLD analysis project Ga0326727, IMG submission 207643) | Lab enriched peat soil microbial communities from McLean, Ithaca, NY, United States - MB29MY | ecosystem: Environmental > Terrestrial > Soil > Wetlands > Peat | place: USA: New York... | reverse complement strand
AATCTCGATCCGGTGGAATGCCTGCACTACGAATAACCACGAATAGGAATTTCAACCACGGAATACACGGAAAGCACGGAAAGCGCAGGGGGAGGGAGCCGCTACAGAGACATCGAACATCCCTTCAGTACTCCTGAACTCGCTTGGGCCAGAGACTGTGACGTTTTTGCCGGGACCAGCGGTTTCAGCCTGTCACTCCAATGAAGCGAGAGCACTGTCTTACAACGGTCTCGGGGCGTCAAATTCTTTTGTGTCTTTCCGTTAGAGCGGCGGGGCAGGTTCCTCGCTTCGCTCGGAATGACAGGGTTCTCGAAACGGGCCGAGTATCGAGAATCGACGCTACTGCAAAAAAGTCACGGCCTTTCAGCCTGCTATGAAACGGAGTCATACAACGTTCCCAGCCATCGGGAATTCTGCCCCGTGCATTCCGCTTTGCATTTTCCGTGTGGTCGGTGTCTTCCGTGGTTACTTCCTGGGGTGCGGCCCTCCTACTTGGACGCACCGCCCACATCGGGAATATCGAAGCCGCGACGGTTGTCGGTTTGCGGCTCGGAGTGAATCAGCACCCGCACCAATTCGGGAGCGTGCTGCTTGAAGCGGCTTTCCATCGCGGTCGACAGGTCGTGGACCCGCGATAGCGGCAGATTGTCCTGCATGGTGGAGTGGCAGGCGACGTACATCTTGCCCTGCAGACGCTTGACCCTGACTTCATGAATGTCGAGCACCTCGGGATAGAACTCGCGGGCGATCTTCTGCAGGCGTTTCTCCAGTTTGGCATCGTGCTCGACTTGGAGGACGTTCTCGATGGTGGCGGGTTCACTTTCCAGGTGCGTCAGGATCGAAGTCACCTCGGGCAGGTTGTCCCGCATCTGGGATTCGAGCCCGGTAACCAGCTCATGCGCGTCCTTCAGGGTGAGTTTCTCGTCCAGTTCGAGGTGCTGCTCCAGATGGAGCTGCCCGTGGCCGAGATCCTGCACGCTGATGTCGTGCACGTTGAGGTTATTGCGGGTCGCCACGGCGCGCACCCGGTCGAAAAGGTTCTCGCTGCGGGTGGCGCGGGCCGCGGTATGAACGACCACATCGGCGTCCTTCAGCACCCGGCGGATGGCGCCCGTGACCTCGCCGCCCACTTGCTCGGCACGCTGAAAGGTGACGCTGCGGGCCAAGCCAACGCCGATGTCGACGAAGTAGCGGTTCCCGCCGCGACGAATGCGTACCCGGTCAACTTCCAGCACTCCCGGCACCCCTTCCGCCACCGCGATGATTTGCGCGCGTACCCCGGCAGGAGCGGCGTCCAGCAGGGCATCCACCGTCTGCGTGGCCAGGCGCCAGCTCACCGAAACGACTACTCCGGCGACAAATAGGGCGGCGATCGGATCGGCCAGACGAAGCCACGGCAAATGCCAGCGCGCCGCCAGGGCGACCAGGGCCAAACCCAGGATGACGACCGAACTGGACCAGATGTCGGTGGCAAAGTGCAGGGCGTCCGCCGCCAAGGCTTGGGAATCGTACTTCACCGCAATCCGCTTGAGCGAGCGGGAGCGCCAGACATCGGTAGCAATGGAAAAGAACATCACCAGAAAGGCGGCGATACTCAGTTCGATCTCCGGTCCACGATGGAAGAACAGCCGCCGAATGGCCTCATAGACAATCCAAATGCAAGTGAGGAACAGCAGGGCGGTCTCGATGAAAGCCGAAAAACTCTCGACCTTCCCGTGCCCGTATTGATGATCGGCGTCTGCGGGCTTGTCGGAAACCTGCACGGAGAACATGGTGATTACGGCGGCCACCAAGTCCAAACCGGAATGGGCCGCTTCCGAAAGAATACCCAGGGAGCCGGTGGTGATGCCGACGACGGCTTTGAAGAGCGTGATCAGGATGGCCGCCAGCACCGAGTTCTGCGCCACCGCCCGCTTTTCCGAGCGCATCTGGCCGGCGCTAAACCAATCCGACTGCGGCACAGAGAGATTATACCCACGGCTGCTCTTTTCAGCTTTGGGGGGCTGGAGCCGCGTGGCGCCATCGAACTAAGGTCATTCGCCCTGGTTATACCCTTCGGTAACCTAGCGCCCAGCCGCGCCGGTCTGGTATCGTCCGGCAGGTGAGGTATTGCGCATGGGCATCGGTGTGGTTTTGCCCCAGAACGACTACCCGGCGCTCCGGCGCTGGCCCCGGTACAAGGTCGACGTGCCCGTCCGGGTGATCACCCAGCCTCCGGCCCGAGTGGCCGTCGTCGATGGCCGCGGACGAGAACTGAATTGCGGCGGCATGGCGGTATTCGTCGGGGCCGAGCTGCGCATCCATCAGCAGATTGCCGTCGAATTCACTCCTCCCTACCTGAGCCAGCCGATCCGGGTGCGGTGCTTCGTGCGCAATCGCTCCGGCTATTTTTTCGGACTGGAGTTCATTACGGAGAATGACAACGATTACGCCGCCGTGGCGCAGTTGGAGTCAGTGCTGAAGTCGATCGGCATACCGGTGGAAGCTCCGGAAGTGGGCCAAGCTTAGCCGGGTTATGGCCCCGTTGAGTCTCCGGCGTCAGGCGCCCGGCACACTAAGGCGGTTCTGTCCCTCGGCAATCCTCGCCATTTCCGCTAGAAAAGACTCATTTCCCGAATCCCACATTTCATAGCCAAAAGGCGCGAGGATTCCCAAATCTCACAGCCGCGATGGGAAATCAAGTTGTAAACCTCTGACAGATATAGCGCGTGGCGAACAGCTACTTTGGAAGCAGAGTTGCGACAAGAACGTACAGCACGCTCCCAGGATGAGGAATCGAGGCCCACTTCTAATGTTTGGCAGATGCGCCAATCCTGCGTGTTCTACCTCGCGTCACCCCGATCAAGGAAAGCTTTTTCGTCTGGACGTGGAAATCGGCAATACCGCCGGCATGACCAAGATCAAGACCGCCTACGTCTGGCTTTGCGACGGCTGCGCCCGGCGCATGAATCCGCGGATCGAGGTGGCCGGCAACACGGTGCGGGTGTTACTGGCCGCTTTGCCCAAGCCACCGTCTCTGCGAAGTTCTTATTCGGCGTCCGTAAACTGATAATCAATTTCAGGCGGCGCGCCGGACTTCGAACTTCTCCGTGGGAGCCGTTTTCGCCGGTGCCGTGGTCTTTTTCGGAGCCTGCATGCGGCGAAGCATCAAAACCACGAGGATAATGCCGGCAACGGCACGATAGTCGGGAATGGTGGCGTTCTTCAGAGAACGCTGGGCATCGCGGGCTGAGGCTTCCGGCCCGATACGTTCCAAGGTTGGGTTGGAGGCTCGGTGGGAGGCGGCTGACGCACCGTCCCAGCCGGCGCGCGCAATCGGAAACGGGACGGTCTCTTGCGGCTGGGCCAGAATCCGTTCCAGGTTGGGCCGAATGGGGGTGGCGCTGGAGTCCACCGCGGAGACCCACAGAAGCAGCACCAGCACGCCCAGCATTACCCAGAATATTCTTTTGGCCACGCCCATTTTATTCACCTCCGCTTTAGATGCCGCAGGATGCGGCAGGATGCCGCAACCCGAACAGAAGTGGCAGCTAAGTTCCTGAGAGCACTGGTGGAAGAAATGCGGCAGCCGCCTTAGTTGTCTAGGCGTCCCGCCCTATTCGGCCAGATAGGTCGCGCTAAGCCGAACCCGGTTTCGTACTTAAGCAGGCGGGAGACAAGGAATCAGATTTCTCGCGCGGAGGCGCAGGGACGCAGAGGAAACCAAACCCAAAGGAGGATTCACCTGGCGCCAAGCGCCCAGCCGCGGTGTCGATCAAGACCGGCCAGCAGGGCACGAAGGGATACCTCCACCCTGCCAGATTCTCTTCTTCCTCTCTGCGTCTCCGCGCCTCTGCGCGAGATGCCTCCGATCCTCGTGCAGAGGCGAACCAATGGCAGGATAGCGCGCCACTCCCGTCCACCGTCCCGGCTCCCGCCCCGGCTATGCGGTAAGTCCCTTCTGGACCTTGATTTGCGCCAACAACCGCTCGACTTGATCGTCCCTTTCCAATTTCGCCAGCCGGTCTTCCAGATTCTCCGCCAGAAGTTCGACTTTGGCGGCGCCGACCGCTTCGTTGCGCGCCACCTTGTGGCTCATGCGGTCGAAAGCGGCCGCCTTATCTTCGCTCCGCATGGCAACGTGGGCATCGGAGGCCTGGGTCACCGCCCGCGACCGCCGCTGGCGCGCCAGCAGGAGCTCGATCTTGGACTGCGCTTCTTCCAACTTCTGCTGGAGTTTCTGCAGCGCCGTCTTCAGAGCATCGACCTGGACTTTCTGGTCCGCCACCTGCTCCTTGAAGCCGGCGGCCAAATCGCGGTAGCCGATGGCCCGCTCCAGCGCGGCGCGCGCCAGGTCATCCTGTTTCTTATCGACCGCCAGCTCGGCCTTGCGCTCCCACTCTTCCGCCTTGACTTCGGTTTCGCGCTCCTTTTTCGCCAGCAGGTGCTGGTCGGCCAAAGCAATCGCCACCTGGGTCTTGACCTGCATAAACTGGTTCTGCATATCCAGGATTACTTGTTTCAACATTTTCTCCGGGTCCTCGGCCTTATCGATAAGGTCGTTCAGGTTGGCCCGGACCAGCGTAGTCACTCGTTCCAGTAATGCCATGATGTACTCCTTCCTACAAGCCACCTAACCACAACCGCCGTATATCCTCCGCCAAGCGTTCCGGTTCCCGAACCTCCAGCAGCACCGGGGCGTCATTGCCTTTGGGCGGCAAAAGGACCAGACGCTTGCCCTCGGCCCAGTACATGCGCGCCTTCTTTCCATTGGCAACCTGAAACCACCCCGAATGGTAGCGGAGGTTGCCAAACGCATTGGTCCGCGTGGCGGGCCGCCAGTCGGGATCGGCGGCGATGTCCACCACGCGAACGCGTTCCGCGTCCACGTCCGTGGCGTTCAAAGTGACCGGATAGAAGCAGTCGCCTATGGTCAGCGATTCCGGGGTTAAGGTGTAGTTCGGAAGACCGGGCGAATACAGCAGGGCAAGCGCCGCCAAGGTCAGCGCGAGCAAACCAATGGCGGCGCCGGCCAGTACGCCCGTCCAACTCCGGCCAGGAGACAACTGGAGCAATCCAAGCGAGGATTCCGGGGATTCCGGAACTGGCGCCGCGACCCGAATTGGACTGGTAGTCATATTCCCCTCCGGCGATCCGGTTCAGGGTTCTGAAGGGATGGGTCCCCACGTCGGGCCGAGGACCCTTCGCTTCCTTTAGCCACAACGCAAGCCGTACCAACCGGGAGCCGCACGCAACTTCTGCCGAACGGCTCCCGAAGGGCCGGCTGGCTATTGGGCGGCCGCGGCGTCAGCCTTACCCCCGCCGGAAGGCGATGCGTCCGGAGTGGGGGCTTTTTCGCCGATGGTACGAATGCGCGAGAACAGTTCCGACATCTGCATGCCGCTCAGGGTCTCGAACAGGGCCGGCACCTGGGCCGCCATTTTGGCGATATCGCCGGTGATCTTGCTCATGCCGGCAGCATTGCCGTCGCCGGTGCTGATAATGGTGATCTTGTCCACGTTGGCCAGCGGAGCAGCCAGCGCCCTGACCACCTCGGGCAAACCCGTGATCAACTTGTCCACCACCGCCGCCTGGTTGTACTCCTGGTAGGCTGCGGCTTTCACGTTCATGGCCTTGGCTTCGGCTTCGCCCTTCTTGAAGATGATTTCGGCTTCGGCCTCGCCCTGGGCGCGAATGGCGGAGGCATGGCCTTCGGCCTCCCGCACCAAGCGCTGTTTTTCCGCCTCGGCCAGGGTCTCGATGCGCTGGCGATCGATCTCCGCCGGCTTCAGCACGGTGGCAATCAATTCCTTTTCGCGGCGCGCGATCTCGGCCTCCTGCACTTTCACCTGGGCCTCGCGTTCCACCTGCTGCACCCGCACCTGCTCGGCGGTGAGCTGTTGCTGCATGATCTGGGTTTGAATGTCGTAGGCTTTGTCGGCCTGGGCCTGCTGTTTCTTGCTGGTCTCGAGATACTGGGCCTGCTTGACCTGCAAATCGCGGGTGGATTCGGCCTGCTTGGCCTGGGAAGCGGTCTCCGCCTGCACCCGTTCCTGGTCCGCCTGGGCACGGGCGATGGCGGCCTCGCGTTGGGCGTTCGCCCGTCGAATGGCGGTATCGCGTTCGGCCTCGGCGGTGGCCACGTCCGCGTCCCGCTTGATGCGGGCCACGTCGGGCTTGCCCATGTTGGTGATGTACTCGTTCTTGTCGCGCACTTCCTTGATGGTGAAGGAGATTACCTCCAGGCCCATCTTATTTATGTCGTCGGCGCAGGTGGAGCGCATGCGGTCGCCCACCATCTCCGGCTGCTTCACAATCTCTTCCACGGTGAGCTGGCCGATGATGCCGCGGAGATGGCCTTCCATCACCAGCCGGATCAGACCCTCGCGTTCCTGTTCGCTCTTGGTCAGAAACTGCTCCGCCGCGGTTTGAATCGATTCGGTATCGGACTTCACCTTGATCTGCGCCACCGCTTCCACGCTCACGGCCACCCCTTGCCGGGTGTAGAGATCCTGCTGGGGAGCCACATCGAACGACATCAGTTCCAACGAGAGTTGGCGGTAGTTCTCCACCATGGGAAAGATCAGGGCACCGCCGCCTTTCACGATGCGGGTGCGGCGGAAACCGTACACTACAAGCGCTTCATTGGGTCCCACTTTGCGGTATAAGGAACTGACTACCGCGGCAATGAGCATGATGGCCAAAACCATCAGGCCGGCAATAATCCATACCACCATCGGGAATCCAAGCATGACGCCTCCTCATAAGCCGTCAAAAAGTTAGGGGTTCCGACTCCATTGGCAACGTTGGTCTCACATCCACTCTTTAGCCTTCAGCCCCGGTAGTCCCGGCCATGTCTGCGGCTCCTCGGCCAAGTCCGTCCACCGGCGCACGTACGTAATCCCCTTCTCATAGCGGGTAACCACTACTTCCTCTTCCTTGGGAATGGCGGAGCCGTCTTCGCTGCGCGCGGCCACGGCATGACGCGTGCCGCCTTGCACGTAGACGATCTCGCCGGTGCCCCCCTCGCGGATACCGTTGGTGACCCGGCCCAATACGCCGGTCATCTGGTAATCCGCCGGATCCATCGCATGCTCCGTCCGCAGCAGCCGGCCGAAGAACCAGAAGACGGCGGCGGCGCCGGCGAGCCCGAATACCACGGCGATCCCCAAAGCGGCCAGGCGCCACAAGGACGAGTATTGGGTAAGGATGTAGCCCATGCCGCCGAACCAGGCCAGAAAGGCCGTGACGGTGGCGAAATTGATGGGCGAAAGTTCAGCGTCACTCGTCCCATGGTGGGTGGCGCCATGGTTCCCGCCGCCATGGGCGGCATCGCCGTGAAGCCCTCCCGCATGCGAGCCCGGACCACCCCCGACGTGCAAGTCTCCTCCGCCGTGCGGCAGATGAATATGCAAATGCAGGTTCACGTGCCCGAGCACCAAAGTGACCACGCTAAGCAGAAACCCTACCAGGAAGCACACCAGATAGAAGTTCGCCAGCATCATGGCTTGCGCCTCCGTCCGCGCCCGATGGATGCCACACCCGGTTGCTCGGCGGCGTGGTCCTCGGGCCGCAGTACCTGCAACAGACGTTCCGCCAGATTGGGAGTCTCCAGAATGGCTCCCAACAAGATCAGGCACATGCGCGAATCGTCATGCCGGGCCACTTCCAGCAGGGCCCGGTGAAGTTGCGCATCGCGGGAAAAGCGCTCCGCGCCGTGAATCAACCAAAGATCAAGTTTGTCTTCCAGCACCCGCAGATCGCTCTGCAATTCCTTGTGGTAGCCCTCCGGGTCGTCCACCAGATAGCCCGGGTGCACGCGGAAAAAGCGCGCCAGCAGCATGCGGGTGGCATTGGTCAAGTGCGGCCGCTGGCCGTTTTCGATCTGAGAAATATACGATTGACTGATGGGAGCGCCCAGTTCCTGCTTGACCGCATGAACGATTTCCTGCTGGGTCATCTCGCGGCCAATGCCGCGCAGGGTTCCCTCGACTTCGCGCAAATACCGGATTTTCTCGCCTAGTTTCATGCCATCACATTTTGCGATATACATATTGCAATATGCAATTGCATTTGTCAAGGGGGTACACGGGAATTGTGGGGTACACGGTAATTGGAATCATCTCGCGCAGAGGCGCGGAGACGCAGAGAAGAAGAATGAAGAAGAAGAGGAGGAGAATCTGGCAGGGTGGAGGTATCCCTTCGTGCCCTGCCGGCCGGGACGGTGGGATCTTGAGCGACACCGCGACTGCGGGGTGACGGGCGTCAATTGGAAATCCCAGGGAGGAAAGGAAAGTTGACACCGGACATGGGCGCTTGGCGCCCAGTCAATCCTCCCTCGGGGTTGGTCTTCTCTGCGTCCCTGCGCCGCTGCGCGAGATATTGCCGTCCGCTTACCGGGCCGCGTGGTAGAAGTAGCGGCCCAAGCCAACGGTAAACATCAGGCAGCCGTACAGGGCGTGTTCGAAACTCGAGGCCAACAGGGAACGCGTCTTCAGATAACGCCAGGCAAACAGCACTCCCGCGGCAAAGGTGCAGGCCACCGCCACCGGGCTGTGGAGCAGCACGTGGGCCAAGGAGAATGCTGCCGCACTCGTCGCCACCAGGGCCGACTCTCCCCGGAACCAGCGGCGGTAGCGATGGCACAGGAACACCCTGTACACAATCCCTTGGGGATAGACCGAGAGCACGGGATAGAGGACCATGATGATGGCCCACAGCCAGGGATAAGTGCGCAGCAGGCCAAACAGCGCCGGCCGTTGCAGCCAATAGACCAGGGCAATCACCACCAGCGCCACCGCTGCAAACAGCGCCACTATACTTACCCAGCTCTTGGCGAAGGCGCCCGCATTGCTCAGGCAAGCGCGGTCGAATGCCGGATCGGCGCGGAGGATCCAAAGGCAATACCACGTGGCCAGCCAAAGCAAGGGGATGGGGTTTACGCGCAAGGGCAGCAGGGCCACAATCAGCGGCGCCCCGTAGAGAAGCGCAAATTCCAGTACGAGCAGGCGGCGCGATACGGCAGGTGCGTTGGCGATTTGGGGAACGGAGTCAGGGGAGAGCGTGGACATGGGGGCTACGCGCTTAGCCGGTCTCGGCGATCAGAACCAATTGTAGCGCCGCGCCCAGGAGCGCGGCAGTGGCGGCTAATGTCACTTGGTTGCCTCGCCCTGCCCTGGTCGTTGCATGGGAACGGCTTGAAACGGGCACCCAGTCAGCCAGCGCCGCCAGGCGCGGAAGAAAGTAGCCCCGGGTGAAGTCCCGCCAAGCGGGACGGAACCCGGGGTAGGCGTCAACAAAGGAACCAAGCCCCGTCCGGGGTCCCCGACGAGCCCGATTTTGGCTCGCTGGGGTGGGTAGGGGCGGCAGAATTCGGCCCCAGGGATCAAGGGGAAGACATTCTGCAAGGGCTCTTGCGGTCCCGAAGGGCCCGAGAACAGAAATCAAGTGACTTTAGCGGTGACGGCGGCGGAGCCACAACCCGCCGGCGTTTTCTGCACGGCGGGGTACACGGATTGCAACCCCCGGAAGTCCCCACTACTTACGAACATAATGGAGCAGCAGCGTTACCACCAAGCCGAGCGCCAGGGCACTGAGAAGGAACCACTTCGCCATCGGGAGAGCGACGACGCCCATCAGCACAAAACCGGTCGCTATGATGATTCCGGCAACGCCCGGGTCCACAGGCGGAATCCGGAACGGCCCCGGATGCGGCTTCCTCTCGCGATTCGTCACGCTCAATACTTTACGCCAAGGAAGGAGTTGCACGACGAATGCAATTGGTTTTGCCGGTTAATCCCGCTTCGGGGTTGTTGAACGGAAGGGGATTCACCAACAACGATTCGTTTCATGGTAGCGTGTTAGGTCGTGGTGGTCTTCACCGGTCTGGCCGTTATCGTGACTGTTGTCGGTAGATCGAGAACCACGGTAGGACTCTCCGGTTTCGATGTTTCGGCTCCTTCTATGCGGTAAGTGTACGTCACAATGAACGTATCTCGTTCCTCCGGTGCAAACCTCCATGTTTTGACGTTCTCCACTGAGGGAATCGAGAGATAGGGCTGCAGTTTCGGGTTGTCAACGATTGGCCGTCCTTCTTGCGAACAAACAACTACAGACTTCACTTCAGACTTCGCGACCTTTCCGTTCTCAACCGTGACCTCGATTGCCACCGTGCCGCCGAAGTGAGCGGACCAGGCCACCGGTGGATAGAGGGGCACCTCGGCAGCGATCACCCATGGCCGGTGGCCAACTGGTTGCGCCTCATCGGCTCGACGAGCCTGGGGGTAAGCACGTGCCACAGACAATACCATGAGTAGCGCGCATATTATTCTTCTCACGCGAATAATCTACACCGTAGGCCCAGAGTTGTGGACTATTGTTGCGAACAGGCCATTACGCTGATCATTCCGGCACCCGGAGCCGCCTTCCAGTCGTTAGCGCAATGGGAATCTCTTAACAGTAGGGCTCAGCTGCCAGCTTGCAGTATTCGGATTTCGGCCTGGCGTTGCGCTATACCGAGCCTGATGTCAGCAAGGTACTTCTCGATGAATCCGGCAAGCAGAGGATTATTGAGGTTCTCCCCTCCCGCCGCCTGGAGTCTCGCAATTCGTTCCAGTTCGGCCTTACGATAATCAACCTCCCGTCTGAGCGCCGCGATTCTTCGGGGAACATTCATTGCATATAGCCGAGTACATTACGCGGAATTGCGGCCAAGTTGCATGACAACCGGCGAGTACAGGGCTTCCTCCGCCCTCCCAGGAACGGGATTGGTCGATAGAAGCGGATTCCCGCCAGTTATGCGCTTTCGCTACTTGCGGTAGCAGTGCGGCTCATCTTCCTCACAGGGTTCGCCTGAATCGTTGATGTCAACGAATGTCTCTATAACGGGTTTCTTGGGATTCGAGAAATTCACTTCGATATGCGTCCCATCGCATTGTTCATAGCCCTCAATGACGGCGAAGTTGGTGACGTATTCTGTTCCTCGATAATGGAACTGGACAAAGTACTCGCCCTCTTGCATCGGCTCAACGAAAAAATGGCCATGTTGGTCAGTTCGGCCTTTCCTGATGAGCGTACCGCAGCATTTCATCGCGGCGTCGGGCCGGAAAACGGTAAACGCCTCTTGGGCTACCCGCTTGCCGCGAACGCGCACCTGTCCCGCAAGACAGTCAAGTGGGTGGAACCCTTCCGCAGCGTACTTTTGCGCCTTCGTCCAACGCGGTGGAACGTGCGGGCTGTCCTGTTGCAACGGTTGCTGTGCAACGTTCAGAACAGCTAAGAGCAGCATCAGAAGTGTGTCCACTCGCAGCACTTTACGCCGAATCCTGGCCGAGTTCCATGATTACTGTTGATAACAGGCCTTATCACTCCCTATCTCACGCTGTTTCCCCGGTTCACCCCGGGACGCCCCACAGTGCCATCAATTACCGACAAGAAGAGTTCCCAATAGCCATCCCAGGATTGATAATGTCTCCATGACCAGCAACTTCGATCGTATGCCACTCGCGCGTCGCGCCTTTCTTAGGGGGGCGATGCTGGCGGGCGGAGCGGCGTTGGCGAGTGCGACGCAAAACTCGCCGCTCTTCGCCGCCGAAACGCAGGGCAAGGATGAGCAGGCCCAGACGGCCGTGGAGCGGGCCACCAGGGGCATGCCCGCACCGCGGATCAAGGAACTCAAGGTTATTGAAGTTGGCGGAGGGGGCATCAACGACTCCACCGTCGTGAAAGTTACCACCGACCAGGCCGGGCTCTATGGCTATGGCTGCGCGACCGCCACCTTTCCCGGCGGGCGGGCCAAGCTGGTGGCCGCGGCGGTGGAGCAATATCTGAAGCCGCTGGTCACAGGACGCACGGTAGACCGGATCGAACAAATCTGGCAGTTGTGCTACCTGAGCTCCTACTACAAGAACGATACCATCCTGAACTGCGCGATCGGGGGGGTGTGCGACGCGCTGTGGGACATCAAGGGACGCCAAGCCGGGATGCCCGTGTACCAATTGGTGGGCGGCAAGTGCCGCGAGGCGGCCGACATTTATCTGCACGTCAACCTGGGCGCTCAGGACCCGGGCCGGCAACTGGTGGAGAACGCCATGCCGCTCCTCAAGCAGGGTTGCCGCAACTTCCTGGTAGCGATGTTTCAATGGGATGGCGCCGTCAACAACCTGTTCGGCCAGCCCCGCTTCGAGGACGGCTCGGCGGCCTTCGATCGTGACAAGGTAACCCGCAAGATCCTGGCGGCGTTCGAGGTGTTTCGCAAAGAAATGCCGCCCGAGGCCGGGCTGGGCGTCGATGTGCACTCCTTATTGGATAGCATCCGGGCGGTGCAATTCGCCAAGGATCTCGAACGTTTCCGGCTGTTCTATTGCGAGGACCTGTTGCCTCCGGAGGAATCGGGCCATTACAAGATCGTGCGGCAGCAATGCAGCACGCCGCTGGCGATCGGCGAGCTGTGGAACAACCCGCACGAATGGCAGCCGCTGATTCAGGAACGCCAGATCGACTATATCCGCCACCATGTCTCGCACATCGGCGGCTTTACGGCCGCGCGCAAGGTGGCCACGCTGGCCGAGAACTTCGAGGTGAAGTTCGCCTGGCACGGCGCCCCCAATTCCCCGGTGGGAAGGATGACCAATCTCACGCTCGACTTGACGCAGGGCAACTTCGGGATTCACGAGCATGTGGACTACTCGCCGCTGGTGCAGGACATCTTCCAGGGCCACGCCGAAGTCAAGAACGGCTATGCCTGGATCAGCGAGCGGCCCGGTTGGGGCATCGAGGTGGACGAGGCCCTCGCCGCCAAGCACCCCATCACCGACGAGCATCCCAACGAGTTCCGGTCGATTGATGGAACGGTGATCCAGGGGACGGGATAGCGCACTACTTGGCGACGGGCACGCCTTCCGTCACGTCTCCCGTGAACTCCACCGACTTCAGCATCGCGTCGAACTCCTGCCGGTACTTGGCGAATACCTCGTCGGGAGCGCACGCATCCAGCACGTAGTGCTGTTTCTCACGCGAGTAGAGGTCGATGATGCATTGCTGTTTCACGTCGTTGCGCGTTCCCGACACGAGCAGACGTACGCCGTTCCAGTCGGCCTTGCTGAGGCTTTCTTCTCCCACGATGTTGAACGTCTGTTGTGTGAGCTCTAAACCTTGTTGAAACATCTTGCGATACAGTCCGGGGGAGGCTTCGACCACCTGCCGCACAAGTTCGAGCGCCGCGTACGTCTCTTTTCGATTCAAGACGATCGACGCGGGTCTGCTGTAGGTTGCGGGACGATCGGCGACTTGCACCCATCCAGGGGGAAGCGCAATGCGCAATCCCATCGACGAATTCACAAAAACACGGCTTCCGTCTTTGAATGTTTGAATACTCGAACCCGGAAGAGTCTCGGTCTGGCCTGGCGCTCCGCTTCCGCCTGCTCGGTAGAAGTTCATATTGACGGCCATTCGCGCAGCCACTGGATGTCCGTTTTTCCGGGCCGGCTCGAAACGCCACTGCTTGACCGCCTCGATTGCCTTTTCGTCCACGGCTTTATCAAGCGAGTGCTTGACCTTCACGTCTCCAACCGTTCCGTCAGCCTGGACGACAATCCATAGCACCACCTTTCCTTCCTTCTGTGCTTTACCGGGCACTTCCGTCAATTCGGCCCGCCGCGTCGAAATTACTTTCGGAGCGGAAACCCCTTTATCCATCTTGATGGGTTCGGCAGGCGGTTCGCCCGGTGTGGCAGTTTGAGCGGCAGAAGTGAAGGCGAATGCGAGAATGACGCCGAGAACACCGCGGACCAGAGCGGTGCGGATGAGCGCGGAAGGTACCATCGGCCAATTCTATGTAGCCGGGGCCGCGATGTCACCAGCGAATTCCCGAGGGGCTTCGCCAATGCAGCCGGTCGGGCGGCATAGCACCCCAACTCTCGGCTTGTTTTCTTCAATTACCCGATTACTCAATTACCCGATTACCCGATTCATTTGCGGTTGCCGCACCGCAGGGGGCCGGGTATACTGGCCTGCCGAACCCAATGCGTGCAACCTGGAGCCTCCGGATATGACTACGACTTCGCCGGCCTTTGCGCCGGACGCGGGCAAGACCCCCGAGCAGTTATGCGCCGAGCGCAGCCGCCGTTTGCTTGACGCCACCGAAATGAAGCAGCCCGATCGCGTCCCGATCATGGTGCGCTTCGGTTACATGCTGGCGGAACTGGCCGGCGAAACCCGGCTGGCGATGTACCAGAATCCCCAGAAGGCGGCCGACGCGCTGCTCCAGGCCGCCCGGTACTTCCAGCCCGATACGGCGGGCGGCTATTTCGGCACCCCCGGTCCCAGCCAGGTTCTGGGCGACCGCATGAGCCGCTGGCCCGGCTACGGCCTGGACGAGAACGGCTCCTTCCAGTTCGTCGAGCGGGAATATATGAAGGTGGAAGACTACGACGACCTGATTGCCGATCCCACCGATTGGACGTTGCGCGTCTACCTGCCCCGCACCTTCAGCGAATTGGAGGGCCTGGCCGAAATGCAGCCGCTGAGCATGGCGCTGGCCGGCTACTGGGGACTGGTATTCGGCCTGCCCGTGTTCAACACCCCGCCGCTGGCCCGGGCGCTGAAGGCCTTGGGCCAGGCCATGCAGTTGCAGGGGGAGTGGATAGCCCAGCAGATTGCGCTGGCGGAGCGCATGGCGGCCGCGGGATTCCCCAGCTTCAATCTCCAGGACTGTGCCCTGCAGGCGCCCTTCGATTTCCTCTCAGACGCCTTGCGGGGCATGCGTGGGATCTTTTCCGATATGCACCGCTGTCCCGACAAACTGCTAGAGGCCGGCGCAAAGATGGCGCGCCTGCAGCTTCAACCCGCCTTCAAGGTGCGGCGCAACACGCCTGCGGACAGGAAGGTCTACAGCTTTACGGCCACCCACCGCGGGTCGGACGAGTTCATCTCGCTGCGCCAGTTCGAGCGCTTCTATTGGGCGCAGTTCAAACAGATGCTGCTGGATGCCATCGAGGCCGGCATTACTCCCTATGTGTTCTGGGAAGGCACCTGGAACCAGCGCCTCAAGTATCTGGCCGAGCTGCCCAAGGGAAAGACGATCGGCTACTTCCACAATACCGATTTGTTCAAGGCCAAGGACATTATCGGGGACACGATGTGCATTATGGGCGGCATGCCGGTTTCGCTGCTCGCCGGGGGCACGGTGCAAGAAATAAGGACGCACACCAAGCGGCTCTGTGAGGTGGTCGGCAAGGGCGGGGGATTCATCATGACTACCAGCACGGGCGAGTTGGAAGGCTGCAAGCCGGAACTGGTCAAGGCATGGATCGATGCCACCAAGGAGTTCGGGACGTACTAGGTGGGT
>Ga0326727_10016830_pt1 | contig 15326 bp, 13 predicted proteins | sample MB2enrmetagenome_FD_207643 | JGI IMG/M metagenome (GOLD analysis project Ga0326727, IMG submission 207643) | Lab enriched peat soil microbial communities from McLean, Ithaca, NY, United States - MB29MY | ecosystem: Environmental > Terrestrial > Soil > Wetlands > Peat | place: USA: New York... | reverse complement strand
AGACTCTCCGCCGCACTCGCATTTTCATGCCGGATTTCGCATGAAACATCGGCGAGGGTGCCGAAAGACTCGGAAAAAACGCAGGTAACGCCAATAATATGACGTCTTTATGAAAGTCGGCTCTTTAGAATCAAGTACTTAGAGGCAAGGCCGCCTCGCAAGCCATTTGCCATGACGTACTTGGCTTAAAAGATGGGGGGGAGTCGGGGTGCCACCCTCAACCCGCGCGAGCGGCCGCTCACCCCGGCTCCTCGCCTCTTTCCCCGTCGGCCTCCCCCCGGCCTCTATCGCTCGCAGCGCGCTCCGCATCCTTTCAAACTCCGGCCGCCCCCCTCCAGCGGCTGCCGTCGTCGCGAGTTCCGTTAACTCCGCGACACGCTGACCACCGGGCCAGCCGCAGAGTATAAGGATTACTCATGAAACGAATCACGATGGCTCTCCTCATCCTGGCGAGCGCCGCCGCGGGCGTTGCCTCGGCCGCCGCAGTCGCCGCGCAGCAGGCCGGCTCCAACCCGCTGGCTGCCTCGCGCGTCTTCCCCTACGAGGACATGGTCCCCAAAACAGCTCCCAACGGAGCCGTCGGCCGTAACGTCTTCACCGGCACTCTGGCCACCGGCGAAGCTGTCGCCGTGCATGAGACCATGCAGCCCGCTGGAACCCAACCCAATCCCGCGCACCGCATTCAGCACTCCGAGCTGATTGTGGTCCAAGAGGGGACCCTTGAGTTCCAGCACGACGGCAAGGCCGAGCGCGCCGGTCCAGGCAGCATCATCTACGTAGCCTTCGGAACGCTGCACGCCGTGAAAAACCTAAGCAACGGTCCCGCCAGATACGTCGTCATCCAGATCGGCGGGGACACGAAGAAGTAGCAGCGCACTGCGGAAACGGCGTGCCCATCCTTCTGAATTGGAATTCAAAAAAGAGAACGACGGAGGTCACGCCCCGCGCACCTGTCCGCGCCCGTGCTGTTTGACTGCATACATGCGCGCGTCGGCGGTGCCAATGATTTCATGCACGGCAAGGCCGTCGTCGGGCGAGGAGGCAAGGCCCACGCTGGCGCTTACGCTCAGCTTGAGACCGTTCTTCAGCCGGAACTGGGTTTCCATTAGCGCCGCGTGCAATGCCTTCGTCACCTCCAGTGCGGCGTCGGCGTCCGTATCCGGCATCAAGATCACGAATTCGTCACCGCCGTAGCGAAAGCACAAGTCCCGCTCGCGGCTTAGTTCCTGGAGCCGGCGTCCAACCTGGGCCAGCAGCTCGCTGCCGATCAGGTGCCCGTGCGCATCGTTGACCAGCTTGAACCGATCCAGATCCAGGAACGCCAGGCTCAGCGCCAGCTTCAGCTTTTTCGACCGCTTCAGCTCGCGTTCCAGCACATCGTACAGGTAGCGCACGTTGTAGAGCCCGGTGGTGTCGTCGGCGATGGTTAAATGCTGAATGCGCGACACGTCGCGCGCGTTTTCGATTGCGATGGCCGCGTGGTCAGCCAGAATATGCAGAAACGCGATGCTGTAGTCGGACATCTCGCCGCGCGGATTGAAGATCTCGATCACGCCCTGCGTGCCCGTGCGTCCGCGTAATGGCATAGCAATCACGGAACTGACGGCGCGCAATCCGGGAGTTTCGGACTGCTTCACCCGCGGATCGTCAACCGCCTCGGGAACGATCAACGTCTCTCCGTGCTGCACCACCCACCCTGCCACGCCCTCGCCCACCTTAACGCGAAGGCCGCGCAACGCCTCCCGCTCCTGGCCCGCGGCAATTGCGTAGTAGAGATCCTGGCGGGTTTCATCCAGCATCAGCACCGCCCACAGCTCCGCCTCTACCATCCGCTCCATCTGTTTGAGGATGGTGCGCAAAATCGTATCCAGGTCGAAGCTCGAAGTAAGCGATCGCGCTAGTTGGTGAAAAACAAGCAGATCGGCGAGCGGAATGCGTCCTACCGTCTCGTTCGGCATGCAGAGGCCCCATCCGGGAGCGATTTCAGCGCTCCCAGTTAAAAGGTTTTAGAAGGCTAGATGCGGTCCGTCTACCCCTTGACGGTCGCAGATTCATTTCACTCTAAATTGCCGCTTGCCGTCCACTCAGCCGCCGATATGCACCATCGACCGGGACGGTTTCAGAAATCCCGGCTCACCGATGTGATGACGGGCTTCCTTCCCTTGTACAGTACGAACAATGTAAGCGCGCAGTTCCTCATCGCCGGCCCCGGCCCGCAAACGCCCATAGAGATCGTGTTCCACTTGCGAGAATAAGCAAGTGCGGATCTTTCCGTCGGAGGTGAGCCGCACACGGCTGCACGCGCCGCAAAAGGCCTGGCTCACGGGCGCGATAATGCCGATCTCTCCCACCCCGTCAGCAAACGTGTAGCGCCGCGCCGTCTCGCTGGCCTCGCGGGCGGGGAGTTCAACCAGCGGCATGCTCCGCCCGATCCGTTCCACAATCTCGCGCAGCGTCACCACGATCTCCGGTGACCAAAGCCGCCCTTCCTCGAGAGGCATGAACTCTATGAACCGCACCACGACATGCTCTTCGCGGGCGAATCGCGCGAATCCTTCGATCTGGTCATCGTTGAAGCCGCGCAGCAGCACACAGTTAATCTTGAGCGGAGTAAGCCCGGCGGCTCGGGCAGCGCGAACGCCCGCCAGAACGCTGGAAAAGCTCCCTTCAACTCGCGTGATGCGCTCGAAGGTGGCTGCATCCACTGCGTCCATGCTCACCGTCACCCGGTTCAACCCGGCCGCTTTAAGCGGTTCGGCAAGCGACTCCAGCAAATGGCCGTTGGTGGTCAGAGCCAGATCCAGCGGCTCGCCCTCGAGCGTGCGCATCCGCGCCAGCTCCCGCACCAAATCGACCACTCCGCGCCGCAAGAGCGGCTCTCCGCCCGTAAGACGCACCTTCGTGATGCCGAGGCCGACAAAGATCCCGATCAGCCGCAGGTACTCATCAATCGCCAGCTCCGGATACTGCGGGCCCACCTCGCCAGTGCGGCAGTACACACATTTGTAGTTGCAGCGGTCGGTAATGGAGACACGCAGGTCGTGAATCACGCGCCCGTGGCTATCCATGAGCGGTGGGTGCGGCGTCGGCGCCTGGCATGGGGATAGGGAAGGAGCAGCCATCGGTAACTTCAAGCCTATACCCTTTTCGCAGCGGCTTGAAGTGCCCTCGATGCAATCGCCGGCGGGGCGCTCGGTTTGATCGAAGCGATAGCATAAGAGAGCGAGCGTGCTCCGGCTCGGCTCGCAACTTCTCGCCATCGTCGAAGGAATCCGGAACATGCCCGCAACGGGAGCCAGACCCGCGGGCGCGGCGGACGAAGCTGGCGCGGCACTCGCCGTGCGGCAGATGTTCGACTCGATCGCGCCTCGCTACGACCTGCTGAACCATCTGCTCTCAGCCAACATCGACCGGCTGTGGTGGCGGAGAACGGCGCACAGGTTCCGGGCAGTGCTGGCTCGCACTGATGCGGCGATCCTCGATATCTGTTGTGGCACGGGCGATTTGACCATGGCGCTCCTCAGGCTGCGCCCGCGCGGAGCGCGGCCAATTCTGGCCGGCGATTTCGCGCCTGCCATGCTGCGTCGCGGGGCGCAGAAGTTTGGCCCGCCGGAGTTCCGCAGGTCGGGCCAAGGTGCGCAATCGGCCGCAACGCCTTACGCTGTCCCGCTCCAGGCCGATGCGCTGCATCTGCCGCTCCGTGCCGAGTCGCTCGACCTGATCGTGACAGCATTCGGATTCCGGAACCTGGCCAACTACGAAGCTGGCCTGAAGGAGTTTCATCGTGCTTTGAAACCGGGTGGGCAGTTGGGAATCCTCGAGTTCGGCGAGCCGGGAGGCCCCTTGGGCAAGGCATATGCGTTCTACTTCCGGCGCGTGCTGCCCGCAATCGGGCGCTTGATCTGCGGAAAAGTTGGCCCCTACAGCTACCTGCCAACCTCTGTCGGCGATTTCCCGCGTCCCCATGAAATGCTGGAGATGCTGCGATCAGCCGGCTTTCAGGATTGCGCGTGGCAGCCTTATACGTTCGGAATTGCCGGGTTGTACACCGCCGTGCGACCCCCTGTACTCTAGGAACGCGATGGTCTCCGCCGTCTCCAATTCGCAGGTGACCGAGCCTCTGTTGGCGGATCTCGCGGCAATCTCCGCGGAAAAGCAGCGTGTTGCGCTGCGCTCCATGGCGGCCGCGGCGGCGATGACGCTGCTCAAACTCGGCGCCGGGCTGCTTTCCGGCTCGCTGGGTGTGCTTTCCGACGCGGCACATTCGGGACTCGATCTGATCGGCGCGGCGTTGACCTTCTTCTCCGTGCACGTCAGCGATAAGCCGGCCGACGAAGATCACACCTACGGCCACGGCAAAATTGAGAATCTCTCCGCCTTCGGCGAGGCGAGCCTCATGGCCGTCTCCTGCGCGTGGATCATCTGGGAGGCTGTGCAGCGGATCTTTTATCGCGCGGTGGAGCTGCATCACTCGCTCTGGCCCGTGCTGGTGCTGCTCGCCTCCATCGGCGTGGATTTCTGGCGGTCGCGGCAGTTGCGCGCGGTTGCCAGGCGGACCGGTTCGCCGGCCCTGGCCACTGATGCCTTCCACTTCGCCTCGGACATTTGGGCTACATTGGCGGTACTGGCCGGACTGGGCGCCACTTGGGTGGGAGCGCGATTCGGGATTGGTGCGTTGCACTACGCGGACCCGATTGCAGCCTTGGTGGTTGCACTCATGATTCTGCGCATGACCGTGCGGCTGGGCCACGAGGCGGTTGACGCGCTCATGGACGAGATCCCTGCTGAAACCCGCCGCCGGCTGGTGCGCGAAGTCGAGCGCGTGGATGGGGTGCTGGCTGTGGAACGGGCGCGCGTGCGCCGAGCCGGCGCCGGCTACTTTGCCGACCTCACCCTGGCCCTGCCGCGGCGATTTACCTTTGAGCACACCGGGGAGTTGGTGGAGGCAGCCACGGCCGCTGTACATCGAGCCCTGCCCAAAGCGGATGTAGTCATCCACACCATTCCCCGAGAAACCAAGGCAGAAAGCATCTTCGACCGGGTGCGGGCCGTGGCCGCGCGTAACAACGTGTCGGTGCATGAGCTCAGCATTCAGTCGCATCATGGGCGCTTGCAGGTCGAGCTGCACGTGGAGCTCGAAGAGCACCTCGCGCTCCGCGAGGCGCACAGCTTCGTTACGACTCTTGAAGCGGAGATTCTGCGCAACGTTCCGGAAATCGATTCGGTGCTCACGCACATTGAAAGCGAGCCGGCCACCATCGAGCAGCCGGAAGAGTCGGTGATCGAGGATCGCAAGATCGAGCAGGCGCTGCGCTCCGCGGCCGCCGCACTTTCTGAGATCGTTGACGTTCACGCGATCGCCGTGGGGCGCACGCGAGATCATATCTCTCTCACCTGCCACTGCACGTTGCCCGACGAGCTTCCCATGCAACGCGTCCACGAGGTGATCACCGAGCTCGAGGATCGTTTCAAATTGGAGTGCCCTGAAGTGTATCGCGTGACCATCCATCCCGAGCCAGTGACGGATAATACGCGGTAGGGCGCAAATCGTAACCTTCGAGTGTGGACAGCATTCATGAACACCGGTCCAATCGCCAGATTCTTTCGCATTGCCTCGTTGTTGATTTTGCTCGTGGCCGTGGCGCTGCTGGCCGCCATCACCACCATGCACTTTGCCATTCACGGCGCCGAGGTCCAGGTGCCCGCGCTCAAAGGGATGACGGTCGCCGATGCGCGCAGCGTGGCAGCGGGCCTGGGTCTGAACCTCGACGTGGACAATCGCTACTACTCGGGCGATGTCGCCGCCGGACACATTGTGTCGCAGTCGCCTGTTCCGGGAACGATGGTGCGCCGCGAGTGGCGGGTGCGAGTGGCCGAGAGCCTTGGGCCGCAGAAAGTGGACGTTCCCGACACGGTCGGCGCCAATGAGCGGGTGGCCGCGCTCGAGTTGCGCCGCGCCGGCCTGGAGGTTGGCGAGATCGCGCGCCTGCCCTACGCCGCCGCCCCCGAGGGCACCGTGCTGGCTCAGGATCCGCCCGCGCATGCGTTGGGTATTGAGCAGCCCAGCGTCAACTTGCTCGTGGCTGCGCCGGACCAGGAAGCGCCGGACGGATATGTGATGCCCGACCTCACCGGATGGCCGGCCGTGAGTGCGCAAGCCACGTTGGCGAAGGTGGGCATCAAGACCGCGCCGCCCGGCTTTGTCGATTTGGCGGTGCCTCCGGTGGGCAGCGGCGATGCTCCGCCCAGGCTGCCGGTAAGACCCGGCGAGGTGCTGGCGCAATCGCCCGGCGCAGGAGCGCGCGTAGATCAGGACACAACGGTGAAGCTGACCGTGGCAAGATAGTTCAACACAGGAGACAAGGTTGCATGGGACTGACTGAGGATTTGGAGAGGATTACCTTGCAGGAGCAGGAACTTCGGTTGCCGCGTCTGGATGCTCGCATCGCGTGGGATCTCGGATCGCGAATACGAACCATGGCGCTGGAACGCGGCCTCACGCTGGTGATCGACGTGCGCCGCTTCGGGCAGCCGCTTTTCTATGCCGCGCTCGACGGCACGGCTCCCGACAACGCCGAATGGGTGCGTCGCAAGAGCAACACGGTGGCGCGATTTCATCGCAGTTCGTATGGAGTTGGGCTGAATCTGAAAGTGAAGGGTACCACCCTGCACGAGTGCTACGGTCTGCCGGTGGCGGATTATGCGGCGGATGGCGGATCGTTTCCGTTGGCCGTAGAGGGAGCGGGCGTGGTGGGCAGCGTCACCGTCTCCGGGCTCCCGCAGCGCGACGATCATACCCTGGTCGTCGAGGCTCTGTGCGCAATGCTGGGACGCGACTTCGCAGCGTTGCGGCTTGAGCCGGCATAAGGGCCAGGGAAGGTCGCGAGATGTCAAGCCCCGGCCACCGGCGATTCACCAGTAAACCATTGAAAACAAGGCGTAAAAATCGCACGCCAAGTTTGCGGATTAATTCGTGCAAATCGCTAACATCGTCTCAGGATCACCAAAAGCGATTTGGGGCCGCCGCAGGCGCCAATCTGATCTCCGGCCTCGGGTCTCTGAACACGGATCTCTGACCACCGACCACGGTTTTCTTGCCCGCAACTTCTTTGCTGTCAGGAATCTACAAATAACTGCCTTGAAATCAACCGCTTGCGCCGGGAACTCTCGCTAAACAGTTGATTCCAAATCCTTTATTTGCAGAGACCCCCGGGGTACGTACCTCGGAAGTAAACAGGCCGCTCATGCCCGCCTTTGGGGCCCGCCGGGTGTGAGAATTGTGCGCTAGGCAGTCCTCTCGATCAGCGCAACAAAGAATCCATCCGTGTCGAGCTTGCCCGGAATGAGTCGCAGCGCACCCTCCTCCGTCAGACAATCGCGCAGCCGCTCCGCGCCGGAGCCGGTAAGAATTCCGGCTTTTGCCAGGGTTTCGATGCGCGCCCCGAGTGAGATCTGCCGGGCGCCGCGATCCTCCGCCAGCACCGCCGCAACGACCTGCTCGTTCTCTTCGGGCTCAAGGGAACACGTCGAATAGACAACGCGCCCGCCGGGACGCACACAACGGAATGCGGCGCGAAGGAGGGCGCGCTGGCGTTCAGCCTGGCGCGCAAGATCTCCCAGCCGCAGGCGATGGCGAATCTCAGGATTGCGGCCGAGCGTGCCGGTGCCGCTGCACGGCGCATCAACCAGCGCAAGATCGAAGGCCGATTCTTCCTCGAGCGCGGTCGCGTCAGCGACATGGCACTCCACGCGGCCGGCGTACGCCGCAAGCCGCTTGCGCAACTCGGCAAGCCGCCGCGGACTCGATTCGCACGCCAGAACTCGCGCTTCGGGATTGCGCTCGGCGAGGATAAGTGTCTTGCCACCCGGCGCCGCGCAGGCGTCGAGGATTCTTTTGACCTTGCGGCCGGAATTTTCACTGGCGCATGCAGCCAGTTCGCCGATCAGTTGCGATGCTTCGTCCTGCACGCGCACGCCACCCTCGCGATAGGCCGCCGTTGCGGTGAGATCGCCTGAGACGGCTGTGCGGGCGGCGGCGAGCAGGGCGCCCGGTTCGAGACGGATGCCGGCCTTCTCGAGTTCGGCCTCGGCAGCGGGGTCTTCGACGCGCACGGTCAGCAGTGGCTGCGTCTGGCCGTGACTGCAGATCGCTCGCGCAGCTTCCAAGCCATAGAAGCGCGTCCATCGCTCGACCATCCAGGCGGGGTGGGCTTGGGCCAACGCGAGCGCATCCGCGGAATTCTCGGAAAAGTTGACGGACGCACCAGCGGCGGCCAATTTACGCAGCACCGCGTTGACCATGCTAGAGGCGAAACGATGACCAGACTGCTTTGCCAGTTCCACGCTCTCATCGATGGTTGCGTGGACCGGAACCCGATCGAGAAAGAGAAGCTGAAATGCGCCGAGGCGGAGAGCGACGGAAACTTCCGGGTCGAGCCTGGCCCCGGGCCGTTTCAGCAGGCCCTTCAGTTGCTCGTCCAACCGGATCTGCCAGCGGAGCACGCCAAGCACCAGAGCAGTGACCAGATTGCGGTCGGCGGGCGAGAGCGCGTCGACACCTCTCCCGCGCAGCAAGTCGTCGCAGTGGGCCTTCCCGCGCTCAACGCCCAAGAGAATCCCGAAGGCGGCTTTACGCGCGGGAGAAATTGCGGACACGGCGCTCAACCCAGGCGCGCGTCCGCCGCGAGCGGATTTCCGCGCAGAAACTCGTCGGCGGTAAGGCGTTTCTTGCCTTCGAGCTGAAGTTCGAGGAACTGGAGCCAGGTGTTGCCGGCGCAGGCGGCCAGAAGGCGATGGTTTTCCACCAGGAGCCAGCCCGGCTCAGCGAAGCCCAACGCTTCGGCAAAACTCCCTTTGGCAATCGCCATGCGGTGCACGATCAGTTTTTTTCCGCCGAGAAATGTGAACGCGCCAGGCCACGGCTGAAATCCGCGCCAGCGATTGTAGATTTCGTGCGCGGTGCGCGCGGCAAAGTCGATGCGGCCGTCTTCACGGTCGAGGAGTGGCGCAAAAGTCGCTGCCTCGTGATTCTGCGGTTGAGGCCGAATGGAGCCGTCGGCCAAACCAGCCAGAGTCTCAACGACCAGCGGCGCGCCGGCGCGCGCCAGCACGGGAAAAAGGTCCGCGGCAGTTTGCTCTGGCCCAATCTCGATGGTCTGCTGCAAAAGAATTGGTCCGGTGTCGAGACCTTCCTCCAAAAGCATGGTGGTATTGCCGGTATACGCGTCGCCCATGGCAATTGCCCATTGGATGGGCGCCGCACCACGATGCTTGGGCAGCAACGACGCGTGCAGATTGATGCAGCCGAGCCGGGGCAGCGCCAGCATCCATGGCGGAATGATGCGGCCATAAGCCACGATCACGATGGCGTCGGGCGCAATGGACTCAAGCTGCGAGCGAAACTCAGTGTTGCTCCGGATCTTCTCCGGCTGTGTGACGGCAAGTCCGGCAGCGAGTGCCGCCTGCTTGACGGCTGAAGCTGTGAGCTGATGATCGCGGCCCACCAGACGGTCGGGCTGGGAAACCACCAAAGCGACTTCGTGGCCGGCGGCGAGCAGAGCTTCGAGCGTGGGGACGGCGAACTCCGGGGTACCGCAAAACACGAGCTTGAGACAGTTCCCGGCGTTCGTCATGGCAACCTTACCACGTACCCTCGCTCTGCATTTTGCGAATCTTGCGCAGATTCAGGCTGCGCTTCAGCGCGCTCATGCGGAAGATAAACACGATGCCGTCGACGTGGTCGATCTCATGCTGGAAGGCGCGTGAAAGCAGCTCTTCGCCGTCCATCTCGAACCACTTGCCGTGCCCGTCCTGAGCGCGGATGCGGACCTTGGCCGCGCGCACCACCTTCTCGCGAATGTCGGGAAAGCTGAGGCAGCCTTCCTCCTCATACTGTTTACCTTCGCTCAAGATGATCTCGGGGTTGATGAGGACTAGCTTCTGCGCGGGATCCTTGCCCAGGCTCAGGTCGACGACCGCAAGGCGCTTCGATACACCCACCTGCGGCGCAGCCAGGCCGATGCCTTGCGAGGCATACGTGGTCTCGAACATATCGGCCACCAGCTTGCGCAATTCGGCGTTGAACTCAGTGACCGGTTCGCCGGGCTGCTCCAACACGGGGTCGGGATACTTCACAATCTTTAGAATCATTGCCGCCGCTAAAAGCTCCGTATCTGTTCGATGTATCCCAGGAAGTTCCGTTTCAACTCCAGTAATGAGTCGCCGCCAAATTTCTCGCGGGCGAGATTGGCCAGGACCAGGGCGACCATGGCCTCGGCGGCCACGCCCGCAGCCGGAACCACGCAAATGTCGCTGCGCTCATAACTTGCGCTGGTGGGCTCGCGCGTATCGAAGCGCACCGATTCGAGCGGCTGGCGCAGCGTGGAGATGGGCTTCAGGTAGCCGCGGACGACGATGTCCTCACCGTTGGAGACGCCGCCCTCGATTCCCCCCGCATTGTTGTGCGGGCGCGTGAAGCGCGTGGGCCTGCCCGGAGGATTTTCAGATGCATAGTGAATCGGATCGTGGACATGGGAGCCGAACGATGCCGCGGCCGCCACGCCACGGCCGATTTCGACGGCTTTCACAGCCTGCAGGCTCATCACGGCCCAGGCAAGTTGGCCGTCGAGCCGCTCGTCCCAATTGGCATAGGAGCCAAGGCCGGCGGGAACGCCGTGCGCCACAACTTCAAAGACGCCGTTTACGGTGTCACCCGCGCGGGTGGCGGCCTCTACCTCCTCTTTCATGCGGGCTTCGGCGGCGGCGTCCACGCAGGCGAGGACGACTTCCTCTTTGCTGACGAGAGCTGCGATCTCCTCCCACGTCGCGTCGCGATCAAGCTCGACGCGGCCTACGCGAATCACGTGGCTCGCGACTTCGATGCCCAGGTTGCGCAGCAGCAGCTTGGCAAAGGCGCCTGCCGCGACACGCGCGGCGGACTCGCGCGCCGAGGCGCGCTCCAGAACATAGCGCGCGTCGGGAAAGTTGAATTTCAGCGCGCCAGCCAGATCGGCGTGACCAGGCCGAGGCGACGTTACGGCGCGATGCTTGGCCGGATCGCCGGTCTCGACGGGCAGCTTCTCCTGCCAGTTCTTCCAGTCCCGATTCACCAACTGAATCGCGATCGGGGAGCCTATGGTCTTGCCGTGGCGCACGCCAGAAAGCACTTGCGCCTGATCGGTTTCGATTTTCATGCGGCCGCCGCGGCCATAGCCCTGTTGTCGCCGCCAAAGCTCGTGGTTCACAAAGTCAAGATCGACGGGCACACCGGCGGGGATTCCGGAGATGAGCGCAATGAGAGCCTCACCGTGGGACTCTCCGGCTGTGAAGAAGCGGATCATATAGATTCGATTGTAAATGCGAGCAGGCGTGCCACCACCTTCTGAGGAAGTCTCGTAGCTCCCCCGGTGGCTGCAACCAGACGTCGGCGCTGGTGGGGCGGTGTTGGCGCCGGACCAGCACGCCCAGCCCACGACCCTTGATTGCGCGAAAGGCTGCTTCGTCGGTCAAGTCGTCGCCGAGATACGCAGCGGGATGCAGCTTCCCGTCACCCGTCTCTTCCAGAAGCACCCTGACCGCTTCGCCTTTGTCGCGGCCCGCGCGAAGTTCGAGGCCAGCCTCAAAATCAAGCAGCGCTAGCCCGTCCATTTGTGCCAGTGGCTCGAACAGTGCACGCGTTCGCTTCTCAATTGCTCTGGCTTTTCGGGGTGGGGCGCCGCGCCAGTGCATCGTAGCTGCGTTGGGCTTCTCCTCAATGAGCCCGCCGAGCGAGTCGCGACGAAGCTGCTCACGCACCGCATGGAGTTTGGCGCGAGTTTCAGGAGGAATCTTCTCCAGCTCGCGCCGGCCGTCGGGGTGCAGCCGTTCCGCGCCGTGCAACCCCCAGACCTCCGGCGCGGGCTCAACGCCCAGCAGCGGCGCAATCTCCGCGGCTGGCCGTCCGGTGACGACAACCATGCGCGTGCGGCCCTGGTTTTGGATGCGCGCCAAAAGGTCCCGCACTCCGGCCCATGGGCGCGCTTTGAAGCGGTCGACCCGGAACGGCGCCAGCGTCCCGTCATAGTCCACGAGCAGTGCAGGGTGAGCGGCGCCCGTGAAGGAGCGAAAGAATTCGTCCAGCTTCTCTGGTGCTTCGCTCGTCAATCGAGGCTCGCTTTCATGCCAGCTTTTCTGCTGCCAGCTCTGTTCCGCGAATGCCGGATGGCGCGACGCGCCCTGGCTCCGCACCTTCCACGGATTCGAGGCGCAGCTCGCGGAGGTCGCCCAGCACCTTGGCCGCCCACATGTAGATGTTGTATTCCATGACCTGGCGCCGCATTCTTCGCATGCGCTCACGCCGCTCTTCGAAGCTCATTTCTAAAGCGCTGTGGATGGCTTCGGCCACACCGGCAACGTCGTAAGGATTCACCAGCAAAGCATCGCGCAGCTCCACTGCCGCGCCAGTGAACTTGCTGAGCACGAGCACGCCATCCTCGTCGTCGCGTGCGGCAACAAATTCCTTGGCAACCAGATTCATTCCGTCGTGCAACGAAGTCACCAGGCATACATCCGCGGCGCGGTACCAGTGCCTCACTTCGTCGTGGTTGCAATGGCGCTCGATGAGTACGATGGGCTTCCAATGCACGGTCTGGTAGCGGGCGTTGATCCGCTCTACCGTTTCCTCGACGCGGCGGCACAGCTCTGCGTAGCTGGGAATGCGTGTCCGGCTGGGCGCGGCAATCTGCACCACCGTCAGCCGCTCCCGGTGCCAGGGGTGCTCTTCGAGAAGTTGCCCGACCGCCTCAAGCCGCTCCACGATTCCCTTGGTGTAGTCCAGGCGGTCCACGCCAAGCGCCAGGCACTCTGCACGCACACCGAACTCGCTCAACAACCGTTGACGCGCCGCAGTCCGTTCCTCATCGTTCGTCACCCTGTCCCAATTCGCCGCCGACCACAAGGCCCCATCAAAGGCGACGCTCACCGGGTAGGGACGGACTACGCTGGTATGCCCATGACGAAGCACCGAGAGGCGATCCCGGTCGGTGCGCGATTCGACGACGCGATCGACCGTGGCAAGGAAGTTATGGCAGTGAAGCGGAATGTGGAACCCAATCAGGTCCGCGCCAAGGAGTCCGTCGAGCAAATCGGCTTGCCAGGGACAGATTCCGAACGCCTCAGGGTTGGGCCAGGGGATGTGCCAGAAGATTGCCACGCGTGCGTCCGGCCGCGCCTCCTTCACGAGCCGCGGCAGCAACGCCAGGTGGTAGTCCTGCGCAAAAACCACTGGCTCGGCGCTATCCTGCATCTCTTTCAGCAGGGCGTCGGCAAATCTCTGGTTGATGCGCTCGTAGCACCTCCAGTCGGCCATGCGAAAGATGGGCCGCGTGTGCGCAATGTGGCAGAGCGGCCACAGCCCCTCGTTAGCAAAGCCATCGTAGTACTGCGCCTCCTCTTCCTTTGAAAGCCACACCCTGCGCAGCGTGTAACGTGGTTCGTCGGGTGGCACGCGCAGGCGATCGAACTCATCCACGGTCGTGGAGTCGGCATCGCCGCTGCCGCCAGCGACCCAGACGCCGTCACATGCGCGCAGGACGGGCTCGAGCGCCGTCACCAACCCGCTGGGCGGCACCACGCAAACGATCTCGCGGCCTTGCCGGACGTGCATATACGGCTCACGATTTGAAACGACGAAGATGCGGCTTGAACCGGCTTGATTGCGCATGTGCACGGCTAATCGTTCGGCGGTCCACAAGTGCTCGCCGGCTTCGCGCAGCCGGGCCTCAGCAGCAGCGGCGGCGCGGGCAGCCTTCAGGCTTTCAGCCATGGTCTCCACCTCGCGCGCCAACGGCGAAAACAGACGGAGTGCCTTAAGCTCCGGCTCCGCGGATTCTTCCGCGTGGCCACTTCGCAGATGACGCAGGCGCTCGGCGACACGGCTCATGGGGCGGAGAAGGAACCAACGCACCATGCCCACCGTGATGGCGACGATGAGGATTACGAGCGCCACGATCCGCCAGAAGCTTCGCCGCCAAAGATCGATCCCTTCAGCCCGGATATAGCCGGCATCCACGATGAGCGCCATGGCCCCTTGCAACCGGTTCCCGTCGTGGATAGGAAATGCCTCTTCCAGCCACTGCCATTGCCCTGCGTGCCCGAACGCGCCGACCTCGACCCCCCTCTGCAACGACTTCTCAACCACGCCGCCCGCCAGCGCCCCCATCACGTCCGGTGGACCGTTGCCAGTGAGGAGATTCCCGTGCGCGTCATATACCGCCAGCCCCAGTGCGCCCGTTCCGTTCTTCAAGAGTTCTGTTAAACCGGGAAGAGCAGAGGAATCGCCTGTGGCGAGCGCGTTGCGCACGTCCGGTTCAATGCTCATGCCCATCCACTTTGTCCGGCGCTCCAGATCCTCGCGCAAGGTATGGCGGTGGGCTAATACGTCAAAATAGGTGAAGGCAACCGACACCAGAGTCACGCTTGCGATCAGAGCAAGGATCAGCCGCACGCGAAACAGATGCATCGTACCCTCCTTATGAAAGGCCTTATACAAGACTTGGATGCGTCCTGCAGCCGATTTACTTGTCCCTTTGCTAACAGTAAGTACCTATCAGGTTGTTCTGCGTTGAGAAAAAACCACTTACGCACGCCACGTCGTCTTAGATCGTTACGAATTCATGATTCGCACCGGTGCGATCCAATGTCGCCGGCGAATCATTCATTCTCCGTTTCTTCATGAGGTGTTTCGCTTCACGCGTGGGGTCGTCCCGCCAAAGCGAGGTCTTTGGCGAAAGTTGCTGGCCGCTTGCCCTTTCATCTGCGCCTCTTCGATGCGCTATTCTGTCCTCGGAAGCGGCGCAAACCTGACGTTCCGTAGACCGGTACCCCATGGCGATATTCGCGATCGACCGTACCGCCAAACAAATCGTGCTCACCGTCCAGGAGTATTCCCTGTTCGCGGGGCGAGCGCTGCGCAATCTTTTCCGCCCTCCCATCTACTGGACGGACTTCCTCATTCAATCCGACATCATCGGCTTTGGTTCGCTGCCCATCGTAATCCTCTCTGGTTTCTTCACCGGCGGCGTGCTTGCGCTCCAGTCCTCAGCAACCCTTGCAGAGTTCGGGGCCGCGGCTGTTACGGGACAATTCGTGAGCTTGACCATGATCCGCGAACTCGGCGCGGTGCTCACCGGAATCATGGTTGCCGGCCGCAACGCATCGTCCATGGCCAGCGAGCTCGGCTCCATGGTCGTCACCGAACAAATCGATGCCATGCGCGCACTGGGCGTCGACCCCATGCGCAAGCTCGTCACCCCGCGCATCTTTGCCACCATTACCATGCTTCTCTTCCT
>Ga0326727_10016829_pt1 | contig 15326 bp, 20 predicted proteins | sample MB2enrmetagenome_FD_207643 | JGI IMG/M metagenome (GOLD analysis project Ga0326727, IMG submission 207643) | Lab enriched peat soil microbial communities from McLean, Ithaca, NY, United States - MB29MY | ecosystem: Environmental > Terrestrial > Soil > Wetlands > Peat | place: USA: New York... | reverse complement strand
TATCGGATCCTAAAGTGGTGATTCTTTTGTTTGGTTCCGGCAAACTGGTTGTAACCGGTGGCCGAAAGCCCGAAGATATGGTCAATGCAGTCGATCAAATCGTTAAGGAACTTGAACGCTTAAGCCTGTTACGCTGAAAGATAATCCCTGAATCAGAGCGCTCAACGCACCGATTACTTCTGCGCGAGCTTGAGAGTAGGGGTGTTAAGAATGTGCGTCCCCAGTCGACGGATGACGATTCTAACGGCATTTAGATCATCCCCAATTTCAGCGATTAGGGTCCTTGCAGCGCTCCTTTTGCCGGCCGCTTAAACTACTTTTGTGGGTCGGCTTGTAGGCGCAACGAAATCTCATAACTTTGAACTTCGCTCTTCACATGTCTGCCATCGTAGATTTCGAGCACAGAAATCGCAAGCTTTTCTGCGTCATGAGTGCACATCACCTGCTGCAACACTTCATTGATCTGGCGGAGGGGTGGCTCAGTAGCATTTGCCGTGTCTAGGCGCGCTCGTGGCCCTACTAAAATCGATGTGACATACGCAGCGAGGGTCTGGGCTAGCTGGTTCCTTTAACTCAAGTGCAAACGTCCGCAGGTACGATTCATCAAGCCGTTCGGCTCTGCCGAGGCAGTAACTGCACGCCTCGTATGTCACCACATACCTTAGTTTAGCGTGTAGCCGAGCCCGTTCCATACTCGCGATCAGTTTTGAAAGTGGCACTGTATGAAGGTAAGCGGCGGACAGGTTGTAGAGAGCCGGGTTTTTCTCGGCTATAATGATTTTGGGCTGGGTTACTTGCACAACTGTGAAATTGTGCTGAAGCTCTCAGATACCACGGCGTGGGCAAAGAAGATAGGCATTCAGCGTTAAGCGCTTGCAGAGAAGCCGTCACAATTTTCAAGTAGGCCCGAGCTATGATAGCGCAGTGTGTTTTTCTTTCGTGATCTGTTTTTTCCTTGCCTATACCTTATTACCGTCCGTGCGCTACGTAATTTGATGATAATATGGCCGACGAAAAGAAAAAAGAGAAGAAAATCGCTATGGAAGAACGAGAAGAACGACGCAAGTATGCCTTCGAGGCAATCATTACGCCCAAGGTGCTCGATCTGGGGCGCCACTGGATCACCGTCCAGCTCAAGAACGTATCAACGGAGCGCCTCCTCGACGTAAGCGCGACGCTGTATACCATTAACTCGCACGATCTCGACGTTTTGCCAAGCGGCTCGTTTCATTTCGTAAAAGAGTTAGCCCCCCAAGACACGGCAGTACTCAACTTCCACGTCTTTGCGAACCACACTGGATGGGTCTATCTGCACGTCACAGCGCACCGCTACGGCGCTTTCGTGAGCTGGTACTCTCCCCATCATGAGGTTCGACTGATTGAAGATCCCACCGAGATCCAGACCTTCTTCGTAAATCGGCCCTACTGGGCGCCTGAAGAAACAATCGAGACGGAGACGGTAGTGTACGCGCACCGCGACGTGCGGAATCTTCGGCTTGAAATCGCTGCAACTCCTCCGTCGAAATCCCATACGCTCATGGCCGTAGTCGATATAGATTTCATCGCAGAAGGCGGCACGAAGCGATTCGTGAGTGAGCTCTACGCGAGTGAAGAAGGCATGTACCACCTCATAGCGCGCCTTTTCCACGAAGAGAAGCTCATTAGCAGCAAGCTGGCATCATGCTACGTTACGCCCCTTGAGGATGAATCTGCGTCTCGTCGGTGGGGGCTGTAGTTTACATAGAGTCGCGCCCAATGGATGCTAGGCGGGTATTAACCCCACCTTCCTTTTTTTTTCGTGAGTAGGCCGACAAACCCGGGAGACTCGTATCCGGTGGCCCGCACTGACCTGAAAAAACAGGGGAGTTATAAGAACGGCCTTAGAAAGCTGAAAACCATGCTGCAGCGTTCAAATTATCAAAGAATAAGTGCGAAGGAGCAGTCGAACTTCCGTCTAATCGCGCCCTTCTTTTTCGAGATGTCGCCGAATCCGATGGGTCATTGTGTAGCAGTACGGAACAAAAAAAGTAAAAAAAGCAGATCACTACTGCAAAATGAGATTCTATGGTGTTAGGCCCGGCAAAGCTACTTAATTATTCTAAATTTTTACGCGTCTTCGTCAAAATCCAACACAAGGCCCCACCAGTCATCGTCGCTTATCTCGTCATGGTCAGACATCTTTTCAATGCTTGTTTTAGGCCTGAGCGGACGACTAAGAACGTGGGGTTTGTAATCTTCAATGATTTCTCGTATGATCTGCTCTTCTGAAATCTTGTCTTGGATGATGTCTCCTATCGCGACAACGGAACCGTTGACAGTAAAAAGGCTTTCCATGCGCTGCGATTTGCCTGTTTTTTGAGCTGCGAATGCGATTCTCTCTGACCTCACCTGGCGGGCTAAGAGTTACGTTCCGCCCGTGTCTCTCTAATTCTGACTTGAATGCCTCAAAAGCGGGGTTGACTCTCGTCTCACAGAACTTGCTCGCAGCGGACGCATATCGTTCAATAGCAGTTTGCGCTTTTGGGTCTTGGTGTTCTTTCTCTGTAAGGAATTCATTTAAGTCTTGTTTCCAATTGGTCACGCTATTCTCCTAAAGTAGCCCAGGGATCTTCAGCTTGAGAAGTGCCTTCGAATGCGTTAGAAAAAAAGAAGCGCCGTAGGCGCGGGGATTACGTTTCGCCTTTGCTAAGGAATTTATCGCGTCGCTCTCGATAGCACTCCGTGCATAAGACCTGCCATCCATTATGATAGCCCTTTTTTTCAAGCATGCTGTAAACACGTTGACCGGTTCCGTTAGGGCGCTTTCGATACCATTCTACATCATCGGCTATTGAGCATACTGTCAGCTCCTCAGAGCATGTTGTTATTCCCTCAGAGCATCTTTTTTTTGCTCCAGTGTTCTTTTTTTTCCATACGTGTCCCCCTCGCGAAAAAATGAATAAAAAGAGTCAAACGGCGGCTTGATAGTTTAAGTGTTGCCTTTCAGCTCCTGGTAGCTGCTACGCCTAAGACGGCGAGTCGTTCGTGCGCCTAAGAAAAAGAAGGTCTTGAGAATTAATCAATTAGGCATCATCGAAAGGAAATTGCTCGCCGCAGATCTTCAGAACAGAGACGGAGCATATTTTATTTAAGTACGAAGTACAAGTGGCTAGCGAATGCTTGCTTATAAGTTAGGGGTCAAGTGATGAGTACGGGCACAAGATGGAGTGGCTATCAGGATTATCACAGGCCACTCGCGACCTACTCAGAGAAAGAACGAAACCGGATTTTAGAAAGCAAAGCACAACGGAGGGCGAGGGCCCAACTACACAAGAAGCTCAGGGGTGCGGTTCCTGGCGTTTTCAACGTGATGCAAGAAAGCCCCTATTAAGCTTACGTGTGTCAGAAGAGAGAGACAAACACGCTTTGCGGTCTTTAGCGTAGTGTCGATCTTCCTGCTGAGCAGACGGTCTGAAAAGCTTGAGGTTTGTGTGCGTTACTCGCGCTCGTGTAAATTCACTAAATAGTCTCGGTAGTTTGGGACGAGGTCTAAAGCCTGAAGCCGAAGCCAACTTCATAAAATGCACAACTGCGCGGCCTCAACAGATAATATGCGATTTAGTTTTGGTGCAAAAAAAAGAAAAGAGGACGAAAAAGGCAGTCTATTTTTGGTTTAACCTACGATCTGCGTTATCTCTTTGATGATGCCTTTTTCGACGTGTTCAGTCCACAGCATTTCGGGCACGTCAACAGCAAGAAACAGCCAAGTTAGTAAGAGGGTTTCGGCTGCTGCCACTGCCAGGTTCTGGATCAACTTGCCTATGCCTATGTGGATTGAAAAATCATTCGGTTCACCCGTAATGAGGATGCTGAACGCTCTGTCTGCAGTGATGATATCCCGCAAAATCCCAGCCTTTGTCGCCTGTATGACTATTCCCAAAGGCGCAGTGGATGACTGTGTTTTGTAGCCTTCAGTTGATAGTTGCTGGGCAATCTGCTGTGATAGTTGATTTAGGTCCTTGTTTTTTCCTTGAAAATGCAGTACTTTTTCAGATACCATTTTAGAAACCTCAACATCCGTTGAGTAAGCGACGAATTAATAGTTTTTCATAATGCTGCTTTCTTTTTGTCGTTTCCTCGGACAATATATAAATCAACTAGATCAGGACGCTCGTGCAATGATTAAATAGTTAGAACATCTAATTATTAGAAGACGCAATTAGTATGACCGCAGATCCAGAAGAATCCGCCCGTAAGCTGCTTGAAGTGGTTCCAATTATTATGCAAGACATACGATCTGAGATGCGTCGTCGACGGTCACTCGACTTGACCGTCCCTCAGTTCCGCGTATTGGCTTTTGTGAACCGCAATGAAGGCTCGTCACTCTGGGAGGTGGCATCTCACGTGGGGCTGACCCCCCCTTCCACGTCGAGGCTTGTGGACGGTCTCATCGCGCGCGGTTTGATGGCACGAAACGACTACCCGGCTGATAGACGACGTGTACGCCTAACCGTCACAGGTCACGGACTGGCGATTTTGGAGGCGTCTACCCAAGGAACTGTGTCGTATCTAGCAGACAAACTGAGCGGTGTGGACGCTGACAATAGAGAAGCCATCGACAAAGCCGTGGAAGCGCTGCGAACTGTCTTCGCTACCAACACAAGAGAGGTGACGTAAGACTATGCCCAACCTCACAACAGAGGACCTCACTCGTAGGATTGGGGAGCAGAAAGCTGTCAATGACTTGGGCGCACCCTCCAGCGTCACGCTCGACAACGGCAGGAAGCCAATTCTTGTAGTAAGTGACCTACGCAAAGGGTTCGGCAATGTTACGGCAGTGGATGCCATCAACTTCGAGGTGTTTGAGGGCGAAATCTTTGGGCTTGTCGGTTTGAACGGAGCTGGTAAGACGACAACGATGTTAATGGTATCCTCCCTTCTAAATCCTGATTCCGGCAGCGCCACCGTGTGCGGTTATGACGTCGTGAAGGAGAAAGATAGCGTGCGGCGTTCTATCGGGTTCGTATTCGAGGAAGAGGCTGTTGACATCTACCTTACGGGCAAGCAAAACCTGGATTTTGCGGCACGCATGTACAGTCTCCCAAAACAAGAGAGGGAGAAGAGGGTGGCTGAGGTCTTAAAGACTGTTGGACTTGAACAGCATGCGAATGCGAAAGTAAGGGACTATTCCGGCGGGATGCTGCGAAGGCTTGAGATAGCGAGAGGGATGCTTACCTCTCCTAGGGTTCTCCTCCTGGACGAGCCGACGATAGGGCTGGATGTGCAGACGCGACGATACCTCTGGGATTACCTCCGACGAGTGAACAAGGAAACGGGGGCAACGGTTCTTTTGGCTACGTCATATCTTGACGAAGCCGATTATCTCTGTAACAGAATAGCAATTTTGGACGAAGGCAAGATAGTAGCGGTAAATACCCCTGAGGCGCTAAAAGGCTCAATCGGTGAGAATCTGATAACGCTTAAGGTGTCAAAGGGCTCGCAGGAAGAGTTCGCGAGACTGCTCCTGGAGATGACCTGGGCAAAAAGCGTTGCAAGTCAAAACCAAGGCACGTTAGTGCTGAGCCTTGAGGACAAAAGTATAGGGATACCAGAGGTCGTGAGAATGGCCAAAACACACGGATTTGGTATCTCATCTATAAAATCAAGCACGCCAAACTTGAATGATGTTCTATTGCACTACGTGAAAAAGAGCGTAGAGGAGCACGATGAATGACGGAAGACGTAATAGGGGTACACGACCTTACGAAGAAGTTCGGCGACTTTGTTGCGGTTGACCACATCAACTTCGCAGTCAAGAGAGGTGAAATATTCGGGTTCCTCGGTCCAAACGGAGCGGGAAAATCAACGGCCATAAAGATGCTGACAACACTGCTGCATCCGACTTCAGGTTCCGCCGAGATCTGTGGGTACGACGTGGTCAAAGATAGTGAAGAAGTCAGAAGGCATATCGGAATTGTATTCCAAGACCGATCCAGCGATGACTATCTAACGGGCAGACAGAACCTTGATTTTCACGCACGAATGTACGAAATGAGCAGGGAGGAAAGGGAGAGCAAGATAGAGGAGGTCCTCGATTTGCTTGAGCTGAAAGGAAAAGAGAACATTAAGCTTCACAATTTGCCAGAAGGCGTTCGTCGTCGATTTGAAGTGGCAAGAGGCTTCATGACTCGTCCGGACGTCGTGTTCCTCGACGAACCTACCATAGGATTTGATATAAAGGCGAGGATGGATTTATGGAACCAGATAAAGAGGGCGAGGGAGATCGAGGGAGTAACCGTTTCGCTTACTACGCATTTTATAGAGGAGGCGAACTATCTCTGTGATCGCGTGGCTATCATCGACAAGGCAAAGATAATAGCGCTGGATACGCCTCAGAAGCTGAAGGAGGCTGTAGGTTCCGATTTAATCTCACTTCAAATTGCTGACGGAGGAGAAAAGAGAGCTACGTTCATGGAGAAGGTAAACGAGATTGACTGGATAACGCGTGCTGAGGAATACAGCAATTCGATATTGTTAAACGCGGAAAGCGGTGAGGGGAGGGTGGCCGACCTCATAGACTTTGCAGATACGCATGGATTTGTCATTACGTCTATAGATGAGCATGAACCGAGCCTCGAGGACGTCTTTTTGTACTTCACCGGCAGGACGATACGAGAGGCTGAAGGTGGGTAGATGAGATTGGAACGCAACGCGGGGGGATGCTAAAATGGAAGTGCAAGAAGTAATTCACAAACCGCTATTTGAGGCCGAGCCAATTTACAGCATGTGGCTGCGGGAATTGATACGATTCTTCGCCATGCGATCGCGAATCCTCGCGACATTCGCCTCGCCGTTAATCTGGCTTCTTTTTTTAGGTATTCCACTGAGTGAGATCTTTGCAAGTGGAGCAAGCCAGAGTGTGCCCGGGGGATTGCCCTTCTTCGCGTTCATTGTTCCAGGAATTGTCAGCATGGGTCTGCTATTCGGGGGCACGAATAGTGGGGTCACCGTCCTCTGGGACAAGGAGTTCGGGTTCCTGAAGGAGGTGATGGTCGCCCCCGTGCGCCGCACATCGCTTATGATAGGCAGGAGCTTAGGAGCGCTGACGATCGCACTCATTCAAGCTCTGACCACGATAGGAATTGCTCTTATCCTCGGCACGTGGCTTGGTTTCAGAATAATTAGCGTTGCTGGTTTCCTCTTGGCGATAGGCTTCATGATTATTATGTTCTTTGCCTTTGTTGGTTTCGGCTTGACGCTTGGCGCCATGATCGAAAACACCGAGGGATTTACGACTATTATACGGATGATAGAGTTTCCGATGTTTTTCCTGTCTGGTGCCTTACTGCCAATTACCGTGATTAAGGGCATACCTGTTTTATATCAGCTACAATTCATCAACCCCCTAACGTATGGCGTTGACGGGCTACGGGGGCTCTTCACCGGCGTATTCATCCTTCCGCCGTGGCTTGATTTGACTGTCATTGTCGCTTTCGCTCTGCTATTCCTTTTCCTAGGTGCCTATGCATTTTCTAGGATGGAAGTTGACTAAGTGTAGCCTAACCCGGAGAAAGAGGGGCAAATACAGACGGGCTAATGAATCGACGAGGCCAAGAACGGTAGTGTCATCCGCCGCGCGTGGTGCTCTCAACGCCAAAATGAGTATGGATTAGAAACAAGCGTAGCGCTCTGCCGCTTAATAGTAGTGGCGGCCTTGCTGTTTTCGTCTTCTGCGCGTGATGACATTATCAAAGCCCTCATCACCGAGCTTTTCAATCCCCCGGCGTTCGGTAGTGGCCTCCCGATCATCGTCCTCTACGGCGTACTTGTCGAGGATGAAGTCCCACTTGTACGATTCGTTCGGCAGGACAAACCACTTGAGGGGTTTCTCCGTTTTCTTTTTTTCGTGCATCTTTTTCTCTCACCTCCATAGTCAAGAGAGGCGATGACCTAATCAACGCATCCCTCATACACTATAGAGAACTCCGGAGTGGCGTCCTTCGAAACGACGCTTATCTATACAACGTACCACGACGCAGTGCCGGCGTGTGACGCCGTTGTTCGAACGACCGTGCTCTCTCTACACTTCTCACAACATGCTTATGCGTTGGCATACACAGTGGATGGTGACTACTCGTTGTGACAATGCAAGCAGTAGGGCTAGCCTCGGTCGGAAAAAACTTTCGTCCTGTCGTCTTTTCTGGGCAAACGCACGGCTTAGATGCGCGATCCGGCCGCTTTTCACCCAGTTTATGTCTTCGGGTCTTTGTTGGCGACGGCAGATGCTTATGTCTGCACAGAGGCCTCCTCCTGCAGGATGCCCCTCATCTTGTCACAGCTTTCAGAAGCCACGCCATGTTTCTGCCAGCATTCTTTGCCGCGGCGATGCCTTCATCGTCATTCTCGACGTCGCCGATATCCCTCCCAACACCAATCGTCGGGCGACCAGGAACGATCATGTCCGCACTGAGCAGGAAGTGGAAGAGCGTATCGAGAGAATGCAGCGCGCCAGTCCGCCTCTGCGCGACGACGCCGGATCCCACTTTGCGTTTGAAGAGCCCGTCGTTTGCAAAGGAAACGAAACCGGCCCGGTCGACCAGTGCTTTCATCTCGGCAGTGACATCGCTGAAATAGACCGGAGAACCCAGGATGATCCCGTCGGCTCCGGCCATCTTTTCGATACAGTCGTTGACGATATCGTCGTCAAGCACGCACCGCCGGTCCCTGTTTTCAAAGCATTTCATGCAGGCGGTGCACCCCTGAATCTTCGTGCCGGCAAGCTGGATCAGTTCGGTCTCGATGCCTTCGTTTTCGAGTTCTTCGAGCATGCGTCGGATCAGGATGGCGGTGTTGCCGTCCTTCCGTGCGCTTCCGTTGATAGCGATGACTTTTGTCATAGTGTAACTCCTAATGGTGGCGAAAGAAACTGAGCCTTAACTCACTTCATTTCGTGCCCCGTGCTATAAATATGCTGATGTCAGCGCAGTCTTCACTGGAGTCCGATGGCACGCTAGCTCGCTCTCCAGTGTCTCCTACGACGATATCTTTCAGCCCCGCCTCGGCAAACCACGTGCGCATATCTTCCCTCCTAAATCCCATCCATCGATCGGTGCGCTCCTTCGTGAGAAACGCGAACGCGTGCTCATCGAGGTCGGTGATGATCAGCGTGCCCCCTTTCTTGAGAATCCGTGCCATCTCACCTATCGCTGCTGCCGGGTGCATGACATGGTGGAGGCACATGTTGGCAAAAACGTAGTCCACGGCGCCGGTGCGAACGGGGAGACGTTGGGCGCTCCCGATGCAACAGTGCAGGCCCGCGGCACAGAACGGCTTGCGCCTGAGCACCTGCAGCATCGGGAGCGACTCGTCGATCGCGAGCACCTCCACGCCGTGCCCGATGAGCCCTTCGGCAATAAACCCGGTTCCCACCCCAACGTCAGCGGCCAGTTTTCCCCGCTGCACCCTTGCCTGAGAGAGCGCCTGGTCCCGCACCCTCTCAGAGAAATAGGTTGACCGCATATTGTCCCATCGTGGGGCAATCTCGTCGAAGTAACCTCTCTCGTGCATGCCCTCCCCCCCTCTAGCGTACCTTTTCGACAGGCACCTGTCTTGACACGCTTCTCCTGGAGAGTAATGTTACCCACTGGTTGTTTCTCGCAGAGCGCTCCCATCCCATCAAGCAGCTGCTCACTCTTGGTGCCTCCTGGCGTGCAAAAAAATGCTACCTTTTTGAACGTGGACTTATTGTTTGCGAATATACGTCTGTATAGGGCTTGACAAACTGCCGACCCAGATAAACGTGCTAGACTCGCAAGTGAATAATGCCCCCCCTGCCTCTCTCATCACTGTAGTCCATGAATCGCCGCATATCTGCGTCCAATGAATCTCGTGGGATGTTTTTAAACATCGGAAACTGGTCTATCACGGTGATGCGGCCATCCCATTTTGTAATTTCACGCGCGTCTTCTAACTCCCACACGTCAACGCCGCCGCGGAAGGACCTCATGAATCCGCGCATTACCTCCAGCATCTCCTTATCGCTGAGGTGGTTCCACCACGCTTCGAGATCGGACCACGCCTTACCTTTCGGCTTCGTCGGGAGCTCGAGCGTGGCTATCATGTCGTTCAGCTTCTCTTTCTGGTCTTGTGGTGCCTTTTTCCACCAATCCTTTAGCGCATCCACCAGCGCAGTTCTCATCATGTCCCGTTGCTCAGGCGACAAGATATTCATCCACGCGCCAAAGCCATCGGCTGATCGTGGTATGACGTTAAACACGATTTCGCCGCCGTCGAAATTGTCCGCCAGCGCCGAAAAAAACTGTTTTACCTGAGCCTCCTCAAAGAAATGGAACACCCCCCCAGCTAGCATGAATACCCCATCTTCGGTGTGCCTGATGTCCTTGTACCAGCTCGGATCCAGGAAGGATTTCGAGATGTACGTAACTCTATCAGGTTCCGGCAGCAGCCGTCTTCTGACGTCAATGACCGCAGGGAGGTCGAGGTCGTACCAGTGAATCAACCCGTTATCGACGCGGTAAAAGGTCGTGTCCAGTCCTGCTCCGATATTCACGATGGACGCGCGCGGGTGCTCTGTGATGTAGGTTTTGAGCTTTTCGTCGAACTGCCTTGCTCTTAGCGTAAAGAGCCCAAATTCTGGCAGATTGAGCTTATGAGAAATATTGAACCAAATGCCATGGAACGGCACGTCGTCACTCGTTGAAAAGTCATAGTCAATTTTTTCGACGAGTTCGATAGCTTTCTCATCGTAAAATAGTGAGCTGTACCTCTTGCTTAATTCTGCCCGGCCCCATAAACAACCCAACATTGTCTGCGATATGCCGCTTAACTGGACCTTTACTTTATCCTGTTGCATGTCTACTCCTCCCATTGTTTACCCTCTCGATACGTCGCATGGACGTGCGCCACCATAACAGCTACATCCGTGAGACACCCCACCAGCCGTGCGCATTTTATCAAGTATGTTTAGTGTGTTAATTATGTTTAGCGTAATATAACTTTAATCAGGTACCTTGATTCTTTGTAATAAAAGCACAACAATCGATTGAAGAGATCTGCACCATTCGACGAGGATATCCGTGCAAATTAGAATTGCACCGCTAAGTGGTTGTTCATGAGTTGGGCACCCTCGGGCTTCTCGGCGCAAAGAAGTTTCACAACGGGCGTCAGAGGCGAATTAGTCTCGTTGCTGGCAACATGTTCGTGTTACTAGGAGTATGGCGCGGGAACGCCACCACCCCTGAGCTCCCGGCGGTCCTTCAGGCGGCACTAGTGCGCAGCGCTGGCTAACTCAGCCAGGCGCTTATTGGCGCTGTCCCTGTAAACGCCTCCGTGATAGCAGATCACCGTTTCGATGTCGTACTGCGTAAGTTTTTTCAACGAGTCCAAGCCGGTGTCTATATCGTATGCTGACTGCGGGTTTGGCCCCTGCAACTCGCCGTCTGCGGCGACTAAGGCATCGCCGCTAACGAGGATCTTGCTCTGATTGAGGTACAGGCAGATATGACCGGGGGTGTGACCCGGGGTGAAGATCACCGTGATTCCTCCGCAGTATGGCAAGACCTTCCAATCCGCGACCGTCGTAGTAACGCTGGCTTTGGGCGGGTTCGCAAACAGCGTTTCCATCTGCTGCCGTCGTTCCTCGGGCAGAGACGCCAGCATCTTCGACAGACGCTCCGGGTTCATCTTGATCAACGGCTTTCGGCCTTCTATGTACGGCCTCTCCTCCTCGTGGCACAGCACTTCGACGTTATGGGGGGACTCCCGGACGATATCCGGCAGGCTTCCGATATGGTCAATGTCCTGATGGGTGATGATCACCTTGTCGAGCCTGTCGAACGAGACACCCGCCCTCGCCATCGCGTCACGGATCTGTTGCAGCTGGCCGGGGAAGCCCGCATCCACCAGCACCACCACATCGTCATCCCAGGTGAGTGTCGGATGAATGATGCTCTGTCCTGAAAAACTCGTCATCGGTAATTCCAGCACCTCTACGTTATCGGCTAATCTCATCACGCTCCAAGGTTTGTATAGACCTTGGGTCACCTCCTTTGTGTTTGTAGTATGCCTTCGTTTTCTATAACTATCTATTTTCCTGCTCAAATCTTGTTTATATAAGACGCGGATTGATTGGGTTCGTGGATCTCCTCGGCTTTATCAAAATGGCGTAAGGCTGCTCGAACCTTTCCCTTCCCGCCCCGAAAAATCCCCTAAATGGCGTCTGAACGGCTTAAAGAGGTTCGTGGGGATAAGAGTCGGCAAACAGAATTTTGTCACTTTTGACACACATGTTAACTGTCTTTCATCGTAAGGCACGCCGGGTCGTGATCCTCTCAAGCGATTCATTTGCTATCCCCCTAATTTCCTTCGTGCAAAACTACCCAGTGCGGCCCATAAATGGTGTTAATGTTCCCCTGTCACCTTCCTTTCGAAAACCTCGCCGCTATGCGTCTTCTCGCGACCTTTGTGAACTCCCCTGCAACGTTCTTTTCAACCATCGCTACCAGAACTCCGTATATAAGACGGAACGCACTACGCGCCTTTTTTATAGCTACGCCAGCATATGTTCGGGTTGATAGCAACTTTCTTGAACATCTGGCTTGGGGGATGGCAATTCAGTCGAACCGATAGATTCGCTTGAGGCAATGAGTATGACGTTTAGAGATTACGATTCTAGACGTTGATTGCGCTCACGTCGAGGAGTTTTTGCGATCAATGAATGATGTGAGTGATGTAATAGTCCCATATATTTTGTCTAACACGCCACCCGAAGAGTGGAAGAGTTACTTCGAAAAACACGCCCCTGCAAGTGCGAACGCAAAGATTGTTGGCAACACAGCCCGCTATCAATGCCTCAAAGACAAAGCGGCAATAAAAAGGGACGGCGTATGCTGGAAGATGGTGGCTGACTTAGTCGAGGATGCAAACCGACATTATCTAGAGATCGAATTGCGGCAATCGCAAGAGCTAGAGCGACGAGTTGAGATGGAACGTCAGGAGGAACCGCCACCGGAATTTGAGACGGAATGGGATCGTTATATGAGCCGAGACTGAATTCTATGCACTCAAACGATTTGTTTGTAAAGGAGAACTTGGAACCATCGCCACCAAGAATGCGCACTGAAAAAGCGCTTAATCCAAAGGACATTCCAGCGATGCTCCGCAATTTGAAGGGGCTCCTCGATGACAGTGTCATCACTGAGGAGGAATTCCTGAACAAAAAGAGAGAGCTGTTTGCAAGGTTGTAACTGGCAACGCTATTTTTTGAATAGCCGCAACGTTAAAGATGAACGTATCAGGGTGCGTAGTCAGAAAGTGCAGTGAGATATCCCCATTTCAAGTTAAATAGAGGCTTGCAAGCAATTTGCATTTCGTGATAGGTACGAACGTGAAAAAGTGGGTCTTGCTTAATCCAAAATAACTCAGTTACTCTTACATTCTTATTTTACGTGGCTTGCAGAGGATTTCGCGGATTTCAAGCTCAGAAAACTCATCGCTTCTGGCCGCCATAATGACGAGCGCGGTGTCTAATCCTTTGCCACTCCCACCAAGCGCCACGACTTCGGTGCCTGGTTCGACGACCTCTTCCTGTGCCGCAATCAGTGTGACTTCAACCGCTACTTTGGTGCCTTGCCCGAACCTGCGAAAGGCGTTCTTCACAGCATCGGGATACTGGTAGTCAACCTGTTTGTAAAACGCCAGTTTGAAACCCGAATCGGTAATATGCTTCTCAGTTTCCGGTGCAAATCGCGCAGGATCGGTGCCCACGAAGAACAGCGTTAAGTTTGTATTCCAAAAGAAATCCAAGGCCTTTTCTGCAGAAGCCCCTCGTACTGAAGGGATCAGCATATACTCGATCGAAAGCTCGCGCGCGCGTTCTTCTGCGATTCCAAGCACTACAGCAGTACTCTCTTCTCCAGGCTCGTCGAAGTAGGTTATCTTCCGTTCCATCGTCGTTATAGTGGTGTCTCCGCTTATTACTGTTATTACCCGCAGCAACGTGTTCTCATCGGTGCGCGATAAACGTTCCTGGACGAATCTTGATAATAAACATCCTCCCATACCTGTTAAAGAGATCAAAGATGCGAGACTTAGCGGGTTGGCCGGAATCTTCCTGAGCTGGTCAAAGAAACGAATTAGGGCGGATGCAGCCGTGTTATTCTATTGCTTGACCGTCTTCCGCTGTCTGATTGGATCAATGGAGAGCTGGAAACTCCAATTGAATTATTTCGCTGCACTTGCTCAAGCTATATACTAAAGGATGCCCGAGGTAAGTCGGAACGAACGATGTTTGACGTGAATTCTCTCGTTGCTGAGTTGTGCAGACAACAGCTAAACCAGCTCGCTTTTGAACCGACAGACGTGCAGTTATCTGACCTTGCTATCTCTGCTCCCAAGGCTAACGACGAACTCCCTCGGTTTGGCGGTATCGACGCTGAACCTCAGCTTCCGGCAGCAATGACGACCGGGTCGCCGCGTGCGATGCCGTGTCGAGCACAAAAACCTGAGTTTACTTCAAGTACGTACTTTACCGGCGCGCTTGACGTGTAAAGCGTACACGGATTACTGGTGCACGGCGGCACCGATGCGTAAATCTTGAGCACATGGTTGTCCGCCGTGATAAACACGATATCGAGCGGGATGCGCATGTTCTTCATCCAAAAACTCTGCTGTAGTTGGATGGGGAAGATGAACAGCATGCCGGCATCTTCATTCAAATAGGTCCGATTCATAAGACCCATCTCCCACTCTGCAGGCGTATAGGCCGCCTCAGCGTAAACTGTTGTGTTCCCCACCGTTACGCGGTCCGTGGTCGGCAAAGTTTTGTTTTGCGTGAGATTTTCTATTTTGACCGTGCATCCCGCGCACGTTAATGCGAAACCCGTGATGATGAGGATCGTTAAGATTGTCTTAAACAGTTTCATTAACCTCCGCATTACTGCACTTTCAAATAAACCTATTGTGGTAATTGCGCAATCTGCGTCGCAATGTCGCCGTCCCGTATACCACGACGTACCGGAGCTGCGCGTCTCGACGCGCTGGTTCGACGCTTTCTATTAAGTCTTTCAGTGGTCCGTGTGAAGTTGGGCGGTGTTATCCCTCAAGACCACTTCCGCACTGCTATTCGTCAACCATGATTCAGGAAAACAGCCTCATTACTACGTTATGTGATGCGCAACGATTGCGTCGAAGTCGACGAACTCATACTAGAACTAGCCGACTACACGGCAGGACGGTTCATAAGATAGCAAACCGCGTATGAACAAGGGAACCCTTACACACTACCCATATGCAAAAAATAAAAAAAAGAAGATAGCCGCCATATGCGG
>Ga0326727_10016827_pt1 | contig 15327 bp, 16 predicted proteins | sample MB2enrmetagenome_FD_207643 | JGI IMG/M metagenome (GOLD analysis project Ga0326727, IMG submission 207643) | Lab enriched peat soil microbial communities from McLean, Ithaca, NY, United States - MB29MY | ecosystem: Environmental > Terrestrial > Soil > Wetlands > Peat | place: USA: New York... | reverse complement strand
GTAGACTCCTTTCCCCCCTTTTCCGGGGCTGAGGAGTCAATACTATGTCGATGCCAGTACACACATTGCGGCGGAAACACTAGGCTGGGGAGCGGTTACAAGACATAGTCAGGAAGGGTAGATAGTGTCTCAACAGGTGGGCGTAAACACGCTTTTCGATTCCCGCCCGCTGGGCCGCGAACTGACAGGCGTCCCAAACCACCTTGGGAGTGATGGGTTTATCGGCGCGCCAGTTGTGGACGGTGCCTGGAAACAGCCAGGTCTTGGGCCTCATCCAGCGCCAGTACTCGCGCAGCGGCTCCAGCAACTTGGGACTGAGCGGAACATAGCGGTCACGCCCACCTTTGCCACGCTGAATGTGAATGAGCATGGACTGGCTATCGATGTCCTTGACCTGCAGTTGGCGCAGTTCAAAGTTCCGCATGCCGGTCGAATAGGGCGCCATCAGCAGGGTGCGATCCAGAAGGTTGCGAGCGGCATTGATCAGACGCCCGACCTCCTCGACCGTGAGAATAACGGGCAGTTGCCTGGGAACTTTGGGAAAAGGGATGTCGTCGAGCAAATAGCGACGCTTGAGGGTTTTGACGAAAAAGAACCGCAAAGCGGAAGTATGCAGTTTGACGGTTCGGGGTTCGAGCTTCCTTTCACGGAGCAGATAGGCTTGACACTCGCGCAGATGCTCCCGGTTCAGTCGGTCGGGCGGTTTTCCAAAGTGCTGGGCGAAGGCTTCCACCGCCTTGAGGTAATAGGTGATGGTAGTGGCAGCGCAGTTTCGGCGCTGGAGTTCCTCCAGCATTATTTTCCGTAGATGGGTCACAGAGACCTCCTTTCTCCGTGACCCAACTTACCTCAGCTGCTCCGCAAACGCCGCCACTCGCGCACGCGTAGCGTCCGCCGCGCCAGCGGCTTCGTTCTGACGGCGAAGTGTTTACCTGTCCCAATTCACTTGACGATGTGGCGGCGTTTCGGAAACTGACCGCTGCCGTCCGCAGGTAACTTGCCAAGAAGAGACAGGCCCTTGATGGTCGCCTTGTATTCACGAATGGCCGGGTTGCGATACAATTAAAAGCCACCCACCACCGTCTGTAGAGTCGGATATAGAGTTTTTACCACCTCTCAGCCGATGAGGCCCTCAAAACCTGGCGCCGACAAATGACGTGGTTTTCGAGATAGCGCCGCGAGGAATCCCGCTCTGGTCTTGGGTCCGCAATCCACCTGAAGCAAAGCGAGGTTCCCCGTTGCGCTTGTGATGACCGTAGGCGGGCGGATGTTTTGCCCGAAAGCTCAGACAATCGGTGTGGAGCGGGCTTTCTGTCTTAGGATAGCGATGCAGATAGGCCGCTTGGGAACCGGAAGATGGCGGCCTGCGTATGGAACAATACGAGAGGGTCATGCCCGGACTCCAACGCCGATCCCTCTCAAGCTGCCGAGGAGGAGATAATGCGCACCTTATTGAGACTATTGTGTGTTATGGGAGTTCTGCCGGTGATCGTGGCCACGGCGTCGCCATTGCCCAAAGCAGCTTCTGGTGACGACGACCGCTCTGTGGTGATCATCTTCAAAGACGGCCATCGACAAACCTTCCGTTTGGCCGACATTGCGCGGATCGAATTCAGCACGCCGACGACGACCACCCCATCGCCGGTAAGCCGCGCCCATTTTCTGGGGGTGTGGAAAGTCGGCGTTGGCGGTGGCAACTCCGGAACTTTCCTCATCACGCTGAAACGCGATGGGGTTGCCGAGAAAAACCTGGGTTCTCATAACGGAACATGGACGGTCGTCAACGGGGCGGCTCAATGCAAATGGGAAGACGGCTGGACCGACGTGATCCGCAGGAACGGCAGCCAGTGGGAGAAAGCCGCCTGGTCAAATGGCCGATCGCTCGATGACCCTCCGGACAGCGTTGCCGAGGCCGTTTATACGGAACCGAATTAGAAGAGTTCTCGCAAGATTCCCAACTCGAGAGTTTCCAGAGTTTGGACAACGAGGTCGGCCTGTGTGCGAGCACCCAATTCGGTGGCGGGAAACGTGGAGGCGACCGCTACGCATTTCATGCCGGCGCCCTTGGCGGCTTCGATACCTGTGAATGAATCCTCAATGGCGACACACGCGGCGGGCGGAATGCCGAGCTTCTGAGCGGTCTTGTCGTAGATTTCGGGATGCGGCTTGTTGTGGGTGATTTCGTCCTCTGTCAGGACGACGTGGAAACGCTGCCGTAGCTTGAGGGCGTCGAGGATGAAGAACACGTTCTTGCTCATGCCCGCGGAGGCCACCGCCACCCGAACGCCGTTTTCATGACACTCCGTGATCAGTCTCTCAACTCCCGCAAAAGGCGTAGCGTGCGGAGCAAAAGCGGCCCGAAACCTCGCCTCGAGTTCTTCGCTGAGCCGTAGCCGGTCGTCCGCAGTGAGCCGTTCCCCAAAGAAATGACGGAGCGTAAGATCATTGCCGGGTCCGAGCACTTGCTTGGGCAGGGCTTCCCGGTCAAACGCGATGCCGTGTTCGGTCAACAGCGCTTCCCACTTTTGAACGTGAAACGGGTTGGTGTCTACCAGCACGCCGTCCATATCAAAAATCACGGCGGTGGGGAGAGATGAGTTCATAAGTCAGGGTTCAGGATTCAGGAGATCGTCTGTCATGCTGAGCGGAGCGAAGCATCTGCATAAGTTCCCCGCGAACCGGAAATGCGGATCCTTCGCTCCGCTCAGGATGACAGCCAGTTTTCATCTGACTTCTGACTCCTGTCGTCTTTCTGCCTTCTGCCTTCTGCTTTCTTGCTCGTCACTCGTCACTTGTCACTGCTTTATCGGCCGCAGGCTCTCCAGCAATTTCTCCGGCGGCAGGGTATTCAGCACGTCTTCCTTTCTCAACCACCCGCGCCGCGCCGTCACCACGCCGTAGCGCATGAGTCTGAAGTGTTCGGGGCTGTGCGCGTCCGTAGAGATGATGACTTTCATGCCCCGATCCCGCGCCAGTTTCAGGTGCCGGTCACAGAGGTCGAGGCGTTCAGGATTGCCGTTCAATTCAAGAATGACGCCATGTTCCTTCGCGGCGGCGAAAACCTGCTCGAGATCGAATGCAAACGGGTCACGCCTCAGGATCTGGCGGCCAGTAGGGTGCCCGAGAATCCTGACGTAGGGATTAGCGAGAGCTTTCAGAAGGCGGGTCGTCATCTCCGGGCCGGGCATATTCATCCGGGAATGCACGCTCACCAGCACGATGTCAAACTGCTTCAGAATCTCATCCGGATAATCGAGCGTGCCGTCGCCCATGATGTCAACTTCCGCTCCTGCCCAGATTTTGATTCCGCTGACCTTCTTGCGGGCCGCTTTGATGCGTTGGATATTCTCGACGGCGCGTTTTTCGTCCAGGCCGTTCGCAATAGTTACGGCCTTCGAGTGGTCGGTGATGAGGATGTATTCATAACCGAGCTGTTTGGCGGCTTGCGCCATCTCCTCGACGCTGGCCCTGCCGTCCGAGGCAGTGGTGTGCATCTGCAAGTCACCCTTGATGTCCTCCAGTTCCACCAGCTTGGGAAGCTCCCCTTTCTCGGCCGCTTCGATCTCGCCCAGGTTCTCGCGCAGTTCGGGAGGAATCCAGGACAGATCCAGCTTGGCGTAGATCTCTTCTTCCGTCTGGCGGGCAAGAGCTTTTTCCCCATGGAAGAGGCCATACTCACTGAGCTTCCAGCCGCGTTTTTTGGCACGCTCTCGCAGCGCCACGTTGTGCTCCTTGGAACCGGTAAAGTATTGCAGGGCGGCTCCATAGGCTTCGCGCTCGAGCAGGCGGACGTCAACCTGCAAGTCATTCTGAAGCTTAATGCTTACCTTGTCTTCACCTTTGGCCAGCAACTGGGCGATGCCGGGATACTTGGCAAAGTGGTCCGCAATGCCGGCGTGGTTATGGCCCGTCACCAGCAGGTCCAGGTCACCCACGGTTTCGCGCCCCCGCCGGAGCGAGCCGGCGGGGGTCACTTCCTCCACCCCGCTGAACTCTTTAAGGTAACTAGTGAGTTGCTGCGCGGTTTCATAAGCCGTGTCCATGCGAAACCGTCCGGCGGCCCGGCGGTAAACCTCGAGGGCTTTGAGGATGTTCTCCTCGGACTTCACGCTCATGCCCGGCAGTGTCCTCAGGCGACCCGCGTGGGCGGCGGCTTCCAAGTCTTCGATGCTCTTGACGGCCGCTTCCTTGTAGAACAACCGGACCTTCTGCGGTCCGACGGTTTGCAGTTGCAGCAGATCCAACAGGCTTGCCGGGATTTTGGCGAGTTGCTCCTGGTGGAATTTGGACTTTCCGGTCTCAACCAGCTCGACGATCTTCTTGGCGAGGTCTTCGCCAATTCCTGGGATATCCGTCAGTTTTCGTTGGGGATCGCGAGCGATGTCTTCCAGCCGCTCGGGAAAGCCCTCGATCGAGCGTTTGGCGCGATCATAAGCCGCAGCCTTGAAAGACCATTTGGGGTCGTCCTGGTTGATTTTCATCAAGTTTGAGATTTCTTCGAAGATAGCTGCTATTTCACGATTCTCCAATGGACGCCTCCGGTGCCGCGCGAGGGTGAGCAGCGCTGGCGTTAAGGGCCGAGCTCCGCTCTCACGCAGAAGTTAAACCCAAGGAAAGTAATCACTTAACAGCATCCGACGAGTGTATCTTTTCGCTACATGCGGTGCTAGAATCACAGCGTGGCGGAGTTTTGATGACTCAATCGCGTTTTGTCCTCCAAACCAAGATTATCATTATATTCGCCATTGCGGTTGTCTCCGTAGTGGGCGTTTCGACCTCCATCGCCATGCTCTTGACCCGGCAATTGGTGGAGGAGGAGATTTACAGCAAGGCCTGCACGCAGGCTAGATCCACCGCTCACCAGTTGGTTAACGAAGACGCACTCCAGGACACCGCCAAACTGCAGCAAGTCTTGAAGCAAATCCAGCACGATATGCCGGGGGTGCGGCAGGCGGATGTTTTCCTGCACGGGTCGCCGCATCAACTCGCGGCCACAACAGCACCGCAGGCCGAGCATCTGGAGTTGGACAATATACCCGGTATCGAGCACTACGACGAATTCGAGCGCCCCGACGATGAGTCTCTCACCATCGAGACTGACCACGGCCGGTACTGGATTATCGGAGTGACGATCCGTTCACAGGGGCAGCCGGTAGGATGCCTGAACCTGAAGGTCTCGAAGTCGCAGACCAGCGTGGTGACCGGCCAGTTGGTGATGCGCAATCTGCTGCTGATGCTGGCGAGCCTGGTGGTGGTCATACTCGCCGTTCATGTGTTCTTCCTGCGCGCGGTCAGGGCCCCCGTGAAGGACATGATTCGCGTCATGGAAGGCGCGGAAAAAGGGCAACTGCACGTCCGCGCCAGTCTGCGAAGCACCGACGAGATCGGCATGCTCGCGGCCCATTTGAACCGCATGCTCCGGCGCATTGAGAATTTCAATACCGAGTTGGAAGGCAAAGTCCGGGAGTCGACCGCGGGACTGGCGGAGGCCAACGAAGAGCTGCGACGCATCAACGAGGAGCTTTTCGAGACGCAGAAGAATCTGGCGCGCTCGGAACGGCTGGCCATTGCCGGCCAGCTTGCCGCCAGTTTGGCCCACGAAATCGGGACGCCGCTCAACTCCATATCCGGACACGTGCAGTTGCTGGCTCGCCGCAAAGACGCCGACGAATCCACCCGGCGCCGGCTCCAGATTATCGAGAGGCAGATTGATAACATTGTGCGCACCGTCAATCAACTGCTTTCGTGGAGCCGCAAGTTTGAACTGAAAGTCGAGTTGGTGGACCTGCGGCGTATTATCGAAGAAGCCGTGCTGCTCTCCTCCCCCGCCCTGCAACTGAGAAAGATCCGTGTGAAACTGGACTTGGCAAAAGATTGTCCGAAGATTTACGGGGACGGCGGGTATTTGCAGCAGGTGCTCTTGAACCTCATCAACAACAGTATGGATGCCATGCCGCGTGGGGGCGACCTGCGGATCGAAACGCGGCTGGTGGCGGGCGCTGCGAAGCAAGTCGCCGTGAGCGCCACCGACAACGGCTCAGGCATGTCCGCGGAAACCGTCGCCCATGCGTTCGACCCGATGTTCACAACCAAAAGGCTGGGAACAGGCACCGGTTTGGGGCTGGCGATCTGCGATCAGATCGTCCGCCAGCACGGCGGCACGATCGAAGTGGAAAGCACGCCTGGAAAGGGAACAACCTTCACCTTGATCCTGCCTGTCGACGAGCGTGAAAAGAGCGAGGCGGTGGGAGTGACAACGGCGACGGAAAACAGCAAGGGGTGAAGGTTGGAGGCTAAAGGGTGAAGGATTTGGAGACCACAAAGACTGACGAGACAGGTGGAGTTGTCAGACCGGCGAGCGCTCACATTCTGGTTGTTGATGATGACGCGGAAACGCTGGAATTGCTGCGGGAGATTCTGGGCGAAGCGGGCTATCGGGTGGTCACTTGCTCGAGCGGCGAGGAGGCCCTGGCGGTTGGGAAGCAGGAACTGTTCGACGTCATTATCAGCGACATGAGGCTGGGCGACAATCTCGACGGACTCGATGTTCTGCGTACCTACAAGACCCTTCAACCGGAGTCGGAAGTAATCCTCATCACCGCTTTCGGAAGCATGGAAACGGCCATCGAAGCGGTCAAGGCAGGGGCCTTCGACTACCTTTCCAAACCATTCAAGATTGACGAAGTCTTGCTGCAAGTGGAGCGCGCGCTGGGCAATCGGAAACTGGTGCGCGAAAACCGCAGCCTGAAGCGTCAACTTGGAAGCCAGGCACAGCTCTCGAGCCTGGTGGGCCGAAGCCCCAAAATGCTCGAAATCTACAAGAAGATCGCCGTAGTGGCGGACTCGCGTTCCACGGTGCTGATCTGCGGAGAGAGCGGGACGGGAAAAGAACTTGTAGCGCGGGCCATTCACTTCAACGGTCCTCGAGCCGCGGAACGGTTCTTCGCGGTTAATTGCGGCGGACTGGCGGAGTCGCTGCTCGAGACCGAGCTTTTCGGGCACGTGCGTGGCTCCTTCACGGGAGCCGTCGAAAACAAACGGGGCATCTTCGAAGAGGCCAGCGGCGGCACAGTTTTTCTGGATGAGGTCAGCGAGATGAGCCCCGCACTCCAGGTTAATGTGCTTCGCACCGTAGAAGAACAGGAAGTACGGCGGGTCGGCAGCAACCAGGTGATCAAGGTGGACGTGCGCATCATCGCCGCCAGTAACCGCAACCTGGCTGCGCTGGTCGAAGAGGGCAAGTTCCGGCAAGACCTCTATTACCGACTGCGGGTCATTGAGATCAACCTCCCGGCGTTGCGCGAGCGCGTGGAAGACATCCCCTTGCTGGTCGAGCACTTTCTGAAGAGGTTCGCCGCCGAGCGCGGAAAACAGTTCTCGATCTCTCCTTACGCGCTTTCCGCTTTGATGAGCTACGAATGGCCGGGGAACGTGCGCGAGCTCGAGAACGCGCTCGAGTCGGCGGCGGCTCTGACCCGAGCCGGTTTCATCGCGCCGGAAAACCTGCCTCCCAAACTGCTCGGAGAGCCGCGCGAAGATAACCGCCTGGTAGACTTCTACACCGATTTGCCGACGCTGGCGGAGATGGAAAAACGCTATCTGGCCCATGTCCTGATGGTGACCGGTGGCAATAAGGTCAGAAGCGCTTCCATCCTCGGCATGAATCGGAAGACTTTGTACAGGAAAATCGACGAGTACAAAATCAGGGAATAGCGGCTAGGGATTAGGGGCTAGGGGCTAGGGACTAGAGCAAAAGCATAGCCCTCCCCCCTGGGGAGTCCGATTTCTGGACCCCGATGGGTCCATCGGACCCCAGAGATCGGGGAGGGTGGACCGCGAGGGCGTTTTCATCAGTCCGTCAACTGACGGAGCCGAGTGAGGGGTCGGTTGTTCCCGCCGCATATGTCTACTCGGCATGCTCTCTCGAAAGCCTGTCATTCTGAGCGAAGCGAAGAATCTGCATTAGTTCGCCTCGGACGGGAACTGCAGATCCTTCGCGCAGTCTACCCTGAGTGAAGCGAACGGGCTCAGGATGACCACGACTTTCATCTCCATGGGTGGGCCGTAGGTGTATGCACGCTCAGAGTAAGGGCCTTCCCGACCGCCTGCCCGCTCAGTCGATGAGGTCGACCGAGCCAACGGCGCATATCGCACTTTTATTACCTGGACCATGGGACAAGCGGGCACAATTGAGGTATCCTAATAAGGGGTTAGCTTAGGGCGCTAAGATGAAGTATTCCTATTTCGCCAAATGCGGGTTAAAGCACCTCGCGTCAGGGTTCAAACTCCCTTACATGGTGATGTTTGAAACCACGCTGATGTGCAACATGTTTTGCGAGTATTGCATATTCGGCGAAGAGGGCAAGTTCAATGACTTGCAGACCCGCGCAGTGCGCGATCGCATCTTCAAGCGCATTGACGAGTTCTGCGATATGGGCATCTTTGCGCTCAGCTTCTCAGGCGGCGAACCGCTGCTGAACCCCAGCACCTGCGATTACATTGCCTACGCCGAGGACAAGGGCATGTGGACTTCCATGCCCACCAACGGCCTGCTGATCCGCAAGTACGCGGACGGCGTGGCGCGGCTCGGCATGCTGGAAGTCTCCATAGACTCGCTGAACGTGCAGCGCTTTGCCAAGCGCCGCGGCATCGACGCGCTTCCCAAGATCATCGCCAACCTCGAATTCGTGTTGACGAAACGAAAGCCCTTCAGCACTCAGATCAACGCCACCGTCAACCTCGAGAACCTCGAAGACCTTCCTGAGCTGGCGGAGTTTTGTAAGCAGCACAGCCTGGTGCTACACCCGGAGGCCGTTCACAACGTCATGCGCGACGGCGAGTTGCTTCCTGACGCGGAATTGCACGGGACGGAAATTGATAAGGTCGAGATGTTTTTGCGGGAATTACGCGCCGCTTATCCCAAGAACGTGCGGTTCTATTCCCACTACTATGCCTTCTATCGCAACGGTGGCTTCGGGCCCCGCTTCCCCTGCCGCCATCCTTCCAAATTGATTTCCATGAAGCCCGACGGGTCCATCCATCTCCCGTGCGCGTTCAAGACGCTGCACCAATCGCAAGCGCCTCTCAAGGAGATCTTCGCCTCCGACGCCGCCAAGCAGATCATCGCCCAGGAGACCACCCTGTGGGACTTCTGCAACGGCTGCAAGATCGGCTGCCCCTACGAAGTCAGCGCCTTCACCAACAGCCCCATGCTGGCCCTCGAATCAGGGCTGAATTTCCTGCGTATAATCTGACGAGGCTGAGTCTGAAACCGCTGCCAAGGTTCACAGGAGCGCTGTAATTACGTGCGAGCCTCGGACAATTGATAAATGACGGGCCTAAAGGAAGGCGGAGGAATAGGCTTGCCTTCGGCCTTCGCGGCCTCGATCCAAGCCTCTTTTGCCTTGAGCACCTCAGCGAGAGCCTCTTCCGGACCGTCGCCGAAAGCAGAGCAGTGCGGCAGGTCGGGAATGTCTGCGATGTAACCGCCGTCGTCCTGGCTGTAGAAAATGTTGATGTGGTAGTCTGTCATTCCTCACCAGCTTAACCGTCGATTTACGCATGTCTCCACTACCTGCCCGGGCGAGCCTGCATCTCCCGGCGCAAGACCGCGTTCATGTAGGTCTGATATTTCTTACCCCGCGAGCGAAACCATGCAAGTACGTCCGCATCCACGCGCAGGCTGATTTGCTGCTTCAACGGCCGGTAGAATCGTCCCACATGAACCTGCGCCGGGAGCACTTTCATGGCTGGAACGTCGGAGTAATCGATCGCAGAATCCGGCATTGCAGCCAATCTTTCGAGTTCTGTGCGCTCACGCTTACTCAAGGGGCTCGTAAAGAGCGCGCCGGCTGCGATCCGCTTTTCTCGCGGAGATGATGTGGATTTTTTCCTCGCCATTTTCCTCCTCAACCGTATGCACAACCAGCAGTACCGTGATGCCGCCTGCCAAGCCGATTGTGTGCCAGCGCTTTTGGCCCTCGATGACCCTTTCCACGTAAGAGACGGCCCGCGGATCCTCGAACACACGTGCTGCTGCCTCAAACGAAACACCATGTTTTCGCCGGTTGATGCTATTCTTGTTTTCGTCCCAAGCGAAAATCCTTGTATCCACAGAATTGTATCACAATTCCCGCGGCACTGAACTCGTGCGAGTCTGGTGTCCTCTCCTCGATCTGGACTCTTTGCCGAAGCGGCCGTCACGGTGCAACAGGGACGCTTCGGGCGAGGCGCATGCCGTTGCCGCGCAGGCGGCGGTTGGGGCGTTCGCTGTGGCGCGCGGCGGGATCGAGCCAATCCTTCCACTCCGCGTAGCCGCCGCCCCGCAACACGCGCAGTCCCGGAGCATCGGGCTCCTCGCGGCCATCGGAGGCAACGTAGGGGTACGGGCTGTAGAGGCTGGAGGACCACTCCCAGACGCTGCCCATCAGGCCGAAGAGGCCAAGCGCGTTCGGCTCTAGTTTAGTTATCTGCCTAGGCTCTTGCGGCGCGGCCGCTTCCGGCGTTCCGCCTCCGGCACGGGCCGCGAACTCCCACTCCGCCTCGGTCGGCAGCCGATAGCCGGAGCCCGGCACGCCGTCGTTCAACTTCTTGAGCAGCGACTGGCAGTCTTCCCAGGAAATCTGGTCCACCGGCATACGGTCAGGCTCCGGCTGCCCGGCGACGGGTGGCGCGCTGGGATTCGACCCCATCGCCGATTTCCATTCCGCCTGCGTCAGTTCATACTGTGCCAGGTAGAAAGGCTCGACGCGCACCGTGTGCACAGGCTTCGAAGCGGCAAACCGCTCCGACCCCATCTCGAACTCGCCGCCCGGCACGAGCACCATGGGAATCCCCCAGCGAGCCACTCGCACGCGAAGCGGCAGGCCGGTTTGGGAATCGAACTCCTTCCCGATGACTTCAAATCCCGGAAGCGCGGGGTTCATCCGCCGCTCGCACATCTTCAACCGCTCGGTCGCCTGCCTGTCCGCGGGTTTTTGCGCCAGCGCCTGCCGATACGCGTCTGAGGCTCCGCGCCAATCCCCGGCCTTGACCAGTTCTTCGCCGCGCCGCTCCAGTTCGGCGAATCGCGACCAGCGCGCGGAAATCTCATCGAGATGCGAATCACTCACCATCGCGGGCTTCTTGGGATCAACCAAGGCGTGGCTGTGGTGGCAATCCTGGCAGGAAGCCGTTTGCTGGGTTTTGGGGCAACCGCTCGCGTGGCAACCGGCGCAGAGGCCTGCGATGGCGGCACCACGGGGAAGGCGCTCGGGCTTGATATTGTTTCGCTCGTCCTTGACGTGGCCCGGGCTTGGCCCGTGGCATGACGTGCAGGCGATGCCGGCCTGGCGATGTCGGGACATGCCCCACTCGACGACCGAGATGACGTGACAGCGCGCGCAAACGCCCGCCTCCTTGAACTGCCGGTCCTCGACGGTCTGGGCGGCGCCGACGGCTGCGCACAAAAATAGAATGATTCCGGAAGTCAGCCGCGCCATTGTTCCTCCAGCCAGCGATAATCAGGTGGAAGCCAGTTGGCCCCGCGCAGGCCTGCGAGTTGCCTGGCCCTGTCCAGCGCCGACCGTTCTTCCGGCCGCATTTCCGAATAGTGCGTCAGCGCCTTGAAGTTGTCCTCCAGCAAGCGGTCCTCAGCCATGCCGGTGAGCGCCGTGGACAGGAAAGGCCGGGAATAGACAAACCTCATGGCGGCCATGCAAAGCGTCTCATCGGGCAGGCGGTTGAGACTCTCGGTTAATTCCACAACTGCGGCGGGCAATACCGGCTTGCCCACTCTCTGCCAAAGTTGGAGATCCTCGAATTCCGGTTTGGCCCCCGGACGGGCGCGTGGATCGAGCTTCATGATCGAACCGGAAGCCAGAGGCTTCATGGCAATCAGGCCGATGCCGTTGCTGAGAGCGCGCGGCAGAAACTGGCTGTAATCGGCGCGCGCGTGAATGAAGTTGTAAGGGAAAAATATGAAGTCGATGCCTTCCAGTTCATCCAGCGCCATGGTCATAGTGCGCTCGATGTGGGTTGATATTCCGATCGCGCGGATCTTTCCGGCTTCCTTCGCTTTCCGCAGCAAATCCCAGTTCTCGAGAGTCGGCTGGTCAATCTCCTGCGCGCAGAAGCGGTAGAGGTCGACATATTCGAAGAACCGAGCCGCCTGATCGATGTCTTTGGGGGTGATGTCGTGTGCGAGCGAAATGATGATCTTGTCGCGCCTTGCGCGCACCAACTTCGCCGCGGGTTCCCACTGCCCCTCGGTGGCGTAAACGTCGAGGAGGTTTACCCCCAGGTCAAAGGCGTGGGCAATAATCCGGTCGCGCCTCACCTGCCCCTCCGGCGTCAGCACCGTCTTCTCCGGGCCCGCTGGTAGACGGTCCGCCGGATCGGTGTGAGATCCGAAGGAAAGCAACGAAACGTCCATACCGGTTTTTCCCAGGCGCCGATAGACCATCCCGCCCCGCCGGAACTCGCGAACCGGGGGCGCCTGGACATCCGGGGCCGCTGCCAAGGTCCTGCCGGCGACTAGCCCGGCCGCGCACGCGGCTAGAAACTCACGGCGTGTTGAAGCGCTCATCTTTAATGTCAAGTGCACGCGTCCTCCTCACGACTGGGAGTGCGACATCGCTCCGAAAGCAGAAGCGAGTGCTACGTTAACCAACATGAGTTCTTGTGTCAATGCTCCTCGAGTGCTCAGGCGCCAAATGGCCAATTCGGTATTATTGTCGCTGTCCTTTGTTTTCATAGACATTCTCGCTTTGTTCTCCCACAAACCGTACAGGAACGATTTCACGCGACGGCGCAAAGCACGTAAAGTCCGCAAAGTCCCACCACCCCCACCCCTCCTCATCTGGGGAGGGGAGTCGGACAATTCCCCTCCTTGGATAAGGAGGGGTCAGGGGTGGTTGATCTCCAAGCCGATCCTTTGTTTTCATAGACATTCTCGCTTTGTTCCGTCGAATTCAAGTCGAGAAGTCGAGAATCGAGGGTTGAGGAGTGACAAACCGTCGCCATCCGACCCGATCTCTTGAATTGGCCCCTCAACTCCTCAACTCCTCAACTCCTCGACTGTTTGTTTTCATAGACATTCTCGCTTTGTTCCCCGAAAAACCGTACAGGAACAGTCGCACGCCGGGGCGCAAAGGACGCAAAGATCGCCAATTCCGCGGTGGAGGTCCGGCAAGCTGCGGCATTGCTCGCGTCGGAATCTCATTAGCATAGCCTACCATAGTGTAGTTGATTGTCAAGCGATTTGCAGGGAATCGTCGCTCGCGCCGGGCAAGCGGGGCAGGATCTCCCTTGATCCGTATCTCAAGCCACGCCATGACGGCTGCACTCCGCTGCGATCGGCCACGGTTCGCAACAACAGCATCTAACTGCTAAAACGGAAGTCGGAGCGGCAGGGGTTGGTCGGAGGCGGGCACTATGGGAATAAAAACACGGACCAAATGTATACTATGGTTAGGAAGGGGGTGCGGGGCATGTTAATCAAGAGGGAGTCGGAGATTCCTTCGTCCGAGGTCACGCCGAAATGGCTTTACTTGAACCGCAGGAAGTTCCTGGCGGGCGCATTGGGGGTGACCGCAGGGGCATTGGAGAGTCTGAAAGAACTTGCCTGGCCCACGCAAAAGGTCCTGGCGGGGGGCAAGCTGAACGTGGCGACGAAAAGTCCCTTCAGCACCACGGAGCAAGTGACGCCCTTGAACGACGTGACCCATTACAACAACTTTTACGAGTTCGGGACGGGAAAGGAAGACCCGGCGAAGTATGCGACCAATTTTCGCACCTCGCCTTGGAGCGTGAAAGTCTTCGGGTTGGTGGACAAGCCACGCACGTTTACGGTGGAAGAGTTGCAGCAACTGGCGCCGCTCGAAGAGCGCATCTACCGGCACCGCTGCGTCGAGGCCTGGTCGATCGTGGTGCCCTGGATCGGTTACTCCTTCAGCGCGCTGCTGAAGGAAGTGTCTCCCCAGCCCAAAGCGAAGTTTGTGGCGTTCGAAAGTTATTACAGCCCCAGCCAAATGCCCTTGGGAAGCCGGGCGGGAATTCAATTGCCTTACGTTGAGGGGTTGCGGTTGGACGAGGCCATGCACCCGCTGGCCCTACTCTGCTTCGGCATGTACGGCGAGACGCTGCCCAACCAGGACGGCGCTCCGGTGCGCATGGTGCTCCCCTGGAAGTATGGGTTCAAAAGCATCAAGTCGCTGGTGAAGATCAAGCTGGTGGAGAAACAGCCGGCCGCTACCTGGAACATGCAAAGCTCTTCGGAGTATGGGTTCTATTCCAACGTCAATCCCCACGTGGACCATCCGCGCTGGAGCCAAGCCAAGGAGCGCCGCCTGGGCGAGTTCTTGCGGCGCCCTACCTTGATGTTCAATGGCTACGATCAGGTGGCGTCCCTGTACGCAGGCATGGACTTGAGGAAGTATTTCTAGGTAGGGCCGAACGGCGTTCGGCCCTGGGGCGAGCGCCATTCGGCCCTGGGGCGAGCGCCGCTCGCCCCTACATGATTCCCGCGCCACGCGTATCGGAAAGGGTAGGTTCGTGCGAAGACTTCTCAGAAGCAAATGGCTGAAGCCGCCGGTGTTCGCGTTGTGCCTGGCGCCCGTGGGCCTGTTGGCTTGGCGGGCGCTGCACGGGCAACTCACCGCCAACCCCATCGAGTACATCACGCACCAGACGGGCGATTGGACAATCATCTTCATCGTCGCTACCCTGGCCGTGACGCCGGCGCGCAAGTTGCTGCGTTTGCCGGAACTGATTCGCTTCCGACGCATGCTGGGGCTGTTTGCGTTCTTCTACGGCTTCCTGCATTTCAGCACCTGGATAGGGCTGGACAAATTTTTTGATTGGGCGGATATGCTGGCCGACGTGCGGAAGCGGCCTTTCATCACCATGGGATTCACGGGATTTGTGCTGATGATTCCCCTGGCATTGACCTCGACGGCCGGGTGGATTCGCCGCCTGGGAGGAAAGCGCTGGCTGGCGGTACACAGGCTGATTTACGCAACGGCGGTTGCCGGCGTCGTGCATTACTACTGGCTGGTGAAGTCGGACGTGCGCAAGCCGCTGTTTTACGGCGCCCTGGTGGCTTTGCTGCTGGCCCTGCGCGTGGGATTCTGGCTGGCCGCGCGGCGCACGAAACCGGCGGGAAAATCCCTCGAGCCGAAACTGACCAGCGTGGAGACGGCGTGAGGCGGGACTCGAAGGCAAAGAGCCGCAGGGTCGAAAAACCTGTCTCAGGCCGGCACCCCCGCTGCGAGCTTAAGCAGTTCGACGCGATAACCGAGGTCGGGGAGTTGGCGGATCATTCGGGCGGTGCGCTTTTGCTTTGACTTT
>Ga0326727_10016826_pt1 | contig 15328 bp, 14 predicted proteins | sample MB2enrmetagenome_FD_207643 | JGI IMG/M metagenome (GOLD analysis project Ga0326727, IMG submission 207643) | Lab enriched peat soil microbial communities from McLean, Ithaca, NY, United States - MB29MY | ecosystem: Environmental > Terrestrial > Soil > Wetlands > Peat | place: USA: New York... | reverse complement strand
CTCGTGGCGCGTGCAACGCTCAGGGCTTAGGTCGGCGGTTCAAGGTTTGAGGGTCTTGGGAGTGCGCGGCTTCAACGTGACGACTCCGCACAAAACGGCTGTAGCCCGGCATCTCGACAAACTCGACCCTCTTGCCTCGCGAATCCATTCCGTAAACACCGTCAAAAATGATCACGGTAGATTGATTGGGTTTAGCACGGATGGGGCGGGGGCTCTCAACTCATTGGAGGAGGTTGGGGCTAAGCCGGAAGGAATGGCCGTTCTTCTCATCGGTGCTGGGGGTGCGGGGAGGGCGATAGCTTACGAGTTGGCTGAGAGGGGATGTACGTTTACGCTCATGAACCGCACGTTCTCGAAAGCACGCCACGTTGCAAATCACATTCGCAAAGAATTCAACGTTGGCGTTGCTATAGCGCCTCTCTCGAGCAGAAGTCTACGATCACTGCTCGCCGAGGCGCAGATTGTCGTTAACGCGTCTTCAATGGGAATGAACGGACAATCGAACCTACCAATCAAACCCACCTGGCTCCGGCCAGAGCAATACGTGTTTGATTTGGTTTACCGGCCGCTGAAAACTCAGTTGCTCCAATATGCCGGCCTCGCGGGAGCGAGAACGATCACGGGCTTGGACATGTTGGTAAATCAGGGCGCATGCTCTTTCGTTCTGTGGACGGGAAGGAAACCGCCGATGTTTGAGATGCGTCAAGCCATTGCTCGGAGGTTGCCTGCGATTGGTTCAGCCGCAGGCTGAGGCCGTAGGCCATGGTGCCATAACCATAGTCAACGCCATGGCAACCGGGAAAGGGGCAGCGGTTGGGATCAACCTCTGGACCAAGGCACGGGTTACTCTAACCAACGAGCCGGGGTCGTTCGAGGCACGGAACCTAGCTGACCAAACCGAGAGCACGCAATTGATTGAGGTAACGGCTCGGCACGTTCTCAACAAGCTAGGTTACGCTCGACGTTTCGGGGCAATCGTGGAGACTCAATCAAACATTCCAATCGCGGTTGGCCTGAAGAGCAGCAGTGCGGCTGCCAATGCAGTCTCTCTGGCCTGCGTGAAAGCGTTAGGGAAGAGGGCTAGGGACCTTCAGGTCATAAGGCTCGGGGTAGAGGGGAGCCTAAAGGCAGGGGTAACGCTCACGGGTGCCTACGATGACGCCTGCGCCTGCTACTTGGGCGGCGTAGTCGTCACCGACAACTCGCAAATGAGAATCATAAAGCGGTTCAAACCCAAGGGCCGGCTCCGCGTCCTCATTCACGTCCCAAATCGGAAAAAATACACTCGCGACATCGACCCGGCGCCGTTCAGGGGTATCCGCCTCATCATTCAGGTGGCTCATAGAGAAGCGGTGCGTGGTAACTACTGGAATGCATTAACCCTCAACGGCCTTGCTTACTCCAACGTATTTCACTACGACACAACCGTCTCTATTGATGCTCTGAATGCGGGAGCATTGGCTGCCGGTTTATCAGGAAAGGGGCCAGCGGTTGCAGCCGTCGTTCCAGATACCCTAACTGAGAATGTTCGTTCCGCTTGGCGGCGCCTGAAGGGTGTCGTCTTGGAAACGAATTTCAACTTCCGGAAAGCTACCGTTCGGAGGGTTACAGCCTGAACGTCACCATAACTCCCACCCAGACCATATCAGGGCAGATAGCTGCACCCCCATCAAAAGCTGCTACTCATCGTGCACTATTCGCGGGTCTCCTCTCAACTGGGGACACGGTCATCCAGAACCCGCTTTCATGCGACGATACTAAAGCCACAAGGAGTTCCATCGTTTCCCTCGGCGCCCTTCTAGAATCAAGCAAGGAAAGATGGGTCGTGAAGGGCAGGAGGCGGCCCGAGGCTCCCATTCGTGCGATCGAATGTGGAGAGTCTGGGGTCACGCTACGTTTCACAATCCCAATAGCCTCCCTAACAGGGTTGGAGGTCCAGTTGAACTGCAAGGAAACGCTTACGCGTCGGCCGCTTCAACCACTAGTTGAAGCAATGATGGAACTTGGCGTTGAGGTCAGCCCGAATGTGAAAGGGATTAGTCTCCGAGGAGGGCCGCCGAAAGGCGGTAGTGTGCATATTCGGGGAGATGTGAGTTCCCAGTTCATCTCGGGCCTACTTCTCGCCGGGCCATTGATGGAGGACGGTTTGGAGTTGAATCTTACTTCGCAATTGGAGTCGCGAGGTTACGTCTCACTAACAATCGAGACGATGAACCGTCACGGTATACTTGTAGAGTCGGATGATCAAATGTCGTTTCTCACGGTAAGGCGAGGGCAAGTCTACCGAGCGGCTACACATTCGATTCCGGGAGATTACTCGTCTGCCGCATTTCCGATGGCTGCTGCCGCCATAACCTCCTCCAACTTACTAATTCGCGGGCTTTCAGGAGACAACTTGGAGCCTGATTCCGTATTCACTCGAATACTCTCCCAAATGGGTGCCAAAACGCATTACTCACCCAACGGCCTTCTGGTTGAAGGTGGGCGCCTGAAGGCGACCCAAGTCGACATTAGTGATTGCCCGGACTTGGGGCCAATAATCGCTGTCCTGGGTTGTTATGCGGAGGGAGAAAGTGAGATAACTGGTGCAGGAAGGTTACGATACAAAGAGTCGGATAGGTTGGATGCGATGGCGGAGGAATTGAGAACGCTGGGTGGGCGTGTTGCGTTGACTGAAGATCGTCTAGTTCTCCGGGGCCCATCATCTTTGACTGGGGGTACAGTTGATTCGCATGGGGATCATAGGATTGCAATGGCGCTCAGCGTTGCAGCAATTCACGCTGACGCTGGCGTAACCGTTAGAAATGCTGAGTGCGTAAGCAAGTCATATCCGAACTTCTTTGATGATCTGAGGTCATTGGGGGTGAAGGTGTTTGAGCGATAGTACATTTGGAAAACAATTCCGCGTCACGGTATTCGGTGCAAGCCACGGTCCTGGCGTAGGGGCCCTGATCGATGGTTGCCCTGCTGGCCTCCAACTCAGTGTTGAAGACGTAAACGACGAGTTGGCCAGGAGGATACCACCAGATCCAACCGTCACCTCGCCCAGGCGTGAGAAGGATGAGGTGCAGATTCTCTCAGGAGTCTTCGAAGGGTACACAACAGGGGCTCCCGTCGCCATGCTCACGCTCAACAAGGATGTGAGGTCACAGGATTACGAAAAATTGAAGTCTGTCGCTCGACCGGGGCACGCAGACTACCCTGCCAGAATCAAGTATGGTGGGTTTAATGACCTTCGGGGTGGGGGACAGGCGAGTGGGCGGATGACGGCGCCGATCGTTATGGCTGGAGCCATCGCCAAGAAACTCCTGGCGGTGATAGGCGTTCAGGTTCTTGCTCATACGATTCAGATTCACACCATCAAAATCAATCATCAACTCTCAACCGAACTGATCAAGCGCAACGCATACGCCAACTCCATACGATGTGCAGACCCGGATACTGCTGAGAAAATGCGGGAGGCGATCCTGAAGGCTAGGAGCGAAGGCGACAGTTTAGGCGGCGTGGTGGAATGCATTTCGGAGGGGGTGCCGCCGGGAATCGGGGATCCATTCTTCGACAGCCTAGATTCGGACTTGGCGAAAGTTGCGTTCAGCATACCTGCAGTCAAGGGCTTTGATGTCGGTTTAGGTTTTCAAGCTTCAGCTGTTACAGGTTCAGTAAACAACGACCCCTACGCGGTGAAGGATGGCAGGGTGATTACGTTGACAAATAATGCGGGGGGAATCCTCGGCGGTTTATCGAACGGGATGCCAATCGTAGTACATGTAGCCTTCAAACCCCCTTCTTCGATTCCAAAAGAACAGAAGACGGTGGATCTGAAAGAGATGCGGGACACGTCAGTGCAAGTCACTGGGCGTCATGATCCCTGCATAGTTCCGAAGGCGGTTCCAGTGGTCGAGGCTACTGTGGCGATAGTTCTTGCTGACCACTGTCTTCGATCAGGCGTAATTCCTCGCGTGATAGGCAAGAAAGCAACGTGAGCTAGTTGTTGACGTTTGAAGCTTCGACCGCAGCATTGAAACGATCGTAGGCAGAGGAAAACAGGGCATCCTCGCGCACGTAGCCTGCACCGCGCTTAAGGTCACGAAGAAGTTTTCGAGAATCTCCGCTCTTAATCTCGGCTCGAATCCTATTCACCTGTTCTGCAAAAGAGTCTAGGACTTCCAACGCGTACCTGTTATCCGCTAGGATTGATACCTCATTACTCAAGCGTTCATGGTAAAGGGCTTCGGCTACTACCAGTTGAAGTTTGAATGTTGTACCACCTACGTCCCGGGCCTGACCGGGCGCCATCCCAGATGCTTTCATCGTGTTAACCATAGCAAAGTTCACGAAATGCGGTAACGCGAGCGTGACTGCTACGACTCGGTCATGGTTTGCAAGGTCGGTTTGAAAGATCTTAGCCCCTCTCCTCTTGAAGAGTGAAATGAATTTTGCCGCTTCACGATTCTTAGCCGGCTGTTGGGCAACGATGATCAATCGTCCAGCTGGATGCTTCGTGCCATGTCCAAACATTGGATGAATGCTAAGTACTGCGACTCCACGCCTCCTCAACCGCTCCAAGGTTTCCTTCAAGGGCGCCTTTACTGATGAAATCTCAACAAGAAGCGTAGTTTTGGAGATATGGGGTTCGATGCGTCTTAGCAGACTCTTGGTTGTCAGAGTGGGGGTAGCCAAAACCACTATCTGACTGAGTTCGGCCGCGTTCGTTACATCTCCCATGAACTTGTACCCGTTCCTCCGCGCCAGCTTTCTAGCGGTCGCCTTCTCGCGGTCGCATACTATGACGCTATACCCATTTGAGTTGAGGAAATCTGCAAACCAGCTGCCCATTCGCCCCGCGGCGCCGATAACAGCTGCTACCGCCATTCCTCAATCGCCTTTCCGATCGCTTTGATGGCGTTCGGAATCTGGGTCTCAGGCAATGAGACTGCGAGCCTGAAGAAGGCGGGGTAGTCTCCGAATGATTGACCTGGGCTGACGCTTACGTGGTGCTGTTCTAGCAATTGTCTTGCGAACTTCACTGAGTCGAAATTCGGTTTGTTTGCCTTGGGGAATACGTAGAATGCGCCCTCAGGTTTGTGGAAGGAGACATCAATCTTCTCCAGCTCACGGCACGTAAGGTCCACCTTCCGCAGGATTGCGTTCACGTGCTGTTGCGCCTCTCCTCTAGCCTTCTTGATTGCGATAAGTGCAGCATTCTGAATGAATTCTGGTACGCAGGTCATGGCAGTTTGGATGACGCGTCGAATCCGCATGGCTCTCTCTTTCGATGTGACTAGGTAGGCTATTCTCCATCCAGTGAGGCTGAACTGTTTCGAAAAGCTGTTTATGTACACGAAGTTGTCGTAGTCTGTCTCAAGTATACTTGGAGCGGATGATCGAACATATTTGTCGTAGACTTCGTCAGAAAGTATCATCGTGTTGTATTTCGCGGCGAGTGAGACAATCTCTTTGAATTTCCCCTCCGGGATAACTTTTCCAGTCGGGTTACTGGGGCTGTTGACAATCAGCACTTTGACGCCTTTCTTCAGCTCCGATTCAAGCAATCCTAAATCAATATTCCAATCATCCTCAAACCGTGTGTTTAGTGCGACCGTTCTGCCGTTGATGAAGCTCACGCACTCTTCATACGCGGGCCACGCTGGTTGAGGGATTACCACACGTTCAAGGGAAGAAACGAAACTAGTGATGGTACCAAAAATTGCAAAGCGGGCCCCGGGCGTGATCAGAACCTGATCTGCATCGATTTGACTTCCATGTTGTTTATTCAACATTTCCGCTAGGGCCTCTCTCAGTTTCGGCAGACCAGCCGCTGGCCCATAACCCACGATCTTCTTTCTCTGAAAGGTTGAACTCAAGGCTCCGATGGCTTGGGGCGGTGCCGGGAAGTTCGGCTCTCCGATCTCAAACCTCGTCACCTTTTCGCCTTGCGAAATAAGTTTCTGTGTAAGTTCAAAGATTTCCTTCAACATTTGGTCTTTAGACTGTCTGGGTCTGGATACGTCCTCTACGCGAATTGTCTCTTCGATAAGCAATTGTCCTAATCGTCTGACGAAAGACGTGCTCATTCCCAGTTCTTTCGCACTTTGAGCGAGGTTATTTATCGTCGCATCTTCAGCGTCAAGATTTATCGTAGGCAAACCAGTGTTCTTTTTGACTTCGGCGATTTTGCCTGCGAGGTCTAGGCGTTGCTTGATCGACTCGAGAAGTTGTTTGTCGGTTTGGCGAATTCTCGACCGATATTCTTCAAGGGTGCTCAAGATACGTCCCACTGTAAGAGAGAATTTCGATCACGTATCTACCGCACTGATTAAAGGATAATCGTTCGGTCGTCAAGGTTTAGCCTCGCGTCGTATCAGGCTTAGGCTAGGTTAGGGGTCAAAGTATCCTATCTCGCGGCCTGAAGTAGATAGTCGAATGTACCCGAACTCTAGTTTCCGCAAGTTCATCGTATCTCTGCAGTAAACTCGAGCCCCATCCCCTTCGACGCCTCTGAATATGCCGATCTGAATCAAGTGCCCATTTTCTTCTGTTAGGCCTACGATCAGGCCGTTCAGTTCATCCGACCTCGGTCCCCAAAGCGCGGGGAACCTGTTCGGGGTTAGGAGTTGCAGGTCATGAATGGGTATGATTCTGGTTCTTCCGCCTTCCAGGAATTTGATGTAGCCCGCAGTCCGTATGTCCCGCCTATTGCTTCTCGATCGCGCTAACACTTGTTTTGCTGCGTTAAGGTTCATTGATTCAGCACGCGAGGAAGAGAGAATTGGGTGAAGCTCATTCCCTTTCGCCAGCCCTAGTACAAGGTCCGGTCTGAGTGAGGTGATCAACCTCTTTTTGAACAATACGGCTTCCGGGTCGGAAACCCATCCATCAGTGTTGACGATTGTCATTGTTTCATCTATGTCAGTTGACAGTTCCTGAACGTCATCAATCAGTTTAGATTCCACTCGTGTTGGGTTTGTGTGCCCTATGAATAGCGTGATGGCTGGCGTTAGGTCAGTGAGCGATGTGATTAGGCGATTAGGGAACGCACTTCCTATGGTGGTTGGCGGTCCGAGGTCCGTTTGTCCGATGTCTGCGTCCACGACGCGCACCCTATATCCATGCGCCATCAGCCGGTTAGTCAAGTAGACGCTTAGAGTGCTCTTTCCAACATCCGGCGCGCCTATCACCATCACCTTCCCCTCCCTCATGTCAAGTAGGGCATCAGCCACCATATCCCATGAAGATGGTATCGTGCTTCCTTCAATCTCAAAAGGCCGGAGCGACTTTTTGAGATCGATCTCCAGAACCGTCTCGGACTCAGCTTCTATAGGCAATTGCTTCTGGTCGAAGACGAATGTCCCATGATTCAGCTGAAGCGGTGCAGCGAGGATTGACGCATTTCCCTCTAGGAGCTTGATCGTGGCCGGTCCACGAATGAGCAATGTGTTAGTGGGGGCGAGTACATAGCGCGCTTCGGGCCACCGTCCAAAGAGACTGATGGGTCTTTTTTCGGATGTGCATTCAGTGAATATTGCTAAATATGGTATCGCTTCTCCTGATGCGTAGTCAAGGAGCATTCGCTCTATGAACGTTGGAGAGGCCGCAGTTCCTGAGGGGCAGTATTACACTAAGGAGCATGAATGGATGAAGGTGGAAGGTGGGAACTGTCGAATAGGAGTAACGGATTATGCCCAGCAATCGCTTCATGAAGTGGTCTATGTTGATCTCCCAAACATAGGCCAATCGTTGAAACAAGGAGCAACGTTTGGGACGGTGGAGTCAGTGAAAGCTGTCTCCGAACTCCTCTCTCCAATTTCAGGTGAAGTAATGGAGCGAAATGAGAAACTAGTGCAATCGCCAGAACTCGTCAATAAGGAACCATATGGGACCGGATGGGTTGTGATAGTTAAGCCTTCACGCCTCCAAGACGAGTTGAAGGCCTTGCTCACCCCCGAGAGTTACAGGATTTTTCTTGAGGAAGTTACCAAGAAGAAGTGAAGACTATCCTCGAATGGAAGACAGTTCTTTCATCATTCATGCATTAATTTAAAAATGGGCTGTATGGGATTACGGGAACTGAGCCTTTCATGGGTCTACCACCACATTCCAGTCAAGAAGAACGGCTGAAGCAGTCGCAAGTCTTCAAGCGACTGGCTCTACGGAAACTTCAGCAAAGGAAACTGCAAGAGGGCAATGAGCAAAGAGACGTTTATTCAACCATAGCTTCAGAATTTCTCAGCCTTCCATCGCTCGACAACGTAGATCGCCTCTCCACTGTTTACGGCTACGCTCGGGTTCGTAGGGCCATTAGCTTATTGGATAACTTGGTGTTTGAGGAATTCTTTTACGGGAAACTGTACCTCTATCCCCTTTGGATTAAGCAGTTCGCGCGCCTACTTGATGCGGCTAGACCACGGGCGATTGTAAAGGAATTAATGTCGAGTCAAGAGTAGACCTATCGGAACACGGCGCCTGACGAAGAGAGGGCGCATTGTGTCCTCGACTCTGTTTACGGAAGGTTAGATTACGACTTGTCAGTCCCGCAAGGGAAGATTTCGATAGGTCCTCCTAGCTTGGACAAACTACTTCTTGGTGGCGTTCGTAGGGGAGAGGTAGCATTGGTTTATGGTGAAGCGGGCACCGGCAAGACAACTACCGTAATACAAGCCGCTACGGCCGCTGCAAACGAGGGTTTGAAAGTAATCTACATTGACTCCGACCATTCATTTACTCAGCAGAGGTTCAACCAGATCGCAGGGGAGCGATCTCGAGAACTAAGTGAGTTGATCAACCTCTTCCTGCCCGAAACCTTCTCAGAACAGCGATCGATTATAGAATCCCTTGAAAACTACGTTACTCCAAGCCTAGGGGTCGTGATTGTCGACTCAGTATCGTCACTTTACCGAGCCGAATTCTCCAAAGATGCTACCATCTTCAGCCTCAACCGGGACTTAACCAGGCAACTCGCCTACTTGGGTGAACTCGTGGCAACGCACAGTATTGCATGCATTCTGACTAGTCAAGTTCATGCACGCCTTAAGCCACCTGAGGCCGATATCGAACCAGTTGCTAAACGTACTCTATTCCATTTTCCACAAGTCATTCTACGTCTGAGGAATACGCCTAAGCCAGGGGTCAAGGAGGTCGTTCTCGAGAGGATTGACGGGGTCGATGGTGAGAAGAGAAGTTGCTTAGTAGCCTTGAGAGACGCCGGTCTAACAGAAACTGAGAATTAATTCATATCTGCCCTCAATCCACAATTAGTCAGGTGAATCAATTGTGGCCCTCCGTTCAAGATTGGTTCTCCGCACTTTTCGTGATTCTGCCCGCTTACTGCACGAACGGCGCGCCCGTGATATTCGGCGGGGGCAAGCCAGTCGACTTCGGCAAGACGTTCACGGACGGGGAGAGAATACTCGGAAGTAACAAGACGTTTCGAGGATTAATCAGTGGACTAGCGGTTGGCGGCACTGTTGGGTTAATTCAATCATACGTGTTCTCCGCGAACTTATTGCCCATCGCCATCCTTGCCTCGGTTGGGGCATTAATCGGCGATCTCGTAGGTGCTTTTCTCAAGAGAAGGATGAGAATAAAGCCGGGGGGGCTTCTCCCAGGCGTTGATCAATTAGACTTCGTTATTGGTGCGTTACTCTTGGTTTCAGCGGTCACTCCACTTAGCTTTGGAGTGGTTCTCATAATGCTACTCGTCACGCCACCAATTCATTTTCTGACTAACGTCGGTGCATACGTCCTAGGATTGAAAGCGAACTACTGGTAAGTTGCGGTTAACCGCCGATCTTTGCAGCAATAAGGGAGCTTGAGTAGAAGACTACCAATAGCGTCGTTAAGGTTCCAAGAATTAGCAGCATGTATGCATTGCGCGGTCTGTACGCATACCTCGTGCTGCGCAGAAGCATATACAATCCTCCAAGGCCAAGGAGGTAGAGAAAGGCTGCAATCAAGCTCTCATTCAAGGTCTGCTCTCCTAGCGTTCCTTTGATCAGCACCGAGTACCCGCCGGAGGTAGGGAGAAGTGAAATGGGGTGTTCAGTAATATCGTAAATGCCTCCCGCCAAAACGAACCCGACGAAGGCTAGAACAATGATTATCACCATAGTAGTAGACGGCTTGATTCTTCGAGCCGAGGGTGCCCTAGTTATGCTCAGGGTGTACCCGAGATTGCCGAAGAAGCGTTGAAATTTCCACGGTAACTTGCGCAGCTTGATCCGAAGTCCATCGAACATGTTCCTAACTCTCCACGTGAGAACCACCAAGAGGCTAAAATACGTTGCCTTACTATTGTATTCTCTCGAAGCGTGCTTAGATTTATGCCGCAAAAAATCTTCTGCAACGAGTGCGGTTCAATCCTTTACCACGGCCTTGAACTCGAGACTCCACTAGAGATCATTCAAAGACATAACGGGGTCTGCCCCCAGTGCAAAAGGAAACTTGACTTCGAGACCGAGAAGCTTAAGATAATCCCATACGAGGAACCCGCAAGCTAGAGATACGACCTACATTTGGTTTCTAATTTCCCGGCCCCAATTCCTTAAGGAGTGAGGTAGTATGTCGCACATTGTCCAGATTCAGGAGTTCCATGACAAGAACGGACATCTGACCGACTTTGCGGGCTTTAACCTTCCGCTGTGGTTCAAAGGAATCATTCCTGAATCCCTGGCCGTGCGGAATTCCGTAGGAATTTTTGACGTAAGCCAGATGGGGAGAGCAGTGATTCGAGGACATGATTCCTTGAGGTTACTGGAGAGAATCACGACAAATGATGTTGCTTCTCTAAGTAACGGTATGGGGCAATACTCGCTAATTTGTAACCACGAAGGTGGTATCAAGGATGACGTCTTAGTTTTCAAACTTCGTCCGGAAGAGTACCTATTAGTCTATAATGCCGGGAACCGTTCCAAAGACTACGAATGGGTAACTGCTGAGGCCCGTGGGTTAGATATGGAGATTCAAGATATGTCCGACCAAGTAGCAATGTTTGCTGTCCAAGGGCCAATTGCTGTAGCTCTCCTCAAAAAGTTGAGTGAGAGTGACATCGGCGGAATACCTAGGTTCGGAAGTGTCAAGACTCGAATCGCAGGTGCCAAAGTTCTCCTTACCAGAACAGGGTATACAGGAGAGGATGGTTTCGAGATTTTTGTGTGGGACTCGCCACTCAATGACTCTCACAAAGCACAAACATTATGGAATCAGCTGCTTGAAGTCGGCAAACAGTTTGCGATTGAGCCCTGCGGCCTAGGCGCAAGAGACGTGCTAAGACTTGAGGCGGGATTCTGTCTCTACGGGACGGATATGGATGAGAGCACGAATCCATTTGAGGCAAAATTAGGTTTCGTCGTCAAACTCCAAAAGGAATTCATAGGCAAGGGCAAACTACAAGAAATCAAAGCCAGAGGTCCTGCGAAAGTACGCGTAGGTCTAATCACCGAAAAACGTGTGATACCGAGGCATGGATTCAATATAGAACGAGATGGCCACGAGATAGGTTCCGTGACTAGCGGAACATTATCACCAACACTCAACACAGGAATTGCCTTAGGTTACGTTGGCCGAGAAAACGCTAAGGTAGATGGTAAAGTCGCCGTCCAAGTGAGGGGCCGATCCGAAGAGGCCAGACTTGCTAAACCCCCATTCTATGATCCTACCAAGTACGGATATTCAAGAATTCCCAGTTAGCCTTCCGTCCATTGGCGGTCTATTTGCGGTTGAGTATTGATCGGATTCGGGGAAATCGCGACCTTCCTTCTGTTGATCTTTCCTTTTCTAGGCTCTGAGGGCTATCGGCGTCAAGAGTTTCCTCCTCAGTCATTGCAGAGGTTGGTTCGAGAACATTCACTATTGGGCTCCAGTGCATCCCCTTCATACTTGGCACCGGGTTCCCGCATTCCAAACATTGGTTGACGCCATCGGGGTTAGGAGTTCCGCACGACGAGCAGTAGACCGGGCTTAGAATCGAACCGCACCCAATGCAGTACCTCCCGTCCGTACTATTCGGTTTCTTGCAAGACGAGCAAAGGAGGAATGCATCTGGCATTCTGCCACCTACCTCAAGGCCCAGTTCCATTCGTCTATCTCACAAGTCTTTCGGAGGCAGACTTGTCCTGATTATAGACGATAATGGTGCGAATCAATGAAAACGCAATGGATTAGTTTTTGGGAGTAGTTGCAAAATCAGCACGAAGTTTTTCAATCACGTTTACTGCGGGCTTTCATCAGACGATTGGGTTCATTAACCTTTTATAACAGGCTCAAAGTCTACACTCAAAAATCTCGGGTGTCGAAATGTCTGCTACCGGCCGAGCCCTTCGGAAGCTAAAAAGCTCCTTAGGCAAGTATGTGAATCGAGAAGCGCTCGCCGGACGCGTCGAGGGCACACGGAAGACTTTTTCGGAAATTTCGCGTGGCACAATAATCCAAGCGATCGTCCTTGGACTAATTGTGGTCATCGCATTCGCGGTACGCCTGATGCCGATTCGTTGGGGATATTACATAAACGAGTTCGATCCGTATCTGCAATGGCGGATGGCTCAGTACACAGTGGATCATGGTTTCCTGGCTTGGTTCCGATGGCATGACACAATGAGCTGGTACCCGTACGGCGCGGATATGCCCACTTGGAACCTGTACGGAGAAGCTTTTGTGGTTGCAGCAATATTCATGATACTTCGATTCATTGGTGCGAACGTTGCCCTGTTTGACGTTGTAATGTGGTTCCCCGTCTTCGCGGGAACCATAACCGTTCTACTAGCCTACTTTTTCGGCAAGGATCTTTGGGGAAAGGGCGCTGGACTGTTGACCGCTCTGTTCCTGGCCCTGAATCCGAGTAGTATTGGCAGAACTCAGCTTGGTTTTCTGCGGCATGAGCCGCTTGGAATTCTGCTTATGCTGGTGATTTTTCTTTGCTTCAGGAGGTCGCAGGTTTCCAGTTACTCGACGCGGAAGAGTGTTGCCTATGCCACCTTAGCAGGTTTTTCACTTTTCTACCTAGCGTCTGAATGGGCTGGCTCCCTCTTTCCACTTGACTTGATCGTTTTGTATACTATTGTTCTTGTCGTTATCGGTCGCTACTCGAGAAAACTGTTCCTCAGCTATTCTATTTCAATGGGTATTTTTCTTCTGTTGACTCCGTTCCTTGTACCGAAGCTGGGGTTCTCAGCACTCACGGGACTCGATTGGTTGGCTGTTCCTGTTGGTGAAATTCTTCTCCTGGTTCGGGAAGCTTCCACATATGTCGAGAGCAGAAAGCTGCAGTTTATCACTCTGGCGACGTGCGTCGTTGCAGCTGTTGCGTTGGTCTTTGCACTCTCCTACTTCAATCTGGTCTCGGTGCCTTATGGTAAGTTCTATGCAGTAATCAATCCGTTTGTTCGCGGTGATGTTCCGATAATTCAGAGCGTTGCTGAGCATCAACCCGCGACGTGGGGCTCGTTCTTCTACGAGTTTGGTACCATTACTTTCCTAGTGCTGTTCGGGCTCGTGTTTATCATCCAGAGAGGCAGGAACGATGACATCTTTCTGCTGCTTTGGGCTGTTACGGGAGTTTACTTCGCTGCTTCATTTGTTCGCCTGACCTTGTTGCTCGCACCGGCTTTCTGTGTTTTGGGTGCGATTGGGACCGTGGAGCTAGGCAAACCCGCGGTAGATATCGTTCGCGAGGCGGTCATTTACCCCAAGCGAAAGGCCCGCGTCATTTCTAGGATAGGGAGGGAATTCGGTGTCGCCATCTTCCTCATCCTACTAATCGCCATAATTCCCACTTTCTGGACCGCTGTGCGGGGTTCATACCAGCCAGCAACGATCGTTACCTCCAGCATACCAACAGCACCTGCTGCAGGCAGTGAGTTGCAGTACACAGATTGGCTTCAAGCATTGTCGTGGATGCGGCTGAACACGCCGCCAAGCTCAGTCGTCTTCGCGTGGTGGGACTACGGATATTGGATTACGGCGCTTGGTGATCGAAGAACCCTAGCGGATAACGGAACGCAGAATTCGACGCAAATAGGAATGATCGCTCAGACATTTCTCGACAACATCACCATGGCGCTTCCGAACCTCGTACGCTACAATGTCTCATACGTGGCGATATTCATCACACCCTCCAGCAGTAGCTCGGGAGGTACACAATGGCAAGGGTTCGGAGAAGATGGCAAATGGTATTGGATGGCGCGCATCGGAAATAATACGGTGTGGAATGGCAACTACCAGGTTATGTTCCTAGAGGGACCTGTCAACCAGCAGACCGGAACCGGTGACTACACGCGCATTTTGAAGAGCGCGAATGGGAAAGTTGTGGGCAACACTACCATTACTTCAAACGGACAGTTGAGCGATGATTCAATGCTGGGCTACATGATGGCTAAGACAACCACTGACCCTCAGTTGACGGCATCTCCGTACCTCACGGAAGTCTTCCAATCCACGAACAAATTCGTCTATCTATTCCAAGTCAATGCGCTGAAGGCAAGCCAGGTTACAATGCGGCCGATTAAGTCCCCAATCAACTATGGCGATAAAGTGTCGCTTCAAGGGAATCTCACCGATCCTCAAGGAAACCCCCTGACGCTTTCCAATCCACCCATCACATTAGAATCATCGGTTGATAGTGGCCAGTCATGGCAAGAAATTGATACTGTAACCGCGTCTCCGAACGGAGCCTACAACTACACATGGGTCCCGCATGCGGGCAGTTACCTAGTCCGCGCGCACTATCTAGGTGCTTCAGGACCGTACGGCGAGAGTGAAAGTAATCCGTTGGTACTAAACGTGAACAGAGTGAACACCACTCTAACAATTTCAACCTCACCGGCAACGTTCACGGTAGGAGAAAACATCACAATAAGCGTCACAATGTCCCCGTTGGCTCAGGGCGCTAACGTTACGTTAGCATACACCTTCGATAACAAGACCTTTACACCCTTCAGTTCAATCGCTATGACTTCCCAGACGACGACCTTCAACTGGAAGGCAGATGTTCCAGGTACATTCATAATCCGCGTCAGTTGGGATGGAAACCAGGACTACAACCCTGCAACCGCATATCTGACAATAACCAGGTCCTAAACGGACTAACCCATCGTCAATTTTCAGCTTTTTCTGGCTGACGGAATCGGGCATATTTATCGTGTGGAGAAAATTTAGTTGGTTGAGGGCTCACCGTGCGCTCTCCGCACTTCGGGCAGTTTTCTTTCATTGTGTACGTTTTGCAATTAGGACATTTTCTCAGTAGCCATTTCAACTGAGTTTACGTCCTTCGCCGCCTAAACTCTTGATCGCAGTCAGAGCTTCTTCGATGGCTAGGTTTAGCGTGGCTTGAGCGTCG
>Ga0326727_10016825_pt1 | contig 15329 bp, 13 predicted proteins | sample MB2enrmetagenome_FD_207643 | JGI IMG/M metagenome (GOLD analysis project Ga0326727, IMG submission 207643) | Lab enriched peat soil microbial communities from McLean, Ithaca, NY, United States - MB29MY | ecosystem: Environmental > Terrestrial > Soil > Wetlands > Peat | place: USA: New York... | reverse complement strand
GCGTCGCATTTGCCGGCCCGGGCGCGCGGAGCCGGCGTCGGAACCGCCTGTCACGCACCGCGAACATGCTACGCCGCCTGTCCGGCATCATTCAGAGAGGTTCCGGAACATCTGAAGGAAATGGATTTTCCCCTTGCCGCGTTTTTAAAACCGTGTTATGATAATTCCGAAAGGTCGGAAAACGGAAAAACGGGGAGCATGATGCGGATCACCGTTCGCGTGATGTTGGGAAACCTTCTCATCGGCATACTGCCGATTCTGTTGTCGCTACTGCTGGTGCTTTTCATTCTCGACAGACAGTCGCGGAGTTTCGTGGACAACACGATGCAGTCCACGCTGGACGGGGTCAAGAATTACATCCAGGCCGATCAGCAGAAGTACAGCGATTTTTCGCTGTTTCTCAGGGGTTCTCTGCCGTTACTCGATGCGGAATCGAGTCTCTCCGATTACAAATATCAGCTTGCGGTCAATATCCGGGGTGAATCCAGCATCAACCGGATGAATATCCGGTTTTACGAGGTGTTCTACTCCAATATGCTGGTTCTCCGGGAGACCTATTCCTGGAAAGACAATCCCTATTTCATCCAGAGCGCGGAAGCCGAGACCATTTGGAACAGGCTTTTAAATCCTCTCTATCAGCGCTGGCAAGTGATTTCCATTCCCGTTCCTGTCACCAATATCCTGGTGGTCCGACATTGCACGATTATCGAGGATTCGGGCTTGAAGTCGAAAATGGGTTTTCTCGCGCTTTCCGTACCGATCGACCGGGAGTATCTTTCCGGCATTCCGATGCCGGGCGCGGATGCGACGGTGTTTGTGACGTACGATTCCGGCGGAATCATCGGGAACGATGAATTCCAGCGGGACGACGTGATGGCTTCGCTTCGGGAAACGGAAAAATCGAAAGACGGCAAGACATACCGGGTCATGTGGAAAAATCTCGGAACCTTTTACGTCGTCTCTTCGCCCTTGTTCAGCGATCAGGTCAAGGTTTCCAGACGCACCGTCCAGCGGGAAATCGCACGGGTGGGCGTTATCTACAATGCGAAAGCCCTGGTTCAGGATGTGGCTATCCTGCGTCGTACCATCATCTTCGTTTTCTTTTTCGGGATGGCCGCCATCGGCGGTCTCGCTTTTCTGGTCGCGCGGACGGTGATCCGGCCGATCCGTCGGCTCAACGGAATGGTGGACAACTTCCGAAGCCGGTTCCAACCCATAGAACCGCCCGAAAAACTGGAAGATGAACTTTCCTACCTTCATGAAAGTTTCAGCGAGATGTCCGCGGCGATCATCAAGCAGACGGAGGAGCTTCGCAGCGAGCGCAACCGTCTGCACCAGCGCAACGATGATATGGAGAAGGAACTGGAGATGGCGATGCGCATTCAGCGCCGCATCATACCGACACACTCGCCCTTCCGGGAAATCGCCTTCAGCTATATTCCGATGGAAAAGGTCGGCGGAGATTTCTACGACATCATCCGCATCCGGGAGAGCGAGTGCGATTACGGGATCTTCGTTTCCGACGTCTCCGGCCATGGGGTTCCCGCGGCCTTCATTACGTCGATGATCAAAAGCATGATCCTCCAGGCGGGGGATATCCGCCGCGATCCGGCACTGCTGCTCCAGTACCTCAACCGCCTGCTCATCGACAACACGGACGGGAATTTCGTCACCGCCTTCTACGCCGTATACTCCCGTGAAACACGGACTCTGCAGTACGCCAACGCGGGGCATAACCTGCCTTTCCTCATCCGTGCCGACGGGGTGAGCCAGGTGAAGGTGGCGCGGAACGGAACGCCGCTCGCCATTCTGTCTTCGGACGAACTCCACGTATTCGGTCGCGACTACGCGAATCAGACGCTGAACCTGGAGCCGGATTCAAAGCTTCTCTTTTTCACCGACGGCCTGACCGAGGCTGTCCGGGAGAATGATGCCGCGAAGATCAAGAAAGACTTCGAGGAGTCGCTTCTGCTGGAAATCATGTACGAATACCGGAACCTCTCCAGCGAGCGTTTCATCGCGAAATTGGTGGACGAACTCATCGCTTTCCGCGGTTCGGACCGTTTCGACGACGACGTGGCTCTCATCTGCCTGTCCGTGGATTGATCCTTCCCGACCCATGCCGGAGCTTGAAATTTCCCCGCTTTTCCTTTAGCATGAAAGTCCGCCGGTACCGCCGGCAATACCGACAAGGAGCCTTTCATGTCCGAACTGAAGGTGAGCGTATCCGGGATCCGCGGCGTTTGGGCCGATTCCCTCACTCTGGAAACCCTCCGGGACTACACGCAGGCCTTTGCGAGATACATCCGCACGCACAACGGGAGCAAGATCCTGATGGGGCGCGATGCCCGTCCGACGGGGAAAATGATCGCCGCCTACTGCGCGTCCATCCTGAACGCGATGGGGGTTACCGTCATCGACACGGGGATTGTCCCGACGCCGACCGTTCTTTTCGGCGTCCGGAAGAACAACCTCGCGGGCGGCATCATCATCACCGCGAGTCACAATCCCGTGGAGTGGAACGCGCTCAAGTTCGTCAAAAAAGGCGGGGTCTTCACCGGCGAAGCCGATCTCGCCGAGATCAAGGGCTATCTGGGTCAGCCGATCCGGGAGGCGGCCTATAACCGGATCGGCGAATGCTTCATGGACGACCAGATTTCCGATGCGCATATCGAGGCCGTGTTGAAGCACGTCGACCGCGACGCCATCGCCGCGAAGAACTTCGTCGTGGTGCTGGACCCGGTCAACAGCGCCGGCAGCCTCATCGGCCAGTGGCTGCTGATCAAGCTCGGCTGCAAGGTCAAGGTGGTGAACGGCGAGATGACCGGCCGTTTCGAGCGCGGAACCGAACCCACTCCCCAGAATCTCACGCACCTCGAGGCCATCGTCCGCGAGGCGGGCGCCGATATCGGCTTTGCGCAGGATCCGGACGCCGATCGCCTCGTCCTCATCGACGAAACCGGCAAGGTGCTTTCCGAGGAACTGACGCTCGCGCTCGCCGTGGAAGCCGTACTTTCCAAAAAAAAGGGGGACGTCGTCATCAATATGTCCACCTCCCGCGTGATTGAGGAAATCGCGAAGCGCCACGGCTGCAAGACCTTCCGCACCAAGGTGGGCGAGGCCAACGTGGTGGAGGGCATCGAGGGGCACAAGGCCGTCATCGGCGGTGAAGGCAATGGAGGCGTGATCTATCCCGCCATCAACATCGGGCGCGATAGCCTCGTGGGGATCGGCCTCGTGCTGGAACTGATGGCCAAACGCGGCAAAAAGCTCTCGGAGCTGGTCGCCGAACTCCCGAAGATGGAGATGATCAAGGAGAAGTTCGAGGTCAAGGGCGACTTCGCGAAGCTTCTGCCCGCCGTCCGTGCGGCCTTCCCGGACGCCGGGGTGAACGACCTCGACGGCCTGCGCTTCGACTTCCCGGACCGCTGGGTCCACGTCCGCGCGAGCAACACCGAACCCGTGGTCCGCATCATCGGCGAGGGCAGCGACACCGCCGCGCTGAAAGCGGACTTCGAGAAGATAGGGAAGATCGTGAGGGGATAGATATACGGTCGGGAGAGTCCTGGATCTGCGTAGGAAATTGTAAAGAGGGCATACACGGAATTATTGTGTTCCCTTTTCCAGTAGACTACTTCGACCTGAAAAGATCCCAATCTGAAGTATGTTCAGTATTTGGTTACCGTTAGCCGCCGTTTGTTCCACATAATCCTCATAGGGATTCGAAATGCGCCCGAATGAGCGGAAGCAGATCGGCCGGGGTGATCGCGAGGGCGACTGCGCCCTTTTCCTGAAGCATAGGACCGTCGTCGAAACCCCATGCGACGCCGAGCATCGCCACGCGGGCTTTCCTGCAGGCCTCTATGTCGCGGACTTCGTCGCCGACATAGAGGGCGTATTCCCTGGTCGTGCGCGTGTCGCGCAGAAGCGCGCGGATCGCCCGGTGCTTGCCGAAAAGGTTCCCCGGCGAACGGATGTGACTGAATTGCCCAATGGAGTGTCGATCCAGGAAGCGCGAGATCAGTTCGGGAGCGTTGGAAGACAGGATGGCGAGACCGTATCCTTCCGCTGCCAGGTTTTCCAGGGTTTCCGGAATGCCTTCGTAAGGGGCGATTTCCCCGACGCCTTCGCGGTAAAGCGGCATGAATTCGCGGTAGAATAAAGGAACGCGCGACAGGGGAATACCCCATTCGCGAAGTTTTTCCCGCATCCCGAGCTGTCTCGTCGCGGCGAGGCGTTCCGGCGTGACGGCCGGGAAACCGAACTTCTCCGCGAGGACATTCGCGATGGAGAGCGACAGCGGCCGTGAATCGGCGATGGTGCCGTCAAAATCGAAAAGTAGCAAGGGCTTTGGCGCAATCGCGCTTTTCATGGGCAGCTCCCCGGTCGTTTTTCGTGGGCAAAACGGAATACCGTATCCGTCCCGGTACCGGAGTCTTTGAACCCGTGGGAGTCCGAAATACCGTCCAGGTTCTTTTCCATCTTGCCCGCATCTTCATTTTAGAGCGAAAGCCGGGGAGTCGCAAGAAAATTTTTGACAAAAAGGGGGAGATGCAATAAAATAACTGCCAGGCTCTGTATCAGGAGTGGTTATGCAATTGTCCCTTCCGGAAACAGCCCGCTTGCTGGATGTTTCCGAAGATACCCTCTACGACTGGATTCGGACCGGTGAAATTCCCGCCAACAAAGTCGACGAAAAATACTGCTTCAATCGCGCCGAACTCTTGGAATGGGCTACCTCGAGGCATATCCGGATCTCTCCGGAACTCTTCCACCGGGACGATGAGGAGGGGCAACTGCCCTCACTGTCCGAAGCATTGGAAAACGGGGGAGCGGTGTCCGGCATCCCGGGGAATGACCAGAAATCGGTACTTCGAGCGGTGGTCGATGTCCTTCCCCTGCCGGAAGACGTGGACCGCGACTTTCTCTACCAGGTGCTTCTCGCACGGGAAAGCGCCGGTTCGACGGCGGTCGGCAACGGAATCGCCATTCCGCATGTCCGGAATCCCATCGTTCTCCAGTTGAAAAAGCCGCTTCTCACCCTCTGTTATCTCGCGAATCCGATCGAATTCCAGGCTCCCGACCGGAAACCCGTCCGGATTCTCTTCACCCTGATTTCTCCGACCATTCGCGCCCATCTCCATTTGTTATCCCGTCTGGCATTCGCTTTGCAGGACTCCGTTTTCTCGGAAATCCTGTACCGCAATTCCCCTCAGGACGAACTGCTGGTACGGCTTCGCGCCTTGGAAAACGGAATCGTTCCGGGGTAAGGCCGCACCGATTCCGATTGATCGGAACGTCCCGTGAAATGAAAAAAGGGGAGTTGGAATGCCCATACAGTTGGTTCTTTTCGGTGCCGTTCTGCTGGCGCTGAGCGGTCTGCCCGCTCTTTTTTCCCGCCGCCGCTCTTCATGGGGCCAGGTTGTTTCGACGGTTATCGTTCTTGCGGGTTCCTCGACCGGGATCGTCGGGATCGCTCTGCACTTCTTTTCCCGTTATCTTTCCGCTCCCCTCTTTTTCCCCTGGCCCGCCGTGGGAAATTCGGTCGTCGGGCTGGATTCCCTCTCCGCCTTTTTCCTCTTCCCCGTGTTCGTCATGAGCGGCGCGGGCTCGCTTTACGGAACCGCCTACTGGCCGCAGAAGGAAAAAGGGGGAAGCGCCCGCCGGTTGCAGATGTTCTGGGGCCTGATGGCCGCGGGGATGGTGGTGCTGCTGCTCGGCAAACATGCGATGGCTTTTCTGCTGGGGTGGGAGGTGATGGCGCTGTCCGGGTTCTTCCTTATCACCGCCGACGACACGCGGGAGGAAACCCGGAAGGCCGGCCTGATCTACTTTATCGCGACGCACATCAGCACGCTGATTCTCTTCGCGCTGTTCACGGTGTGGCGTCTGGCGACGGGTTCCTTCTCTTTTCTGCCTGTTTCCCCGGGGTCGATCAGCCTGGGTTTGATCAACGCCCTGTTCCTTCTCGCTTTTATCGGTTTCGGCATCAAAGCGGGCTTGATGCCTCTGCACTTCTGGCTTCCCGGAGCGCATGCGAACGCCCCGAGCCACGTCTCGGCGATGCTTTCGGGAGTAATGCTGAAGATGGGGGTTTTCGGGTTCCTGCGCGTTCTCACGCTGATGCCGGTCATGCCCGCGATGTGGGGGTGGATGACGCTCGCGTTCGGCGCTGTCAGCGGACTGCTCGGGGTGATCTTCGCCATCGGACAGCACGATCTGAAGCGGCTGCTCGCCTATCACAGCGTGGAGAATATCGGAATCATCTATATGGGGATCGGGCTGGCCATGCTCGGGCGCGCGTTCGGTCATCCGGAATGGACGGCGCTGGGTCTGGCGGGAGCACTCCTGCATGTATGGAACCACGGGTTTTTCAAGTCGCTCCTGTTTTTCGGCGCGGGTTCCGTTCAGCACGCCTCGGGGACGCGGCAGATCGACCGGCTGGGCGGCCTGGGCAGAGCCATGCCATGGACTGCCGCATTTTTTCTCATCGGATCGATCGCCATCTGCGGGCTTCCTCCCCTGAACGGTTTCATCAGCGAACTTCTGATTTACGCCGGGTTCTTCCACTCGCTGACCGCAGGTACGTCCGGAGGAACCGCCGCCGCTTTTACCGCGCCGGTTCTCGCGATGATCGGCGCCCTCGCGACGGCCTGTTTCGTCAAGGTCTGCGGCACGGTTTTCCTGGGGCTTCCCCGCGGCGAAAGCGCCGCGCGTGCGCATGAATCACCCGCGAGAATGCTTCTGCCGATGGGTTTTCTGGTTTTGCTGTGCCTTGTGATCGGCGTCGCGCCGTACTCCGTGGTGCCGATCCTCGAACAAACGGTTGCCGCGTGGGCCTTTCCCTCCGGGCTGCCTTCTCCGGCCGGATTCCTGCCGCTTCGCACCTTCGGGTGGATTTCGCTGGCGGTCGCGGTCGTGTCGGTCTTCATTACCGGGCTGGCGGTCTTTCTCGGCAGGAAATCGCCCCGCCGGGGAACCTGGGACTGCGGATACGCGAAACCGGAAGCGAGCATGCAGTATACCGCGTCCTCCTTCGGTAGCAGTATCCTGTATTTGTTCCACCATCTGGTGCCTTCCCGGCTCCAGAAGTCCGATCTGAGTCAGGTTTTCCCGGCTCCCGCGGCGATGCGGAGCCATATAGACGATCCCGTCCTCGATCAGTGGATCCGGGGTTTCTTCCGCCGGCTGCGTTCCCTTTCCACATGGTTCCGGCGCTTCCAGCAGGGGATGATGCAGTACTACATTCTGTACATCGTCGTCGCGCTGTTCGTGTTGCTCTGTACGCTGATTCCGTTCCGGGAGCTTCTGGAATCGCTGTTCCATCATTCCTGATACGTTAGTCCCGCCGATCTTCGGCGGGGCGGGAGCGAAGCAATGAAGAATGTCCTGATCCATCTCCTGCTTTTCCTTTTTCTCTCGCCGCTGTTGCCCGGTATCATCAACAAAACGAAGGCGTTTTTCGCGGGACGCAAGGGTGCGCCCTTTTTCCAGCCTTATTTTGATATTCTGAAACTCTTCCGGAAGGGATTGGTGGTCAGCACTGCCGCCAGTTGGATCTTCATGGCCGGGCCGATCGTCACGCTCGTAGCCGTCGCGACCGCGGGACTCCTGATTCCGCTCGGTCCCTTCGATTCGCCGCTTTCGTTTACCGGCGATGTCATCCTCTTTGTCTACCTGTTCGGTCTGGCGCGGTTTTTCACCACGGCGGCGGCGCTGGATACCGGTTCCTCCTTTGAAGGGATGGGCGCCGCCCGCGAAGTGACCTTCGCCGTCCTGTCGGAGCCCGCGCTTTTCTTTGCGCTCCTCGTGCTGGCCAGGGTTTCCGGGTCGTTCCGGCTCTCGGACATCCTTCACGGGCCGATCGGGGGCGTGAACGTCCATACCGTCGCGCCCTTCGTGCTCGTGTCGATCGGTCTCTATATCGTGATGCTCGCCGAGGCCAGCCGCGTTCCGGTGGACGATCCGACCACCCACCTGGAGCTGACCATGATTCACGAGGCGATGGTGCTGGATCACAGCGGTCCTCTCCTGGGAATGGTGCAGTACTCGTCGTCGCTGAAGCTCTTCATTCTCGGGGCGTTACTGCTGCATCTCGTCGTTCCTTTCCGAGCGCCGCAGGAATGGCTGAACTGGCTTCTCTTCGTCGCGGAGATATTCGCCGTCGCGGTTTCCATCGGGGTGGTGGAGTCCATCATGGCCCGGCTCAAGATGAAAAAGGTCCCCTATCTGCTGACCGGAGCGCTGATTCTGTGCGCTTCCGGTTTCATTCTTCTGGTGAGGTGAATTCGATGACGGAACTGCTGAATGCCATTCTGGTGGTGATCCTGGTGCTCAATCTCTTCACGCTCGGCACGAGCCGCATCCAGTCCGCGATCCGGATGGTGGCCGTCCAGGGCGCGTTGCTCGCGCTCATTCCGATACTGATCCGGGAAAAATTCTCCCTGACGTCGGTGATCGCGTCGGTCGTGGCGGTGCTGCTCAAGGGCATCGTGATCCCGCTGATCATGAACCGCTCGCTCCGATCGGCGCGGATCAAGCGCGAGGAAACCCCGCTCATCGGGCTTCTGCCGACGGTGATCATCGGCGCGGTCATCACCGGTTTGATCCTGATTTTCTCGAAGATGGTGAATGTCCCGGGAGGTCAGACGACTACGCTGATCGTGCCCGCCTCCTTCTCTACCATCCTCGTGGGCTTTCTGCTCCTGATCACGCGCTACAAGGCGATCTCTCAGGTGCTGGGTTACCTCGTGATGGAGAACGGCATCTTCATCTTCGGCATGCTGCTCGTGGAAGCCGTGCCGCTTATCGTGGAAATGGGCGTCCTGCTCGACCTCTTCGTCGGCATCTTCGTGATCTCGATCATCACCAACCACATCAACCGCGCTTTTTCCTCCCTGGATACGCGCCGGCTGGACTCGCTGAAGGAGGAATAGCGGTATGGCTTTCGTTTTCGTCCTTTTCCCGCTCGTGTTCGCCGGCGTCGCGTTCCTGATTCCCTCGAACCGGCTCCGACCCTGGACGCTTCCTGCCGCCGGCGCCCTGCATCTCGCTCTTTCGGTTTACACGGTCTTCTTCCGCGCGGACCTCCTGCGGACCAACGGCTGGCTGATGCTTGACGCGCCGGGGAAGCTGGTGCTTCTGGTAGTCAGCACACTCTTCTTTTTTTGTTCGCTCTATTCCGTCGGCTACCTGCGGCTGCGCGAAAACCGGGGCAACCGGGTCTTTACATGCTGCCTGCTCCTTTTTCTCGGCATGGCGGGGTTGGTCGTCTGGTCGCATCACCTCGGACTGATGTGGGTGGCCATCGAAGCAACGACGCTCTCCACCGCGCCGCTGATCTACTTCAACCAGAACAAGAAAAGCCTCGAGGCGACATGGAAGTACCTGGTGATCGGTTCCGTCGGAATCGCGATCGCTCTCCTCGGAACTTACTTTCTCGCATATTCCACGGTTCCGTCGGGAATGAAACCCACTCTTCAGATGGATGAACTCCTCGCCTGCGCTCCCGGTCTCTCCAAAGGCTGGTTCCGGGCCGCTTTCATCCTCCTTCTCGTCGGCTACGGCACGAAAATGGGCCTCGCGCCGATGCACACGTGGAAGCCGGACGCTTACGGGGAGGCTCCCGGCGTCATCGGCGCCATCTTCGCGGGCGGGGTAACGAGCTGCGCCTTCCTCGCGTTCCTGCGGATCTACCAGTTGTCGGCCGCGGCGGGGGAGGGCGATTTCACGACGAAGATCCTCCTCTTCATGGGGCTTTTCTCGATGATCGTCGCCGGGCTGTTCATCCTCGGGCAGAAGGACTTCAAGCGGCTTCTCGCTTATTCGAGCGTGGAGCATATGGGCATCCTCATCGTCGGTCTGGGCATCGGCGGTCCCGCCCTCTACGGCACGATGCTCCACGTGGCGACCAACAGCATGACCAAGGGGGTGCTGTTCCTGTCGGCGGGCAATATCCACCGGGCGTACGACAGCAAGAATACCGACCAGGTGCATGGCGCCATCAGCCGTCTGCCGTTTTCCGGCATCCTGTTTCTCGCGGGCTTTCTCGCCATCACCGGTTCGCCTCCCTTCGGCCCTTTCGTCAGCGAGTTCTCAATCCTGACCGGGGCGGTCAGCGGAGGAAAGTTCGTCACCGCCGGGTTGTTTCTCCTCTTTCTTCTCGTGGTGTTCATCGGAATGGGCCAGACGGTGCTGTCGGTGGTACAGGGACGCGCGCCGGCCGGGGAAATTCCGGGCGGCTATCGCGACCGTTTCTCCACGGTCTTTCCGGTGCTGGTTCTGATGGGGGTGACTCTCCTGCTGGGCCTGGTCATTCCCGCTCCCCTGCAGAACATTCTGAAAGAGGCGGTCGTCTGCCTGGGGGGAAAGGCATGAGCGGAGAGGAAAGAAAATTCACGCAGATCCGCAACGGGGGCGCGATCCCCCTGGAAAGTTTGCCGCCCTGGTCCGTTCCGGATTTCATTAGTCAGCTCGGCGGATCGCTGGGAAACGGTCTGCGGGTGGTTTCCTACTTCGGCACTCCCGGCGCGAAGGCCGGCGAAACATGGCTTTACGCCGTACTCGCTCTGGACGCCGAGAACAAGCTTTTTGCGGGAAGAACCCTCGTGACAGAAGGCGGATTCCCTTCGCTTGCCGTTGATTATCCGCAGATCCAGCTCTTCGAACGCGAGATCGCCGAGCAGTTCGGCCTCGTTCCATCCGGGCATCCCTGGCTCAAACCCGTCCGCTATCGGCGTTCCTGGAACGGAGCGGACGCCTGGAACCGGCCGGCCGGTGCGGAAATTCTTCCCGGCGCGGGGAATTTCTTCCGCGTGGAAGGCGAAGAAGTCCACGAGGTCGCAGTGGGGCCGGTGCATGCCGGGATCATCGAGCCGGGACACTTCCGCTTCCAGTGCCACGGGGAAAACGTGATGTTTCTCGAAATCGCACTGGGCTACCAGCACCGGGGCGTGGAAGAGGCTATGCTCGGCGGGCCGGACAAACGCACCCTGCATTTTGCGGAAACCCTCTCGGGCGATTCCACCATTGCGCATGCCACCGTTTATTCCCATCTGGTGGAAAGTCTCACAAAAACGAAGAAGAACGCCCGGGCCCAGGTGATCAACGGCGTTCTGCTGGAATTGGAGCGTCTGGCGAACCACACCGGGGATATCGGCGCTCTGGCCGGAGATGCGGCGTATCTACCCGCTTCCAGCTTTTGCGGGCGCATCCGCGGCGATTTCCTCAACATGACGGCTCTCGTCTGCGGAAGCCGCTTCGGCCGCGGAGCGGTGAAACCGGGGGGCGTGGGCTTCGATATCGACGAGGCGATGCGCGCGGAACTGCTCCGGCGCCTCGACGCCGCCGAGAAGGATGTCGTCAACGCCGTCAACCTCGTCTGGGACGAACAGTCGGTGGTCGCGAGGTTCGAGAAGACCGGAACCCTGACCCGGGAAATGGCTCTGGAACTCGGCGTGGTCGGCCCCGCGGCGCGCGCAGCAGGGTTGTCCAGAGACGTTCGTTACGACCAGCCGCTGGGGATCTACCGGATGGTGCACGTCCCGGTTTCCACCTACGACACGGGCGACGTTTTCGCGCGGGCTTACGTGCGGTGGATGGAAATCCGCCGCTCCGTCGAGTTCATTCGCGATCAACTGCACAGCCTTCCAGAGGGCTTCCGAACGGCCCTTCCCGGCTCGATTGCGAAGCATTCGTTCGCCGTCGCGCTGGTGGAAGGCTGGCGGGGTGAAGTCTGCCACGCCGCAGTCACCGACGGAAGCGGGACATTCGCGCGCTACAAGGTCGTCGATCCCTCGTTCCACAACTGGCCGGCTCTGGCGTATGTGCTCCGGGGACAGGAGATATCGGATTTTCCCTTGTGCAACAAGAGCTTCAATCTTTCCTACTGCGGGCATGACCTGTGAAGCCCGTCGACCGGCCCGCTATTGGCCGCGTTTACCAGGAGTGACGTTATGATCAAAGCCTTGATGGCCCGTTTGTATCAGAAATACCGCACGATTCCGTTCCCGAAGGGCCGCCCGCCCGCCCTGCCGGAACGTTTTCGCGGGCTTCCCTCGGTAAAAATCAATATGTGCGCGGATGGCTGCAAAACCTGCATCGAAATCTGTCCCACCGGCGCTATCCTTCAAAATCACGGACTTCAGATCGACCTTGGCAAGTGCCTCTTCTGCCGCGATTGCGAGGAAGCCTGCCCGTCGGGCGCGATTCGTTACGGAAACGACTACCGGCTCGCCGTGCGTCGAAGGGAAGATCTCACCCTCTACGCCGGGCGGGAGGAACTGAAACTCGCGGAGGAATTCGACAAAAGGATGAAAAGTATTCTCGGCCGGTCTCTCCAGCTCCGCCAGGTCAGTGCCGGAGGATGCGGCGCCTGCGAGGCCGACGTCAACGTGCTGAACACGGTGGGATGGGATCTCGGGCGCTTCGGTATCCAGTTCGTCGCTTCGCCGCGACATGCCGACGGGATTCTCGTTACCGGCCCGGTGACGAAGAACATGGAGCTCGCGCTGAGGAAAACCTACGAAGCGGTTCCGTCCCCGAAGATCATCATCGCAGTCGGAGCCTGCGCCATCTCGGGCGGGCCGTACATCGGGCGCGAAGAGGTATCGGACGGCATGATTGCGGACATTCCCGTCGACCTTTTCATTCCCGGTTGTCCTCCGCATCCGCTCACCACGCTGGATGGCTTGCTGCGCCTGACGGGAAAAATCCGCGAACGCGCGAAACGCTGAATTTCCGGGACATGACGCATGAATTCTAGGACGCCGATGTGCACTTGACAAATTTTTAATGAAAACCCGAAAAGGCCGTCTCGCAATTGGCGGCCCTTTTCCTTAGATCATACGTTGGTACCGATGAATGATCGGCCGGCCGGCGATGAAACTCAGCGCGAAGCGACGGGTCATCACTTTCCTGACCTTCGCGGCCAACGAGTGCGGCGGAATCCGGATTGACAATTTTCTCTCCGGGAGCTATCATAAAGTTGTGGAGATCGAGCCGGGGCTTTTGGCAGTGACTCAATCGACGAAATATCCTTCGTGGAGGCAAGTGATGAAACCGAGAGGACAGCTTATGATCGAGCACCGGTTGATTGAAAAAATGCTGGATCTTACGGAGAAGGAATTGATCGGCATCATCCGTACAAAAAAAGTGGATTCCCTCTTTATCGATACCGTTGTCGATTTCATCAGGGTATACGCGGACCGGACCCACCATGGGAAAGAAGAAGATATCCTGTTCCGGCAATTGGAAAAGAAGGAACTGAAAACGGATGATCGGAAGATGATGCTGGAACTCGTGGAGGAACATGCGACGGCCCGGAAAGCGGTTGCGGAACTGGTCGAAGCGAATGTCCGGTATTCCCGGGGAGAAATGGCGGCATTTGAAACGATCATCGAAAACCTTTCCTCGTGAATTTTTATCCCAAACATATTCTGAAAGAGGACAAGGTCTTTTTTCCCGACTCGGAAAAGTACTTTTCCGCGGATGAATTGAACAAAATGATGGCCGACTTTGCGGAGTTCGATCAGAAAATGATCCATGAAAAGTACAACCAGCTTTACGATTCTCTCAAAGGGAAAAATCTTCATGAAAGTTCGAGACAAACCGGATCATCCCGCTGGCCTTGATGCAGGGATGCGGAAGAATGCCGGACATGTTTCTTTCCAGTCTTCGCCTGATGGCTTGACCTTTCAGAATATTTTTCCTAACTTGAATAATGGGGAATATCGTAAATCGGAAGCGAGAAAATAAAGAGGAAAATGTGAAGGGGAGTTTTATGAAAGTACGTCTTCTGGCTCTGGGCAATCTGCTCGCGGCCCTTGCGGCGCTGATCCTGAACGCTCTGGCCAATATTCTTCCCATCAACGGAAGGAATACCGGCGAGATTTCCGACAGTATTCCCAACCTGTTCGTTCCGGCCGGCCTGACTTTCTCGATCTGGGGCCTGATTTATCTTCTGATGATCGCTTTCGTGGTCTATCAGGCCGTTCTCGCTTTTTCGGACAGCGAGGAAAAACAAAAGCTGGTTGCACGCACCGGTCCATGGTTCATTCTTCTGTCGCTCGCCAACGCACTTTGGATTCTCGCATGGCATTACGGCCATGTCGCGCTTTCCATGCTGCTTATGCTCCTACTTCTGGGAAGCCTGATCAAACTCTATTTGAATGTCCATCCGACGGGTGAAAAATCCTCCGGCGCTGCCGAGACCGTATGCATCCGCGTGATGTCGGGAGTTTATCTCGGTTGGATCACGGTGGCCACGGTGGCCAACGCCACTGCGCTTCTCGTGACGCTGGGGCTGGGGCAGCTCTGGCCCGGGGAGGTCGCCTGGACGGTCATCGTCATCGCGGCGGCGGTCGCGATCGGCGTACTGATGCTCGTGACCCGCAGGGATGCCTCGCATCCGCTCGTAGTGACCTGGGCCCTCCTCGGGATCGTACTCAAGAGACTCGCGGCGACTCCGGCTGAGCAGGCGATCGTGATCGCGGCCTCCCTGGGCGGACTTGTTCTTCTGGTGATGTCGATCCGCGTAATCGTGCTGGGCTTGATGAAGAAGGCTTGAGAAAGGTGCAGCGACGGAAAGTACGAAATAGGGACGCTGAAACAGGGACGGTCGGAAGACCGTTCCTGTTTTCATGAGTCGGTTTTTCCGGAAGATCGGGATGGTATTTCTTCAAAAAATCAATCGAAACAACGACATTGCTCTCCCGATTTGACAAAAATCGCTTCCGGGTTTAACATTGCGGGCAGGTATGTATCAATCTGGCGGGAGCGGACTATGAATCTGAAATCTCCGGTGAAGGTGGAGTTGTACACCAATACCCTTGCGCCGGGCATGATCCTCAAGGGCGATTGCTACGACGAGGAAGGCAAAAAGTGGATCGATTCTTCAAAACCCGTCACGAAAGAGGAGATCGAGAAGATCCTTCGTCTCGGGATCAAGAAAATCTACTACACCACCGCCCGCGTGGGAACGAAGAACCATGTGGCGAACGGCATCGTCAGCGACGAGACCATCGGGAAGGCGCTCGACATCCTGGAGGACATCGAGAACCAGCTCAGCCATAATCAGTTGAACGTTCCGGCGAAGGATCTGAAAAACGTCGTGGACGGGTTTCTCGGCGATATTCGTTCCAACCAGGACGCCTGTCTCAATCTGCTGGAAGTGACCGATCTGGATGAATACACCTACTCGCACTCGATCAACGTCTCCACGATGTCCCTGATGATGGGAATCGCGCTGAACCTGGAGGCGCAGAAGCTATACAGCATCGGAATTTCCGGTTTGCTGCTCGACATCGGGAAGAGCATGGTCCCCCGGGAAG